>Ga0137409_10008434_pt1 | contig 10521 bp, 12 predicted proteins | sample CZODoug1_16funga_FD_122059 | JGI IMG/M metagenome (GOLD analysis project Ga0137409, IMG submission 122059) | Vadose zone soil fungal communities from Angelo Coast Range Reserve, California, USA - CZODoug1_16fungal (Hybrid Assembly) | ecosystem: Environmental > Terrestrial > Soil > Vadose zone... | reverse complement strand
TTTCATTCATGGACGGACGCGCGAGCAGGGATTTTCGGGTACGATCAATCTGGCGGGCATCGCCGCTGTGGTGGGAGCGGTGAAACACATCCCGGTCATCGGCAATGGCGATGTTACCACACCGCAGGCGGCGAAAGTAATGCTCGAGAAGACAGGTTGTGCCGGGGTGAGCATCGGCCGAGGCGCATTTTACAATCCTTGGATTTTTCAGCACACGCTGCAGTACCTGAGCACCGGCGAGCTTTTGCCGGAGCCGCGGCTGGAGGAGCGCGTGCGAGTCATGTGCCGCCACCTGGATTTGATGGTTGAGATTTTCGGGGAAGAACACGGCTGCCGGATGTTCCGCAAAGTGGCGCCGTGGTATGCGAAGCGGTTCGGCCCGGCCAATGAATTCAACAAACGTGTCGTCCAGGTTTCTTCCAAGGCGGAGTTCCACGCGGTTTTGCAGAGCTATCTGCGCTGGCGGCAGCAATTTCTCGAGACGGACGGTGAGTTAAAAGCGCGGTTCCAACCTGCGCCACTGGTTGCTTCCTTTATGCAAGAACCGGCTGTGGCGCAACGGCAACAGATTCCGGTGCCAAAAGGGCCGGTGGAAGTGTGGTGAGAGCTCATCCGCGCGGCCGCACGTTCCAGGTGAATGCCAGCAGCACAAGGGCGATGAACGTGCAACCGAGAACCGCCCACAGAGCCGGGTCCCAGCCATAGTATTGCGCAATCCAGCCCAGGCCTTTGCCCTGGATAACGCGACCACCGAGATTGCCGAAACAGCCGACGAATCCGGCGGCGGTGCCGACAGCTTTCTTGGTCGTCAGGTCCAGAGACATAACCCCCAGAAACATGACCGGGACATAAACGAGGAAGCCGACCAAACCAAAGAGACACATATCGAGCCACAACATGCCTGGCGGGGTGAAGATGATTCCGGCAAAGGCGCCAAGCAGCGGAATCATGCAGAGGGTGCTTACCATGCCGCGGCGGCCACCCACGCGATCCGAGAGCCAGCCCATGGTCAACATGCCGACGGCGCCAGAAAACTCGATGATTAACGTGCTTAATCCACCTTGCGCCAGCGAGGCGCCTTTGACGTCCTTGAGGTAAGTCGGACCCCAATCGACCATGCTGTAGCGGGCGATATAAACAAAGATGTTGGCGATGGCGATCAGCCAGAGCATTTTGTTGGGCAGGATGTAGGTGAAAAACAGCTCTCGAGTCGTCAGCTCCCTTTCGTGGCGCTCAGTTCCCTCGGCGGGATAGTCATTCTTGTATTCTTCGACGGGCGGGAGTCCTTGAGATTGTGGCGTGTCAAGCATGCGCCAGAATAAATAGACTGCGCAGCAAGTGGCGATGAGGCCCGGGACAAAGAACGCGGAGGTCCAGCCCCAATGCTCGGCGCATTTGGCGGCCAGGAGGCCGGCGATGCCACCGCCGACATTGTGCGAGGTGTTCCAAAAGCCGAAGACTGTACCTCGCTCTCGGGCGCTGAACCAATGAGACAAGCCGCGCGAACAAGGCCCATAGCCCATGCCCTGGACGAAGCCGTTGAGGGTCCAGAGAATCAAATGTGCCGAGTAATGAGTCGTGGCTCCAAAAATGAAATTAAGAGCGGCAGTCAGCAGCATGGCCACGGCGGCATATTTGCGGGCGTCGCTGCGATCGGCCAGGCAGCCCATGACCAATTTGCCAATGCCATAGGCAATGGCGGTGCCGGCAAGGATATTGCCGATCATCGCTTTGTCGTAATGGAGAGCCGCTCCGATCTCCCTCGATACGGGAGCGAAGTTATTGCGGACAACATAGAAGGTCGCGTAAGCGATGAAGGCAGACTCAAAGATGCGCCAGCGGTATCTCGGGTAAAGGCGCTCGACCTCAGCCGGTGGGAGCCTGGGGCGGGGAGGGGCGGGGTGAAACCAGCCCAGGAGGTCAGTGAGCATGGCTTCGAACTGCGGAGTTCGTCATTCGCACCCCGTCCACGGCGCGCTCGTAACGTTGTAATTCCTCCGCTTTCTTCCCGGCATCCCAGCTTTGAACCGCCCCCATCCATTCCGCGGCTTGGATGGATTTTTGCCGCGCGTCACGAAAATAGTAGTGCCAGCCGCTGCGCCGAATCATGACATCATCCAGGTGCACGGCCCATTCGTGGAGGCAGAAGTGTTCGATCGCGCGGCGGCTGAATTCCGCGGGCAAGATGCTGCTAATTCCGGCCGTCTCCTCAGCGCCCAGGAGTTCCAGTTCGGCCGTGCGACAAGGCAGGAGCTTCCACTTCGGGGACTTTAAGGATTTCAACCATTTAATGACCTGGTTCACGCTTTCTTCCGCCATGAGCCGATAAGTCGTCAGTTTTCCGCCGGCAACGTCCCACCAACCCGGCTCCGGGTTAGTGATTTGATGTGATCGAGAAATATCGGAGGGCCTTCCCTTCGGATTTGCCACCAGCGGGCGCAAGCCGGCCCAGGCGCTGATGATGTCATTTTCCGCGAGGGCGACTTTCGGAAAAAATTCGTTCACCGTGTTCAGCAGATAGGCGATGTCTTCGGCTTCCGCGCGAACGTCGTCGAGCGACCCGTCGTAGTCCGTGTCGGTGGTCCCGATGATGACGCGCTCGCCCCAGGGAATGAGGAAAAGCCCGCCAATCCCGGCCATAACCACAGCGCCGAAAAAGATGCCCACGTCGCGGAACCGGTTTATGATGACAATCAACATCGCCGACCCAATAAACACGGTCGCAAAGACATAGCCGATCGTCATCGAACAACCCCCTACCAGCCAAAGTTGTAGTGGCTGGTAGCATACTCACGCCTACATTGGTCCGAAAACTATTCGCCCTCCCGCATGATCCGGCGGAGTAGGTAACGGACGAGAAAACCAACGAGACCGTCGTCTTGAAGGAGACGGCGTTCTGATCGGACACGCTCCCATCGTCTAGGGGACTAGGACGCCGGCCTTTGTCGGGTCGGTAACGAATCCCGCTGGGAGCGCCACCCCTCAACATCTCAAACCGGAGTGACAGCTATGGACGCTGATCGCCTTTACGTGTCCGAGCGCGCCGCTGCGGCGGCCGGCAACAAAGCCATCACCGAAAACAAAGCTGACGGGTTCCGTGTGCGCTCTCAGCGCAAGCGCAACGACGATCGGTCCTGGGATTTCGGCTTCGTCGCAGTCCTCACGAAGTCCGGCCAAACGGTCGGCTTCGCCTGATCCTCCCACCAACATTATCAACAAGGCTTGATCGTCAGCCGCCTCTGCCACACCGGCGCCCCGGAAACGACGTGACGGTGCCCCGAGAAGCGGCTATGTCAGGCCCCGCGTTGGCCGCGCGTGCGAACCAAAAGAGTTCATCAGCGTTAAGACAGTTCTGACTGCAATGGGTCTAGCATTCGTCTTTTGCGCCATCGTTCACAATCTTTTGCCCTAGCTTGCGCTTGAATTCAAGTGTTAGCTGTGCAAATGGAGACCGGAGGATATTCATGGTCTACTTCATTACCGGCACCTACCCGCTCCCGTTCGAGACCTTCGCCCTGGAGAAGTTCGTCCGGAACCATCAGCACCGTGACCGCCAGAACTTTGGCTGGACCGAGCAGATGCGCCTGACCGCCCGCTACCTGGCCCTGAGCCTGGCCGCGGTCGTCCCCGCCAACAACGACAACGAGATGCGCAGCCATGGATAGACCCACCATCCTGATCCAGTCCGCTTCCGACTTCGCGAGAAACGCCCATGGCGACCAGCCGCGCAAGTACACCTTCGAACCGTACTGGAACCACCTGCACGAGGTGGCGACGACGCTTCGACGGTTCGGCGCGACGCCTGACGTGATTGCGGCCGGCTACCTCCACGACACGTTGGAGGACACCAAGACCACCTACCAAGACCTGGCCATGACATTTGGACATGGCATCGCCAACCTGGTGATGGAGGTGACCGACGTTAGCCGACCGGACAGCGGCAACACGCCGGAAGGGATCGGTAACCGGCCGCTCCGTAAGGCGATCGATCGGCAATACCTGGCCGGCGCATCCTGGCAAGGGCAGATGATCAAGTGCGCCGACATGCTCAGCAACACCAAGGACATCGTGGCGAACGATATCGGCTTCGCCAGGAAGTACGTTCCCGAGAAGCGCGCCCTGATCGACGTTCTGGATAAGGTTCGCAAGGTCAACCATTCGATCTGGCGAGCTTGTTACGACTCCATCGAAGAAGCCGAGGAGGTGCTCCGTGCAGCTGCGTAAATCACTCTACCTCGATGACGTGGCAGACGTCGTCCAGGGCAGGTTCAATGACCTGTCGCGCCGCCATTGGGAGCGAAATGTCGGATGGGGCGTGTCTGATCAGATCCAGCGCGGTTACTGGGTCTTTCATAGCTTCGGCAACTACGGCCAGGTGAAGGGCCGCGGCGCCGAATGTCTGCGCGAAGTGTGCGCCCTGGCAGACGAGCTTGGCGTCGAGCTGCACCTGTGGACGGGATCACGCGCCCTGCACCCCTACTACGAGTCCTTCGGCTTCGTGAAGATCGAGTCCCCCAGATACAAGGCGGACAACGTCCAGTGGTTTGAGCGAGGCGCTCGATGCATGACCCAAGGGTAGATCCGCTCATCGCACGAGCGAAGCAACGCTGTACGGGATGCCAGATCGCCTGGCGTCTCAACAAGTGGAAGCATCGCTCGCCGGCCAATACCGAATGCACGGCGAAGGAAGAGCGCGCCGAGCTGCGCGAGATAGCTAAGATCGCACGAGGGAAGTGATGGCTTACGACCAGGACGTGAAGGAGCTGGCCTACACGATCGATCCGCCGTGTTGGGTCTCCTACAGCGGCAAGCCTCGCTACTTCAAGGCGGCGATGGACGAGCGGCGCAACCGCGCTCTTCAACAGGCGCAGGCGACAATCGGCAGGATCAGCCGACGCGAGAAGCCGACGTCGGTCGAAGAGCGTCTCGCTGAGCTGGAGAGTGAGATACCGGAGCTTAGGGCGTGTACTCATAAATCCGGAACGCTCATGGACTTGGCGATGTCCGCATTACCCTTGGAAGCGGACATCCGGGCTGGCCTTCAGGACGTCTGCTTTGTGCCAACAACGGAAGTGGCGCAGCTCATTCAATCACTTGGTCAGCTCGGGCAAGCAGCGTCGCAGGGATTTCGATACCAAGCGCTTTGGCGGTCTTGAGGTTGATGATCAGCTCAACTCCAGTCGGCTGTTCGATGGGCAAATCGGCAGGGCTCGTTCCTTCCAAGATTTTCTTCACATAATAGCCCGTCCGGCGAAGGAGTTTGGTTACCGACGCGCCGTAACTGACGAGGCCACCGGCTTCAACGATCAGCAGGTTCGTCGAAAACAGCGGAAGCCGATGCATCCTTGCCCGCGCGGCGATGCGATCCCTCAAGTCACCAATTCCGGGATCACCGATCATCTGGAGCGCGTCCGGGTTTTGTGCCACGAGTGCTGCAAACAGGGGATCAAGATCGTCACGCGGATTGAATGCAACGGGCACCACCTTAACTCCGACGGAGTCCGCCTTTCCGCGGAGGTTTTCCAAAATGACCGGATTGGTCGCGTTGAGCGGATTGAACAAAACACCGAGAACGCGCGCCTTCGGAACAATCTCAAGCAAGAACTCAAGTAGCTTGGGTGTGATGTCCTCGTTCAAGTTCGCCGTTCCCGTGGTCAGGTTGCCGGGACGAGCAAGGCTTGCAACCAGACCGGCTCCGACCGGGTCAGTCATAAGCATCATGACGATGGGTATGGGTGGATCGAGGCGCTGCACCGCGCGTACGCCGGCGGGGGTGTTCGCGAGGATCATGCGCGCGTTCAGCCGGGCCAGATCACGTGCGAATTCCGGAAAGCGCTCGTCGGCACCACCCGTAAAGCGCTGTTCAAAGAGAAAATCGCGATCTGGGATCAAGCCGTGATCTAGAAACCCTTGGCGAAGGGCAATTGTCTGGGGATCCTGGGGCGGTGGTGCCGCTGCCTGACTGCCGAGCGATCCGACGACGGGCACCTTTTGCGCTCGCGCCAAGTGCGGCGCCATGACCGCCGCACCGCCAACAAGCCTGATGAATTCGCGCCGCTTCATGTCGCCTCTAAAACTCTGCCACCTGTCGATCCTAGCGGCTCAAGCCGCCATTGGGAAAGGAGCGATAATGTCGCCTTTGGGTCAAACTGAGAAGAACTCAGTACGAGCACATGTTTTCCGCTTTGCCCTCGAACTCGGACATTGCTCGACGCAGTTGGCATGTCTCAAACGTGCCAGAACCGGACCTCATATGCCCTTCTATGAAGAGAGCGATGCGACACGAGCCGCCAGACTATTCAGGCTCGCCTACGGTCGGCGCCTCCGATGCCTACTCAAAGCACATTCAGGAGTTGGGGCCGACGCTCCTGAGCATGACCTTGTCCCGGTGATGGCGTGGCGCGGTTTCGTGCCCGCTCACGGATCGCGAGATGCGAGGTACGCTACAATCGCGAGAAGGTCCTGCTCGTCGAGATTGGCTACAACTTGGGCCATTAACGGGCTCCATTCTCCCGTTCGGGCGCCGTGCTGGAAGTCATAGAGCTGCCGGAACATGTAGCTCGGTGAACGACCAGCAATGCTTGGCAGCGGTCCAAGCCCTTTCAGGTCCGCGCCATGGCACAACGCGCATTGGATCGTTTTGCCCGACCCACCTTTCAAGACTAGCGCCTCGCCTTTGGCGAGGCTCCCGATTGGTGCATACGCTGTGAAGGTCGATCGAGGGTCGCGGCTTTCGAAGCGGAGCAGATCGTCGGGGACCTCCACGATCCGCGCTCCGATCGGCTCGCGCTCGTTGGTTTCCACCGCAGCCCAAAGCAGACCCGCCACATAGGTCTTTGGCGCGGTGTCGCTCTCGACCACCTTGATGCGTTTGCGCGGTTGCAAGGCCGAAAAGTAGGCTGCCGCGGCTTCGATTTCGGCGTCAGTGATCGGCTTAGAAAGCTCGATCATTAGCTTTGGCGGAATTCGCTCGGGGACGGCGGTACCACGCGCCCCGCTCTTGTAGTCGGCCATCTGCTGGATGATGTAGCTCTTCGGCAGCCCTGCAAGGTCCGCGTTTTCCGGACCACCAGGCCCGGTGGCGCGGTGACAATATCCGCATGCGAACACACCGGGTTTGCGGCCGTTCGCGACGATGTCCGGCAGCGCGCCGTGGTCGCTGGGGTGCCAAACGGGCGCAACAAAACGATCACGCAACTGGCTCCAGGTATAGCCGGCCGTGCTGTCTGGCACGCGAACTGGCTTTCCGTCATCGACGGGAGGCTTGTAGTCGGGATTGTTCGGCGTATAGGCCCAAGCGGGAGGACCGTCTGCGGCGGTTGCCATCCGTATCGCGAGTAAGCCACAAACGATCACAGACGAGAGCAGCGCGGGAACAATCCTCATTTCCAGTTCCCCGAGTGTCCGGGCCGGCAGCTATGGGGAGCTTGCCTCACCCATGAACTCCGGGCAAGCCATTCAGCTGCGACGTTTGATCTCGGCGTTGCTGTGAAGCCCCGCCGGGTTCCACGCGACCAGGATCATTCATGACGCGAAAGTCGGTACCGTTTACTACCCCTATTCGGTCAAGCACGACACCAAGTATGTCTGGGTTGGGTCAATCGCGTCACTTTAAGCGTGCGACGCTCACTTCCGGTCTACCCCCGCAAACGGACATCAACCGACCGGCGGTTGGTCCGTTTCGTGCCAACAACGGAAATAACAGTCGGTATCGGGGCGTGCGCCGCGCTCTTGCGACTGATTTGCAAGCTTGAGCCTTGTGTTCATCGCTCGTCCGTTTTAGAACGCCTGCCCTTCGCACGGTATCCAGTTTCATGAACCGCGTTATTATGCTCGCAGGCGGCAGCATCTTGGTCGCCGTTGTTGTGCTGTTCCTAAAGTCGCTTGCTTACCTCATGACGGGCAGCGTCGCTCTCCTGTCTGACGCGATTGAGAGTATTGTGAACGTGGCGACGGCGATTGCCGCGTTTATCGCCATCCGCTTAAGTGCCAAGCCAGCAGACGCGGAGCATCCCTATGGACATCACAAGGCGGAGTATTTTTCAGCGGTTCTCGAAGGCGTGCTCATTGTCATCGCGGCGATTGCTATTCTTCGAGAAGCCTACTTCGCCTTCCTCTCGCCCCGGCACCTGGATGCTCCTTGGCTCGGACTTGCGGTCAATGCCGCCGCATTGGCCATCAACTCAGGATGGGCGTGGGTACTGATCCGCCAAGGGCGTGAACGAAAATCCCCCGCGCTTGTGGCTGATGGGCGTCACCTCTTGACCGATGTGATCTCCTCTGTAGGCGTACTGGGCGGTGTCTCGCTCGCGGCGATTACCGGGTGGGCGGCTCTTGATCCCGCATTGGCAGCCCTTGTCGCTCTTAACATTATATGGTCGGGTTGGGGCTTGGTAAAAGAATCCATCGGCGGCCTGATGGATGAAGCGGTTCCGCAAGTGACCTTGGCGCGTATCCGCGAGATCATTTCTGCCAATGCAGAGGGTGCTATCGAGGCACATGACCTTCGCACCCGGCACGCTGGTCGCATGATGTTCATTGATTTCCATCTGGTAGTGCCGGGTAGCATGAGCGTAAGTGCCGCTCACGACATCTGCGACCGGATCGAAAAAGCCGTTAAGGAAGAATTCCCAGATGCTCTGATCTCGATCCATGTCGAGCCCGATGACAGGGCGAAGCATTCCGGCATTGTGGTTTTGTGAGGACCTCCCGTTCCTCGCCATCTTCGTTGATTGAGGTTGTGAGTTTGGTCAGGGCCATTTCCGGACGTCGTCGCACGCAACCGCAATGTCTGCTTTGAGCTGACACGTTCAGCCTGACCGCTTACTATCGCTTGAGCACCAAAGGTGTGTCGCTATCCACGAAATCGTAAGACTTGAGTTTTCGCAACGCGCTCGTGAAGAGAGAGACTTCGTCGCGGAAACCAACATCACGACAGGGCGTACCGGTGCTGTCGCCGACTCCACTCTTTTCGCTCCGCATGACGACAAAACCCGCTCGGGTCAGCCGGTAAATGAGTTCGCGGGTGAGATTTGGTTCAGGCAGCGGCCAATCGACCGAAGAGCAGTCAAACCCTTGCAGGAACAGGATTGCTGGCAGCTTGCGCGTATTGCCGTTTGGTATTGTCACAAGGCTTCGCAATGTGGCCTGGGGCGCGTCAACGGCGTCGTAAACTACTTGAATGTCTCCTGGCCGCTCCCGAGGCCAATCACCTAGGGTGACCTCGATATCCATCTCCTTCTGATCTCGCTGCACGCGGCAGATGAGGTGATCCCCGGATTTGAAGGATTTCATTCCGGCCAGGAACGCGGCAACGGACTCGACGGGGGACCCGTTAACGGCTAGCAGAGTGTCCCCACCGTTAATTCGGATCGTGCCGCCGAGCTGCCCGGAACAATCTTGGCAATCCGAACGTGGTTCCCCGGCGCAGGTTCGGCGGTCACTCCGAGAAACGGGCGTCGCGGCAAGGAGTCCGAAGAGAGTGACGCGTTCCCGGCGGCTGCCGCAGGGGAACGCAGAGAAAGAACGACGAAAAAACAACCCGCTATAACCGCGGAGACAATGATCAGCCCTCGGCGGCCCATGGCGCTCCCTCCAAAGATTTCTGTCTGGCAGTGCTGGTGGATACTATGCGCGCGAGGGATGGATTGAAAGCTCGGGCGCAGCAAGCCTTTGACTGTCCTCATATCCGAGTTGGGTCAAGGAACGAACCCGCTCTCGCGGGAGGATGCAGCGGCACGGTCGGCGTATTGCGTCTAGCGCCATAACTATTTGAGCGCGGGTAACGGGCGGGCGCGCGCGTTCGGCAGGCGTGAGCATCTCGAAAAGCGACATCGGAAGACCTGCGTTAGAGCTTAGATAAGGGCAGACCCCCGAACCCGCTTTGGTCCAGATTTCGAACGACAGGGCAAGTGCCGTCAGCACACGGCTGTAGTCAAACATGACCTTCGGCAGGTCTGCCTGACGGCGCCTGTTGGCTCATCACCTGCTCTTCGGTCTGATGGCGTCAACCGTTCCCTGTATGAAGGCTCGGAGTTTCTCGATGTCCCCTTCCGTCAACTTGCCGCTAAAATCAGGCATGCCTTGATCGCGGAATGGACCGTTGAAGACGATATCCTTTAGATTGGTAATCTTTTCAGCGCCGACGTAGCCGAGATTTCTTATGACGCCGCCGCGGCCGACGCCAGGCACACCGTGGCAGGCTATGCAGGCCGCCGCTACATAGATGTCCCCGCCTTCCTCGACATCCTTCGGATCGTACTTCACGCCCTGCAGCAGACCTTCGATCTGATATTTTACGAACTCCGGCAGCTTCGCCGTGCCGCCGAGCGCGAATGTATAGATCGTTCCCGGGTTCTGGTACTCAGTCGCTCGATTAGCAAGGCCGTAAGAGCCGCCCCAGCCGACCGCAATCGAGATGTATTGTAGGCTATCGACCATGTAGGTTGCGGCAGCCGCCACCACGCCGGTACCGGTTGGGATTTCCCACAGCTTGGTTCCTTTTGCTGCGTCATAAGCGAC
>Ga0137409_10008433_pt1 | contig 10521 bp, 12 predicted proteins | sample CZODoug1_16funga_FD_122059 | JGI IMG/M metagenome (GOLD analysis project Ga0137409, IMG submission 122059) | Vadose zone soil fungal communities from Angelo Coast Range Reserve, California, USA - CZODoug1_16fungal (Hybrid Assembly) | ecosystem: Environmental > Terrestrial > Soil > Vadose zone... | reverse complement strand
GTGGAAGCTAAAAAAGAATGTGGCCAACGGAAGCTCATCGCACCGCCACAAGGGCGATTTGTGTGCATTATTTAGGTGTAATGTTCCAGATAGAAATCGAGTGGATCATTTGGATCCATGTCGATGAGGACTAAGTCCGCATCGTTCATGACCAGCTTGCCGAACCGGAGACGGTTCTTGTTGTAGGCCATGTAATTTCCGGCGCGGATATTTTTCATCGGTTTGGCATCCGAACCGCCAAAAATCTGAACGATGGTGTCGCCTTCCATTCGTACGGCGACCGCCTTCCCTTCAATATGGGGAGGCGGCAGGATCTGTTCCAGATCGAGGATCAGATCGTCCTCTTGAGCCTGTACCTCGGGAACTTTGCCCTCCTTGATCAACCGGCCCATATCGATACCGAAGATATCCATCAGGCCTTTTACCGGGAGATGCATCGCCTTGATCTTCTCGCCGTGCAGGCGAAGTTTTCCGTTATCGGTGGGACTGAGAGTCCCCTCCGTTTCGAACGGGATGTCCCCCTTGTCGTGGAGCTTTCCTTTCACTTTCAGGTGCCCTTTCTCAACGATGATGGATAGCTCTGTTAAGGGCGAATGCGGACGCGCGAAAACATAAGAATTGAGAACGTTCGCCAAGTTTGACGAATCAATGGCGATCTCCGCCGTGCTTATGCGCAGGTTAAACGAATCTTTGTCGTCGAAGTCGGGGAATTCATTTTTGCCGAGGGGCACGAGCTCACCCTCCAGCGATCTTATTTCCACCGCCACGGTTTCCGAAAAGTGATACGTGACGTTGCGCATTTGCGCCTGGACCGTGCCCTCCTGTTTATCTTTCGTCGGAGAATCTTGGCCGGGGGCCGTTCCCGGTGCCACAGCGCAAAGGAGAACGAACAGCACCCGGGATAGCGAAAGCGGTAAAGATATGTGGAACGGCGAAACCAAGTTCCGTAGGAATTGCAATATTGCACCTCTAGCGGATCTTCATAGCTACCCTGGCATGACCCTAAGTGCTCAACGATAACTTCTTTACTGTGCTTCCAAGTAAAGCCTGTAGACGCGGTCTTCGTGGTCGGCCCAGTTATGATAATCACGATGGTCCCGATCTTAGACTCAGAACCGGACGCCGGCGCCTTGTGGTCTGGGGTCGGCCATGATTGCGGTTGGCGCAGCAATGGCAGCGGCCAAGAGTAGTGAACTGATGTAGCGATCGGTATGGTGCGCCAAGCCCGAGATACCTGGATTCAGACCCCGGTAGCCAGGACTATGTACCCCAGGCGTCGCGATGTATGTACCGTACAGCACGTCTGTGAAAACAAAAATTTCCCCGAATTAAGCGTCTCTTTCATTTGCCGAAAACTGAAGAATCCTGATCTTTGCTTAAGCCCACGGGTAACCGGCGACATGGACGAGTTCCCATTCACGCGCTGCATGAGTGGGAATTCTTCCTCTCCCTTTTCTATTTTCAATTTTCCAATTTCTACTTGCTACTCACTCGCCCTTCGCATCGCATGACTCCAGCGCTCCTCAGCCTTCTTCTGCTCGTGAATCTCCGCACCCGCCGGGAGAAGTGTCTTGCCGCGGGCCGCTTGCCGGAGAGAATAATCCGCTAGTATGAATTTCGGAGATGCGGTAGGCTCCGCGCCATGTTCAAGCGGCTCATGATTCTTGGGATCGCGGGGCTCACGTTCGTCCTGGGGGCCAACTACCTCTTGGTCTATACCCTGAACCAGCAAGTGACGCAAGAGCGCGAGCGGCAGGACAGCAATTCCGGAAGTTTGAGGTCACGAGCGAAAGAGTGCAGCGCTGGGTGCTGGTTTTATGTACCGGGCGGACAGTCCGGCAACGAGGGCCATTTTCGGGCGCAGAAATCCTGCTGGGGCTGGGCCGGCGAACAGTTGCGCGATGCTTCGAAAGAGGTCGATCCGGTTACGCGGATGAAGTCGCAAGATCCAGAGTCACTCAACTCGTATCAGCAGGGCAGGGACGAAAGAGATTGACCCAGAGAATGAGGAACAGTTCCGCACCGCTGCGCGGGGAATGTGTGCCTCGGCGGAGATAACGTAGGCGGTAGAGTCGTTCGATGGTCAAGGCCAAGATAACCAGCAGCCAGCAGATCAGCAGGCTGTTGGCATGGTGATGGCAGATATGCTCGAGGCCGTGACGGCTTTTGGCTTCGTTGAAGCCCTCATTCTCGATCTCCCAACGGCTCTTGGCCATGCCGAACAGCGCACGAACTCCCACTCGGGAGGACGGAAAATTTGTCAGCCAGTAGGCTTCCACCGCCGTGCCATCTGGTTTGTGCTGACGATAGAAGAAGACGCGCACGGTTTCCCAGCGCAGCGTATCCCAGGGATCGAAGTCGTCGGCCTCCCAGATCTCCACGCGATCTTGCCCGTGTCGAAAGACGGTGTTGGGAGGCCTGGAAGGAAAGCGTTTCTGGGCCGCAGTGAATAACTCGGGTAGATTGTCTTTCAGCCGTGCCACCACCCAGAGCCCCACATCGCCAGCAGTGTGCAGGAACGGCGCGGTGGCAAATTCCCCATCGACCACCACGTACTGCGCAAAGCGTTTCCCCAGGCCACCGATGACCCGCCGCAACAACCGCTGCCCGGCGGCATACTCGCTATCACCGGGCCCGTAAGGTTCTACGTCAAAGGGTAGCGACAAACCCGTTCCCACCACACTGATCAGCACAAAAGAATGTTGATAGCCGAGGATCTGTTTCTGGGCCTTGTGCCGTGGACGACAGAGCGCACAGCCCGAATGGGTGCGCCATCCGGCGCCGGTGCCGCCGATCGCCAGGCCGATCCGGTAGCAATTCTCGAAGGCCTTGTTCCGTTTGGCACGACGGACGACGGAGAGCAAGGCTTGGCGAGTCGGGCCGGGATCCAAGCGCTCCGTGAAATAGCCCAAGGCATCATCGGAGAACGGAGCTGACAGGGAGAGATTTCTTCGTGCCGCAGAGCGCACCAGTGCTTCGACGGCATGAAAGCTGTGTTGACGGAGGATTTGACCGACCAGCAAAGCCCAGAGCAGAAGCTGCGCGGGAAGCTGAGGTTGTCGCCGACCGTCTCCCGGATCCCGAAGATATTTCTTGAGTCGAAGACGCCGCGTCACAAAGTGCAGCAAGCGACGTGGCGTGGGGCCGCTCATCTCTTCTTTTTCTTCGGCCTCTTCTCTTGCTGTCGGGCCAGCACCAACAGCTGGGCATTGGCTGCCAACACCTCACGGACGGCATCCTGGAACTCCCGCCCGGCCCCCACCCGACGGCGTACCTCCTCGACCCAGTGCTTGGGGATGTGCTGGACATGCTTTTTCCCCTGGACCATAAAGGTCAGCGACCAGACCTCATGGCCCTGGCCTGCGGCGCAATGGCAGGTGGGTTTGCCGCAGCGCAGATGGGTGAGGGAGAGAGAGCCGGGGAGGGCCTCGTCGGGAATATGGCAACGGCGCAGCAGCTCGAACTTGCGCTGGCGCAGTCGAGCAGCGAGCGGCCCTCGGGGCTTGCGTATCATCTTATTGTATTAATACCATAAGATTAGGAACAAAACAAATGATTTCTACGAGTGCGAAAATAGGAGTCTACTGCTGAAGGACCGCGGAGTGGCGGAAAAAGGCGTTCTTACAGGAGCGCAACAGACTGGCGGTTATCAATCCTCCGAAACGGCTGGCGGCAGGACCGGACGTACTGGAGCGCCTTTAACGCCGTCGAGCAGTTCGGCGAACATGCAGACCAAGTTAGCGAGCAGAAGGCCAAGGCCGCATTGGACGAAGCCCGTCAAAAAGGCCTGAGCAAGATTCGTGCGAGAATTCTTCAAACCTATTTTGAGGACCTTGAGCATTGTTATCAAGGCGAGCGTGAATCTTGCAAGAAGGCAAACACGGATATGAATGAGGCTATTCGAGTACCTGCGGAGCGCAAGTAGACGCGGCCGATTGAGTTGCGGCTTGTGACTTTTCCTCCGTCTTCGTGCTCCACCCTCTTTTCTCAAGAATTCCCGTTCCTGCGGCGCATTCCTATCCCTTGAGTCAGGAAGTCTTGCGGCAGATCACGAGCATAGCTGAAGTCTTTGAACCGAGAGTTCCGCGAAGCAGGTCGAAAGCGGTGAAGCCCGCGAGGCCCACGAGGCTTTTCATGGGGTCAAACCACGCGCCGGCACGTGGCCGCGATGTGCCTTCATAGCGCACTGCGTGGTGCAGGGAGTACATCCAGAAGGAGTGGCCGGTTTGAAAAACGGTGGCCAGCACTTCCAGGCCGTTGTCCTTTAGCAGACGGGATATGGCCGCGGGTGTGAAAAGATTCCAGTGCCGGGGGATGTGGTAGCCACCCCAGTAGGTGCGCCGGAAGAGCCGCGCATCCAAACTGTCCAGGTTGGGCGTTTCCAGTGCAAAGACACCACCGGGAGAAAGCCAGCGACAAACGCGGCCGATGACCGTCCCCGGATTATCCACGTGCTCGATGACGTGGAACATGGTGACAAGGTCGATACCCCCCTCGGGAAGACTGCCGACATCTTCCGCACGCTCGCAAAAAACACCGCTGTAGCCTTGGCCGCGCAAGCGCTCCACGACGCGCTTGTCCAATTCGAGGCCGTAGAGTCCGGAGCGCGGCACGCCCAGTTGCTCCATGACGCGCAGGAAGCGCCCATCGCCGCAGCCGACATCCAGGTAACTCTTCGGCGCTTTTGGACAGTGACGAACGATCTTCGCGATCTTGCGTCGGTCGAGCATCTCCTTGGCCTTGCGGGCGATGAGATTGATCGTGTCATAGTTGTACGCGTAATACGTGGGCGGATAGACGACGCCGAGCTCCGCGACCGCCGGCCGCGGATTCAACCAGACGTGCTGGCAAGAGCGACACTGCACGAAACGCCAGGGATTCGAGCACGTCAGCAATTCATAATCGAAACCCACGGCGAACTGCGAGTAATCGGAAGCACCGCAGACAGGACACGCCGGAACATTTTCCGTGGTGATCGTGGGGGAGCCTCGGCGCAGAAATTCTTCCGGCACTGGCGTGGATTGCCAGGAGTCAGAAGCGGAACTCATCGTGCTTGCTTGCACTCTGCGATGGGCAACGCGGACCAGTAGGTCAAGAGGTAGGCAAAGTAAGAGCCGCGCCACTCCAGTCCGGCGGCGGCGGGATGCTGCCGCATCAAACGGTCCGCCGTCGGCAGGTTGTAATAGGGAATCGAGGGCCAGAGATGATGCGCGGTGTGATAATTCATGTTCATCGGAGCAACCAGCATGCGCTCGAGCGGATTGCTGGCGTAGGTGATCAGCCGGTGGCGGTCCGCCGCTTGATCGCCTTCGGGATGAGAGTGCTCCGCGAACGAGCGGAAATTATCGCCAAGAAACATGAACGCATATACCGGAAACAGCCAAAGTACTAGATACGCCCACCAACCGATGAACCAGGTGAGTCCTCCAGCCAGCACAGCGAACCAACTTGCGAGAATCACAAAATCGCGCGGAGTGTAGCTGCTGGCGGCTGGACCGGCCGGGGCCTTCTGTAAATTTTCTCGTCCGCGCGTTAAGAAAACCGCTTTCGCGGAACTCCAGACGCTGCCGAATCCAGATAAGAACTCCAGAAGTTCCGGACGGTCGGCCTTGTTGAAACACGCGTGCTTGTGGCGATCCGGATCTTCCAGCGTCGCTAGATGCCGGTGGTGTGTCAGATGGTTCCGGTTGTTGATGTGCGTGATCGCCCCGATAGGCCCCAGGGCGAGGACATCCGTCCAAAAATCATTTCTCTTAATGGTGGGAAAAAGCCGGCGGTGCATGCCGTCATGGGCAATGATAAAGAGCGCGTAGTAACGATTACCGATAACGGGGATGGCAATCAGAACAGTCCACCAGGAAGTGCGCATGGCAACGAGGCTCATGGCCGCGACAATCCAGGCCCAGCAAATGACAGCGTCAACGATGGCGCGCCAAGGCTTGGGCGTGCTCAACTCTTTGATCTGGGCGGATGAGAGCAGGGCGCGGCGATACGGGAGGTAGGGACTCCCCGCCTCCTGGACCAACTGAATGGTTCCCGAGGACATACCAAAAGTTTGTCTCTTTCCGCCGAACAAAACAAGGGCCAGACGCGATTCGCGGTCCGATGAGTTGACGGTCTTTCGGCCGGGGAGAATAGGAAGGTTTAAAGTTGACAGTCCCGAGCCGCTCGGGATCTTCGATTGAAAGGCGAAGGAAAGAAGCGAGCTCAACACGCCGACCAGGTCGGGCAGGCGCCGCTCACAGAGACGCACGCGGAACGTGCGTCGCGGCATCGTGGGTGCGTTCCAGAATGGCAATTTTGGGTACACACCCGGCAGTTTTCGTAAGAGACCGCATGCGCCTTTGGCGCACCAGCGAACATGAAAATGAGGTACGGGTCAGTCCATAGGTACAAGCCTTCGTTGAAGGCGATGGCTTGGAGGTCGGGAACACTCTGTGACGACACAGATCCCGTGTAAGAGACTGACCCGCGTACCACCGTTTGTGGTACCCGGAAACGGGAAGGACGTATAGCAGTGTCTGCACCAGGCCTGCGGCGCAGCAATCGCCCTGCGATGGAGGCGTCATGCAAACCCTGGTAGAACGCGGTTGTGGGCTCGCTGTGCATCAGGCTACCGTGGTGGCCTGTTTGTTGATTGCTTTGCGGAATGGGCAAGTTCAGAAGCAGATTCGGACATTGGGCACGAGCGCGCGCGAGTTGCTGCGCTTGCGGGAATGGTTGCTCTCGGAAGGTTGCACCCAGGTAGCCATGGAGAGCACCGGGGTGTACTGGAAGCCGGTCAACGCCCTTTTGGAAGGGGCTTTGGAGATCGTGGTGGCCAATGCGCAGCATGTCAGGAAAGTTCCGGGCCGTAAGACGGATGTCAAAGACGCGGAATGGATCGCCGACTTGCTCTGCCATGGGTTGCTCCGCCCTAGCTTCGTTGCGCCGCCGCCCATCCGGGAACTTCGCGATCTGACGCGGTACCGCCGCAAGCTGGTGGAGAGTCAGGCGGCGGAGCGCCATCGTTTGCTGAAGCTGCTGGAAACAGCCCAACATCAAGTTGGCAAGCGTGGCCACGGACGTTTTCGGCGTATCTGGCCGGCAGATGCTGCGCGCGCTGGTAGAGGGTCAAGCTAGCCTAAGGTAGAAAGCATCAGAGTTGACGGATAGTATAGAATCAATACAAAAGTATAGAATATTTCCAGGGGCATGCTACACTGACACAGAGCGCGGTGTGAACTTTCGAATAGCGAGCGAATCACGTGCCGATTAGCATTAAGAATGCGGAAACCGAGCAGTTAGCGCGGGAACTTGCCAAAGAGACTGGGGAGACCATTACAGAGGTCATAAAAAGGTCTTTGCAGGACCGGCTGCAGCGCGTGCGGGGACGGCGGCATGCGAAGGGGCTTCCCGAGCAAGTTGCGGACATCCTACAGCGCATGGACGCGCTGCCGACTCTCGACGAACGGGCCGAGGATGAAATCCTAGGCTACGATCAGGACGGTATTCCGGCGAGATTGCCCAAGGATGGCAGTTCCGGTGGTCATTGATACTTCGGCGCTGCTGGCAATCCTGCTGGGCGAGTCGGAACGAGGGAAGTTTATTCAGCTTCTCAGCGAATCGGAAACTCGTTTGCTGTCGGCTGCAAACGCTTTGGAAACAGCGATGGTTGTGGAGTCGCGCCGCGGCGAAATAGCAGGCCGAGAACTCGACCTGTTCCTGCACAGGACGAAAACCGAGATTGTTGCGGTTGATGCGGAGCAGTTCTCCATTGCGCGCTTTGCGTGGCGAAAATACGGGAAAGGCCGTCATCCCGCGGCGCTGAATTTTGGAGACTGCTTTGCCTACGCCCTGGCGAAAACGTCCAGCGAGCCGCTGCTTGCCAAGGGCGAGGATTTCCGGCGAACTGATTTGCAAGTGCTGTAATCGGTAAAGGGTTGAAGCGGACAAAGATGGCAGGCTGAAGCCTGCCGCCACGAAGAGTGTAGAGAAACGCCATTCAGGAGAAAGGCGCTCCGGGGGGACTCGGGGCAGGAGTTCCGGCCCAAGCTTGTAACACCACATAGACATTGAAGATCCTGCAGCGGTGCCTTGCGCAAATTCCCCTGGCGAAACGATGGTCTTGACACATTATAGTCTTGGTGTATATTTACACCTAGATGAACGGATATAATTACACCCAAATGGGTTGGTACCACGCCAAAGGTGATCCCGCCGCTCGCTTGCGCCAACGCAAGTACGCCTTGCTTCGTCGTCTCCAGATACCCCCGGACGCTCTGCCCGGCTCGCTCGCCCTTACGCACAGCCGCTGCGGAAAGCCCAACTGCCGGTGTGCCCAGGGAGAGGGACATCCGAGTTGGTCGCTGACGTTCATGGTGGACGGCAAGAAGCGTGTCGAGCGGATCCCTGAGGAATGGGTGGAGCAGATCCGGCCGCTGGTGGAGCAGGGACGCGAGTTTAAAGACGCTATTGCCGAGGTCTTCGCCGCCAACGCGCAACTGCTGGCGCTCTGGCGTCGACAGTCCATGAAGAAGAAGCCCCAGAAGAAATGAGCGGCCCGCGACTCAACCTGCGCGTGGGACTTTTTGGCTGACCATGGGTCTCACCCTGAACCAGGAAACTTCCGACAGGGTGAGTGAGGTCGTCCTTCCGCCGCGCATGGGCCGCAACGAGGCGTGCCACTGTGGGAGCGGCATCAAATACAAACGATGCTGTTGGGAACAGGACGAAGCCCTTCGCCGACAATTGCGCGGCGCCGCCTTGCCCGAGTGGATTGACGGTTCCCGTAGCAAACTCCACCAGTTTGAAAAGTACGTCTGCAATGTCTTTGGCCTGCCCGATTTATTAGCCAGCTTCGTCGATACCCGGCGAGCACCGAAAATTCCTACCTTCGACGTGGTCAACAGCTTATTTCACACGGCGGTGCTGCGCATCCCGAGCATCAACGCATTGGAAGGGGATTTGAAGGAAAGCGATTTTCAGAAGCTCATTGGCCGTTCGCCCACCCCCGATGTGAAGGCCTTCAGCGCCGACGTGGTGGCCAACGTTCTCGACAAACTCGAACTGGCTGGCATCCGCAAAGCGAACGAGGAGGTCATCGGCAAAGCGGAGCGAAACAAAACCTTTCGCGACGGTTACGGTGCGCTGCGCTGCGTGGCCATCGACGGCTGGGAACCATTTTCCTCCTACGATCGGCATTGCCCGAACTGTTTAGTGCGCAGGGTCAAAGTGAAGCGACGCACGGGAGAGCTCGAAGAAGTGGAACAGTATTACCACCGCTATGTGGTGGCCCTGTTGCTCGGGCCGGTCATCGATGTGGTGCTGGGGATCGAACCAGTGCTCAACGAGGAAGCTCTCCGTGATATCGACCCCGAGCATGCGGGCCATGAAGGCGAACTGACCGCCGGGCGGCGTCTGATCGATTTCTTGCACGAGACCTACGGAGGGTTCATCGACGCCATCGTCGGCGATGCCCTCTATGCCAATGGGCCGGTGATGACCCAACTCGACAACTACGGCTACAGCGGCTTGCTGGTGCTCAAGAAGGAGAAGAACGAGCCGCTCAAAGATGCACTCACCCTCTGGGAGATCGAGGGACGGTGCGAGAGCTACGCGGATGCGGAGCGGAAAGAGCACGTGGAATTTTGGGACGTGGATGATATTGAGACGCTCACCAGCTACAAAGGAAAAATCCGCGCGCTCCGCGCCGTGGTCACCAAGCCGAAGGAAGAAGAAGATCCCGTGACCTGGTGCTTCGCCCTCATCGGGCAGCGCGCGCGCCAGCTCAGCCGCCCAACGGCGCTACAGATCATCCGGTCGCGTTGGCATATCGAAAACACCGCCTTCCACCAGTGGACCCGCTACTGGAATCTCGGGCACGTCTTCCGGCACACGCAGAATGCACTGATGGCCATCCTGCGTCTCTGGATACTGGCCTTCAATCTGCTTCAGCTGTTCCTCTATCGCAGGTTGGGTCGTTGCCGCCGACCGAAGGATCCGACTGACACGATCCGGCACATTGTCGAAGTCATGCTTCGCGAGATGGCCACTCTTCCCGCGCCAGTTCCGTGGGCCACGCTCTTGCTGAACACCAGCTGACACGGCGCCGGAGCCGCGCTCAATGGGCGGCGCGGATGCACCGGCCCCGTGATCCAACCAGCCCGCAGCTGTACCCGGTCAGGAGGAAGGCCCGCTCGCTACAACTAAACCGGATCCGGCGCTGACGGCCTCGTGCACTCCAGGCATTTCCTGATAGCTACACCGCAACGCTCGCCCAGCCCGACCCGTGCTAGAAGCGGAACTCCTGGACTCGGGGGCCGTATCTTGCTTTTACCGTGCAGCGGGAATATACTCTATTTTCGCTTTGAAGCGGGTCGCACGATGAGTGGGCTGCAAGCCCACTTTTTTGTTGGCGCCGGTTGGAGTGCACTGCGGACCGGCTATGGTCGGGGAGTCTCTACGTGGATTTGGAAAAAATCCGCGGCGCTGCCGAGCGGGTGGCGCGTTCGGAAGGCCTGGAAATCGTTGATGTCGAAT
>Ga0137409_10008432_pt1 | contig 10523 bp, 11 predicted proteins | sample CZODoug1_16funga_FD_122059 | JGI IMG/M metagenome (GOLD analysis project Ga0137409, IMG submission 122059) | Vadose zone soil fungal communities from Angelo Coast Range Reserve, California, USA - CZODoug1_16fungal (Hybrid Assembly) | ecosystem: Environmental > Terrestrial > Soil > Vadose zone... | reverse complement strand
GGCCAGCCGCAGTACGTCAACGCCGCGAAGGAGATCATCCTCGGCCGCATGCTCGGCGACTACGACTACGGCGACGGGCGCAAGGAGAAGGACAAGTACTACATGACCTTCTTCGACCGCCAGACCAACTTCCCACTGAAGTCACACGGCGTCTGGTGGCTCACCCAGTTCCGCCGCTGGGGGATGGTCAAGGAGCCGCCGGAGTACAAGGGGCTCGTCGATCGCGTGCATCGGCCCGACATCTTCCGCGAGGTGGCCAAGGACATGGGGATCGAGACACCGCGTGAGGACATGAAGAAGGAAACGCTCTTCGACGGCGTCACCTTCGACCCGGCCGATCCGGAGAAGTACGCGAAGACCTTCGCCGTCCATTCGATGGCCTGATCATGCCAACGAAGATCCGCCTCATGTCGCAGGTGATCCTCCCTTCGTTCGGCGCCGCGTGTGTCCTGCTGGCCTGGGCGATCGTGAGCGCGACGGTCGCGCCCGACCTGCCGTCGCCGCTCCGGACGTGGCAGGAGTCGCGCCGCTACATCCTGGAGCCGTTTTTCAAGGACGGCGAGATGAACCAGGGGATCGGCCGGCTCGCGTTCTATTCGCTCGTGCGAGTTGCCAAGGGCTTCGTGCTGGCGCTGGCGATCGGCACCCCGATCGGCTTCTTGCTCGGCCTCTCGCGGCGATTCCACGAGTCGTTCGATCCGATCGTGCAGTTCATGCGGCCGATCTCGCCACTGGCCTGGCTGCCGCTCGGTCTCGTGATTTTCCAGAAGTCGGAGCCCGCGGCGATCTTCACGATCGCGCTCTGCGCCATGTGGCCGACGGTCATCAACACGGCCGTCGGCGTCCGGTCGATCAGCCAGGAATACCTGAACGTGGGCCGCGTGCTGAAGCTCTCGCGGCCCAGGATGCTGACGCGGATCATCGTGCCGGCGACCTTGCCGTACGTGTTCACCGGCTACCGGCTGTCGCTCGGGCTGGCGTGGCTCGTCATCGTGGCCGCGGAGATGTTGACGGGGACGCCGGGCGTGGGCGGCTTTCTGTGGCAGGAGTACAACAGCCTCGTCTACTCGCACATCATCCTCAGCGTCCTGACGATCGGCGCGATCGGTTTCTTGCTCGACCGGCTGATGGGCCTGGTCGAGGCGCGCGTCCGGGTGAACTGATGGCCTACGTCGAGGTGCGAGGCCTGCGGAAGGCCTACGTCACTCGACGCGGTCGGATACCCGTGCTGGGTGGGATCGACCTGAGCCTCGACGAAGGCGAGTTCATCGCGGTCGTCGGCTACTCCGGCTCGGGAAAGACCACCCTGGTGTCGCTCCTCGGCGGCCTCATTGTGCCCGACGCCGGCGAGATCAGGCTCGACGGCGTCCCGGTGACCGGCCCCGGGCCCGAGCGCGGCATCGTGTTCCAGCACTATTCGCTCCTGCCGTGGCTCAGCGTGCGCGACAACGTCGCGCTCGCGGTCGACGCCGTGAACCCCGGGCTGGCGTCCGCCGAGCGGCGGCGCATCACCGACGAGTTCATCGCGCTCGTCAGCCTCACCCCGGCCGCCTGGAAGCGGCCGCGCGAGCTCTCGGGCGGCATGCGTCAGCGCGTGGCGGTGGCCCGCGGCCTCGCCATGCGGCCCAAGCTCCTGTTGATGGACGAGCCGTTCAGCGCGCTCGACGCGCTCACCCGCGCCACGTTGCAGGACGAGCTCTTGAGGATCTGGGGCGAGCGTCGATCGACGGTGATCCTGATCACGAACGACGTCGACGAGGCGATCTTGCTGGCCGATCGGATCTATCCGATGACGCCGGGGCCGGACGCCGTCCTCGGGCCGGCGATCGAGGTGGGGCTGCCGCGACCGCGGCAGCGCCGGCACATGAGCCTCGAGCCCGCGTATCAGAAGGCCCGTCGCGCCCTCGTGGAGTTTCTGCGGGCGACGGAGCCGGCTCGCGCCTACAGCAGGCCACCCTCGACGGTTTCGGCCTCGAGCTCCGATAAGTAAATGGCGTTCGTCGAGATCGCTCAGCTCGGCAAGACGTACGAGACGCCGTCCGGCCCGGCGGTGATCGTCCGCGACTTCACTTTGTACGTCGACGAGGGCGAGTTCGTCTGCCTGCTCGGCCATTCGGGCTGCGGCAAGACCACCGTGCTCTCGATCCTGATGGGGCTCGTGGCGCCGAGCACGGGCGGCGTCGTGATCGGCGGCCGCGAGATCGACGGGCCCGGCACCGATCGCGGTGTGGTGTTTCAGTCGGCGACCCTCCTGCCGTGGATGTCGGTGCGCGCCAACGTGCGCCTGGCGCGCGAGCAGGTCGCCACGAGGCAGAACCGCGACGTCGAATCCTACCTGACGTCGGTCGGGCTCGGCGGGATGGGCGAGCGGTACCCGCGCGAGCTGTCGGCCGGAATGCAGCAGCGTGCGGGCGTCGCCCGCGCCTTCGCGCTCGAGCCGCGGCTGCTGCTCCTCGACGAGCCCTTCTCGCTCCTGGACGCGCTCACGCGGATGGAGCTGCAGGACGAGCTGATCGCGCTCTGGGAGGCCCGCCGGCGCACGGTGATCATGGTCACGCACGACGTGGACGAGGCGCTCCACCTCGCCGACCGCATCGTGATGATGACGAACGGCCCGGCCGCGACCATCGGGCGGATCTTCGAGGTGCCGTTCCCGCGGCCCCGCAACCGCGACGAGCTGCTCGCCCGTCCGGACTACTTCTGGCTGCGCGACTCGATCGTCGCCTTCCTCGAGGAGCAGGCCCACGCCACCGCATGATTCGGCCGGTCTGCTCGACGCCGGCGCCTGGCGGCCGACGATGTGCCCGTACTGCGGCGTGGGCTGCGGGCTCCTCGTGCAGGTGCGCGACGGTCAGGTGACCAAGGTGAAGGGAGACCCCGCGCATCCCGCGAATCTCGGCGACATCTGCGCCAAGGCCGTCCATCTGCCGCCCGTTCTTCGCACGCCGGATCGCCTGCTGCATCCGCACGTGCGCCGGCGGCGCGACGGCCTCCTCGAGCGCGTCCCGTGGGAGCTGGCGCTCCGATTCACGGCCGAACGAATGCGTGAGATCGTCGCCGCGCACGGGCCCGACGCGGTCGCCTTCTACGCCTCGGGACAGCTTCTCACCGAGGAGTACTACGTTGCCGCCAAGCTGGCGCGAGCCGGGTTCGGCACCAACAACTTCGACACCAATTCCCGTCTCTGCATGGCCTCGGCGGCGGCGGGATACGCGCGCTCGCTGGGAAGCGACGGACCGCCCGCGACGTACGCGGACATCGACCTGGCCGACTGCTTCATGCTGGTCGGCAGCAACACCGCCGACTGCCACCCCGTCACGTTCAAGCGGATCAGGCGGCGCAAGCGCGAGGGGCTGGACGACGTGAGCGTGATCGTGGTCGATCCGCGCTGGACCGAGACCGCCGACATCGCCGACCTGCACCTGCCGCTGCGGCCGGGCTCCGACATCGCGCTGCTGAACGCGATGCTGCACGTGCTGTGGCGCGAGAACCTGCTCGACACGCGCTTCGTCGCCGAGCACACCACCGGCTGGGATCGCCTGCGGCCGCTGATCGAACGATATCCGCCGGAGCGCGGCGCGGCGCTGACCGGACTGTCGTCGGAGATCATCGTCGCCGCCGCGCTGCGGTTTGGTCGCGCGCGCGGGGCGCTGAGCCTCTGGTCGATGGGGATCAACCAGAGCCACATCGGGACCGACAAGAACGCGGCGATCCTCAACCTGCACCTGGCCACCGGCCAGATCGGACGGCCGGGTGCGGGACCGTTCTCGCTAACGGGCCAGCCGAACGCGATGGGTGGGCGGGAAACGGGCGGGCTCGCCCATCTCTTGCCGGGCTACCGGCTCGTCGCCAACCCAGAAGACCGTGCGGCCGTCGAGCGTCACTGGGTCGTGCCCGCCGGAAGTCTGCCCGCGAGCCCCGGGCGCTCGGGGCTCGAGATCTTCGAAGGCCTCGCGAGCGGCGCGGTGCGCGCGGTGTGGATCCTGTGCACAAACCCGGCGGCCTCGATGCCGGATCTGGACCTCGTCGAGAAGGCGCTGCGTCAGGCTGACCTGGTCGTCGTGCAGGACGCCTACCATCCCACCGAGACGACCCGCTTCGCCGACGTGCTGCTTCCCGCCGCGCAGTGGCCGGAGAAGGCCGGTGTCATGACCAACTCCGAGCGCCGGCTCACGTACCTGCCCAAGCTCGTGGATCCGCCGGCGGAGGCGTTGCCCGACGCCGTCATCCTGACGCGCTTCGCGCGGGAGATGGGCTGGAAGGAGAGCTTCCCGTACGACAGCGAGACGGAAATCTTCGACGAGCTCGCGGCGCTCACGACGGGAACGGTGTGCGACTACTCCGGGGTCAGCCACGCCCGCCTTCAGGGCGACGGTCCACTGCAATGGCCCGTGCCGGCACCCCACCATCCCGGCACCGCGCGCCTGTACACCGATCGGCGATTTCCGACATCCGACGGCCGCGCGAGGCTCGTCCCCGTCGAGCACGACGAGCCGCTCGAGCCCACCGACGCAAGCTTTCCGCTGACGCTCACGACCGGCCGCGTGCACGATCACTGGCACACGCTGACCCGCACAGGCAAGTCGCCGGCGCTCAGGTCGCGGACACCGGAGCCGATCCTCGAGATGAACCTGCGCGATGCCCGCCGCGCGTCGATTCAGGACGGCGATTTCGTCGAGATCGCCTCGCGGCGGGGCAAGGCGGTCGCCCAGTGCCGCGTGAGCGCCGCCATCCGCGAGGGTACGTGTTTCCTGCCGTTTCACTGGGGACGCCTGGCCGGCTTCTACAAGAGCGCCAACAACCTCACGCTCAGCGGGCGCGATCCGATCTCGCACCAGCCGGAGCTCAAGGCCTGCGCCGTCCGCTTGCGGCCAGTCGTAGAGCGGCCAGCGTGAACAAGATCGAGGCGCTCAAGGCCGAGCGTGACGGCCTCGACGTCACCGAGGATCTGATTCGCTTCGCCCGCGAGGGCTGGCGCACGATCGCCGAGGACGACAAGGAGCGCCTGAAGTGGGTCGGCGTCTTCCACCGCAAGCCGACGCCGGGCCACTTCATGATGCGGATCCGTATGGCCAACGGCATCGTCAGCTCGGCCCAGGCGCGCTTGCTCGGCGAGATCACGAAGGCGACCGGCCGGAACATCGCCGACGTGACGACGCGGCAACAGATCCAGCTCCGGTGGGTGACGATCGAGGGCGTCCCCGACGTCATCGCACGACTCGAGGCCGCGGGGCTCTCGAGCTTACAAACCGGCATGGACAACATCCGCGGCATCGTCGGCTGCCCGGCGAGCGGCCTCACACCGCGCGAGCTCTTCGACACCGCGCCGATCGCGGCCGCCTTCGAGCGCATCTTCCTCGGCAACAAGGAATTCACGAACCTCCCGAGGAAGTTCAACGTCACGATCACCGGCTGCCCGGACCACTGCACCGGCGGCGAGACCCAGGACATCTCGATGACGCCGGCGCTCATCACGCGCGACGGAGCGGAGGTCGCCGGGCTCAACGTCGCCGTCGGCGGCAAGCAGGGATCCGGCGGGCCCAGATTCGCCACGGATCTCGACGCCTTCGTGATGCCCGAGGAGGCTGCCGAGGTGTGCGCGGCGATCGCGCTGATTTTCCGCGATCACGGACCACGCGAGGCGCGCAGCCGGGCCCGCCTGGCCTTCCTCGTCGACGAGTGGGGCGGCGAGAGGTTTCGCAAGGAGCTCGAGACGCGACTCGGCCGCGCGCTGCACCCGTCCGGCCGCGACGCTCGCGGTCCAAGGACCACCGATCACGTCGGGATCTTTCGCCAGCGCGAGGCGGGACTGAACTACGTCGGGCTCAAGACACCGGTCGGGCGGGTCACCGGCGACCAGCTCCTCGAGCTGGCACGCCTGGCCGAGCGCTACGGCCGGGGCCAGCTGCGCCTCACGCCGACGCAGAACGTACTGATCCCGCACGTCCCGGACACCCTCCTCGGCGAGCTGATCCAGGAGCCCCTCTTGAAGGCGCTGCCCTATAACCCCTCCGAGGTCCAGCGGGGGCTCGTGTCCTGCACCGGCACCGACTTCTGCAACCTCGCCCTCATCGACACGAAGACGCGCGCGTTGGCGCTCGCGCGCGAGTTCGAGCGGCGGCTCGAAACCACGCGCCCGCTGACCGTGAGGTGGTCGGGCTGTCCCGCGTCCTGCGGCAACCACCACACCGCGGACGTCGGCCTGCAAGGATGCAAGGTGAAGGTCGACGGCAAGATCGTCGATGGCGTCCACGTGTTCGTCGGCGGCCGAGGCGGGCACGATCCTCGCGCCGGCCAGAAAATCCTGGAAGACGTCCCGTGCGACGATCTTCCGGCGGTGCTGGATCGCTTGATCCGCTTCTTTCCCCGAGGCGAGCGGCGAAAGGAGGAGGCATGAAGCGCGGCGTCGTCTCGTTCGTCGGCGCCGGCCCGGGCGATCCCGAGCTCATCACGGTAAAGGGCCTGCGCCGGCTACGCGAGGCCGAGGTCGTCCTACACGACCGGCTGATCCCGCCGCAGCTGCTCGAAGAGGTCGGCGCGGGCGCGACGGTCATCGACGTGGGGAAGGCGCCCGGCCGCACGTGCGTCGGTCAGAGCCAGATCAACTGGCTTCTGGTCGACTGGGCTCGGCGGAGCGAGCGCGTCGTGCGGCTCAAAGGCGGCGATCCGTCGATCTTCGCGCGCCTCGGCGAGGAGATCGAGGCGGTGCGTGCCGCGGGGATCGCGTTCGAGGTCATCCCGGGCGTCACCGCCGCGACGGCGGCGGCCGCGCGGCTGGGCATCTCGCTCACCGAGCGCGGCAGCTCCTCGATGATCGTCTTCGTGACCGGCACCGACCATACGGGCCACTGTCCGGCCACGCTCGACTGGGACATGCTCGCGCGCGCCGAGGGCACGCTCGTCTTCTACATGCCGGTCGGCGCGCTCGAGGCGATCACCGCCTCGCTGACGTCGCTCGGCCGCGACCCCCGCGAGCCGGCGATCGTCATCGAGCGCGCCGGCGTGGACGGCGAGCGGGTGATCGCCGGCCGGCTGGGCGAGATCGCCGAGGAGGCGCGCGCCGCTCGCGTCGCGTCACCGGCGGTCCTCCTCACGGGTCCGACGGTCGCGGGCGCTTCCGTGCCGCTGAGCGTCCGGCGTGTGCTCGCCGGCATGGGAGCCTGAGCCGTGCCGGACTACTTTGCCGCGTTTCTGGATCTCCGCGGCCGGCGGTGCCTCGTCGTTGGGGGTGGCGAGATCGGCGAGCGCAAGGCGCGGACGCTGCTCCAGAGCGGGGCGCAGGTCACCGTCGTGAGCCCGGCGGTGACGCGGGGCCTGGCGGCTCTCGCGACGGTGGGACGCATCGTCGAGCGGCGCCGCCCATTCCGGCGCTCGGACCTGCGCGGCTGCGCGCTCGTGGTGGCCGCAACCGGCGACCCCGCGGTCGACGACACGGTGGCCGCGCTGGCCCGCCGGGCCCGGGTACTCGTGAACGTGGTGGACCGACCCGAGCGCTGCGATTTCATTCTTCCTTCGGTGCTCCAGCGCGGCGAGCTACAGATCGCCGTCTCGACCGGCGGCCGCTGCCCCGCGCTCGCCCGCGAGATCCGCCGCCGGCTCGAAACGCTCTTCGGGCCCGAGTACACCGAACTGGTCGCCCGGACGGGCCAGGCGCGCCGCGCCGCTCGGGCAGCCGCCCGGACGGCGGCGGCGAGGCTCGCGGCCGGGCGGCGCGTCGCGGCGCTCGCACTCGTCGGGCGATAGCAACCCGCTGTCGTACAATCGTTCGTGGTGAACCCCTCCGAGACCCGGAAGATCATGCATTCCTTGCTCGGGCGCGGCGTGACGTCGCAGCAGATCGAGCAGCTCGCCCAGGCCTCCGTCGGTCAGAAAGTCGTCGCCGGACACGCCCTCATGAACGAGGGCGATCGGCCGAGCGGGCTCGTGTTCCTCCTGCAGGGCGGTGTCGAGGTCTTCAAGCACGGCCCCGACGGGCAGCGTCAATCGCTCGCCAAGCTCGAGGCGCCGACCTTGCTGGGCGAGATGAGCCTCATCACCGACCGGCCCTCATCGGCGACGGTCATGGCCGTCACCGAGTGCGAGCTGCAACTCCTCACCAAGGCCCAGTTCCAGCGATTGATCGCGGCCGACAGCATCGCCGCCTACAAGCTCGTCATGACCATCGCCGGCGTACTCGCCGAGCGGCTTGCGAAGCTCGACCGCAAGGTGCTGGAGCTCACGGGGCACTGGAACCTCTAGCCGCGCGCTGACGCCACCGGCGCGGCTACGACGCCGTCTTTCTCCAGGCGCGCGGCAACTCGAAACAAGCTTTCCTCTCTGAAGGGCGCGGCCACGAGCTGAACACCGAGCGGCAGCGGGCCCGGGTCGGCGATCGGCGCCGAGAGCGCCGGCAGGCCGATAAAGGACCAGGGCTGCGTGAACACGCCGAGATGCCCTCTTAGCGGTACCTCGACACCCGCGACGCGCGTGGTCGTCGGCGCCCCGATCGGCGGCGCCGGAAAGGGTGTCGTCGGCGTCAGCACGACGTCGACCTCGCGGAAGATCTCGCGCGCGCGGTCCTGGAACCAGGCGCGGAACCGCTGCGCGCGGAGATAGTGCGACGCCGGAATCAGGGCGCCGGCGCGGAAGCGGTCGCGCGTGCGCGGGTCGAAATCGGCGGCGCGACGCTTGAGGTTGTCGAGGTGGGCGTGCGCGGCCTCGCTGGACGTGATCAGCATCGCCGCGAAGCGGGCGCGATGGGCCTCGGGGAACGCGACGCGCCGGCTCGCGCCGAGCGCGCGGGCGGCGCGCTCGACCGCCTCGAGCGCAGCGGGCTCGGCAAGCTCGGCGAAGTGGCCGCCGGCGATACCGATCCGGAGGCCGGCGATCCCGCGCTCCAGGACGCCGGCGCAGGGCGCCGCCGGGCGCTCGGCGCACACCGGATCCATCGGGTCAGGCCCCTGCAGCGCATTGAACGCGATCGCGAGGTCGCCGACCGAGCGCGCGAACGGCCCGACGTGATCCAGGCTGCCCGCGAACAGGACGACACCCGCGCGTGACACGCGGCCGTAGGTCGGCTTGAGCCCGAAGACGCCGCACAGCGAAGCGGGAACGCGGATCGAGCCGTTGGTGTCCGATCCGAGGCTCAGCGGGACGAGCCCCGCCGCGACCGCGGCCGCCGAGCCGCCCGAGGAGCCGCCGGCAATGCGCGTGAGATCGTGCGGGTTGCGCGTCGGTCCGTAGTGCGTGTTCTCGGTCGTGAAGCCGAACGCGTACTCGTCCATATTGAGGCAGCCAACGAGGACCGCGCCGGCTCGACGGAGCGCGGCGACCGCCGCCGCGTCGCGCTCCGCGGGTGGGTTCTCGCGATAGATCCGCGATCCCGCGAGCGTCGTGACGCCATGGATGTCGAAGAGATTCTTCACGGCGAACGGCACGCCGGCGAGCGGACCCGCCTCGCCCCCGCCGCCGATCGCGCGGTCGATCCGCTCGGCGTCGGCGAGCGCGCGCTCGCCGAGAACCGCGGTGAAGCAGTTGAGCGCGGCGTCGCGCTTGCCGATGCGATCGAGCGCCGCCGCCACGACGGCGCGGGCCGAGGCGCGCCGCGAGGCGACGGCGGCGGCGATCTCGAGCACGGAAGCATCGTCGTCGAGTGTGCTCATCGGCTCACGGGCGGAAGATCGGCGCAGGCTCGGCGTCGTCGGGCAGGGGAAACTCCGCGAGCATCCGTGCCGCGTCGAGGAGACCGGTGAAAATCTCGGCGACCGCGGCGCGGCTCTCGGGCTCGATCGGGAGCCCGAGCAGCGCGGCCAGCCGTTCGACGTCGGCCTCAGTCACGACCTGCCTCGCGCCGCGACGTACGCCCGCCAGCCACCGTACTGCGTGATCTCGCGCTGGCCTTCGCAGAGCACCGGCTCACCGAGCACCCCGAGCGTCTCCTCGCCGTCGGCCAGACGGACTTTGCCGACACAGAGGCCGGGTGGCTCGCCGAGCAGGATCGTCGCGAGCCCGGCGGCCGGCACCGTCCACACCTCGACCGCGATGGCGGCGCCGCCGCTCGACGCGCGGACCATCGCCGGGTGGCGGTCGTCGATCGACCAGAGGCAATAGCTCGGCATCGTGGTCGCCTCGCGCTCGAAGGTGGCGCCGACCGCCAGGAGATTACCGTTCAGGGCAAGGCCACGCATCAAGGTGCCGTTAACGGCCAAGCGAACGTTCAAGGCGATCTCCCTCGGGCAGGTGGCAGGCCACCTGGTGACGTCCGGTCCCGAAGGACCGTAGCACCGGCATCTCGCGCTCGCAACGGGCGAAGCCGTCCGGGCACCGGCCGTAGAAGCGACAGACGCTCGGCGACGGATCGATCGGGCTACGCGGCTCGCCCCGCAGCCGCAGACGTGGCCTGCGCGCCCCCGGATCCAGGACCGGCGCGGCCGACACGAGGGCGCGCGTGTACGGATGACGCGGCCGGTCGAAGATCTCGTCGACCGGCCCCTGCTCGGCGATCTTGCCGAGGTACATCACGAGCACCCGGTCGGCGAAGAGCC
>Ga0137409_10008431_pt1 | contig 10523 bp, 10 predicted proteins | sample CZODoug1_16funga_FD_122059 | JGI IMG/M metagenome (GOLD analysis project Ga0137409, IMG submission 122059) | Vadose zone soil fungal communities from Angelo Coast Range Reserve, California, USA - CZODoug1_16fungal (Hybrid Assembly) | ecosystem: Environmental > Terrestrial > Soil > Vadose zone... | reverse complement strand
CCGCTGTCAAGCGGACGCTTGAGTCTCCGCTTCTGGTTGGCGCGTGGCACGGCGAGCGCGTTGTGGCACATCTCCGACTTGAGTTCAGAAGGACTGAGCGGCCGACGCAGCGACGCCGGTTTGTCGGGTACGCTGGAACGCGGAACGGAGCACGGGCACACGGCACTGGGCATTCGCATTCAAACGAGCCGCACGACCTACAGGCTGCGGAGCGATTCAGCTTCAGGGATCAGCCTCGACACGCGTGCGCCGCTCGGCGCGCTCTTCGTGGAGCGCAGCCAGATCCTCAGCGAGCATGTCGAGTTTCAAACAAGCGTGACTGCGACGGGGGCAGCGGGAGGGGTGCGCCTGAGCCCGCGAACCTGGGTGTACTGGAGACCGGGGGCCGCGTGGGTGGTATCGGCCGGGTATGCCCGCACACATCAGTTCGCACAATCGCTGCGCAATCCGGAATCGGTGGCGGGCGCCGTCTTCCCTGTCGAGCTGTTTGTCGGCGCTTCCGAGTCGGGTGTCCCGGTCGCCCGCAGCAATGAGGGCATTGTCGCGGCCGAGTATCGGCCGGCGGCCGGATTGCGAGTCGGAGCGCAAGGGTATATGCGGAACTTTCACGAGGTCGTCCTGGTTGCGCCCGGCGCCGCGGACCCATTCGCGACCCGGGGCTTCACCGTGGGTTCGGGGCGTGCGCAAGGATTCGCGATCGATTTGGCCGCGACGCGGGCCCGCTATGACGTGCTCGCCAGCTATGGCTGGCAGCGCGTCCGATTCACGTATGGGCCCACCAGCTACGTGCCGGATTATGGGGCGACGCACGTGCTCGACGCCGGCGTCATGGTTCATCCTTCGCATGTAATCTCGTTCAGAATTGGCGCGAGCGGACGCTTTGGGCGTCGCGTGACGCCGCTCGCCACCCCATTTGAATGGGAGTCGTGCAACATGACCGACCGGGGGTGCGAGTTCGGGGGAAGCCCGCGCCCCGACCCTGATTCCCTCGGCGCCACGCGGCTGCCCGGTTACTTCCGCCTCGACCTCGGTGTTCGCAGCCGCTGGCATATTCGCATCGCCGGCCGTACTACCGAGCTCTCCCTGTACGGCACCGTGACGAACATCTTCGATCGCGCGAACGTGCTCACCGTTGCGCCGGGTCCCGCCCCGGGAAGCCACACGCCAGTCACGATGCGTTCGCGCGCGCCGCTGGTGGTTGGAGTCGATTGGGCGTTCTGAAGGTTCGTCACAAAACGGGTGCGATCACGGTTCCTTTCAATGTGGATCCCTTCCACGACCAGTTCGTGGATTTGTACGACACACACTTTGCTCGGGTGTTTCGCTGCCTCGACCGGCTCTCGGGGGATCCGGCCCTGGCGGCGGACCTCGCGCAGGAGGCGTTCGTGCGGCTCTACCAGCGCGGCAGCGCGCCGGACGAACCGGCGCCGTGGCTCATCACGGTCGCGCTCAACCTGCTGCGCAATGCGAAGTCCACCGAGGCGCGGCGGTTTCGGCTGCTGACGCCGGTGCGCGGCACCGCGGCGCTTGCCGATCCGCCGGCCGATCCCGGCGAGACGCTGGAGGCCGCCGAGGCCCGAACGCGCGTGCGGGCGGCGCTGGCACGACTCGACGAGCGCGATCGCCAGCTGCTCATGCTTCGATCTGAGGGCTATCGGTATCAGGAGCTGGCGGCGGCGCTCGGTCTCAACCCTGCGAGCGTCGGAGTGCTGCTGGCTCGAGCGAAACGCGCATTTCGTGCCGCGTACGAGGAGCACGGTGATGCACGTTGACGAAGGGCTGCTCCAAGCGTTGCTGGATGGTGAGGTCGATCCGGCGGCCGCCGCAGAAGCGCGCCGCCACATCGACGCGTGTTCGCAGTGTCGCGGTCTGCTCGAGGCGTTGCGCGGTAACGATCGTTGGCTCGAGGGGGTACTGCGGTCGATCGATCATCCGCTGCCTCGTGTCTCCGTAGAAACAATCGTGACGCGCGCGCGGCGGTCACGCCGGCCGCTGCGGTGGGCGGCGGCGGTCGCGTTCGCTCTCCTCGCGGCTGGAACCGCGTACGCGCTCCCGGGCTCGCCCGTGCGTCGCTGGATCGAGCAGCTGGTCGGATCGCGTGGCGGAAAGGTCACCGCGCCGGTTCCCGACGTTGCCGGTGTGGCGCTGCCCGCGGGGCAGCACTTCAGCATCGTGTTCTCCAATCCGCACCCAGCCGGTTCAGTCGCCATCACGTTCACGGACGATTCCACGATCAGCGCGCGACGCCGCGGTGGCGCCGCGACATTCGCCGCGGAGATCGATCAGCTCCGGATCATCACCGGCAGCGCGCCGACGGACTTCGAGATCGCGATTCCGCGGCAGGCGCGGTGGGTCGAGGTCGTGGTGGGTGGCCGGCGGGTGTTCTTGAAGGATGGGCCGCAGGTAACGACGGAAGCGCGAACCGATTCCGACGGACGCTACATCATTTCGTTGTAGGGCGACGCTGCGCTAAGTACCCAAGCAGCGCCGGCGTGCCCAGTCCGACAAACGCTGCTACCCACGCGAGCCGCATCCACGCGGGCCAGCAGCGGCGTCCTGCATCGCTGAGCACCCAGAGCAGTGCCACGCCTGCAATGACGAGATGATCGGTGACCACAATGAGCAGGAACCAATCGGCGCGCAACCGCTCCCAGCTGTGAGCGCCGGCGCCGGCGAGTGACCCGGCATCGCCGATCCAAAGAAGGACGGCGGCCAGTTCCCAGACACCAAATGCGATTGCCCCAGCCCATAAGAGGAGGCGCATGGTCACAAAGCTCACCGCGGTGGCAGAGCGACCATCAGGCCCAGCTGCGTCTCCCAGTCGGTCGACTTCCTTTGAAGGCCGAACGAGTTCGCGAACTTGATGAACAGGCCGTCGCCGATGCGCCACCGTCCAGCAGAGACGAACACCCACTCATCCAGCGCGCCGCCTTCGCCCCCCTCGATCGCGAACAATAGCCGCCCAGCGGACGACACCTGTCGCATATACTCGAGTGACGTTTCGCCCAGATCCCAATGGTGGTCGCCCCGATTGTACTCGATGGTGGTGCGTGCCGACATCGTGCCCCAACCGTATTCCCGCGCCAAACCGATTTCGCCTTTCAGATTCCAGTGCAAATCCCCGATCAGCTTCTTGCCCCGCTGCGTTGGTGGGAGGAGCTCGAACGCCGCAAAAACCTGCGGCCACCGGCCGTGCTGCCGCGCCAGGCGCATGCGCGCTTGCACTGCCCAGTCTGCGAAACCCGACTCGTGGATCCTGGCGGGAGCTGCGGAGGTGTCACGGGACGACTTGTCGAATGTCGCGGTGATGTGCGACCCTTCCGCCTCGAGTGCCAGCCAGTCTGTCAGGCCATACGCAATGAGCAGCTGCGCTTCGGTACTCCGGAACCGGCCCTGGAGCGCGCTCGTATCCGCGCCGTAGCCGAAATCGGCGGGCGTGTAATCAATGTTGTGGTCGGTGGTGTACGCGAAATGAGGAAAAATCAGCCACTGGTGTGGCCGGACATAGGTCTCGAACATCGATGAGCGCACGCCGAGCTGGTCCAGACCCTGCCCCTGCCCCTGCCCCTGCCCCTGCCCCTGGGCGAGCGCCGGAGCCGGAATCGCGAACATAAGTGCGGCGGTTGTCGCGACGCGTGCAATCGTCAACGGACCATTCATGCATTCCCCCTGACAGAAACCTGGTGAGCAGCCGTAGCGCGCCAATTTGCGTCCAGGCCCAGCCGAATCTGGCAAACAGGGAGCACGTAACGTGGGAGGTTTGTGACAGCAGAGCGCCCTGAGGGGCGGTACCGCATTTCGTTTTAGGAGAGGCGCCGGTCGGAATCGAACCGACGAATCGAGGTTTTGCAGACCTCTGCCTTACCACTTGGCTACGGCGCCCTTGCCGACGGGCGGAACTTAATAGACGACGCGATTGCCACGCCAGCCACGAGAATGTTTGCGACGATCACGGGCAGCGAATGGATCAGCACGCCGTAGAGCGCCCACAACCCCGCAGCGACACCCTGTACCCGCCGCAGCCCCGTCGGCGTCCTCGTGAAGTACGAGACGAGAAACACTCCTGTCGCCAGCCAACCGACCCAGTCGAACCGACTCATGGCTGTCCCTTGAGCAGCTTCAACATGTCGTTGCGTCCTTCCTTGGCCGCCAGGCCGATCGCGCTCGTCCCTTCGTCGTTCTGCAGCTTCGGGTCCGCGCCGTGCGACAACAGATAGCTGGTCATCTCAGCGTTGTCCTGCCGCACCGCCTCGTGCAGCGGCGTCCAACCCTTCTCTTGTTTCCCATTCACGGGCGCCCCGGCGTCGACGAGCATCCGTACGGCGTCGAACGAGCGCCCCGCGGCGGCGGCATGGAGCGGCTGCACGCGCATCGGATTGCGCGCCGCCTGTGAGACGTCCGCTCCGCGCGCCAGGAGCAGCTTGACGGTATCCGGATGACCGAAGAACGCCGCCAATCCGAGCGGATAAAAGCCGTCGTTCGAGTACGCGTTGATCTGCGTCGCATCGCGGTCGAGCAGCTGCGCCACGCGGGCCGTGGCGCCGACGGAGCAGGCGTCGAACAAGTCGAGCTCCGGTTTCGCCGCCAGCAAGACGGCGACGGCGTCTCGTTTGTGATGGTACTGTGCGATCAGAACCGGTGAGTGGCCCCGCTCGTTCCGGACGTTCGCGAGTCCGGGATTCGCGTCGAGCAGCGCCTGCAGCCGTCCCGTGTCTCCCGCCCGCACCACCTCGAAGATCTCCTGAGCCGGCTCCATCGCTGCCTCCTTCACCTCAGAATGAAAAGCCCTTCCGCAACGTGAACGCCCAGTGCTTCCCCTTCACGTCCCCGAACCGGTAGCCGAACGCCAGCTCCGCCGCCTCGCCGCGCACCGCCCGCGTCGGACCGAACCGCACCGACAGTCCCGCGTCCCCACCCTGTCGTGCGCGTTCGTCGCCATACCACGCGCCACCGTAATCGACAAACGGCGCGAGGCCCAGCGCCATCAATCCCAGCACGTCGTCGGCGACGAGAATGCGGTCCTCGAGCACGAACCAGGTCATCCGTGTGCCGGTGAAGTCGTGGACGCCGAACAGCCTCGGCCCGCGTTGTACGGCCCACGGATCGAACTCCCGCCCCGGCGTCGGGTGGGTCACGATCCCACCCTCGGCGTGGGCGATCAGCGTGTGGCGCCGAATGTTCTGACTGACGACGGTGAGCTGCGCCACCGTCCGGGTCGAGTCCAGCCCGTTGGCGGCGATCTGCAGTACCGCAAATCCGCGCTTCCACACCGCCGACGCCTGGCCACTGACCTCGTATCCGACCCCCGACTGCAGCACGATGCCGGCCCGAAGCGTGGGGGACAGGTCCACGTCCTCGCGCCGCGCGTAGGAATTGAAGTGCTCCAGTACGCGAAACCGTATGGACCCGAGCTCGATCCCCGCGCGCACTGCGGTGAACACGGAATAGGGAACGCGCGCAGCGAAGTCCGAGAAATCTTCGCGCCGCCACTCCCAGCCGCCCCACACTCGCGTGTAGTGATGGCTGGATGGCGACGCGGCGATTCCCCCGACCAGCCCCACGCGCAACAGGTTATGGCGCGTGCTGTCCAGCAGCACGTCGTCGCGAAACCGCAGCACGCGCTCGTCAGCCAGTTCGCCGTAGGTCTCGAGCGAATGTCGGGCCAAGGTCTCGTGGAACGGCAGCCCGAATTGCCATTCGCCGTGATGCCCATCGGAGAGAGCGCTGTAGCGCAGCGTCAGCGCGGTGCGACGAGCGAAGAAGTGCGGGTTGATGAACTCGAAGTCGACACGGGTCCGGTCCGGATTGCGGCCGTACACGAGCGCCAGCTCCGTGGCCGTCCCGAGAAAATTGCGCTCGATGATGCCGACGTCCCACGTTTTGTCGCCGCCGGCGCTCGTGAAGCTCACCTGCGGTTGTGTGCTCCAGCCATCGGCCGTCACGGCACGAACCGCGAGCTTGCCGTCCGGTTGGGAGCGGACGGTGTCCACCCGCACCGAGCGAAACACGCCGAGGGTGCGCAGGGCCCGCTCGCTCTCCTCCATCCGCGCCCGGTCGAACGGATCGCCGCGGTTCATGAGCAGGCGCCGGCGGATCACCCACTGGCGCGTCCGCATGTGCAGCCCGTTGGCCAGATGGGCAACCCAGTTGGGCGCCCCATCCTGCTGATCGAAGACGTTGCCGTTTTCGATGATGATGGTGTCGATCGTCTGGGGCGGCGGAGAATCGGTCTGGGCGGTTAAGCGGTCAAGCGGTTGGGCGGTTAGCAATGCAACCACCCCAACCGCCCAACCGCCCAACCGCCAAACGGCCATTACGGCCGCACCCCATGGATGCGCTGGCGCAGCCGATACGTGGCGTGGATGTGCGGGTTGTCCCACGCCGTGAAATAAAGCGTCGCATCGATGCGTCCGGCGAGCTGCCGCGACCCCCGCGTCTGCATTACATACGTCCCGCGCACCGAGTCCGGCCGCAGCGGCCGGCACAGACACGTCACCGTTGCGTAGGCGGGAATCGAGTCGCCGAGGGAATAGGGATGGTTCGCCGACAGGCGACGCGCGTCGCCGAGATCCAGGGCGACGCTCAGCGAGTACTCGTCGCCCTCGGCGTCACTGGGATTGAAGTCGAACCGCGCCAGCACCACGTCGTGGCGCTCGACCACGTTCGTGTCGACCTCCAGGCGCACGAGCGTGTAGCGGGGATCCGGCCGCACGATGATCCGGCCATGCTGCTCCCACCGCCCCGCCTGTTGCACGCCCTGCGTGTCGCCCGGATGCGGCAGGATCTCGCAGGCGCTGCCGCCAAGGCCGACCGCCAGCGTCACTACACACTTAAGTACCGCTCGAGCTCCCACTCACTGACCTTTCCGATGCTCCTGCCATTCACCGCTGTGCCCACGAAGTGCCCGTGAATGCATTTCACGAGCGCCTCATACCCCGTCTGCAGCCATTCAGGATGTGGTAGTAGCCTGCGTGCGCGTTTCGGTCAAACGGCTTCGAGTCGCGCGCTCAGGATTGTGGCGGCGCCGGGGGCCGCGGCAAGCGCGTGCTTGCCGCAGCCCTCCCGGCGATCAGCCAACGTCAGAAGATATATGCCACGGCCAGGGCGGCCGTGAACTGATCCTTGCTGGCGTCGAACGCGTAGATGGTGGACCGGTCGTAGCGCAGTTCAGGGCGGACGAGCGCGCCGGGCCACGCGCGCACGTTCAACGTCGCGGTGGCGCTGCCGAATCGCTGACCTGTAGTGGCCGGAAAGCCAAGGACCCCGCTCGTCCGCGCGCCGTTTTTATCGTCGACATAATCAGCGCGGAACGCCACGCCGAGAGTGCCGCTCAGGTCATAGGTCATCCAGCCTCCGAGCGCTGACCAGGAAACGTTCTGTTCCTTTCCATAGTCGGCCTGGACCGAGAGAGTGGCCTTGCCGAGCCGGCGCGACAGCAGTCCTTCAACGCCGTAGCGATTCGCCACGACGTTATTGGGCTGCTCGGGACCCCAAAACCCGACGACGGCGAACGTGGTCACGGTGTCGGGATACAGGCCGACGCGCCCCATGACTGACTTGCGCTTGTTGTTATCTCGGACGAGATCCCACCCATTGATCACGCGGAACTGCGCATCCACGTATCGGTTCAGCTTCGCTTCGAGACTCACCCCGGTTCCCGTGAAGTTCTCGACGTAAATGAACTGATTCCCCTCCGACCAGTTCGGGTTGGCGTAGGTCTCGATCACTTCGAGCCCGAGCAGAGTGGGCATGCGCCCGACCTTGAGCTGCACGCCGCTTCCACCGGCCGTCGGGACGTTCAGAGTAACGTAGAGATGCGGCACATCGACCTGCGCGCCGAAGTCGGCCCCCGCCGATTTGATCAGAGTCGCATTCTGACCGAACATCAGCTCCGTATGGAACCCGGCGCTGACTTTCGCGGCGTCGTACGGCTTGTCCAGCACGACTGCTACGGCATTGAGCATGAATTGGTTCCGAAACCGGTCGTACAATCGTCCGACAATGATCGAGTCACCACTGGAGCGGTTGGAATACGCGTACGACCCTTCGGCAAAACCCGTGAGCTTGACCTGCCCGGCGAGCACGCCGGGCAGGAGCAGCAGCAGACCCGCGAACGAAATCCGAGACGGGCGGGGGCGCATCAGATGGCCTGCGCCTGAGGCGCCAAGGACCGTTCGGCCGGCACCGCCACGGACAGCTCGTCCAGGACCACTACCGTCCCAGCTTCCGTCGAATTGGGGTAACCCTCGACGCCCATTTCCGGCACATCGAGCCCGAGCTCCTCGACCTCAGCCGATACGCGATGGCCGCCCACCACGAGGCCGGTGACCTTGTAGGCGATGTACGCCATGGTCCCCACGGCGACGAAGTTGGCCACGCCGCCGATCAGCTGGGCCACGAGCTGCGAAGCATCGCCGTAGAACAACCCGCGGACCGCGCCGTCGACGCCATTCCAGCCCGCTCCGTAGGTACCGTCGGCGAGCAGACCGACCGACAGAATTCCCCAGAGGCCGCACACCCCGTGCACGGAGATGGCGCCCACGGGATCGTCGATCTTCAGTGACCGCTCGATGTAGACCACCGCCGCGCAGACCAGCACTCCGGCCACCCCGCCGATCAGGACGGCGGATGGGGCCGTCACGAATGCGCATGGGGCGGTAATCGCCACGAGTCCCGCGAGTGTCCCGTTCGCGAGCATTGACGGATCGGGCTTGCCGTACTTGAGCCACACGTACACCATCGCGGTGAGTCCCCCGGCCGCCCCAGCCAGCATCGTATTCGTCGCGATGACCCCGATGCGTAGGTCAGAACCCGCCAATGTCGATCCGGCGTTGAACCCGAACCACCCGAAGGCGAGGATGAACGTGCCGACGAGCGCCATCGGGATGTTGTGCCCCGGGATAGCCCTCACGCTTCCGTCGGAGCCGTATTTGCCACGCCGCGGGCCCAGCAAGATCGCCGTGATGAACGCCATCACTCCGCCCGTCATATGGACGACGGACGATCCCGCAAAGTCGACGTGGCCGTGGCCCAGCCCGAGGTTCTTGCCGAGCATGGAGAGCCAGCCGCCGCCCCAAGTCCAGTTGGCGTAGATGGGGTAAATGACGGCGCCGACAAATACGCTGAACACCGCAAACGCGACGAATCTCCAGCGCTCGGCCAGCGCGCCGGTTGGGATCGTGGCCGCGGTGTCCATGAACACCATCTGGAACAGGAAGTACGCGAAGACCGGCGCGGAGTAGGCGACGCCGGTGAGAAAAAATCCGGTTCCTCCGAACAGGCCCCACGCCTTCCCGCCGATCGTCACCGAGACTTCATGCGACAGGTGGTCGTAGCCGCCCAGCGTGGCGAGTGGTCCGACGCCGCCCGCCTGCAGCGCGAAGCCCACGGCCCAGTACGCCAACATCGCGATCCCGTACACCATGAAGTTCATCGTCATGGTGTGCGCGGCATTCTTCGCGCGCGTGAAGCCGGTTTCGACCAGCGCGAAACCGGCCTGCATGAACATCACGAGGAATCCGGCGACCAGCGTCCAGACGAAGTTGATGGCAACGGTGTTGGCGTCCATATCCCCCTCGGGCGTTCGCGGTGACAGAGACTTTGTGCACGGTATGCACAATTCTGTGTACACTCTGCTTTTCCTTACCGGCCTTGATGCACGATGGATAGGTATTCGTGCATTATTTGCACGAATATGCATACACTGTGCCTATGGGGGAAGGGTAGACCGGGGAGGGGAAAAGGCGTCAGTACAGGGCCAGGTAGCGCTCGACCTCCCACTCGCTCACGCGACCGATGTACTCCTGCCACTCTTCCCGCTTGGCCTCCACGAACCGCTCGTAGATGTGTGATCCCAATGCTTCCCGGACCACGTCGTCCTTCTCGAGCATGTCCAAGGCTTCGTGGAGATCGCGCGGCAGCTCGTCAATCCGATACTTGCGTCGCTCGCGGAAGCTCATAGCGAAGATGTTCTTGTTCACCGGATCGGGCGGGGTCAGCTTGCGCTCGATGCCGTCCAACCCGGCCGCGAGCTGTACCGCCAGGGCGAGATACGGGTTCGCCGAGGGATCGGGCATGCGGAGCTCGCAGCGGGTGCCGATACCGCGGCGGTCGGGGATACGCACGAGGGGCGACCTGTTGCGCATCGACCACGCCACGTTGGTCGGGGCCTCGTAGCCCGGGACCAGCCGCTTATAGCTGTTTACGAGCGGATTGGTGACCGCGCAGAAGCCGCGGGCGTGTTTCAGCAGGCCCGCGATGTACTGGATCGCCCCGCCCGACAACTCCCATTTCGCCTTGGGATCGTGGAACGCGTTCGCGCCCTTGCGGAACAGCGACTGGTGGGTATGCATGCCAGACCCGTTCTGTCCGAAGATGGGCTTGGGCATGAACGTCGCGAGGAACCCATGCCGGTACGCCACGTTCCGCACCACGAATCGAAAAGTCGCGAGGTTGTCGGCCGTCTCGAGCGCCTCGGCGTAGCGGAAGTCGATCTCGTGCTGCCCCGGCGCCACCTCGTGGTG
>Ga0137409_10008430_pt1 | contig 10524 bp, 9 predicted proteins | sample CZODoug1_16funga_FD_122059 | JGI IMG/M metagenome (GOLD analysis project Ga0137409, IMG submission 122059) | Vadose zone soil fungal communities from Angelo Coast Range Reserve, California, USA - CZODoug1_16fungal (Hybrid Assembly) | ecosystem: Environmental > Terrestrial > Soil > Vadose zone... | reverse complement strand
AACTCCTCCTCCAGATTGAGCACGTAGTACGGGATTCCCAGGCGATCGGCGACGGTCCGCGCGTCCTGCAGATCGCGCGGCGAGCAGCACCGACCATAGACGGGCCGTCCATCGCGACTCCGGTCGTAGAGCTGCATCGACAGACCCACGACCTCCTCGCCCGCCTCCTTCAGCAGGAGCGCCGCCACGGAGGAATCCACGCCGCCGCTCATGGCGACCACCGTTCGCTCCGCGGCGCGTGCGGTCACTCGAGGCTCTCCAGTTCGGTCGTCGTATCCGTCATGATGAGCATCAGCCGGGTCCCGCCCACGCGGAACTCCGCGCGATTGTCGATCTCGGTCTGCGAGACCTTCACGTCGTTGATGAAGGTGCCGTTGGTGCTGCCGAGATCCTTGAGGACGACCCTCCCTGCGTGCACCTCGATGGCGGCGTGCTGCCGCGACACCTCGGTGTCGTTGAGCACGACGTCGGCGTCACCCCGTCCGAGGATCACCCTCGGCTTCTCCACCAGGAAGATGCGGCCGCTGTCCTTCCCCTGGAGGACCGCCAGCGACAGACGCTTGTCCCCCGGCATCGACAGGTCGCCCTGCGGGACCTTGCTGCTCTTCGAGAGCAGGTTGGCATCCTGATCGAGACGGGTCGTCTGATCGCCCGGATCCGCCGCGGCCACCGTGATGGTCGTCGAGCAGTGCGGGCAGCGCAGCCGGGCCGACGGTCGCCCCCCGAGCTTGGCGAGGTCGAAGTTGTAGCGCCTCGAGCAGCCGCTGCAGCTGACGATCATCCCCGGCTCCGCACGGCCCCCCGGGCCGCCGCCTTTCGGACCCGCTCGACCAACCGCCGCAGGGTTTCGACGAACGTCGCGATCTCCTCCCGCGTGTTCGCCGGACCGAGGCTGACGCGGATGGACGCGCCCGCCTCCTCCACGAGCCCCATCGCCAGGAGCACGTGCGACCTCCTGATCGTTCCGGCGGAGCAGGCTGCCCCGGAGGAGACGGCGATCCCCTCGAGGTCGAGCGCGAAGACCAGCGCCTCGGCCGCGACCCCCTCGAATGCCAGACTCGAGGTGTTCGGGATCCGCGGCGAAGCGCCTCCGTTGACGCTCGACCCGGGCACCCGGCGGAGCACTTCGCGTTCGATGAGATCGCGCAGCTCCGCGATCCGGGCGCGCCGATCCGCCAGGGTCCTCCGCGCGGCCCCGGCGGCCGCCCCCAGGCCCGCGATCGCCGGCACGTTTTCCGTGCCCGGCCTGCGGTTGAGCTCCTGCCCTCCGCCCCGCAGGTGCGGTCGCAAGGCCAGGCCGCGGCGGACGTACAGGGCTCCGATCCCCTGGGGCGCCCCGAACTTGTGGCCGGCGAGCGTCAGCATGTCCACGCGGAGCTCCCGCACGTCGATCGGCATCTTGCCCGCGGCCTGCGAAGCGTCGGTGTGCACCAGGATGCCGCGACCCGCCAGGTGGTTCCCGATTTCCGCGACCGGCTGGACGGTTCCGATCTCGTTGTTCGCCAGCATCAGCGACACGAGCGCCGTCCCCTCCGAAGCCGTTTCCAGAATGGTTCGGGTCTCGACGACGCCGTCGCGCGTCGGCCGCACGCGCGTCACCTCCAGCCCGCGCCGCTCCAGATCCTCGAACGGGCCCAGCACGGAGGGATGCTCGATGGCCGAGGTCACCACGCGCCGCGCCGACGCCGCGCACAGAGCCGCGCCGCCGTAGATCGCCAGGTTGTTCGACTCCGTCCCACCGGAGGTCAGAACGATGTCCTCGGGCGAGGCGCCGATGAGCCGGGCCACCTCCTCGCGGGCCTCCTCGACGACACGGCGCGCCGCGCGCCCGGGGGCGTGAGGGCTCGACGCGTTCCAGGAAGCGTCGTCCAGGGCGCGCAGCATCGCTTCGCGCGCTTCGAGCCCGAGCGGGCTCGTGGCGTTGTGATCGAGGTAAATCCCGGGCATCGGGGGAACGTAGCACAAGCGCGGCGTCCTTGACAATATTGCGGAGTATGCTAGATTTCGGTCTTCCGCGCTCCGGCCAACCCGCTGGCGGCCAACGAAATACATCGATCCCGGGAGCCATGGAACCGCTCGACCTGAAGAACACCCTCAATTTGCCGCGCACCGACTTTCCGATGAAGGCGGACCTGCCGCGACGCGAGCCGGCGATGCTCGAGCGCTGGGACCGCCTGAATGTCTATGCCGCCCTCCGCCGCACGCGCGCCGGACGGCCGCGCTACGTCCTCCACGACGGACCGCCGTACGCGAACGGCAACATCCACCTAGGACAGACGCTCAACAAGATCCTGAAGGATCTCGTGGTGAAGTCGCGCTCCATGATGGGGTTCGATGCGCCCTATGTCCCGGGATGGGACTGCCACGGCCTGCCGATCGAGCACCAGGTCGACAAGGACCTGGGGCCGAAGAAAGCCGCCCTGACTCCGCCGCAGATCCGCGCCGCCTGCCGCGCCTACGCCGAGAAATACGTGGCTGTCCAGCGCGAGGAATTCCGCCGGCTGGGGGTGTTCGGCGAGTGGCAGACTCCGTACCTGACCATGAATCCCGCGTACGAAGCGACCATCGTCCGCCAGGTCGGACGCTTCGCCGAGAACGGCAACATCTACCGCGACAAGCGATCGGTGCACTGGTGTCCACGTGACGCCACCGCCCTGGCCGAGGCGGAGGTGGAGTACGAGGATCACGTCTCACCGTCCATCTACGTCCGCTTCCCGCTCGACCCGGCCCCGCTGCTGAAGCGCTTCCCCTCCCTGGCGGGGCGCAAGGTATCGGTCCTGATCTGGACCACGACTCCGTGGACCCTGCCGGCCAACGTGGCGATCGCCCTCCATCCCGAATTCACCTACCAGTTCGTCGACATCGGGGAGGAGGTGCTGCTCCTGGCGGCCGATCTCGTCCCGACGGTCCTCGCCCTGAAGGGTCTCCGGCCGCGGGGCATCCTCGGAGAGGCGAAGGGTCGGAGCCTGGAGGGGGTCGGTCCCGCGAGGGCGCCGTACCCGTTCGCCTCCGGAGGGCTCTCGCGACTCGTCCTGGGCGACTACGTGACGCGCGACACCGGCACCGGCGCGGTCCACACGGCGCCGGGTCACGGCATGGATGATTTCCTGACCGGCCGCAGATACGGCCTGCCGATCTTCTCGCCCGTCGATGACCGCGGTCGTTTCACGAAGGAGGTCGGTCCATGGGCGGGGCAGAGCGTGTTCGACGCCAACGCGGCGATCCTCAAGGACCTGGAGGATCGAGGTCTTCTGTTCCACGCCGCCACGATCAGCCACAGCTATCCGCACTGCTGGCGCTGCAAGGGGCCGATCCTCTTCCGCGCCACCGAGCAGTGGTGGATCGCCCTCGATCACGCCGACCTGCGTCGCCGCTGCCTGGACGCGATCCGCGGCGTGCGGTTCATTCCCGAGAGCGGCGCTCTGCGCATCGGCGGCATGATTGGCACGCGGCCCGACTGGTGCATCTCCCGCCAGAGGGTCTGGGGCGTGCCGCTGCCGTTCCCGTTCTGCTCCTCCTGCGGTCGCGAGATCGTCGATCCTGGGTTCATCGAGCGCACCGCCCGCCTGTTCCAGGAGCGAGGCAGCGACGCCTGGTTCGACGCGGAGCAGTTCGGGACGCTCGCCGTGGGGACGACCTGCCCGCACTGCGGGGGGCCGGAGCTTCAGGCCCGGAACGAGATCGTCGATGTCTGGTTCGAATCGGGGGTCTCCTACCTGGCCCTTCTGCGCGAGCGCGCCGATTTTCCCTGGCCGAGCGACCTGTACCTCGAGGGGAGCGATCAGCACCGTGGATGGTTCCACTCCTCCCTCATCATCGCGGTCAATGATCGGGACGAGGCGCCGTATCGCAGCGTCCTGACGCACGGTTTCACCCTGGACGGCCAGGGGCGCAAGATGTCCAAGTCGCTCGGCAATGTCATCCCGCCGCAGGACGTCATCAAGCAGCACGGGGCCGACGTCCTGCGCCTGTGGGTCGCGACCGTGGACTTTCTCGAGGACATGCGTCTGTCCAAGGAGATCCTCGACCGCAACGCCGAGGCCTACCGGAAAATCCGCAACACCTGCCGGTATCTCCTCGGCAATCTGTACGATTTCGATCCCGGGCTCCACGCGGTCGCCCCGCGCGACATGGAGGAGATCGACCTCTGGGTCCTGCATCAGCTCAACCACATGATCGCACGGATGCGCTCGACGTACGAACGCTACGAGTTCCATCTCGCCACGCAGGCGATCCATCGCTTCAGCACGGTCACCCTGAGCGCCTTGTATCTCGACGTCCTGAAGGACCGCCTGTACACCAGGCCGCCCGACGACCGGTCGAGACGATCGGCCCAGACGGCCATGCGGCTGATCCTCGACTCGCTGGCGCGGCTGATGGCGCCGGTGCTGTGCTTCACCGCGGACGAGGTGTGGCAGGCGCTCAGGGGCGGGCGCTCCGGCGATCCCCTTGACGAGTCGGTCCACACGCAGGAGTTCCCGGTCGCTCTGGATCTGCCGCAGGACGACGGGATCGAAACCCGCTTCGAGCGACTTCTGGAAACGCGCGAAGTCGTGCTGAAGGCGCTCGAGACGGCGCGCGCGGAGGGACGCATCGGGAACTCGCTCGAAGCACACGTCGTGCTCCAGGCGGCGGGCGAGCGACTCGCGCTCCTGCAGCGCTACGCCGGGTTTCTCGAGGACCTGTTCATCGTGTCGGGGGTCACCCTCGCATCCCCGCCCGCGACCGCCGTCCCGGGCGGCGAGGCGGAGCCGGTCTCCGTGAGCGTGGAGCGGGCCGAAGGGCGCAAGTGCGATCGCTGCTGGCATATTCGGAAGGACGTCGGCCAGGATGCGGAGTTCAAGACCGTGTGCGCGCGCTGCGTGCGCGCCGTGCAGGCCATCCTCGCCACCCGGGGGGCGGGGGTGTGAGCCGCTCCACGCTTCTCCGGATCGCCTACGCGCTCCTGACCCTCTCCGTCCTCCTCCTGGACCAGACGACCAAGGCGATGGTGGTGTCCCGCATGACGCTGTGGTCCAGCGCGCCGGTCGTCCCGGGGTTCTTCCACATCACGCTGGTCAGGAACAAGGGGGCGCTGTTCGGGCTGTTCCAGGATCTCCCGGACCCTTACCGCGGCACCCTTTTCACCGTCGTGCCCGTCCTGGCGATCATCCTGATGCTCGTGTTCCAGTACCGCACCACCATCCACGACACGGCGACGCAGACCGGGCTGGCGCTCATCCTGGGAGGCGCGTTCGGGAACCTCGTCGATCGCCTGCGTCTCGGCTACGTCACCGATTTCCTCGACGTCTTCGTGGGGGATCACCACTGGCCGGCCTTCAACGTGGCCGACTCCTGCATCTCCATCGGAGTCGCCCTCCTTCTGTTCGACCTTCTGGCGCGCGGCTGGCATCGAGAGCCGGCGCTGCCACCCGGGTGCTGAGATGTATCCTGTCCTGTTCGATCTCGACCTCGGACGATTCGGCAGGTTCACGGTCGGAACCTACGGGCTGTTCTATGCCCTGGGATTTCTGCTGGCCCTCCGCCTGGCGGTCGCCCTGGCGCGGCGCGATGGAATCGACAGCGCCCGCATCGTGGACCTCGGGATCGTGGCGCTCCTGGCCGGCTTCATCGGCGCGAAGCTGACGCTGTACATCATCGACGCCCGCTACTACATCGCTCACCCGGTGGAAATCCTGAGGAATCTCCGCTCGGCGGGTGTCTTCTACGGCGGGTTCGCCCTCGCGGCGGTGGCGGGGCTCCTGTATGTCCGCCGCTACCGCCTGCCTCTCGGGAAGGTCGCGGACCTCGTCGCCCCGCCCCTGGCCCTGGGCCAGGCGGTCGGCCGCATCGGATGCCTGATGGCCGGCTGTTGCTACGGTCGGAGCTGCGATCTACCCTGGGCGGTCACCTTCAGCGACCCGTCCGCCTTTCAGCTGACGGGAGTGCCGCTCGGCGTTCCTCTTCACCCGACTCAGATCTACCACGCCCTCGCAGACTTCCTGATCCTGGCGATCACCCTCTGGTTGTTGAAGCGACGCCGTTTCGAGGGCCAGGTGTTCTGGGCGTACGTCCTTCTCTACGCGATCCTGCGCTTCGTCGTCGAGATCTTCCGGGGGGACGCGGCACGCGGTGTGTTCTTCGGCGGGAGCGTGTCCACGTCGCAGCTGATCGCCGTCCCGGCCGCGCTGCTGGCCACCTTCATGTTGATCCGTCTCGGCCGCGCCGGCGGCACCGCCGTCGCAGGGCGGCGGACTGCGTGACACGATGACGGGATCGCCCCGGTCCAGCGGGGCCGGGAGCCCGAAGAGCCTCGATCTCCCCCGGGAGGCCCGCGGGGAGCGCCTGGACAGGGTCCTCGCCTCTCTCCTTCCCGGGGAAAGCCGGGCTTCGTTGCAGCGCCTGATGCGCGACGGACGCGTGCGTATCCTGGGCCGGCCGGCGCGCCCCTCCTACACCGTGCGCGGGGGGGAGCGCATCGAGATCGAGATTCCGCCTCCCCGCCCCTCGCATCTCGAGCCCGAGGCGCTGCCGCTCGTCATCCTGCACGAGGACACCGATCTTCTGGTCCTCGACAAACCGGCGGGACTTCCGGTCCACCCCGGAGCCGGCGCCCGCCGCACCACCCTGGTCAACGCCCTGCTGCACCACTGCAAGGATCTCTCCGTGATCGGGGGAATCGAACGGCCGGGAATCGTGCACCGGCTCGACCGGGAGACGTCCGGCGTCCTTGTGATCGCCAAGAACGACGCCGCCCATCGTTCGCTTGCGGCCCAGTTCAAGGCGCGCACCGTGAGGAAGCTCTACGAAGCCCTCGTCTGGGGCGATCCACGCGGGTTGGACGGCGTCATAGACGGGCCGATCGGACGTCATCCTTTCGCCCGGGTCAGGATGGCCGTCCGTCCGGATGGCCGCCCGTCTCGTACGGTCTTCAGGATCAGCACCTCGTTCGGCGAGGTGTCGTTCCTGGAGATCGAGCCTTCGACCGGCCGGACGCACCAGATCCGCGTGCATCTGAGCTTCATCGGCCACCCGATCGTAGGCGATTCGCTTTACGGAGGCAGGCGCCCGCTCCAGGATGCGCCGCGCGACGTGGCCGAGGCCCTCGCTGCCTACGCGGGACTGGCGCTGCACGCCCGGCGCCTCGGTTTCGCCCACCCGCGGAGCGGAGCGTGGCACGAGTTCACCGCGGCGCGTCCGGAGACTCTTCAGTCCGTTCTTGACCGGTTGAGTCGGGGCTCGCCGGGCGGGCCGTCCGATGAGGCGGGGTCGCCATGAAGAAGGAGTTCGCCCTGATCGGGGCGGGGAGGCTCGGAAGGACGCTCGGCCGACTCCTGATGCGGCACGGCTACGCGCCCACCGGATTGGCCTGCCGATCCTTGCGCTCGGCGCGCCAGGCCCGCGCCTTCATAGGCGCCGGAGAACCGACGGCCTCGAACGTGCAAGCGGCGGCCCGGGCGGGGCTCGTCCTCATCGCCACGCCCGATCGCGAGGTGGTTCCCGTGGGGCGCGAGCTCGCGCGTGCCCGCCTGCCGTGGGCCGGGCGCGTCGTGGCCCATTGCAGCGGTGCCGTCTCGTCGGCGGCGCTCGAGCCTTTGCGGCGGCGGGGGGCTCTGGTGGCTTCGGTACATCCGCTCGCGAGCATCGCGGCCTCGCGCTCGGACACGGACTTCCAGGGGACTCCGTTCGCCATCGAAGGGGACCCGCGCGCGGTGCGCGTCCTCCGCAGGCTGGTCCTCGATCTGGGAGGCCTGCCCGTCACCATTCCGCGCGAGGCCAAGGCTCTGTATCATCTCATCGCCTGCACCCTCTCGAACGACCTCGTGGCGTTCCTGGCGGGTGGCTTCGAGGCAGCCCGCGGCCTGGGGCTGGGCACACGACAGGCGGCCCGCCTCTATCTTCCGCTGATCCGCGGGACCATCGAGAACGTAGCGCGGCTCGGTCCCGTCAAAGCCTTGACGGGACCAATCTCCCGAGGGGACATCGCGACCCTTCGCCTGCACTCCGATGCACTGCGCACTCTTCCTGCGGACCTGCGGCGCCTGCACCGAATCCTGGCGCTGCGCTCCTCCGGGCTGGCCTTGCAGGCGCGCACCATCACACCCGAGATGGCCGGGCGGATCGCGCGCCTGCTCAGCACCCTTCCTTGATCTGACTCCGGCGTGAAATTACATTCGGGAAACGGGTCCACCGGCGAGGCAGGTCACGCAGCAGCCTCGCGCGCGCCGCGCGGACCATCAGGGGTGGTGTGGGATGACTTTCGCCGTCAGGCAGGCGCGCTCAGAACGCCTTGCACAACCCGTCGGGGAACGACGGACCTGTCATTCCCGGCAGGGCGTGACACAGCGGGTCGGCCGGCGATCGGGTCCACAGGAAGCAGCAACCGCACGGATCGCCGTTGCAGGCGAACTGGCCGAAATTGGAATCGCTGAGGCCGACCAGCCTGGTGGGCCAGGTGGTCAGGTTCCCTTGACGATCGACCGCCTCGATCTTGAACGTGAAGGTCGTCCCCGGCGGCGCCAAGGCGAGAGTTTCGTGCCTGTCCCGCATGATGCAGTCTTTCAGGAAGGGCTGCGTCTGGCTGTTGACGAACGCCATCTTGCGTGTCCAGACGTCATCCTTGGCGGTGACGTCACCCGAGGTCACGTCCCACAATGCGCCCGCACAGACGCAGGAGCCGTCCGCCGCGATCTCACAATCCTCCCCCGGGGTGGGGTTGGCCTGGGAGTTCTTGAACTTGCTGAATGCCCCGTCATCAAAAAGGACGAGCGTGGTCTCCGTCTTGCTGTCCGGCGGTTCGTAGCTTGCTCCCACCAGGAGAAGATTGTTCTGCGCGGTGGTCGAATTGGGATCGATCACGCTGACCTTGAAGATCACTTCCCCATAGGTGCCCTGAATGAAGATCCCCGGGTCGGTCGTGGGATTGTTGCCTATCGAGCCCGTCCCCGTGGTGCCGTCGTACGTCCAGCCACCGCCGGCCTCGGGCTGGAGATCGGGGGCGCCGAGCTCGCAGATGTTCCTGACTACGATCTCCGTAAAATCACAGGAGATGAAGGTCTTGGCGCCGAAACCCGGGACCTCGGCCGTCCCTTCCGTGTGATCGAAATTCACCGACCTGATGGTGGGTGGATCGCCGAACAGCCGGCGCTCGGGGGCCGTGTCCTGGGTCTTGCTGCACGACAGAGCAGCGAGCACGGCCACGGGAAGAATGGCGGAGCGGATGGTCCTCGACGTCATCGGTTGGAAGCCTCCAGGGCGTCGGCGGCGTGGGTCGCGACGCGAGCCGGCGCTCGGGGGCGTCGGTGGCCCGGAAGGCCAGCAAATCAGCGACTTGGAGCGAAAAGGCACCGCGAACGCGGGCTAAGTGTACGGGGAGCCCCTGATGGTGTCAAGGTCATTTCGGGCGCCTTGCGGCGCGAATACAGCATCGTGATCGGCCTCCATTCGGGCAGCCGGCCCGGCCGCCGGAACGTAGCCTCCGCGGGGGGCTCGCGATGAACGGGAAGAGCATTCTGAGCGGCGATCTGGGCGCCATCAACCTCTCGGACATTTTCAGTCTCCTGGGGATGTCCAAGAAGACAGGCGTCCTGAAGCTCATGCGCGGCGCAGAGACCCGCTCGCTGCACTGGGAGCTGGGTGAGATCGTCTTCGCGCGATCCAATTCCGTTCGCGACAGTCTTGGAAATTTCCTGGTGCGCAAAGGCATCATCACCCCGGAGCAGAACGCGGTCTCGGCCTCCAAGATCGACGAGACGACCCGGCACGGAAAGGTTCTGGTCCGGATGGGCTTCATCACGGCCGACCAGCTGCTGTGGGCGGTCAAACAGCAGGTCTTGGAGATCGTCTACTCCCTGTTCCATTGGCGCTCGGGTCTGTTCGAGTTCCTGGAGGGCGCGACCGACGCCAAAGAGAAGATCACCCTGTCGATGTCGACCACCAAGGTCATCATGGAGGGGATCCACCGCCTCGACGAGTGGGCCAAGATTCGCACCCTCTTCACCGACGACTCGCAAATCCTGGAAGCGGCCATCGGCCCCGAGCAGGTCGGAGCCCGGCCCGACCTCGGCACCGAGGACAAGAAGCTCCTGGCCCTGGTCGACGGCTCGCGGACCCTCGCGGAGATCGCCGGTCTGGCGAGACAGGGCGAGTTCGAGTGCTACTCGGTCCTGTTCAACCTGGTCTCCGCGGGCATCCTGCGCTTGCGCGGCGTTCAGGCCCAGGCCAGGCGGGCCGCCCGCTGAACCCGGACGACGGACCACCGCTTCACGCCGCGGACCTCTCCAACCGGACCACGCATTCCACGTGGTGCGTCTGGGGGAACAGGTCGAGCGGCACGACCGACCGCAGTCGGAAGGAGCCCTCCCCGACGAGGATCCCGAGATCGCGGGCCAGTGTGGCCGGATCGCACGACACGTACACGATGCGCCTGGCTGCGGTGCGCGCCAGGACACGCGCCATCCCCGGCGGCAGACCGGTGCGCGGCGGATCGAGGAGGATCGCGTCGAAACGCGTCTCCTCGAGAAGCTCCGCGAGCCCCTCTCCCGC
>Ga0137409_10008429_pt1 | contig 10524 bp, 11 predicted proteins | sample CZODoug1_16funga_FD_122059 | JGI IMG/M metagenome (GOLD analysis project Ga0137409, IMG submission 122059) | Vadose zone soil fungal communities from Angelo Coast Range Reserve, California, USA - CZODoug1_16fungal (Hybrid Assembly) | ecosystem: Environmental > Terrestrial > Soil > Vadose zone... | reverse complement strand
GAGCTCCTCACCACCCACGCCGAGTGGGTCCTTCAGTCCCTGGCGGGGGCCGGCGCCGTACCCGTCGAGCGAGATCGCGAAGTTGTGGACGCGCACTGTGGACATGGAATCCTCCGTTCGTAGGCGTCGAATGGAGCGTCCCGAAATCGACAGACGTTGATCGTCCATTGACGTCTGATTGTCACATTGTTGCCGATGGCCGCCGAGCGTGCGTACGTTACCGGTATGAGCCCGCTCGTGACCGCGGCAGAGCTGCTGCACACCAACATCCCCAATAAGCGTACCGAGCTGGTGCGAGGGCGACTGATCGTGCGCGAACCCGCCGGCTACAACCACGGTCGGGTCACGATGAACCTGACTGTTCGACTAGGCGCGTACGTAGAGGGTGCAGGGGCAGGGCAGCTCGTCGCCGCTGAGACCGGCTTCACACTGTTCCGCGCCCCTGATACCGTGCGAGCGCCGGACGTTGCTTTCGTTCGTCGGGAACGCCTCCCGGATCCCGCGACTACCGGCTTTCCCGAGATGGCCCCCGATCTGGTCGTCGAAGTCCTCTCGCCCGATGATCGGCCCGGCGAGACGCTCGCGAAAGTCGGCGACTGGCTCGAAGCGGGCGCACGACTGGTGTGGGTGATCGACCCGCAACGCCGGGTTGCGCGTATCTACCGCGCCGACGGCACGGAGTCGCTACTCGCCGAATCCGCTACCCTGGACGGCGAGGACGTGCTGCCGGGATTTACCTGCCCGCTCGGAGCGATCCTCTAGTCGGCCGCAAAGGCCCTCAGCCTCCGCAGCGCGGCGCCGCGAGCGCTGCCGCCTTGAGCTGATGCTGCGCCACCACCGCGTTGAACGTCGTAACGGCCTTCGCCAAATCCTTGCACGCTGCAACATACGCCGCCTGCATCGCCGGCGTCGGCGCGAGGTCGCCCGTCTCGAGCGCGTTCAGTTGGCGGCCGAGCGTCGCGTTTAGCGCCGCGAACGTGGGCGGTGGAGGCCCGCCGGGCCGGAAGCCGCCGAAGCCGCGTCCACCGGCGGGATCACCGCCAACCGCCGCCAGTGTGGAATCGAGCGCCTTATCCGCCGCGCCTGCCGCCCGCGCTGCCGCCACCTGCTGGTAGCCGTCCCACGCCGTTTGCATCGCGGCGACGACGCGCGTCTCGAGCGCGTACTGCGCGCGCACGTCGGCCACCGTGGCCGGTGAGCGCGGATCGTTCACCACCGTGACGGGCTGGGTGTAGGTCTTGCCGTCTACCGTGAGCCGCAGCGTGTACGCGCCCGGCGGCACCAGCGGCCCGAGGGGCGAGGGCGGCGTGAGTCCGGGGTTGGCGTTGATCTCAAACGTGTGCGTGAACACGGGTGGCGCGTCGGCCCGCAGATCCCAGTTCGTCCGGTTGCCACCGGCCTCGGCAGGCAGCTGGAACGGCGGCGCGATCCAGAAATTCGGCTCAGGCGGCCGCGCCGCTTCCTTGACCGGTTCGATGGGACCACTCGTCATGTGTCGCACGACTGTCCCGGCGGCATCGAGCACGTCGAGCGTGATCGCTCCCACAGGTTTCGTCGCCAGTGAGTAATAGATGAGGGCGCCGTCCGGCGGATTCAGCGCGTGCGGCACCTCGGGCGGAAACGGCGTGTCGTTGCCGACATTGCGGCGCACGCGAACCGCCTCGCCCGGAGCGAACAGGTGCACCGGCTCGCTGGTCGTTCCCGTCATCATCTGGCGGAGCGGCGAGATGTCGTCCAGCACCCAGATCCCGCGGCCATATGTCCCCAGCACGAGGTCGTTGCCGTGAATCACCATATCGCGGTTCGACGTGTTGGGAAGATTGAGCTGCAACGACTGCCAGTGGTCGCCGTCGTCGAACGAGACGTACATGCCGCTCTCGGTGCCCGCGAACAACAGCCCGCGCGTCTTCGGATCCTCCCGCACCACCCGCGCGAACGAGCCACTCGGCTGTCCCGTCGCGAAGCCGTTCGTGATCAGCGTCCACGTCTTGCCGTAATCGCGCGTGCGATAGACGTAGGGCGTAAAATCACCGCTCGAGTACCACGCGAAGACGACGTAGGCCTCTGCCGCGTCGAAGTGCGACGCTTCGATCGCCAGCACGTCGCCCGCCTGGTTCGGGATGCTCACATCCTGCCAGGTCTTGCCCTCATCCTGGGTCAGCTTGATGAGGCTGGTGTTGGTGCCAACCCAGATCTCCCCGCGCTTCACGGGCGACAGCGCCATCGACTGAATCGTGCCGCCCACGAGCAGCCCGGGCTTGCCGCGCAGGCTGTCCGGCGTGGGCACGGTGTCTTTGGGATAGCCCAGGTCGGGCGAGATCCTGGTCCAGTGCGCGCCGCCGTCGATCGACGTCATCACAAACTGGAAGGCGGCGACGAGCTCGCGCGGATTCCAGGGCGCGAACGCGAGCGGCTGCGAAATCGATTGGCGGGCGTGCAGGGCCGGATCGAGCTGCGGGCTGACGTCGATCCACTGCTCGCTCGGATAGCTGATCTTGAAGACGCCGATCCCGCTCGCGTACACGATGTTCGGGTTCAGCGGATCAGGCGCTTCGCTGCCCCATTCCCAGCCCGGCACGGGATTCCAGTCGACCGGCGTGATGGCGCCCTGGTTGCCGCGTAGCCGAGTGCGAATCGCGCCCGCGTCCTGTTGCGACGCGTAAACGAACGGCGGCCACGAGTTGTCGACCGCGATGTGATAGACCTGCTCCGTCGATTGGTTGTACCACGACGACCACGTCTGTCCGCCGTCGAGCGTGACGATGGCACCCTGATCGTAGCCGAACAACATGCGCTGGCCGTTGCTGGGATCGATCCACAGCTGCTGCGGATCGTCGCCGCCGGGCGCGCCCTTGAAGCCGGTGAACGTGTTGCCGCCGTCGGTGGATTTATAGCTCGCGGTGTTGACGGTGTAGACGATGTCGGGGTTCTTGGGATCCACGTAGACGCCGCAGTTGTAGCCGCCCTGGCCATTCCGGATGCGCGTGTCGGTCGAGTCCATTTGGCGCCACGTGGCGCCGGCGTCGTCGGAGCGCCACAGGCCGGAGTTCTGGATCAGGAACATGCGCTGCGCGTTCGTGTTGTTCGCGATCGCGACTGACGTGCGGCCGGCGAGTCGGGGCAGACCGCCGCCCGTGATTTCTTTCCAGGTCACGCCTTCGTCGGTGGACTTGAAGAGATGCGTTTGGCTACCGCCCCCTACCGCCCCAGTACCGCCCCCGACCCCGGGAGCACCGAAGCGCGGTAGCCCTGTCGGGAACAACGTGTAGTGGCGGACGGTCGTCGCGAGCAAGACGTCGGGATGGTCGTCGGCCCAGGCGATTTTTTGTGCGCCGGTCGAGTCATCGACGTAGAGCGTGTTGGTCCACGTGCGACCGCCGTCGGTCGAGCGGTAGACGCCGCGGGTATCGCTCTTCCTGTGCACGTCGCCTTGCGCGGCGAGCAGCACGATGTCGGGGTTCTTCGGGTCCACCAGCATGGACGGGATCTGCTTTGTCGCGTCCAGACCCAGGTGTTGCCACGTGTGGCCCGCGTCGCTGGATTTGTAGACGCCGTTGCCTTCCGCGATGCCGCCGCCCGCGATCAGGTCGCCCATGCCGACGTAGATGACGTCGGGGTTGGAAGGTGCCACGGCGACGGCGCCGACGGACGAGGCTTCTTTGACCGAGTCGAAGACCGGGTACCACGTCTCGCCTGCGCTCGTGGTTTTCCAGACGCCGCCCACGGGGAGGCCGATGTAGAACGTGCCGGCCTGTCCGATGGCACCCGACACGGCGGACACGCGTCCCGCTCGGAACGGGCCGAGGTTGCGCCAGGAGAGGCCGGCGAGCAGGGCGGGTGGGACAGGACCGGGGGCGGTTGGGATGGTGAAAGCGGCCAGGGCGAACAATAGCGCGGCACCGGCGAGCCGGCGTGAAGCAGACGTCCGAGCGATCATGGGCTAGAGCTCTCGAGGTGAAGGATGTGGCGGCATGCTAATGATACGGCCGTCAGCGCACCCGCGCGAACGCTGGCACTTTACGGGTCCATCAAGGAGGCACTATGGAATCGCCGGGAACGTCCTACCTCTACACGATAGCCCTGCTTGGCATCACCTTCATGGGGTTCGCCGCCGTCGTCATGCTCCTGCGCCAAACGTTGGGTGGTCATTTGCGGGCATTCGACGCGTTGTTTGCACGCGTCTATATGGAGTTTGCCGTGATCGTCTGCGTAGGGGCGCTGCTCCCACCTCTATTGATGTTCTGGGAACTACCAGCTGAAGCGGTGTGGCGTCTGTCCAGCGCTCTGTTGGGCGTCCCGCTTCTGGCGATTGCTTTGAGCTACCCCGCGCGCAGACGGGCAACTACCGGTGAACCCACTCCACGCTACGTCCGCGTGAACGTCACAATCATTCAGTTGATCAGTCTGACCCTCTTCTTTGACGCAACTGGATTGCTCCATGAGCGATCGGGTCCGGCATTCCTGACTGCCCTGACCGCATTTCTGATTTTCGCACTCGTGGCTTGGCTCCGAGCGCTGAGCATTATCCTCGTGCCGGAGGCGCACTGAACTGGCAATCCGATCCCTGAAATGTCGATTCTGGGTCCGCTCATGCGACGTGTGAATGAAAGGGGCAGCAGTGGGGCGCGCAGCGATTCGCCCTCCACGTAGGGCATGGTATAGTAGAAGGTGCCGCCGGCCTGACCGCTATCGTACAGCGCGACGATGTGGGGATGGTTCAACCCGGCGGCGATAGCAATCTCACGCTGGAATCGCTCGGGCCCGAGGGCGGCGGCCAGCTCGGGGTTCAGGATCTTGAGCGCCACGGGACGCCCGTGCTTCAGGTCCCGGGCGAGGAAGACGGTTCCCATCCCCCCGCGCCCGATCTCGCGCTCGATACGATAGCGGTCGGCCAGCGCCGCCTTGAGGCTGTCCAACACCTGCGCGATCAGACCACTCCTGAACGGGTGCCCGCCTACGTTAGGGCGACGGCGGCCCGGCAGCCAGAGCAGGGCACTTGACAATTACTCCTCGCGAGGAGTAATTGTCGGTCATGCAAGTGCCCACGCCCGCCGCCGCCATGGCGATTCGTGATTCGCTCGAAGAAGAGGTGTTGATCGCGCTGGTCCGGGCCGCGTGGCTGGCGGCCGAGCGATCCAATGCGGTGACAGCCGCCGCCGGGCTGTCGCCGTCGCAATACAACGTCCTGCGCATCCTTCGCGCGGCGGGGCGGGGTGGGCTCTCCTGCACCGACATCGGCGCGCGCATGGTCACGCGCGATTCCGATCTCACGCGCCTGATGTCGGGTCTCGCTGGCGAAGGATTCGTCGTGCGCGGCACCGATGCCGACGATCGCCGCCGCAGCACCAATCGCATCACCGCCGCGGGAAAGGCCTTGCTGCGTCGCCTCGATGGCGACGTCGCCGAGGCCGCGAAGCAGACTCTCGGTCACCTCGGTCGTACTCGACTCACCGCGCTCCGCGACCTGCTGGTCGCCTTCGCACCACCCCAAACCGAGGGACTAACATGACACACCGCTTGCGCTTCTCCGCATTGTTGCTGCCGTTCGCGCTCCTGGCATTCACCCCGAAGCACCCTCTGGAGGTTGTGATGTCTCCCGCTGAGCAACAGCTGCGCACGTTACTGGCCACCTATGAAACGTCTCTGAACGCCGGAGACGCGGCCCGCATCGAACAGCTCTACGCCGAGGACGGCGTGTTCATGCCCGCGGGCTTCCCGACGGCGTCCGGCAGGCCGGCGGTCCGGGGCGCGTACGAGGCGGTGTTTGCGAACATCCGTATCGCGATCCATTTCACAGTCGACGGGCTGACAGTGCAGGGCGATGTCGCATACGCGCGCACCCACTCGGCGGGCACGGCCACCGTGGTGGCCACGGGAACGAGCGGGCCCGAGGAAAATCGGGAGCTCTTCGTTTTCACGCGGGGCGCGAATGGCTGGAAGATCGCTCGCTACATGTTCAACAAGACATCATGACCAGGCGAATTCGCGTCGGCATCATCGGCGCGAATCCGGATCGCGGCTGGGCGGCGGAGGCGCACATCCCCGCTTTGCAGTCGCTCCCGGATGACTTCGAGATCACGGCGCTGTCCACGAGCCGGCGCGAATCCGCCGATGCCGCCAGGCAGCGCTTCGGCGTGCCGCGCGCGTTCGACAACCACCACGACCTGGTGAACAGCGCCGACGTGGACGTCGTCGCCATCACCGTGAAGGTGCCGCATCACTTCGAGCTGGCGAGCGCGGCGCTCAGGGCGGGGAAGGCCGTGTATTGCGAATGGCCGCTCGGCAACGGCTTACCGGAGGCAGAAGCGCTCGCCGCACTGGCGAAAGAACAACGCGTCCTTGCCGTGGCGGGGTTGCAGGCACGCGCTGCGCCGCCGGTGCTCTACGTGCGCGACCTGATCCGCCAAGGGTACGTCGGCGAGGTGTTCTCCACCACACTGATCGGCTCGGGCATGGGCTGGGGTGCGGCGGCGCAACCGTACAACGTGTACATGAACGACAGGAAGAACGGCGCGACGCTGCTTTCGATCGCGCTCGGCCACGCGGCCGACGCGCTGTGCTACTGCCTGGGCGAGATCCGAGAGCTCTCCGCCACGATGACCATGCGCCGCACGTCATTCACGATCGCGGGCACGGAAGAGAGCAGGCCGATGCGCGCGGACGATCAGGTGGGCGTCACGGGACTGCTCGAGGGCGGCGCCGCGTTCGCGATTCACTATCGCGGCGGGCGTTCGCGCGGCACGAACTTCCTCTGGGAGATCAACGGCACCGACGGCGACCTGCAGGTGACGGCGGACGGCGGCCAGGCCCAGATCTTCGAGCTGACTTTACGGGGCGGTACCGGCGCGCAGTCCGCGCTCGAGGTCCTGCCTGCGCCGCCGCAGTATCGGTTCTCGCCGCTGCACGGCCCTGCCACCAACGTCGCCCAGGCGTATGCGCGGTTCGCCCGCGACTATCGCGAAGGAACGCAGCTTTGCCCCACGTTCGACGACGCGGTCACCCGCCATCGATTGTTGGACGCGATCGAGCAGGCGGCGGCAACCGGTCAGCGTCAAAAGCCCGGTTGATCCGGCCATCATCCCGCGCGCGCCAGCCGCGCCGCCGCCAGGAACTGTTTCGCCAGCGCCCCGATCGCGGCGTAGTCGCGCCGCGCCAACGCGCCCTGTGAGATCAGCTCCGTCCCGACCCCGACTGCCGCGGCGCCCGCTTTGAACAGCTCCGCCATGTTTTCGAGTGTCACGCCGCCCGTCGGGACGAGCGGAATGTCCGGAAACGGCCCGCGCAGCGCCCGCAGATACGCCGCTCCGCCGACGCTCTGCGCCGGAAATACCTTCACCATGTCGCCGCCCGAGCGAAACGCCGCGAAGATCTCGCCCGGCGTGAGCGCGCCCGGCAGCACGGCGACACCCGCGCGCTGCGCGGCGTCGATAACGTCCGGCACCAGGCACGGCGTCACGATGAACTCCGCCCCGGCATCCATCGCGCGTTTCGCCGTCTCGGCGTCGGTCACCGTCCCCGCGCCGACGAGCATTTTGCCGGCACAGCGCTTCGCGACGGCGCCGATCGCGTCGATCGCATTGGGCACCGTCATGGTGATTTCGGCGACGGGTAGTCCAGCTTGGAGCAGGGCTTCGGCAACGGCCACCGCGGCGTCCGCGCTCGAGGCGCGGATGATTGGGATGATGCCGACCTCGCGAAGCCTCGAGACTGTTTGCTTGCTCAACGCGCCAGGAGCTCCTCGACGTCGTTACGCGTCACCAGGCAGAAATCCCCCGGGATCGTGTGCTTGAGCGCGGCCGTCGCGGCCGCGAAGCGGACGGCGTCGTCCCAGCCGCGCTGCTCGAGCCGGCTCACGATCAGGCCGCCACAGAATGCGTCGCCGGCGCCGATCGGATCCACGGAACGGGCCTCGAAGCGCGGCGCGCTGTAGACCTTCCCGTCGGCCGCGATGACCGCCGCGAGGGCATTGTCCCGCAGCGTGATCGCCACCGCGCTGACCTCGAACCGCTGTTGCAGCGCGCGTGCGACCGCGGCGTGGTCGTCGCCACCCATGCGGAAGACGACGCGCGCGTCTTCCGCCGTCGTGGTGAGCACATCGACGTGCTCCAGGAGCGGCTCCTGCACCGCGCGCGCCTGCTCGACGCTCCACAGCTTGCTGCGGTAGTTGAGGTCGTAGCTCACGGTGAGACCGGCCTTCTTTGCCGCCGCGAGCGACTCCGCGGTCACCTGCGCCGCGCCGTCGCTCAATGCCGGCGTGATGCCGCTGACGTGGTACCAGCGCACGCCGGCAAATGCGGACGCCCAGTCGACACTGCCCGGAGTGATGCGACTCATCGCCGATCCCGCACGATCGTACAGCACACTGCTGATGCGCGCACCACCGATCTCCACGAAATAGAGACCCACTCGGCCCCCCCCGTCTGCGGTCCACTCGACGCACGCATCCACGCCCTGCTCGCGCGCCCGGGCCGCGATCATGCGGCCGAGCATATTGTCCGGGAGCCGGGAAACCCAGCGCGACGTGACGCCGAGCCGAGCGGCAAGCACGGCGACGTTCAGCTCGCTCCCGCCCACGCCAGCCGCGAGGCTCGGGGCCAGCTCGAGCCGCACCATCGCTTCGCCGAAGGTGACGAGATCCATGCTACCGTACCTTCCCACGTAACATCGAAGAGACGCAACGGGCTCTGCACCGCAACCGCGGCGCAGAGCCCGAAGCTCGAGACAGCGGGCAGGTTATTTCCTACGGGTGCCCTTGACCGTGCCCTTTACGATTTCACCGTTCGAGTAGCGTGCTTCGATCGTGCCCCAAACGGCGTCGTCCTTGAAATGCAGCGACTCATGAGTGGTGACCGTCTGTCCCGGCCGCGCGACGCTCTGGAATGGCCCGGCCTCGGTGACGACGCTGTCGCCACCCATCGCGACCACCCGAGTCGGGATCGAGTCGCGGCCCGCGAGGTGGGTCACCCAGCCGTTCGCATCGGCAGTGGCGGTCACCAGTGAGTTGACGACCGTGTCCTTGCCGGCGGCGGTCTTTACTGTGCTTTCGATCGCCCACGTCCCCGCGACTGTGGGCTTGGCGCTGGCTGCGGCCTGCGCGGCGGGCTTCGGCTTTGGCTGCGCGGGTGGTTGCTGCGCGACGGCGGTGGCGGCGAATCCCGTCAGGCAAACGGTGGAGAGGAGAATGACGGCGCGCATCGGTTGGTCCTCCGGCGGAAGCGTTGTAGCCGGACACATACCACATTGGAGCGCTCCGGCCAGGGCGGCTCTAGGCTATCGGTTCAGGCTGCCTATGTTAGCCGCAAATTGATCCGAGCCGCAACGAACCATGTTGGAACGAGGATTCTGCTTCCACTATCGAGCCTTCTTCGCGATGCACTCGATCTCGACGGCGATGCCGCCCGGCAGCGCGCCCGCCTGGATCGTGGTGCGGGCCGGAAACGGCGCCGAGAAGTACGACGCGTACACCTCGTTCATGGCGGCGAAATCGTTGATGTCGCGCAGGTACACGTTGCACTTGACGACGTGATCGAGTGATGAGCCCGCCGCCTGGAGGATCGCCCGCAGGTTTTCGAACACACGCTTGGTTTCCGCGCGCACATCCCCTAACTCCAAACTCCCGGTTCCTGGATTGATCGGTCCTTGTCCGGCGACGAAAATGAAGTCTCCCTCCACGATCGCCTGCGAGTACGGCCCCACCGGCTTGGGCGCCTTCTCCGTCACAATGGCTTTTCTCAAGCGATCCTCGTCAGTCGTTTCCAGAGGTAATGAACGGGGAATCCTGCCGCCGCAATGGCGAGGCCGTAGAGCGGCGCAAAATTGCCGACCTGAATCTGTCCCCAGACGATTGCCCATAGACCGATCACGGTGCCAACCACAAAGAACAGCGGCACCCACGGATAAGCAGGCGTGCGGAATGGTCTCGGAGCCTCGGCCATCTTTCGCCGCAGCACGAACACCGCGCCGACGGCGAAGATCAGGGCCGCCCACTCGACGACCACGAAGTAGGTCGTGAGCGAATCGAAATCCCGGAGGATGAGGACCATGATGATCGCGACCGCCCCCTGGATCAGCAGCGCCGTCCACGGCGTGGCCCAGCGCGGATGCGTTTTGCCGAGGAAGGAGAAAATCAGGCCGTCGCGCGCCATCGCGTAGGGGACACGCGGCTTGGCGAGCAGGTTGCCGTTGAGCGCGCCGAAAATGCTCGTCATGATCGCGAGCATGATGAGGACGCCACCGGCGGGTCCTGCAATCGCCGTCATCACCGTCCGCGCGATGGCTTCTTTCTGCTGCGCCATGACGCCGACCGGCATGATGTACAGGTAGGCCAGGTTTGCGCCGACGTACAGCGTGACGATGACCGCCATCCCGACGATGATGATCCGCTTCATCAGGCGCTCGGGTGCCACGACCTCGCCCGCGATCATGCTGACCGCGATCCAGCCGTCGTAGGTCCAGATGACCGCGGCAACTGCGCGCGCCAGTCCGCCGCCCAGCACGACGCCGCCTTCGGTAATGTGGGACAGA
>Ga0137409_10008428_pt1 | contig 10524 bp, 12 predicted proteins | sample CZODoug1_16funga_FD_122059 | JGI IMG/M metagenome (GOLD analysis project Ga0137409, IMG submission 122059) | Vadose zone soil fungal communities from Angelo Coast Range Reserve, California, USA - CZODoug1_16fungal (Hybrid Assembly) | ecosystem: Environmental > Terrestrial > Soil > Vadose zone... | reverse complement strand
GCGGTGAATGCTAGAATCGGACGGTCCGTATTCTATAGCGGTTTGCGTCCCGTCATTCCCGGCATGCTCGAAGCATCTTCGGAAGCCTCCCGGCAGGGTTCTTGGACGACGCGCCTCAGGCACGGTCTCGCCCGAACGCGCTCGCGCCTGTCGAGCCTGTTCGGCGACCGCGGCGTCGACGGCGCGCTGTACGATGACATCGAGGCCGCGCTGCTCGCGAGCGACGCCGGCGTCGACGCGACGCGCCTTCTGCTCGCGCGGCTGCGCGAGCGCGCGGCGGGCGCGAGGACCGGGGAAGAGCTGAAGTCGGCGCTGCGCCCGATGCTCGCCGAGATCCTCTCCCCCCTCGAGAAGCCGCTGGATCTTTCCGGCTCGAAGCCCCGCGTCATCCTGCTCGCCGGCGTCAACGGGGCGGGCAAGACGACCTCGGCCGGGAAGCTTGCACGGTACTTCCGCGCCCAGGGTCGCTCCGTTCTGCTCGCCGCGGGGGACACGTTTCGAGCGGCAGCCCGCGAGCAGCTCGCCGAGTGGGGCGAGAGGAACGAGGCCTTCGTGGTATCGCAGGCAGGCGGCAATCCCGGCGCCGTCGTGTTCGACGCCATCGCGGCGGCGCGCGCGCGCGGCGCCGACGTGGTGATCGCCGACACCGCGGGACGCCTTCCTACGCAGCGGCACCTCATGGAGGAAGTGAGCAAGATCAAGCGCGTCATCGCCAAGGCCGAGCCGGGCGCGCCGCACGAGATCTGGCTCGTGCTCGACGCCAACACCGGACAGAACGCGCTCGCCCAGGTAAAGGCCTTCGACGATGCGCTCGGGCTGACCGGCCTGATTCTCACGAAGCTCGACGGCACCGCCAAGGGCGGCGCGGTTTGCGCCATCGCCTTGTCTCCACGGCCCCTGCCGCTGCGGTTTCTCGGAGTGGGCGAAGGCGCCGAAGACCTGCGCCCCTTCGCGGCCGAGGAATTCGCGGACGCGCTCCTCGGCTAGTTTCTTATCGCGCATCGACGTGGCGATCATTTCGCTCCACCAGGTCAGCAAGCGCTATCCGGGAGGATTCGAAGCCCTGAAAGGGGTGAGCTTCGCCGTCGAGACCGGCGAGATGCTGTTCCTCACGGGCCACTCGGGAGCCGGCAAGACCACGTTGCTCAAGCTGATCGCGGCGATCGAGCGCGCCAACGGCGGAACGGTGCTGGTCAACGGCCAGAACGTCTCGTCCATGCGCGCCGCCGCCATACCCTACCTGCGGCGCAACCTCGGCCTGGTGTTTCAGGGACAAAAGCTGCTGTACGACAGAAGCGTGTTCGACAACGTCATGCTGCCTTTGGTCGTGACCGGCCAGCCGTATCGCGAGGCCGCGAGGCGCGCGCGCGCGGCGCTCGACAAGGTCGGCCTGCTCACCCGGGAAAGGGCAAACCCGGTGACGCTGTCCGGGGGCGAGCAGCAGCGTCTGTGCGTCGCGCGCGCCGTCGTGAACCGCCCGGCGATCCTGCTCGCTGACGAGCCCACCGCCAGCCTGGACGCCGCCTACGCCGACGAGATCATGGAGATGTTCAGCGCCTTCAACCAGGTCGGCGTCACGATTCTGGTCGCCACGCACGACCAGCAGCTGATCGGAAAATACCGCAAGCGGGTGCTGGCGCTGGATCACGGGAAGCTGCAATGAGGGCGTGGTTCCAGCACCACCGCCTGAGCCTGGCGCAGACCTCCGCCCGGCTGGGCCGGTCGCCGTTCGCGACCCTGCTCAACGTCGTCGCGATCGGGGTCGCGCTCGCGCTGCCGTTCGGGGTGTACTGCCTCCTCGCGAATCTCGAGTCGTTGTCGCACAAGATCAGCTTCGAGCCGCAGCTCACGGTGTTCCTCGCGAAGGAGACGTCCAAAGCCGACGTCGCCGCGCTCGAGGCCCGCCTCAGGGGAGCGCGCGGAGTGCGCGCCGTGCGCTTCATCTCGCGCGAGGCGGCACTGGCCGATCTTGGTCGCAGCGGAGGGCTGAACGAAGTCATCGCGAGCCTGCCCCAGAACCCCCTGCCCGACGCCTTCGTGATCACCCTTGCGGCGAGCGACCCCGTCACCGCGGACAGGCTGGAAGCCGAATTCAAGTCGTTTCCCAAGGTCACCCACGTGCAGGCGGATTCCGCATGGGTAAAGCGCCTGGACGCGCTGCTGCGGCTGGGGCGGACCGGCGTCCTGCTGCTGTCCGGATTGCTCGGAATCGCCCTCGTGGCGGTGACCTTCAACACCATCCGCCTGCAGATCCTCACGCAGCGGGACGAGATCGAGTTGTGCCGCCTGATCGGCGCGACCCACGCCTACATCCGCCGTCCCTTTTTCTACCTTGGGTCGCTGCTCGGTTTCCTGGGAGGACTCGCCGCCCTGGGGATCGTGGTCACCGGGCTGGTTTTTCTGAACCGGGACCTGGTCGGCATTGCCCAACTCTACGGATCCGACCTGCGGCTGGCCTTGCCCTCCCCTCAGGAGATGGGGGTCGTGCTGGCCGCCGCGGCCGTCCTCGGTTGGTTGGGAGCGTATTTATCAGTGAGTAGACACTTACACGAAGCGTACCGTTAATAGGTACGCCGCGGGCAGGTAGGTACGCCCCTCCCATCTGCCGGGAACCGACCCACCTCTTAGCACTCTAATATCGTGAGTGCTAAACTCGCTGATCTGAACTGGGGAAAATCTCAAATGAACCGAGCCATGACATTGCCCGTCCCGGTTGGAAGCCTGGACAGCTACATCCAGGCGGTGAACCGTTTCCCGATCCTCTCGCCCGAGCAGGAGGTCGGCTTTGCCCGCAAATTTCGCGACGAGAGCGATGTCGACGCCGCGCGCGAGCTGGTGCTGTCGCACCTCCGCGTCGTGGTCGCGATCGCGCGCGGGTACATGGGCTACGGATTGCCGCACGGCGACCTGATCCAGGAAGGCAACATCGGACTGATGAAGGCCGTCAAGCGATTCGATCCCGAGCGCGGGGTGCGCCTGGTGTCGTTCGCGGTCCACTGGATCCGGGCCGAGATCCACGAGTTCGTGTTGCGCAACTGGCGCATGGTCAAGATCGCGACCACCAAGGCGCAGCGCAAGCTCTTCTTCAACCTGCGCAGCATGAAGCCCACGCTTGATCCTCTGACGCGCTCGCAGATCGGCTCGATAGCCAGGCAGCTCAAGGTAAAGCCCGAAGAGGTCGCCGAGATGGAGATGCGCCTTGCCGGGCAGGAGATCGCGCTCGAGCCGCCTACCGACGACGACGAGTCCTACGCACCCATCGCGTACCTGGCCGACCGCTCCCCCGAGCCCTCGGAAGTGGTCGAGGCCCGGGAAGAAGAGACCTTGAAGACGCGCGGCCTGGAGAGCGCGCTCGCGAGCCTGGACCCGCGCAGCCGGCGCATCATCGAAACGCGATGGCTGCGCGAGAAGGATACGGCAACCCTGCACGAGCTGGCCGCAGAGTTCAAGGTTTCGGCCGAGCGCATTCGCCAGATCGAGGCGAAGGCGCTGCAAAAGATGAAAGGGCTGATCGCCGCGACGTAATCGCGCCGAGAGCTTCGGGGCCGCGCACAGGCGCGGCCCTTTTTATTTGCCCGCCGCCGTGACGTGACGGTTGCGGCCCTGCTGCTTGGCTTGATAGAGCGCCTGGTCCGCGAGCTCAATGATGCTCTCGGGCCTCGTGTCGTTACCCGGAACGAGCGACGCGACGCCCTGGCTCAGCGAAATCTTGTCGCTCACGCCGGACCGCACGTGGGCGATGGCCAATCCTTCGATCGCCCGGGCCAGCGACTTGGCGACGTCCACCGCGCCTTCGAGCGCGGTCGCCGGCAGCACTATCGCGAACTCTTCCCCGCCGTAGCGCGCGGCGAGGTCCGCGGGGCGCTTGCCGACGGACTTCAGCGCCGATGCGACCTGCCGCAGGCAGTCGTCCCCGGCCTGGTGGCCGTAGTAGTCGTTGTACGCCTTGAAATAGTCGACGTCGGCCAGTATCAGGGACAGCGGCTGGCGTTCGCGCGAGGCGCGCTTCATCTCGGTGAGCAGATAGCTGTCGAAATGGCGCCGGTTGGCGATCCCGGTGAGCCCGTCTTGCCGCGACAGGTTTTCCAGCTCGCGGTTCGCGGCCGCCAGCTCGCGCGAGGTGTCGAGCAGCTTGACGCGAGTGGCCTCGATGCGCTGGAGCGCCCGGATCTTCGCGTTCAGTACGACGAAGCTCACCGGCTTGACGAGATAGTCGTCGCCGCCCGCCTCGATTGCGCGATCCAGGTCCTGATCCGCTTCCTTGGAGCTCAAGAAAATGATGGGAATCCATTCATCGGGACGGATCTGCCGCATCTGGCGCGCGGCGTCGTATCCGTCCATCACCGGCATGACGACGTCGATCAGCACCAGGTCGGGGCGGCTGTCGCGGTAGGTCGCCAGGCCCTTGCTGCCGTCCTCGGCGTCGATGACGGAGTGCCCCATTTTCTCGACCAGAGTACGCAGCGCCGCGCGTATCGTGGGCGAGTCGTCAACGATCAAGACCTTCATGTTGTTGGGTTCCCCTTGCGCACCCGCTCCCCCCAAGGCGCAAGAATACAACGGTTCCACACCCGCGCCGCACCGCAACGCGCGCGGGGTGGGCGGAAGCCCACGCCGGCGGCTGAAAACGCTGAGGCCGGTCAGCCCCGGGCGCTGAGCAGGGTCTTGAAGTCGGCGACGAGGTTCGGGACGCTGCTACCCTGGCGCACCAGCAGGCGCAGGCGTCCCTGCGTGTCGAACACGTAGCTGCCGGCAGTGTGATCCACGGTGTAGCTGTCGGGCGTCTTTCCGGGCGCCTTCTGGTAGAACACCTTAAACTCCTTCGCCACCTTGGCGGTCGCGCCCGCATCGCCGTAGAGCCCCAGGAAGCTGGGGTCGAACGCGGGCGCGTAGCTCGCCAGAAGCTGCTGCGTGTCGCGCTCGGGATCGAGCGTGATGAACAGCACCTGCAGGCGCTTGCCGTCTTCGCCGAGCTGCTCCTTGGCGAGCCTGAGATCGGCGAGCGTCGTAGGGCAGACGTCGGGACAGCGCGTATAGCCGAAGAACACCACGACGATCTTGCCGCGGAAATCCGCGAGCGCGCGCTTCTTCCCGGTGTGGTCGGTGAGCGCGAAGTCCTTGCCGTAGTCGGCGCCGGTGATGTCGGTGTTCCTGAACGACACGCCCGATCCGCTGCAGCCGGAAAGCGCCGCCGCGGCGAGAAGCGTCGAAAGAAGAACCCGCACGTCAGGCCTACGCGTAGAAATAGTGATCGACGAGCAGCGCGGCGAACAGCAGCGCGAGGTAGGCGATCGAGTAGCGAAACGTCCGGCGGGCGAGCGCGTCGCTGTAGACGACGTAGAGCCGGACCGCGTACGCGACGAAAATGCCGCTCAGGACCAGCGCCGCGCCCAGATAGATCCAGCCGCTCATGCCGTACGCGAAAGGCAGCAGCGCCGACGCGAAAAGCATCAGCGTGTAAAGGAGCACGTACAGGCGCGTGAATCGCTGGCCGTGCGTCACCGGAAGCATGGGCAGGCCGGCTCGCGCGAAGTCCTCGGTGCGGTAGAGCGCCAGCGCCCAGAAATGCGGCGGAGTCCAGGCGAAGATGATGAGGAACAGGAGCAGCGCTTGAGGCGCCACGTCCCCGGTGACCGCCGCCCAGCCGAGCACGGGTGGCATCGCACCCGAAGCGCCGCCGATGACGATGTTCTGCGGCGTAGCGGGTTTCAGCAACACCGTGTAGATCACCGCGTACCCGATGAACGTTCCCAGGGTCAGCCACATCGTGAGCGGATTGACGAGCACGTAGAGCATCCACAACCCTGCCGCACCGATCGCGGCGGCGAACGCGAGCGTCTGCAGCGAGGTGAGCTCTCCCCGGGGGAGCGGTCTGCCCCGCGTCCGGCTCATGACCGCGTCGAGCTTCTGCTCGACCAGACAGTTCACGGCGGCAGCCGACCCCGCCACCAGCCAGATACCGACGATCGCGGAGAGGAGCAGCCCCAGCGGCACCATGCCCGGAGTTGCGAGGAACATCCCTATCGCCGCGCAAAAAACGATGAGCGATACCACGCGAGGCTTGGTGAGCGCCAGGAACTGGCGCAGGCGCAGACCGGACGCGTTCAGAGCGAACTGCATGGCCGAAATTTTATCACCACGGTCCTATCCGACCCGCGAAACCCGGAGCAATCGCGCGAGGTCCTTGAGCATTCTGCGTCCGTCCGGCTCCCCCGGAAAGCGCATGATCAGGCTTCCCAAAGGATCGACGACGTAGATATATCCAGGCGCGAGGGGAAGCGGGTCGCCGAGGCCGCCGCGGGAGGCGCGCGCGACCTTGAGCCCCTCGTGCTCGCGCAGCAAGGTGGGATCGGGATCCGCAGCATCGTCGAGGAGCCATACGCGCTCCACCCGGTCGGCGTCCTTGCCGAGCGCGAGCCGCGCCTGGCGCATGTACACGAGTTTCTTGCGGCAGCTTTCTCCGCACGCGGCGGAGTCGATCTGCAGCAGCACCCACTTGTGCCGCAGGTGGGATAGGCGGAAGGTCGCGCCGTCCAGCCGGCGAAGCTCCGGGTCGGGCAGGGTGCGGGGCTCGATCAGCTCGCCGTAGTTGGACCGCGACTGCGGCTGCCATACGAAATACGCGAGCCACGCCGCGACGGTGGGCGCGGCGCAGAACGCCAGGATCACCAGCGCGACCCGCCGGCCGCGCCGGCGCTGCTCATCGCCCTGCGGGGGGATCGATTCGCTTGAAGCCGAGAACGACATAGAGAATGGCGGCAAGCGCCGCGAAGGAATACCACTGCAGCGCGTAGCCGCGGTGCCGGTCGACGCCGAGGTCCGGGCGCTCCCACGCTCTCGCGAGGCCGTCGCGGGCGTCGCTCGTCTGCTCGATCACGAAGGGCTGCAGGCTCGCGCCCAGACGCTTTTCCTCGCGTGCGATCACGAGGTTCTGGCGCAACCTGCCCGACTCCGCGTCCGGCGCGAGCTCGAGAAACCGCGTGCCGGGCACGACGGCGAGCCCTTCGACCGTCTGCACTCCCTCGGGCGTGGGGACCTCCGGAAGCCTGGAGCGCTCGCCCGCCGCGATCCAGCCGCGGTTGATCAGCACCGCTTCCCCGCGCCCTTCCGGCTTGAGCGGTGTGACGACCTGGTATCCGGCCGTGCCGCGCAGGACTTTGTTGTCGAGAAAGAACGTATCGTGCGCGAGGAAGGTCCCGCGCGCCGCAACCCGATGTCGGTCAAAGGCGGCCGCGTCGACATGCTGCGCAGGCACCTCGAGCGCGGGCCCGCGCGCCGCCTCGTCGAGCAGCCTGCCCGCTTCGAGCTTTTCCTCTGCGCGGCGCGTCTGCCAGTTGCCGAGGGCGATGGTCAGCGCGATAAACGCCGCCGCGGCCAGGCTGGGAATCCAGCCCGGATGGAACCTGCGACCCGCGATCCTGATTCCGCCCATGGTGTCGTTTGGATTGGAGTACACTCGGTTCAGCCCGTTCCCGCCCGCTCGCATGAAAATCATCGTCATCCTGATCTTCATCGCAATACTCGCGAGCCTCGGCTCGGCGTTGTTTTTCCTGGTGCACGACCGCGGCCAGTCCAAGCGGACCGTCAAGGCGCTTGCGCTGCGAGTAGGGCTGTCGCTCGGCCTGTTCCTGCTGCTGATGGCTGGCTACAAGCTCGGTCTCATCCCCGGCAAAGTCACCTAGCCGCGCCGGAGCGCGGCGCGCGCGCCGTCTACAGCCAGTAGACGAAAATGAACAGCCCGAGCCAGACGACGTCGACGAAGTGCCAATACCAGGCCACGGCCTCGAAGGCGAAATGGTGCTCGGGCTTGAAGTGCCCGGCGAGGCAGCGCGCCAGGATCGTCGACAGCATGATCGCGCCCAAGGTCACGTGGAACCCGTGGAATCCCGTGAGCATGAAGAACGTGGATCCGTAGACGCCGGTGGTGAGCTTGAGGTTCAGCTCGGAATAGGCGTGCGTGTACTCGAACGCCTGCAGCGAGAGGAACAGCACGCCCAGGCCGATGGTGAGGAACATGAAGAGCGCGAGCTGGCCGCGCTTGTTCTCCTTCAGCGCCCAGTGCGCGATGGTCACCGTCACGCCCGATGAGAGCAGAAGCAGCGTGTTGATCGCCGGGATGCCCCACGCCGCCATGGGCGTGAACGGGTCCTTGAAGTCGGGTCCCGCCGAAGGCCAGTGAGGCGAGAAATCCGGCCACAGCAGCTTGCTGTCGAGACTCCCCAGGTCGGGCAGCGCGAGCTGGCGGGTGTAGTAGAGCGCGCCGAAGAAGGCGGCGAAGAACATCACTTCCGAGAAGATGAACCAGCTCATTCCCCAGCGGAACGAGACGTCCTCCCAGCTGCCGTACTTGCCGCCCTCGGATTCGCGGATCACGTCGCCGAACCAGCGGACCATCATGAATACCAGGATCGCGAAACCGATCAGGACGAGCCAGCGCCCGGGCTCCCAACCGTTGAACCAGCTCGCGGCGCCGGTCGCCATGAAGAGCAGCGCCGCCGACCCGAAGATCATCCAGTGCGACGGGTTGGGAACGAAGTAGTGCTGGTGCTGCTGAGCGTGGTCGCTCATCTTCCTCTCCTTTTATTGCGCAGCCCGGCCGATGATGAACTTCACCAGCAGAACCAGACTCGATACGAAAATCGCCGCGCCGATCAGCCCCGCGATCACGACCTGCACCGGCTTGATCTGCGCCAGATCCTTCTCATGCTCGGCGCGCCTGCGCACGCCGAAGAACGACCAGAACACGGCTTTCGCGACCTGCAGGGGCGACGCGGTTTTCAGCTCAGGCTCGGCCATCGCTCTCATCCCCGGCCGCCCTGCGCGCCGTTCACCTCGAAGAAGGTATATGAGAGCGTCACCGTGTTGATCTCCCGCGGCAGGCCGGGGTCGATCACGAAGACGACGGGCATCCTGCGCACCTCGCCCGGGCCGAGCGTTTGCTGCTGAAAGCAGAAGCATTCGACCTTCTTGAAATAGAGCGCCGCCTGCTGCGGACCGTAGCTGGGGACCGCTTGCCCGGTCACCGGCCGGTCGAGCGTGTTCGTGACCTCGTAGAGAACCTGCGTGACCTCGCCGGGGTGCACCGATACGCTCGCCTGAAGGGGCTTGAAGGTCCACGGCAGGCGCCGTGTGTTGGCGTCGAACTCGACCGAGACGTTGCGCGTGGGGTCCACCTGGGTGTTCTCCGCCGCGACCGCGTCGGGCTGGAACACGTTGCGGATGCCCGTGATCTCGCAGATCGTCTCGTAGAAGGGGACGAGCGCGAAGGCGAAGCCGAACATGACGGCCGCGCACACCAGCAGCTTCTTCAGCAGCAGCCGGTTCGACTTCGCGCGGTCGTCCCGGCCGCTCACTTGAGCACCACGTACTTCAGCATGATTCCGAAGAAGAACGCGAGAGCGATCGACCCCAGCACCAGCGCGGTGCGCAGCTTGTGCCGCGGTTCGCGCTCAGGCGTCACTTCACCACCGGCTGCTCGTGAAAGCTGTGGTACGGCGCCGGGCTCTCGAGGTGGGTCCACTCGAGCGTATCGGCGCCTTCCCAGGGCTTCGCGCCCGCCTTGTCGCCGCGTCCCAGCACGGTGACCTTCAAGATGATCCACAGGAACAGGATCTGCGTCAGTCCGAACCCGAAGGCGCCGATCGAGGCGATCTCGTTGAACCCGGCGAACTGCAGGGCGTAGTCGGGTATGCGGCGCGGCATCCCGGCGAGGCCGAGGAAGTGCATCGGGAAGAACGTGATGTTGAAGAAGATCATCGACAGCCAGAAGTGCCACTTGCCCAGGGTCTCGTCGTACATGCGCCCGGTCCACTTCGGCACCCAGAAGTAGAACCCGGCGAAGAGCGAGAACAGCGATCCGGCGACGAGCACATAGTGGAAGTGCGCGACCACGTAGTAGGTGTCCTGCAGCTGGATGTCGATCGGCATGATCGCGAGGATCAGTCCGGTGAAGCCGCCCATGGTGAACACGAAAATGAAACCCACGGCGAAGAGCATCGGCGTCTCGAAGGTCATCGAGCCGCGCCACATCGTGGCGAGCCAGTTGAATACCTTCACGCCGGTCGGCACCGCGATCAGCACCGTCGCGTACATGAAGAACAGCACGCCCGCCGTAGGCATGCCCACCGTGAACATGTGGTGCGCCCAGACGATGAACGACAGGATCGCGATCGATGCGGTCGCGTAGACCATCGAGGAATAGCCGAACAGCGGCTTCCTCGCGAACGCCGGGATCACCTGGCTGATGATGCCGAACCCGGGCAGGATCATGATGTAGACCTCGGGGTGACCGAAGAACCAGAAGATGTGCTGGAACATCACCGGGTCGCCGCCACCCGCGGCGTTGAAGAAGGACGTGCCGAAGTGCCGGTCGGTGAGGAGCATGGTGACTGCGCCCGCGAGCACCGGCATGACCGCGATCAGCAGGTAGGCGGTGATCAGCCAGGTCCAGACGAAGAGCGGCATCTTCATCAGCGTCATCCCCGGCGCGCGCATGTTGAGGATGGTGGTGATGATGTTGATCGA
>Ga0137409_10008426_pt1 | contig 10526 bp, 29 predicted proteins | sample CZODoug1_16funga_FD_122059 | JGI IMG/M metagenome (GOLD analysis project Ga0137409, IMG submission 122059) | Vadose zone soil fungal communities from Angelo Coast Range Reserve, California, USA - CZODoug1_16fungal (Hybrid Assembly) | ecosystem: Environmental > Terrestrial > Soil > Vadose zone... | reverse complement strand
AATTATTCGCCCACTGTCGAGCATTCCAAATTGCTCCCTTGGCTCATGCTGTGCTCAATTTTGGCAGGCCTCGCACTAGGCTTGGCAGGCATGACTATCATTGATTCCGCGAAGACCGAAGCACGTCTCCATGCTGAAATAGATAGACAATATCGTTATCTGCAAGAGTTGCGTATCCGTGTTGAAGATGCAGAAAACGCAACCCAGAAAGTTAATCCCAACTTCACCCCACATCGTTAAAGGAGCATGCCATGTGCTGCGCAGAAATACCCTGGAAGGCCACTGTTCAATTCGTTACCGTGCCCACCGATCCGAAGCATCAGTCCGTGATGGAGACGCAAATCCGTCAGGCCTACACCGTGCCGGCGATTTATGAGCCACTGGGCTGGGGCGCTACGGGCGCCAAGATCTGTGTAACATTCGCGAAGGAGAAGTTGACGGCGGCCGATCTGGACTTTCTGAATGACCAAGGTCGCAGTTTGTTTACACCTTATACGCCCGCATAATCGCGACGTGTTGCTAACATGGCTGAGATCGGTCAACGGCTGAATGGCTATCGAGCGCCACTGATCATTAATGCAGTGACGTTGGTGCCGATTGCAGCCGTTCTGATCAGCACTTGGTCGGATGTTCAACAACTTAAATCCGATCGGGCTGACCGCCTGTCGCCAGAGCGAATTGCTAAAATTGAAGCCGTGCTCGCAACGGGAACAACGGATCGCTATCACGCCAGCGATGCCAAGCGCGATTTCGACTGGCGTGATTATGAGATCAAAGAACTGCAGCAACGGGTGAGAGATCTGGAGATGCATAAGCAATGAACGCCGTCGATCTCGCATTGCCGCGGGTGAAGATCTCCGAAGGCTTTCGCACACACATCTATCGAGATACGCGAAACCTCGAAACCATCGGGTATGGCTTCCAACTGGCTGCGGGTATCAGCGAGCGAGCCGCAGCTGCCTTGTTGCGCGAACAGATGGCCGAACGTCATGACGAACTGCTGAGACTGCCTTGGTATTTGGGCCTCAATGAAGTGCGTCAGGGGGTGTGTCTGGACATCGCGATCAATTCCGGCACGACGGGTTTATTGCGGTTCGAGCGGATGATCAACGCCCTCGAAGCCCACAACTGGGCCGACGCCGCGGCCGAATGCAAGGTCACCAATCCCGAGCTCGCAGGCCGTTATGCCGCGCTCGCTCAATTGCTGCTCACAGGTGTTCCATGACAGACCCCGTCGCACTTCCGTGGTATCGATCCCGGATCATTGTGGGTATCGCAACCATCATCGCAACGAGGCTGCTCGATTACGCACAGAAGCAGTGGCACTTCGATGCGTCCGTGTTCGGCCTGACGGTTACTGACATTGTGTCATTCATTCTGGATGGAATCGCGGCGATCTCGGCCTATGTGGCATTGCATGCCCGGGTTGCTCCCACAATCCCTATCCCGCCCGTCGTCACGCTCACCAAAACCGCAGCCGACCAAATCAATGGAGTTCCTAATGAAACCCCAGTTCCTCCTGCCCCTCCTACTCCTTCTGGCTAGCTGCGCCCAGCTCGGACTCAGTACTCCGAAAGGATTTGACCAGCAACTCGCGCAGGCTTACGGCATTCATACTGCGGTCATCTCAGCGACCACCACAGCCTTGAATGCGGGCAGCCTATCGAGCGCAGATGCCATTCAAGTGCAGACCATCGCCACCACCTCGAGGACGCTGCTGGACACCGCCAAAGCCGCTGAGACCGCCGGGGATACCGCAGGCGCCCAGAAGAACCTCGTGCTCGCCACGAGCGCGCTGCAGGCCTTGCAGGCCTATTTGAACTCGCATGGGAGTAAATGACATGGGTACCGCTGTTGCCGTTGCCATCGATCTGCTGGTGGAGCTCCTGAAGAACGCCGGCCAGATCAGTCAGCTGATCCAGACTGCCCAGGCGAACGGACAGACCACACTCACTCCCGAGCAATGGGCCACCATCGTGGGTGCCGATGACTCGGCGGAAGCGGCACTGGCCGCCGCGATTGCCACTGCAAAATCACAAGGTAGATAAAATTATGGCCACCATTTCTTTCACCGCTGCCGAACTCGCCGCTCTCGCTAAACAGATCGCTCCATTGATTTCTGTGGGTACTACACCCCCAGTGGTGATCCCTCCCGTGACCACACCACCGGCAGGAGCGTTCTACATCTTCAACGGGGGTGTTTCGACCAACGGGAACCTGGATTATAGCTACGGCAATCAGCCCTGGTCGCTCAGCTACGGAAAAACGGTGCTCCTGAAGGGAGATGCTGCATGGCAACCGCGCATGCCGAATGACAATCTCAGTACCAAGCCCTTCACCAAAGTCACTGTCAAGATTCGGCCGACTCAGCCCTCCACGTTCATCTCAGGCATGGAAATGATCGGCGATGTTCCGATCCCTGGCAGCAAGCCCGGGGGCGTCAATATCATGCAGTACGGACCCAATCCGATGGTGATCGGTCAGTGGAATACCTACACCATTCCTTTGAGCGCTTACGGCAATCTGCCGGGACTGGACATCTACAAAGTATCTTTCCAGCACCAAGCGGGCCCGGGAGTCAATCTGGCGACGGATAGCTGCGAGTTTGATGCTCTCGCGTTCGTTCCCTGAAATTTATTTTCGATTCGACTACCCGATTTGCCTTCCTGATGCGTCTCTTTAGATCAGGGACAGGGAAGACACGGACGTCGATCTCATCCGCTATGAGACGGACGGTTCAAACTGGCCCAAGTCAGCATAGGCAACACGGAAGCCGCTAGCGTTTCGGTGACCATCCCCGCCGTACTGCTTGGCGATGGCCGACACGTCCAGCCCTTCATCAGTTGAGCGCAGCGAGAACACCCGACCATCTGGCGTGTCCCAGTAGCAGCCGGCGAAGGGTTTGCCAGTGGCCAGCTGGTGTCCTGCATCGCTGGTGAGCGTGTAGGGGAGGTTGGCCATCGGGACGGTATGGCCTGCGATCGTCATAGGACGCGTTACGACGCCGATCAGTTCGCCGATGTCCTTGAAGTGCTTCCGCTTTCTGCTGCTTTGAGACACAGCGGATGCAGGTCGCGCTCGCAAAATGCTCAATGTCCCAACCGCCGGAACGCCTCCCTGGTTCCGCGCCGCATAGCGCGCGCCCGTGGCCATAGTGACAAACATCATCAGATACCAAATGTACGAGCTTGCCTCTGTCAGCTTCGTTGCCATTCGATAGACGTCCCATCAACGCTGCCGGTTTCACTTCACATTCCTCCGCTTCGCCATACGTTCTACCAGCCGTTTAATTAGTGGCCAGTCCTTCGGGTGAGCCCACACCTCGTGCGGCTTGAGCCCCTCCTTGCGGCGCCTGGCGCGTAGTTCTGCCAGGCGCTCTGCTCCAGTCTTCATAACAAATCTTCGTGGATTTCGTCCGAAGTCGGCGTGCATTCGTCTGGCGTACTAATAACCGAAGCAAATGGTGAGGAATGCAACCGAGAGTTGATCTCTTGGGCGGCTAGCTCAGCCTGCTGCTTCGTGTCGTGTGGGCCGCTGACGAAACGTGCCCCGCCATTTACCATCGTTATAATCGCAAAGTGTTCCTGCATGGTCATCTCCTTACTGTGTGATGCCATCCTATCATCGTTACTAGTAACGGTCAAGTACTACCTCACACTTCCGGGAACGAACCGACAGATAACACGGTTGAACCTGTCGGTTTCCTGATGAGGTAGCGCATCCCGCACCACTGGCACCACAGCACCTTATCGACATAGCCATCGGCGCCCTGCGGGTAGCTGGGCGGCGCGTAGTGCAGGTTGTAGCGATGCATGAGCCGCATTAGGGGCCGGTAGGCGGTGCGGTAATACACCATTCGCCAGAAGCCCAGGACTCGAATCGCTTCAATCGTTTCTCTCATGATTGCTCGGGGGCGCTGTGAGCCCCTTGGACTGAATCTCTTTCTCGATCTCTTCATTCGTCGGCATCATCATCTCCTGTTGAAAAACTGTTGCACTCATCGACGCTTCTCGTGCGTTTGTTCAACTCGCTCTTCGCGGACCTCGCCACTGAGCATACCGCCAACACCTTGGTTGGACATGCTGGGCACTGGCTGATCGCTATTCAGCCCGCAGGTCACCCAACGAGCGGGGCAATCCCGGCAAAACACGTAATAATCGCCTGAGCCAAAGTAAATCGTTTTGTGGTGGCAATCTTCGCGGTTCATTGGCGCACGCTCAGGTTCTCTTAGCGTGCGGGTCGCAACCCTCACGGCATTGCGATGGTGCATGACGCACCCGTCACATGTGGTAGTGGATTACGGCAGTGCGAGTGGCTGCATAGCGCAGACATTCCGGACGATTTAAGGGCGCGCCTCTGCGCAGCAACCATATCCTCCCGGTCCTCCAGGGGAATGGCTTCGTTGTGCTTCTCGCAGAATGCGGCCCGCATCGGTGACTGAGCGCAGCCAGCGGCCAAGCATCTCCCGGGCGGCCCAACCTCCATTTCGCGGTCGTACTCCAGTTGCTCAAATGCCTGCATCACGCAGCTATGCAATTCCGTTACCGTACACTGAAGGAGTTCCGGGCGATCTTCTGGGCTGGTGTAGTCAGGAAGCTCGCAGACGTTCTGCACCACGCTCGTCGCTATCGCATTGGCATGCGCCTCGTCGAGTTGCTCGCTCGGTTCGTCCGAAGGGCGCTCAATGTTGCGGTGACCGTCAAGGATCGCCTGCGCTTCATTCGCTCGTCGCTCGCCTGCAGCCACTTGCCGCAAAAGCTGAAGTACGCTCCAGTTCCACGCGGCTTCGGCCTTGTGCCATTCATCCAGCTTAGCCTTCAACCGCTCGATCTCCTGATTGCGCGCCGTGACGTTCGCCAGCGCTTCGGACCAGCAGTCACGCAGCCGCTCGATCTCGGCTCCCTGCCTGTGAAGCGCCAAGGCTGTCTCCTGCGCATACGCCTTTAACTGCGCGATCTCCTGCATCGCACTCGCCAAGCCTTCCTCGGCCAGACTCAGGTTGCCGCGCAGGACTTCGCAGTCCGTCCAGCGTACGAAGTCACCCCAAGAACTCTGAATGAGGTCTCCATGCTCGGGTCGATGCCTCCACCGGGTGATCTCCTTTGTCATGCGCGCTACTCGTTGTCGGCTTGTGGCCATGCTCGGCCATCATCGCTAGGCGTTGGGTCGTAGTCCTTCACCATTTTCTGCAGCTGCTCCAGCATCCCCGTATCGAGACAGACCTCATGGTCGCCTTCCTCTCGCGGGGCTCGCAGCCAGATCTCCTGCCCGTTGTAGCGCGCATAGAGACCATCACCCAAATACGTTTCATTTTCCATGTTGTTCTCCTGAGTTAGTACCGTTCGCTTCTTTGACCAGCGCTTCGTACCGCGCCATCCACTCTGGGTCAAATCTGCTCCGCGGGTCGCGAAACGTCCACATGAACCATGCGTCAATTCGGGCGAAAAGCCTAGACACCACACATTCCTTCGCACTCATTGTTGAATAGATTCATCTGATCAGCAGCCATACTTCGTCGGGTCATCGGATCGAACTTCACTGATCGAAGCGGCTGTCGGCTGACGTGGAAGTAAGGGACGCTATCCAACTCAGTGGCGAGACGATAGGCGGCCTGTAGGTTGGCCTCCTTGATACAGGCATCGTCGAATTCAGCAGGCGTCAGCGCAAGCCATTGCTCATCGCTTCGATATGGACAGAACGTGCACGCCGATCGCGGTGGCATCGGATATTCATTGCGTGCCATCCAGGCTAGGCAATCTGCCCGGCTCATCCCGGCATCGATCAGCGGCCATTTGGACTCAATCCAGACGTTGTGATTGGGCTTCATCCGTAGATGCTCGTCCGTGCTGATGCCAATCAGCATCTCAGCCAAAATACCATCTCGCTTAGTGATTCGCTTTCGACCGAGAAGCTGCCGAACCTTTGCATTGATGGGGTTAATCTTGAAATCCCGGGTGCAGTGCCGCTGCCCCTTTCCCTTGCTCAATCCGTCCTGGGTAAACACTGGGATCGCCGTGGCGATATATGTGCGCTCGCCATCTCGGGTGCGACGTACGCGAGTTGCCGAGATCCACAGGTCGCCCTTACTGACCTGGTAGATAGGGAAGGGTAGGCGTTGCTCTAGCCAGCGCAGCCAATCGTAGACCGCGGCAGGCTCCTGCTGGGTGTCAGCGAAGATTGCACAGTCGGGCATCGGCTTGAGTTCATGTCGCATATACATCAGCGCCATTGTGGATGACTGTACGCCGGCACCTAGTGAGATAATTCGGATCATTGTGAGTTCACGGTTTCCGAATGGTTACCGCAGATAATCATAGGAGGCTCCGGCCTGCATCTGTGCCCGGTTGGCTGCGTGCAGCTGAATCATGATCTCGCCATTGGCGCCATGTTGATGGCCTTCGAGGGTGGCCAAGCGATTGAGGAGCTGGCTGCAGATGTTCTGCCACTTCCGCGCCTCATCGCGCAGACGGTCGAGTTTCTCCACATCCGTGCAATCCTCCCACTTCTTCGGGCCGTTCCACGTGCCTGTGATGCCCCCGCCGGCGCCCACCTGTTCCTGATAGGTCTGGCCTGTTGCTTCAATCATTTCGCTTCTCCAGTTGGTTGTTCGAATGCGCTGTGCGAATGACGAACGAGAAAACGCATTTCCTTCATAATCGCCTCGACGGTTCTTTCCCATTGCTCGACACTCAGCGTCTGGTCGAAAATCTCCTGTATGCGTTCCACGTATCGGCACGTCTCGTGGTACAGGGCTCGCTCATCCATTGATAGTGTTCATTTCTGCTCTCTCGCGAACTTCTGCCCAGCCATGCAACCGTCATATACGGCAGCGGCGGCCTTTGCCATATCGATGTGCAACTGCTCGTAGCAGTACTCTGGGTTACCGCCATCCTCGTCTATGAATCCCAGTAGGTCCTCAATTCGCCTGGCCAGTTCATCGACATGGATCTTCTTCATGGTTGTTGCTCGCTGGATGTATTCGAATACCGGTCCTGCTCTGATGGCGGATCGTCGTACCCGAAAAACTTGTCAGACCGATCTCCGCCGTCGCAATGACGGCATGGGCTGCATTCCGGGCAGTTCCCGTGATTGCACTTCCTAGAGCCGCACTCGACACAATGTTCAGTCATGATTGTTCCTCGGGATTGCAGTTAGGACAGGGGATGCCGCGCTTATAGTCTGCCGCTGAGCAGTCGAAGTACCAACTCTCGTACTTGCACCGCGCGCAGACGAAGTGCCCGCCGTTATCCGCTCCAGCGTCATCCCAGTGCATCATTACACGCGGCTTGGCCCGTGGCGGCTTGGCGAACATTTCAGCGGTGCGGCTCATCGTGGTTCGGAGTGCTGTGGACTGTTCGGTCTGTTGTAAAGCCGCTCGCATACCCGCCGATGCTCGGCCCGCTCCAGCTCCTCGTTCTTGCGCTTGATGCGGATATAGCGGGCCGCACGCAGCGACAGCGGACTGCCTTCTGCCTCCAGGTCGTCTACGAGATCACCCACCGGACTTGCCCTGCGATGACATTAGCGCCTCGGATGCCACTGCAAAGACCGTATCGAGGCAACCTTCCCGGTCGTCGCACCGATATGAATCCGGATTGTCTACATCGGTCATATCCTTGATCTGCTGTAGTGCATCCCTCAACTGTTCCACTTCAGTCATACGTCCTCGCTCTGAGCGACTACATCGCAATCGCCGTCATGCCCACCAGGACGGATGCACTGCTGTGGCGCGGCCTTCAGACAGACTTCGAAGGCTTTCTGGGCGTGCGGTTTGCGTGCATCGTCCACCGCCTTATCCAAATCGCCGTGGACGGCTGAGGTAAACCACTTTAGGCTGAAGTGCGGATTCTGTTTGAACCACCGGTATCGAGCGGCATCATCCAAAATACCTTGCTCGCCGAGCGCTTGGAGCACCTTATCGGCCTTTGGATCGCAGCCACAATGCGGCCAATCGCAATCCTGCGGCGGGTCGGTAACGTGCGTGGCTTTGCAATCGAACGGTTTGCCAGTCAGGACAGCGAAAGCTTCAAGCGCCGTTTTCATCGAAGTACCCGGCGCACCGCGCACTGAAGCGCCTTCGCACGTTTCGTTACCGTGCGCTTCGAATGCCCGCAGGACACAATTCTCAAGCTCCTTCACTGTGCACATCACGAGGTCGGGCTGGTCGTCGGGGCTGTTGTAATCCGGTAGCTCACAGACGTTTTCGACAACCTGGGTGGCGATCCGCTCGGCCATCGTCTTTGAGGCGCGAATAACGTTGCTCATGGCTGTTGATCTCCGGCTTTCTCCGAACCACAATGGCAACACTTGTGCGGTAGAAATTCGTTCTGGTGATAATGGCTGCAATGAGCGCACGCTTCGGACTCGTCTTTTCCCACCGATTCCGCAGCGTTGCATTTAATGCGTATACCGCTGGGTCCGTGCTCGTGGTAACCGTTTACGGCCGGATGCTCCATCTGACAGCCTTCGCACTCACCGCCGACGATACCTGCCTCTACCAGCAATTCCAGGCGCTTGCGAGCTACCAAGCGCGCCGCGTCCCGTTCTGCGGTCAAACGACTTGCGCCAGCTCTCGTCTCGGGAGCGTTCTGCCCTTCTAAGGCTTCACGTGCTCTACGCAGTAAATCGCGCGTAACGGGATCAATACTCTTTACATTTCCAGCGAAGCGCAGTTCTGAGATGAGGCTCTCATTTGAGGTGAGCGGTTGCAGACGTCCAGCGTTACAGTTGCATTGCTGTTTGCCATGCAGGTACTTCACGCCACAGATTGAGCACTCCTCCGATGTGACCGTGCTCATGAGAAGTCCTCGTCAAAGTTGCAACCAACGTTGCGCTGTTCGCCACACTCAGAGCATTCGATGATGTCGCGATCCTCGCCAGCCAGTCCGCAGCAATCGACCGTGCGCCACGGTCCTTTGTGCCTCAGTCCGCCCTGACACTTGGTGCTATCAACCGAGGCGTGAAGCGAGTAACCGCCCACGATGCGGCCATCGACTAAGCGCTTCTCATCTTCGGTGAGTTGGTCGGTCATCGCTGCGACCTCTCGTGAAGGACGTATCCGCCACGCTGACCGTTGAAGCGCTCGGGCTTCACATATGAGATTCGGGAGCGTGGCGCATTGGCCCAGCGGCCATCGACCTGAACAACGGTGCGAATCGCCACGTTGAACCCCATGGTGCTCTGAATCTGCACATAGCGCTCCATGCGTGGATCAACCTCTTTCCAGATATCCCACGTGCGCGGCGCCTTCTCATCTGCAGTCCGAAGTAGTGGTGAGTCATTCATAGTTTGTGCCTCGTGATCCGCTGAGGAAACGCCATGAGCTTCAGACAGAACTTGCACGTGACCTCTTTGGGATCGTCCGTGATGTTCATGCCATCGTCGCAAGACTTGTTGAGCCGGCGGCAGTACGACCCAGTCGTAATGCCGCCCCAAGCGTTGTTGCGGACGAGGGCGAGATGTATCTTCATCGCTTTTGCCTCCCAGCATCAACGCTGTTCCAGTAGGCATCCGTCGCACAGCATCTGTGCCTCGTCGGCAGTGAGTTGCGGTGAGTCGGGATTAGTCGGCCTGGATGCTTTCTTCTTGGTCATTTGAGCTCCCGTTGAATGCGCGCCTGTTCCTCGGCTAAGGCGCTTGCCGCTTCGCCGCCGCGGTAGCACTCGCCATCGGGCTCGGATGGCTCGTCAGGCGGGAAGATCCAGTCGCGGCAATCCCCACATGTGCATGCTTGGGGGTCCATAGACACGGTATCGCCTGGCGCGACATATCCGCACATGACATCCTCTTGCCGTAGACGCTTCTCCGTGGGCGCGAAGTGCACGACTTTCTCATCAGTGGTGAGCGGGTCTAACTCGGATGTGCTCATGCGGCGTCCTTCATGAAGGTGTACCAGTGCGTAGCGCGCGTAGTGCGGTGGCCGAAGAGGGGTTTGTGCGGAGTCAGCGCCAGCACGTCATTGAGCGGATAGCAGTGCTCAGACCACTTGAACACCAGCATTCCGTGAGGCTTGAGCACGCGGAAGCACTCCGCGAAGCCGGCGCGCAGTAACCCCTCCCAGTCTTTCGGCAGCACGCCGTAATACTTCGTGAAGCGGGAGCCATTCTTGCCGGCGCGGCTCGCGTTGACATGTGGTGGGTCGAACACCACCAGGTAGAACGAATCATCTGGAAAGGGCATCGCTGTGAAGTCAGCTATAGCGTCCGGCTCGATCGCTATCGAGTTACGCCCATCGATAGCATGGGTCTCTTGGCGCTTGTCTATGAACAGCGCCCGGCGGTCCTCGCGGTCAAACCACATCATGCGAGGCCCGCAACAGGCATCGAGCACCGCCGGCATCACGAACTGATGCGACATCGCTTCGGCCATGAGAATGACGGTGCTCATGGCGCGGCGTCTTTCAGTGCTTTCTTGCGGCCTGTCACGTCAGCGAACTTCTCGTCGCTCCACTTGAGTGGATCCAGAGACTCGCTGGTGCCAGCCCACTGGAATTCGCTCAGGTCGAAATGCGACCCACAGTTTGAGCA
>Ga0137409_10008425_pt1 | contig 10527 bp, 11 predicted proteins | sample CZODoug1_16funga_FD_122059 | JGI IMG/M metagenome (GOLD analysis project Ga0137409, IMG submission 122059) | Vadose zone soil fungal communities from Angelo Coast Range Reserve, California, USA - CZODoug1_16fungal (Hybrid Assembly) | ecosystem: Environmental > Terrestrial > Soil > Vadose zone... | reverse complement strand
GCGCCGTCAGGTTGCCTGCCATCGCGTTTACCGAGTCGGTCAAGTCCTTCCATGTGCCTGCCACGCCGGGCACCACCGCCTGCCCTCCCAGCTTTCCGTCGGTTCCCACTTCGCGAGCCACGCGCGTTACTTCCGAGGCAAACGATCGCAGCTGATCCACCATCGTGTTGATGGCTTCCTTCAACTGCAGAATTTCGCCGCGCACGTCCACCGTAATCTTGCGCGACAAATCGCCGCTGGCCACCGCAGTCGCCACTTCAGCAATGTTTCTCACTTGGCCCGTCAGGTTGCTGGCCATCGAGTTCACCGAGTCCGTCAGGTCCTTCCACGTCCCGGCCACGCCCGGCACCTGCGCCTGGCCGCCCAACTTTCCGTCCGTGCCGACTTCGCGGGCCACGCGCGTCACTTCCGCCGTAAATACGCCCAACTGCTGAATCATGGTGTTGACGATGTTCGCGGAACGGAGAAACTCCCCTTCCAGCGGCCTGCCGTCAACGTCCAGGCGCACCGTCTGCGTCAAATTCCCCTGCGCCACGGCCGCGATCGCGCGCGTCACTTCCGTCGTAGGGCGCAGCAAATCCTCGACCAGCGTGTTGACCGAAACTTCCATTTCTCCCCAGGAGCCCCTGGATTCGTGGAAGCGCGTGCGTTCGGAAGTTCGGCCTTCCTTACCCACAGCCTGTCCGACGCGCGTAAGTTCCCGAGCCATTTGTTGGTTGGCAAATACGATGTCGTTGAAAGTGTCTGCAATTTTTCCGTGCAGTCCGGTCCAGTACCCCGGGAGACGCACGGAAAAATCTCCATCGCGCATCGTTTGCAAACTGGCAAGGATCACACTGAGATCGGCGTTTCCGTTGTCTGCCGCGACCGTGTTGTGCCCATTCGCTTTTGATCCGGATTTCGGCGCTGCCTCCGAGGTTGGCGCAGTCGTTCCCGTCGCTGCATCACGTTCGGTTCTCTTCATGAAAAATCTCCCAGGCAAGGCGCTTCGTTCCATGCAAAATTAATGTTCCGATCACCCATCAACTCGAAATCGGGGTCGAAATCAGGGCCGAAATCAGAAAATTACAGCGAAATCCACCATCTGCCACCTGCCCAGAAATAATCCGCTCTCTGCGCAGGCCGAAATTTCGTCAACTTGATCATACTTCCGGATAAAAAATCGAGACTTGATCCTAATAATTCCATGAAACGAACCCACTTATTATCACTAATTTGCCGAGCAAAGCTCTACAGGATTTCCTGTAGGTCACTAGAGGAGTTCCCTTATTACCGTTAAGACAAACTTCGTCATTTCCCCTGAGAACTTCACCAATATCAACCAATTCAGAGCATCAAATGGCTATCACCATACGAACGGCGCAACGAATAAGGGGGAAAATCGAGGCAATTTTAGCAATTCCAAGCATCTTACCAATTTGAAAGGAACCAGCTACCCGGTTAGCGCGCTCGACTTTGCAGCTATTTTCCCAAATCTATACAGTCCTTCTCGGATTCTCTAAAAGCCCCTGAAGCTGCAAGATCGCGTGGAAGTTAGGGAATTGGTCGGGCAGTGGCGCTGGTTCCAAGGAGGCACCGATGAAACCCAATTCGAACTTAGCTCCCATTCCGGTAGATCGCATCGCAACTTCCGAAGAGATTCGCGCGGCTATTTCACTCAGTTCTGACCAGGCCGAAGAGTACGCCGCTGAGAGCGCATGGGAAATTGCCGCGGACCAGGGAGGCTACGTCCGTATACCCAGCCTGGAGATTGAGACCTTTCGCCTGATTGAGGAGTTGCTCGGAGAAAATGACTCGTGGCCGAATTAGGCTCCGAGGCTACACCATTATTCGCCTGCCTTAAATTTAGTAACAGACATCGAGCAAGCACACAACACCCGCCGGGTCGCTGAAACAGCAACTTTGGGCACGCCCGTGGTGCAGAAGGTGACCTTTTGGAGCCTTTCCCGAGCCGCGTTCTCGAAGTTTTTCGCGATCTGGGCCGCGACCGTCTAGATCTGCATGCACTTTTTGAGGCCGGCGGAAACGAAACGGCTCAACGAGCGGAAGTCCTCGACGCGATTGAAAGTCTTATACGCGAAGGACTCTTGGAAGCCCAAGGAGGCGATTTTTATGAGCTGACGGAAAAAGGAAAGAGGGCGATTTCCCACTGATTCAGCTGAAATCCGGAGATCGTCGGCAATGTTGACCGCGCATTGCGAAGTACTAAGTAGCGCTCGATATTTAATTACAGCGTTCGCCTGATTGTTGAGCCCGTGGCAGTTCGTATTAAATAGTTAAGAGTAATTTTGGTGCAAAGTTTCAGAAAGGATGGCTCGATCCGCTTCCATGAGGAGAAATGTCTCATTACGGAGGATGGCGCCGGACCGCGTAGAGTGGTCCGCCTTGAGCCGGTGCGCCCAAGTGTCAAAACGCAGAATGTTGAGTCACGACCGGTGGAAGTCAGATTCGGAGGATTCGCTCGACGACATGCTTTCCTCCGCTCTTGTGGCTCAAGACAAAGAACTTGCCCGCATTTTGCTGGAACTGGACAAGATTTCAAGAACTCTGAAATCCGAGAAGCCGGATACTCGCACGCTGAGTAACACTCTCCAGCGGACAGTGATGTGTGCCGTGAAACAATCCCTCCTCGATAGGGAATTGCGCTCCCTGGCTCTTACCGATGACCTGACCTGTCTTTATAACCGGCGCGCGTTTTTGGCGCTGGCCGCTCAGCAGTTGAAAGTCGGGCGCCGCAAAGCGCATGGATTATTGCTTTTCTTCGCCGACGTCGACAATCTCAAGGAAATCAACGATACCTACGGGCACCGCGAGGGAGATCTCGCGCTGATTCGCGCCGCGGACGCTCTCGAACAGACTTTCCGCAATTCCGACGTGATCGCCCGTTTAGCTGGCGACGAGTTCGCCGTATTGGCCCTCGAGGCTGCCTGCGAAAATCGGGAAGTCATCCTGCGCCGGCTGGAGCAAAATCTTAACAGGTCAACCATTGACGAATCTCGTTACAAGCTAACCCTCAGCGTGGGAATGGCGCGCTTCGATCCGAAGCGTCCGGCTTCACTCGGGAAACTCATTTCCATCGCGGACAAGGCTATGTACGAGCACAAAAAGAACCGGCCGAAGTTGACGGCGACCTGACCTGTTCGACTCGAATTAAGTAAACCGGGGATTAAGGAAGCGGCGACGCGGGATTCAGGGATTATTCGGGGAAGTCTGATGAAGCCTACGTGGTTGATATCCGTCTTTGCGGGACTATTCGCCCTGATCGGTTCCGGAATGCCTGCGCAAGATCACACAGCCGGGACGTCAGACATCGAGTCTTGCATAAGTTTGACGCTCGATAAATCATGGGAAATCCCCGACATAATTGATTTACGTGGGGATGAGGCTCGACCGGGGTGACCAGGAAATCGGAACGAACTCATTATCGGCTTTGTGACGAAAGCCGGGAAGCGGGATGCCATGCCGGAAAAAGCTGACGTCGCCAATGAATTGCACATCCCTGTGGCCATATTTGATAAGGAATTGCTGAGCGCCACATCGTTCAGACTGCAGACGTTCGAGTTGTGTACGGTGTGCGGCGCGCGGTTTGGAATCGGCTATCACGGAGCATGTACTGAAGGTGAGCGGTTCCCAGATGAACTGGAAGATCTGCCGAAAAAGTTGACCGCAATTCTGGCGAAAGACCATCGGCAAGAGCGAGCGCACAAACACGTCATTGAACTTGATATTTAAACAAGCTTGATATTTATGAGTGCCGGCTTGGGCGGTGCTGCTGTCAGATTTCTGCCGGCTGGCAAAAGAATAATTCGTGCCGCAGCAATGCCTTAATTCCCTTCACAATGTCACCTGACTTGGATTTGGAGACGGCTCCTTGAATACCGACGCGTTGCGCTTCGCCCACCAGATCCATCGAAAGGTGGGCGGTGCACAACAGCACTGGAACTTCGGGGGCAACCTTGGCGATCTCCTTGGCAGCTTGCAGCCCGTTCATTACCGGCATCTGAAAATCGAGGACAATCACATCCGGGTGTGTTTCCATCATCCTCTGCACAACCTCTCCGCCATCAATTGCTTCCCCGCAGACTTCCCAATCCGCGTCCTGCTCGACGAGATTGCGCAGCAATCGCCGTACGAGTGTGTTGTCGTCGGCGATCAGGATCCGGACCATAGTAGTCTTCAGCCGGCAGCCTGACACCATTCGTGACAAATGTCAATCGGCACCTTTCCCGAGGTCGAATATCCCCTCATCGTTCTCTACAGGACTTGATTTAGAGCGAAATCCCAAGCGGAATCAGGGGTTTGTCCTATGGGCAGGAGGATTCATCGCCGGTTACGATTTCAGGCGTCGCCAACCCTGAGCCGGGTTAAGCTCGGAACAGATTCCAACCGGGAGGAATAGATGGCATCGAACGAGATAAAAAAATGCGCACATCCACCGTGCAGCTGCGCAGCAAAGTCAGGCAAATATTGCAGCGTTCAGTGTGAAGCAATGGAATCCACACCTGACGTTGATTGTCGCTGCGGACACCCCGGATGTAAGGGTAAGACTCACTAATAATTTAATGCCGGTCTCGATTCTATGTGGGCACAAAGGAGAGAACATGAAATCACTTGTGAAATTGTTGGGCCTATTTTCGGTAATGACGTTCGGGATGCTCGCCGGATGTTCAAGCACGGCGAGTAAGTCTCCCGACGTTACAGATTCCATTCGAAAGTCGCTGGATCAGGCTAGCCTGAATGACGTCACTGTCAAGCAAGACCGCGACAAGGGCGTTGTAACGTTGGGCGGCCACGTGAAATCAGATGCCGACAAATCACAAGCCGAAGCGATCGCCAAATCCAATGCCGGCAGCCAGGTTGTGGCCGACGAAATCGCCGTGGTCCCCCCCGGCGTCGAACGCGAAGCCAGGGCAGTGAACTCCGACTTGGATAAGGGGATCGATAAAAATCTGGACGCCGCGTTCATTAATGCCGGTCTAAACAAGGACATAAAGTATGACGTCAAGAATGGCGTAGTAACTCTCACCGGCAGTGTGAACTCTCAAGCCAAAAAAACGAAGGCGGAAGCCGTCGCCTCAAAAGTTCCGAACGTTCAGCAAGTCGTGAACGAGCTGGAGGTCAAAAACCCAAAGGCCACCTCGACGAATTAAGTCAGTCCTGGCGACCATTCGGTAGGTAACTCAAGATGGATCAGCGGAGAGGAGACGAGCGGTGAGGTCGGACGACCCCTTTACCCAAAATGTGAACCGGCAGATTCGGATTTTGGGAATCTGCTGGATCATATACGGAGTTTTTCAGCTCTTCTTCGCGGTCTGGCTGGTCTCCTTTTCCAATACGGCTACGGTTATGTTCGGTGCGCTGCTTGCTCGAGTGCGCGACCCGTTTGCCATGATGACGGACTTCCATTTCATCTATGCCTTGATAGAGGTTTTGTCCGTGGTTTGTGCTGTGCTTGGCATTCTCGCGGGATGGACTCTTCTTGCGGGCCAGGGATTCGGGCGAACCTTGGCGCTCATAGCGGCATTTCTGTCGCTTTCGGCGATTCCTCTGGGAATGACGCTTGGTATCTACACTCTCATTGTATTGCTTCCATGGCACGCGGCACATGCTCCGACGGCAGTTCGTCATCGCCGGGCCTCCGATTTTAGAAGCGATCCTTCCACCACCTAAGTCTTTCTTCGCGAATCTGGAACTCGTCCCGGTCAGACCGGGACGAGGATTTGCTTGCCCAATAACAAAATTCGAATGCAATCTGGGGAGTTCGTGAGGATTGGAGATGATTGGTGGGGAGAGGAAGCAGAGCACCAGCCCGGCCCTCTATTTTTTAAGCTTCCGTCTTCCTCTCCCGCACGGCCATCTTCGCTTAGTGAGTCGCTGCGGGCAATAAGGACGATATGGTAGGACCCTGGGAAAATAGCTGTATAACGAAGTCAGCTCGGAAAATAGCTGCGCCTTCGCAGATTTTTTCATTACTCGCAATAGAGCATCCTCCGAAATAAGTCTCTTATATTCATCGGCCTTCTTTGCCGGATCGAATACCGCAAGCAGCTTTTCAATCTACATTTTTCACTCGATGGCCCTGCCTGCAGGACAGCGCTAGGGTGACGGATGCAGACGGACTCCAAATTTCCATCGTTTTGGGAGCCGTACCGTACCGTAATCGATTACGGGGCCGACCGGCGAAGGTCGATGAGGCCGGGACGCCGAAATAGAAGATTGAGTTTTTGTTTGGCGGCGAAACGCCGAACGGAGGAACAAATCATGAAACGATTTTCAGTGAGACATAGTCCCCTATTTTTAATGGCGGCATCGCTATTTTTTGGCGGAGCGATGATGGTCTCCGGGGCACCTCTTCCTGCAACCTCACAGCAGACAGCGCCTGACAACACTCGCGCGAACAAAGGTGATGCCCAAAAAGGAGCGACCACCGCCGACCAGCAGAAAATGAATCCCACCGATCGCGAACTCGCACGCAAGATTCGCGCATCGATTATGGATGACAAAGCGCTCTCCACGTACGCCCATAACATCAAGGTGATTGCACAGGACGGCAAAGTAACGTTGAAGGGCCCTGTCCGCACGGAAAAGGAAAAAGCCGACATTGAAGCGAAAGCTGCTGCCGTTGCCGGCGCCGGAAACGTAACAAACGAGATTGAAGTGGCACCACCCAAGTCTTGAACCTTGAACACGGAAACCAAACCAATTTGAAAAAAGAGGAGACAACAAATGGCTGGAAAAAAAACGGCAGTATTCGGAATCTATTCGACGACCGCAGCTGCTGAACACGCTGTCGACACGTTGACGAAATCTGGTTTCCCAATCTCCGATATCTCCCTGCTCGTTCCGGAAACCCTGGGATCCAGAGAGATGGGAACCCAAAAGGCTTCCAAGGCTCCCGAAGGGGCGGCGGCAGGTGCAACTTCAGGTGCGGTTCTGGGCGGCACGCTCGGGCTACTAGCCGGAATTGGCGCACTGGCTATTCCTGGTGTGGGTCCCTTCATTGCCGCAGGCCCGATCATGGCGACATTGGCCGGTCTTGGTGTCGGCGGGGCTGTAGGCGGGCTGGCTGGCTCCCTCATCGGTGCGGGTATTCCCGAATTTGAGGCCAAGCGTTACGAAGGACGACTTCAAAAAGGCGGGATCCTGCTTTCAGTCCATTGCGACACTTCCGTAGAAATTGACCAGGCAAAAGAAGTCCTGGAACGCACAGGAGCAGAAGATATTTCTTCGACCCGCGAGTCTTCCGCCGACACCAAGTCCGGACGAGATGCTCGCACTGCCTCCGGCGGCGGCACGTACTAGCATTGTCTTAAAGAAAGGAGGAAGGCTCTCTGCCTTCCTCCTTTTCCAATTCAGTATTCTTTCCGAGGGCAGTTTGTCGTAGATCGAAGTGCATCTGCAGACGAACAAGGAGGGCTAAATGGCGAGGAACTCGTGGCAGTATACCGGATCGGCATTTTTGATTGGATTGGGCGTGGGCGCGGGGCTGGCACTGCTGTTTGCGCCGAAATCGGGCCAGGAAACGCGCGAAGAGATCGCCGACGCCGTGAATGACGGAGTCGATAGCGTGATTGCCCAAGGGAAAAAACTGGGCCGCCGCGTGCAAAACACTTTTGAACAGGCGAAAGAGCATGTAAGAGATGTCGCAGAGGCGGGCGAGCAGGCCTACCGGAAAACGCGAAGTGCATTTTCCTAGTCGCGGGTGAAGAGCGTCCTCATTTCACGGATCGTTTCGTAAGTCGTCGCGGCCGGAAAAAATTGTGGTTACGATGCGCACCGCAAGCTTGATCCGAACGCCGCGGATGAGAATCGACGGATCGAAATAAAATCCATATCGCCTGGGATTTTAGGAGAGCAAATGGAAAACAGACGACGCAACAAACCTGCCAGGAAAAACGAAGGCCTTCTGATCAATTTTGCACGAACAATCGGAGCTACTCTCGGGTCTGTGGCCGCAAAAACGGATCTGCTGTCCAAACCTGCGCCTCGTCCCGCAACCCGTCCCGCGTCCCGGCGCAGAACACGCGGAAAATCGGGTTCAGTGACAACTAAAGCTCGCAAAAAGAATAAATCCTGAGGCGGCATTGCGACTCGACCGGCCGCGTTCGAACATTGTTGTTAATGTATCTGCACGTGCGCTTGACAGTAGATGCCTCGTGCTATTCGTTATGCAACGGCATCGTGAGATAGTGTTAAGGACACGATGACCACTGCCATACCATCGCCGCCCGTCTTTCCAGACATGGCCACGCCCATTCGCGCTGAATTATTCAGCGTGGAGCGCCTCGAGCAACATGCGGAAAGTCTAGCCGCCGCCCAGACAATTACTTTGGATCCGACGCGAGGGCGGCCGCTGCTTCCTCGTGTTCTTGAGAATGGCCGGCTTCTCCTGGAGTATTACCAGGCCATCGCCCGTTCGATTCAGCGGGAACAAACAATCACACCCGCGGCGGAATGGCTGGTTGATAATTTTTATATCGTCGAGGAACAATTGCGCGAAATCCGCGACGATTTGCCCCCGGGCTACTATCATAAATTACCCAAACTTGCTTCAGGACACCTGGAAGGATATCCGCGAGTATTCGGAGTGGCCTGGGCTTTCGTCGCGCACACCGACAGCCGGTTTGAACCGGAGCTTTTGCGGCGTTTCGTAAAGGCTTATCAGCGGTTACAACCGCTCACGAGCGGTGAACTGTGGGCGGTAGCCATTACGCTTCGCGTCGTGCTGGTGGAAAATCTCCGCAGATTGGCCGAGACCATGGTGCACAGCCGCCGCGCGCGCGACGAGGCGGATTTCCTCGCTGACAGTCTTCTCGGCGCCGGTGGCCGCGAACTCATCGCGCCGGCCGCGGCCCTCCGCAAATTTGAGAACAAACCTCTGGACAGAGCGTTCGCGGTGCAGCTTGTTCAGCGCCTGCGTGATTTGGATCCGAAGGTCGGCCCGATCTTACTATGGCTGGACACACGTCTCGATGCACAGGGAACCACCGCCGACGAAATCGTTCGCGCCGAGCATCAAGACCAGACGGCCATGACGGTTACGGTTCGCAACATCATCACCAGCATGCGGCTTACCTCGGCATTTGATTGGCAGGAATTTTTCGAGAGCGTCAGCCTGGTCGACGAAATATTGCGCGAAGGCAGCAATTTTGCCGACATGGATTTTGCCACTCGCGATTATTATCGCCATGCCATCGAAGATCTCTCCCGCGGCACATCACATTCGGAAATTGAGATCGCCCGGCGAGCCGTCCAGCGGGCCAAACGTGCCTCCGTAAGTTCAAATGGCAACAAACAGGAAGTTGACGATCGGCGCGCGGACCCCGGCTACTACCTTATCGCGCAGGGGCGTCTGTCCTTTGAACGCGAGATTGGTTATCGCGTGCAGTGGAAGAAGCGGCTCTTACGTTCGTACGTCCGAGCGGCAGTGCCCGGTTATCTGGGAACAATTTTCCTGATGTCTGCAATTATCCTTCTCCGGCCGCTGCTGCGTGCGCACGATCTGGGAATCAGCAACTGGCATCTGGTTTTGATGGGACTTTTGGCCGCCATTCCCGCGTCCGATCTGGCTATCGCGCTCGTTAATCGCGCGGTGACGGATCTTCTAGGTCCGCGCACGTTGCCTCGACTGGAATTGCGCGACGGCATACCGCAGCATTTACGAACGTTAGTTGTGATCCCCACGCTGCTTACTCGCACGGACGCAATCACAGAGCAGGTGGAGCGGCTGGAGATCCACTATCTGGCGAATCCCGACGGGGATCTCCGGTTCGCATTACTTTCCGATTGGACCGACGCCCCTCGCGAGAGCATGCCGGGTGATGATGATTTGCTGGCGGTGGCCATCGATGGAATTTCGCATTTGAATAAACGCCACGGCCCGGCGCCGGGAGGCGGCGACCGCTTTTTTTTATTCCATCGAAAGCGTGTCCGGAATGAATGTCAGCAGGGGTGGATGGGCTGGGAGCGCAAGCGCGGAAAGTTGCATGAACTGAACCAGCTCTTGCGTGGTTCTTCGAACACCACATTCATACCTATCGCCGGCCGGATGCCCGAAGCAATCCCCGGTATTCGCTACGTCATCACGCTCGATGCAGACACTCGTTTGCCTCGTGGCGCCGCTGGGCGCTTGGTGGGTACCATGGCGCATCCTCTCAATCGGCCGGCATTCAGCGCCCGCGAAGGCCGCGTCGTGGACGGCTACTCCCTGGTTCAGCCACGAATTACGCCCACGCTCCCAGCCGATCGTGAGGGGTCGCTCTTCCAGAAAATTTTTTCCGGGCCAAGCGGCATGGATCCTTACGCTTCCGCCGTCTCAGACGTCTACCAGGATTTATTCAGGGAAGGTTCGTACACGGGAAAAGGAATTTATGATGTTGACGCGTTCGAACATTCCCTGACAGGCAAAGTTCAAGAAAATACTCTGCTGAGCCACGATTTGTTTGAAGGGCTGTTCGCGCGCACGGCTCTGGCAACGGACATCGAGCTGTTCGAAGAATATCCCTCGCACTATGAGGCCGCTGCGGC
>Ga0137409_10008423_pt1 | contig 10529 bp, 11 predicted proteins | sample CZODoug1_16funga_FD_122059 | JGI IMG/M metagenome (GOLD analysis project Ga0137409, IMG submission 122059) | Vadose zone soil fungal communities from Angelo Coast Range Reserve, California, USA - CZODoug1_16fungal (Hybrid Assembly) | ecosystem: Environmental > Terrestrial > Soil > Vadose zone... | reverse complement strand
TCGACCGTTTCCGCGAGGCGCTCCGCCTCCATCCCGAGAGCGGTATCGCCCACTACAATTGGGGCAACGCGCTGCTCGCCGCCGGGGCTATCGAGGACGCGATCACCCACTACCGCGAGGCTGTTCGGCTCGAACCCCAGGGTGCCGAGGCGTACACCAACTGGGGCAGGGCGCTGGGGGCGCAAGGCAAGCGGGAGGAGGCGATCGCCAAGTATCGCGAGGCCCTTCGGATCAAACCCCTGAGCGTTCCGCACTACAACTGGGGCAACGAATTGTTCGCGGCCGGAGACTTCGAAGGGGCGGTCGCCCACTACCGTGAAGCCACCAGGCTCGACCCCGACACCGCCGAGACCTACAACAACTGGGGTCGGGCCCTCGCCCAGCAAGGCAAATGGGACGAGGCGATCGCGAAATATCAGGAGGCCCTGACCAGGAGACCCAACTATCCCCTCGCGTCAGCGAACCTGGAGCACGCGCGCTCGCAGGCGGGGAAGGTCGGGGCGCGCTGAAGAGGCCTCAGTGATGGTGCAGGAAGGGCAGCGTGAAGATCGGGGTGAAGCCGTTCACGACGAGCCCCACCCCGAGCACCGCCAGGACGAGCGAGAACCAGAACATCTGGCGTGAGGTGGAGAGGATCGCGACCGAAGCGCTCACGATCGCGATCTGCAGGAGAACCTCGCCGAACTCGAAGTAGGGATGCCGCTCCCGGCGGTGGTCCCGCGCCGCCTCGAGCTTCTTGGCTTCCGCCTCGATCTCCTTCTTCTCGGCGTTGTAGCGCTTCTCCTCCTCGGCGAACTTGGCGGCGAGCGCCTCGACCTTGGCGCGCTCGGCGCCCTTGAGGCTCGAGGGCTCGGCCAGCTGCGTCTCGAGCAGCATCTTCTGGCCGCGGTACTGGTGCTCGCGGATGACCTTCGCCTGATAGAACGCCCACTGGTCGGAGGACTGCTGCTGGGAGAGCAGCATCTCCTTCACCGTGTTGTTGCCGCCGAGCGAGGCGATCGACAGCGCGACCGCATAGATGGCCGTGGTGAGCGCGGCGCGACGGCCGAACGTCGTCTCGCCGCGCTCGTGGATCTCGTGGGGGTTGGGGACCTCGATCTCAGCCACGCGACTCGCTGGACCCTCGTCGAATCTCCTCCCTCATGGCGTCGCGGCCGGCCTCGAACGCGCTCATGAGGCGCTGCGTCTGCTCCTCGAAGATCTCGCGGCTCTTGTCGAGCCATTCGCCGGCGCGGCCTTGCGCCTCGTTGGCGAACTCCTGCGCGCGGCGCGCCACATCGCCGCCGTGCTCGGCCAAGAGCCCGCGCGCCTGCGCACCGGTTTTCGGCGTCATCAGCAGCGCGACTCCGGCGCCGACCACCGCGCCGAACAGGAACCAGCCCATGTACCCCCCTGCGTCGCGTCGATCATTGCTCATGGTGATCTCCTTGGTGCCTGAGGCGATGGACGAATACGTCGATGCCCCTCTTGAGCCCCGCGGCCACGCCGACGATCTGGCCGGCGCGGGTCAGCGTGCCGAGCGTCGTGACGATCCGGCCGAGCCCGGCCGCGACGACCTCGACGCGGTCGGTGACGGCGCCGACGCGCTCGAGCTCACGACCCGCCTCGCGCGTGAGCCCGCGCACGTCCTCGGTGAGCGCCAGCCCCTGGCCGATCAGCGGTCGCAGCTCCTGCTCGACGATGGCCAGCACCGCCTCGGCCCTCTGCGCCACGCCTCTCAGCGCCCAGACCGCGGCGACGAGCGCCACCAACAGCGCAAACGCCGCGAGCGAAAGGAGCATCTGGACCCAGAAAGGCATGGGCATCAATTATACTAGGACCTCGATGTCGCATCAGGATCGCTTCGACGAGCTCCATCGCCGACACGCCGACGCCGAGCTGGCCGGCGGCGAGGAGCGGATCCGTCGCCAGCACAAAGCCGGCAAGAAGACCGCGCGCGAGCGGCTCGAGATCCTGCTCGACGCCGGATCCTTCTCGGAGATCGACAAGCTCGTGGTTCACCAGAGCCACGATTTCGAAATGCAGAGCCAGCGGACTCCCGGCGACGGCGTCGTGACCGGATCGGGCCGTATCCACGGCCGGCCGGTATTCGTCTTCGCGCAGGACTTCACCGTGTTCGGCGGCTCGCTGTCGGAAGCGCACGCCCACAAGATCTGCAAGATTATGGATCTCGCGGTGAAGACCGGGGCGCCGATCATCGGGCTGAACGACTCCGGAGGTGCCAGGATCCAGGAGGGCGTCGTCTCGCTGGCCGGCTACGCCGACGTCTTCCTGCGCAACACCCTGGCCTCGGGTGTCGTGCCGCAGATCTCGGCGATCATGGGGCCGTGCGCGGGAGGTGCGGTGTACTCGCCCGCGCTCACCGACTTCATCTTGATGGTGAAGAACACGTCGTACATGTTCGTGACCGGTCCGGACGTGATCCGCGCGGTGACGCACGAGGAGGTGTCGGCGGAGGACCTCGGCGGAGCGCGAACGCACAGCACCACCTCCGGTGTCGCCCACTTCGCCGCCGACAGCGAGGAAGAGTGCCTCGCCCTGATCCGCGAGCTCATGACGTTCCTGCCGCAGAACAACCTCGAGGAGCCGCCGCAGCGGCCGACTCGGGATCCCGTCGACCGCCGGGACGAAAGTCTCCAGACTATCGTGCCGGATCAGTCCAACAAGCCGTACGACATGCTGGACATCGTCCGCACGGTGCTCGACGAGAAGTATTTCTTCGAGGTCCACGCCGGCTTTGCCCCCAATCTCGTCGTCGGCTTCGGGCGTCTGGGCGGCCGGCCGGTCGGAATCGTCGCCAATCAACCCGCGCATCTGGCGGGATGCCTCGATATCAACGCGTCGCTCAAGGGCGCCCGGTTCGTCCGGTTCTGCGACTGCTTCAACATCCCGCTCGTGACCTTCGAGGACGTGCCGGGGTTCTTGCCGGGCACGACCCAGGAGTTCGGCGGGATCATCAAGCACGGCGCCAAGCTGCTCTACGCGTTCTGCGAGGCGACCGTGCCCAAGCTGACGGTGATCACCCGCAAGGCGTACGGCGGCGCGTACTGCGTCATGTCCTCGAAGCACATCCGGGGCGACGCGAACTTCGCGTACCCGACGGCGGAGATCGCGGTCATGGGCCCCGAGGGCGCCGTGAACATCCTCTACCGGCGCGAGGCGGAGCAGGCGGGAGACTCGACGAGCTTCAAGGCCGAGAAGGCGCGTGAGTATCGCGAGATGCTCGCGACACCCTACGTCGCCGCGGAGCACGGCTACATCGACGAGGTGATCGAGCCCCGGGACACGCGCGCGCGGCTCTGTGAGGCGCTCGAGCTCGTGCGGACCAAGCGCGACAGCAACCCGCCCAAGAAGCACGGTAACCTGCCCCTGTGATGGACCGGCCGAAAGAGTTCAAGACCTCGTGGGGGGCCCCGCTGAAACCCGTCTATGGGCGGGAGGACGTCCCCGACTCGGATCTCGGCGCGCCCGGAGAGTTTCCGTTCACGCGCGGCGTGCATCCGGAGATGCACCGGAAGCGCCTCTGGACCATGCGGCAGTACGCCGGCTTCGGGTCGGCCGTCGAGACGAACAAGCGCTACCGCTTCCTGCTCGAGCAGGGGCAGACCGGTCTGTCGGTCGCGTTCGATCTGCCGACCCAGATGGGCTACGATCCCGACGCGCCGATGGCGCGCGGTGAGACGGGCAAGGTCGGCGTCTCCATCGCCTCACTCGAGGACATGCAGGACCTCTTCGAGGGCATTCCGCTCGACCGGGTCTCGACCTCGATGACGATCAACGCCACCGCGTCGATCTTGCTGGCGCTCTACGTGGCGACGGCGCGCCGTCAGGGCGTGACGGCCGACAAGCTCAGCGGGACGGTGCAGAACGACATCCTCAAGGAGTACATCGCGCGCGGGACCTACATCTTTCCGCCCGTCCCCTCGATGCGGCTCATCACCGACACCTTCGCGTACTGCAAGGACCGGGTCCCGCGCTGGAACACGATCTCGATCTCCGGCTATCACATGCGCGAGGCCGGGTGCACTGCGGTGCAGGAGGTCGCCTTCACCCTGGCCAACGGCATCGCCTACGTGCAGGCGGCGGTGGACGCCGGGCTCGGAGTCGACGTCTTCGCCCCGCAGCTCTCCTTTTTCTTCAACGCGCACAACAACCTGCTCGAGGAAGTTGCGAAGTTCCGGGCCGCGCGGCGCCTCTGGGCGCGGATCATGCGCGAGCGGTTTTCCGCCCGGGACCCGCGGTCGCTGGCTCTCAGATTCCACGCGCAGACGGCCGGGAGCACGCTGACCGCGCAGCAGCCCGAGAACAACATCGTCAGGGTGACGGTCCAGGCGCTCGCGGCCGTGCTCGGCGGTTGCCAGTCCCTGCACACGAACTCGATGGACGAGGCGCTGGCGCTGCCCACCGAGCGCGCGGTACGGATCGCGCTCCGGACCCAGCAGATCCTCGCCCACGAATCCGGCGTCGCCGACGTGGCCGACTCGCTCGGCGGCGCCTTCGCCGTCGAGCGGCTGACCACCGACATCGAGGAGGCGGCGCGCGTCTACATCGGCAAGATCGACGACCTCGGCGGGGCGGTCTCGGCGATCCCCTTCATGCAGCGCGAGATCCAGGACGCCGCGTACCGCTACCAGCGCGAGGTCGAAGACCACGCGCGGATCGTCGTCGGGGTCAACGAGTACGTGACGGACGACCTGCCGCCGGGGAATCTCTTCCAGGTGGACGCGGCCGTCGGGGCAGCACTCGCCGAACGGGTCGTGCGCGCGCGCGCGGCGCGGGATCGCGACGCCGTCGGGCGGGCTCTGGACGGCCTGGAAACGGCGGCGCGCGGCCGCGACAACCTCCTGCCGCTCCTCGTCGCGGCGGTCGAGGTCGGGGTCACGCTCGGCGAGATCTGTGACCGTCTGCGCGGGGTGTTCGGCATCCACAGGCCATCGGTGACGTTCTGAGCGCGCGGGTCTGGACCGCCATCGGCCTCGTCGCGCTGGGCGTGCTCGCCGGCGCCTCGAGCGCCGCCGCCGGAATGGCCGATCGGATCGGCGCGACCTTCGCGCTCATGGTCGACGACTTCATCAAGGCGTTCAGCCCGCTCGAAGGGCTCGTGATCGGCTCCGAAGGGAGCACGCTCTATCTGGACATCGGCGAAAGCGGCGGCGCTCAGGTCGGTCAGGAGTTCACGATCTTCCGCAAGGGGGACGAGTTCCACCATCCGATCACCCGCAAGGTGCTCGGACGGTACGAGGAGGTTCTCGGCTACGCCCAGATCCGCACGGTGCAGCCCCGATTCGCCGAGGCCCTGTACGTCCCGATCGAGGGCAAGCCCCTTCCGCAGCCCGACGACGGTCTCAGAATCACGCGGGGACGGATCAAGGTCGCGATCACTCCGGTGCTCGATTTGACGGAATCGAAGGGCAAGCCGGACCTCCGCCGGGTGCCATACCTCCTGGCGGTGGGGCTCGAAGGCTCGAAGCGCTTCCAGGTGGCCGACCCGCTCACGGTCAGCGACCTCTTCGTGTCCGGCGGCGCGCACGTCCAGGAGGTCCTGGCCCTCCCGGACCGCGTGGTGCGCGTCTCGAAGAAGTTCGACGTCGTGGGCTGGATCGTGCCGGTCCTGATCGAGCGGCGGGGTATCGTCTACCTCGACGCAACCTGGATCTCAGCCGTGACGGGCACGGCGCTCTTCTCCCGCAGGGCACCCCTCCTGCCACCCGCCGCCGCCGAAGAGCAGCGCTTCCCGTGGGAACCGGCCAGCGAAGACTGATGTCTTGCCCGCTCGACCCTGCTATGGTATGGCCGCCACCATGATAGTGCGACGCATCGTACTGCTCGTCGTTGTCGTCGCCGTCACGGCGTTCGGCTGCTCGACGGCCAAGAGCGTTATCGGCGTCCCCAATACCGGCGATCCGTCGGTCACAATCAAATCGGCCGAAACCAGGTGGCTCCTGATCAAGAATCCGAGGTTCGGTGACGTGGCGAGTGAGCCTGAATACGTCTGGGTCGAGGAGGACAAGATCCCGGTGACCTTCGGGACGGTGATGTTCGGCAAGGGCTCGATCATCGCGTCGCCGGAGATCGTCGCCCGGTACGGCGCGCCACCCGGCGGCGGCAAGATCAGCTCGCGCCAGAACATGCCGGCGCAGACCCCGGTCGCCGCGTCGGCGCCTGCCCAGACGGCGGCGGCCGCGCCGAAGGCCGCGACCGCCCCGAAGGCCGCGACCGCCCCCGCCCAGGCCCCCACGAACGGCAAGGCGCCGGAGGGTCCGAAGCGGGGATTCGTCGTCTACGTGGACACGTCCCGCATCGTCATAGACTTGACCGCCGTCGATGGGATCCGGGCGGGAACCCTCGTGAGTCTTCGGCGCGACGCGATCCCGCTCGTGCATCCGGTGACGGGCGAGGTGCTCGGCGAGCTCGACGAGGAAGTGGGCACGGCGCGCGTCACCGAGATGCGCGAGCGGTTTTCGGTCGCGGACGTTCAGACGGTGGCCCCGGGCGCGCGGATCCAGGTCAAGGATCGCGTCGTCCCGAAGTAATCGCTCGCGTGGCCACACCCACCCTCGAGCGGGTCCTGAAGGAGCGCGTCGCCGGTCTGGTCGGCGCCGATCTGGAGGGCGTCGAGGCGGAGATCCGTCGCGAGCTCGACTCGCCCGTGGCGCTGATCCAGGAGATGGGCGGGTACATCGCCGGCGCCGGCGGCAAGCGCCTTCGGCCGATGCTCCTCCTGCTGGCAGCGCGCCTGGCGGGCTACGTCGGCCCGCGCAGCGTGCGGCTGGCCTGTGTCGTCGAGATGCTCCACACGGCGACGCTCATCCACGACGACGTCGTCGACCAGGCGCCGCTCCGGCGCGGACGGCCGTCGGCGAACGCGCAATGGGGCGATGACGCGTCCGTCCTCGTGGGCGACCATCTGTACTCGAAATCGTTCGCGATGCTCGTGCGGGACAACGACCGCGCGGTGATGGAGACTCTGGCGAGGTCGACGGTCTCGATGACGGAGGCCGAGGTCTTCCAGCTCGAGCTCAAGCGGAGCGGTGTCACCACCGAGGCGGACTACCTCCGGATCATCACGCAGAAGACGGCGTCGTTCATCTCGGCGTGCTGTCGCATCGGCGGGCTCCTGGGCGGGCTTCCGGCCGGGCAGGTCGACGCGCTCACGCAATATGGGATGGACATCGGCGTCGCGTTCCAGATCTCGGACGACTCGCTCGACTTCGTCGCCAACCAGGATCGCCTCGGCAAGGCGATCGGCGCCGATCTGCGCGAGGGAAAGCGGACCTTGCCGCTGATCGCGATGCTCGCCCGCGCGACGCCTGCGGAGTCCGAGCGCGTGAAGGGCCTCCTCAAGCGTCACGCCCTCGACGCGGAGGAGATCAACGAGATCCGGCGCTACGTCGTCGATCACGAGGGCGTCGAGTACGCGCTGGCCCAGGCGCACGGGTACGCGCGGTCGGCGAAGGCCGCGCTGGCGGCGTTCACACCGTCGGAGGAGCGCGAAACGCTGGCATTGATCGCGGACTTCGTCGTGGATCGCGATCGTTGACGTGGCGGTCATCACGCTGACGACCGACTTCGGCACGCGTGACACCTACGTGGCCGAGATGAAGGGCGTGATCCTCTCGATCGTCCGCGACGTCCACGTCGTGGACATCACCCACGAGGTGACACCCCACGACGTCCTCGAAGGCGCCCTGGCCCTCGAGGCTGCCGCGCCCCGGTTTCCGTCGGCGACCATCCACGTGGCGGTGGTCGACCCGGGCGTCGGGACCTCGCGCAGAGGTCTGGCGGTCGCCTCCCGCGATCAGGTGTTCGTCGGCCCGGACAACGGGCTCTTCACGGCGTTCCTCGACGACCAGGGCTGGCGCGCCTTCGAGCTGCGGGCGGCCGAGTTTCGCGGGACCGAGGTGAGCCACACGTTTCACGGGCGGGACATCTTCGCGCCGGCGGCCGCGCACCTCGCGCGGGGTGTCGAGCCGGCGCGTCTGGGGCCGCCCGTGACCGACCCGGTCCGCCTGAGGTGGCCCGAGGCTCGCGTGAGTGAAGGCAGGGTCGGAGGCGCCGTCGTGCATGTCGACCGCTTCGGCAACCTCGTGACCTCGATCCACTCCGACGCGATTGCCTCACTCGGCTCCGGCGTCAGAGTCCGGGTCGCCGGCCGGTCTCTGCCGCTCGTGCGGACCTACGGTGATCTGGCAGGCCGTGATCCGGGAGCGCTCGTGGGCTCGAGCAAGCGGTTGGAGATCGCCGTGAGCGCGGGAAGCGCCGCGCGGGTGCTCAGAGCCGGGTTGGGCACTCCAGTCGTCGTCAGTCGGACTTCGTCGGCGGCGGAGCGGCGGGCGCGGAGGCGGAGGTAGTGCCGTCGGTCCCCTTGGCGGCCGGCTTGTCGGCGGCCTTGTCGCTCGTCTTGTCCGATGACTTGTCCGAGGATTTGTCCGCGGACTTGTCCGACGATTTTTCCGATTGGAGGGCTTGTTTGCGAGACTCCGAGGGATAGTCGGTGACGTACCAACCCGCCCCCTTCAAGATGAACGGGGCGGCAGAGAGGAGGCGGCGCACTTCACCGCCGCATACGTCACACACCGTCAGCGCCGGCTCGGAGATCCGCTGGCGGATTTCGAAGACGCGTTTGCACTTGAGGCATTCATATTCGTAGGTAGGCATCCTATTGAGGCTACATGGGGAGGATTGAACGTGTCAAGAAGACACGGGCTTTGGGTGACTCTGCTTGCCCTGGGTCTTTTGGTCGGATGCTCGAGCTCGAAGGAAGCGGAGAAGCAGGCCGAGGTCCAGAAGCTTCAAGCGCGGGCGGCCTATGATCGGGCGCTCAGCTATCTGAACGACAAGCAGCCGGCCGGAGCACTGGCCTCTCTTCAGGAGGCCATCAACATCAACCCGTCGAACGCGATCTATCGCGACACGCTCGGCGTGGTCTTGCTCGAGCTCGGACGTCCCGACATGGCGTTGGAGCATTTCAAGAAGGCGATCGAGCTGAATCCGATGTACGCGGACGCTCACTTTCACATGGGGACCGCGCTCGCCGAGTCGCGCCGCTGGAACGAGGCGGTCGTGAGTTACCGGAAAGCGCTGGAGCTTCCGACGCTGACGATCCCGGAGACCGCGAACCAGAACCTTGGTCTAGCCCTCTATCACCTAAAGCAGTATCGCGAGGCCGAGCAGACTCTACGGTTCGCGATCAGTCTCGATCCGAAGATGCAAACCGCCTATTACAATCTCGGACTCGTTTTCATCGCTGAGAACCGAAAGGACGAGGCGAAGGCGGCGTTTCGCCAGGCCCGGCAACTGGGCCCCGACTCACCCGTCGGCCAGGCGGCGCTCGACCGGCTCAAAGCCATGGGGGAGGGCGGCTAGCGCGCTCCTCAGTTCCGTAAGTAGCTGTTTTCCCTGCCAAGATTTTTTCTTGACGTTGATACTGTCCTTACAGTAAAAATTGCGCGGTGTGCAAGGCATTGCCGTGCACACTTGATATCAGCCGTGACGACCCGCGCGAGATGCCAGGGCAGTGCCGACCGGCTTCGAGGAGGTCCGAGATGAAAAGGACCCTCGCTCTTCTGGTTCTGGTGCTTCTGGTGGTCCCGGTCACAGAGGCTCTGGCTCAGGCGCCGGCGCCGAAAGTCACCATCACGGGACTGTTCGACCAGGTGACGGCGGCCGGTCGGAACTTCTACGACGCCAACTTCGCACGTGACGGCGACCGCGAGTGGTATGGCAGGACGCGCTTCCGTCCCGACTTCGAGTTCGCCGTCGGGCGGACCAAGGCCGTGCTAGGCCTCGAGATCGACCTCGGTTACGGCCAGATGGGAGTCAACGACGGGGGCTTCCCGGGTAACACGACCGGCGCCTCGAACTGCAAAGCGAACACGAACGGCTGTCTCGATATCAACACCGACGTCGGCGGCATGATCGAGATCAAGTGGATCTACACGGAGTTCGACCTCACCGGGAAGGACAGCCTGATGCCGTTCATCCCGGTGGCGACGGTCGCGCGGCTGGGCGGCCAGCCGTGGGCCACCCTGGGCGGCTACAAGACGGCTGCCTTTGCCAACGGCGATTTTGCCGGCCTGTCGACGATCACCACGTTCTCGCCAAACGTAAGGCTCAGCTTCGCCTTCGCGGTCGTCGAGGACCAGCTCGCCGGAGGCAACCGCTCTCTCGCACAGCTGAGAACCAGCCGCGGTGACGACTACGCGTTCATCGTCAGCCCGGAAATCACCCCGTTCAAGGGCCTCGACATCAAGCCGCTGTTCTCGTGGTTCCACGCCGACGGCCAGACGAGCTCGAGCACTCGCGGGAATCACGCCAACATCCGGACTGCGGGCGGCACCACCAATGGCCCGGCGGCACAAGGCACCACGACGACGGCCGGCGATTCGACCCTTCATGAGGAGCGGTTCACCGTCGGCCTCGACGCGCGGTGGCGGGTGGGTCCCTTTGGGCTCGACCCGACGTTCTACTACCAGTGGGGAACGAAGGACAGCCAGGCATTGCGAAGCAATGGCTCCGTCGGGACGGTC
>Ga0137409_10008417_pt1 | contig 10532 bp, 8 predicted proteins | sample CZODoug1_16funga_FD_122059 | JGI IMG/M metagenome (GOLD analysis project Ga0137409, IMG submission 122059) | Vadose zone soil fungal communities from Angelo Coast Range Reserve, California, USA - CZODoug1_16fungal (Hybrid Assembly) | ecosystem: Environmental > Terrestrial > Soil > Vadose zone... | reverse complement strand
GGTGGAAAGGTGACGAAGTTCAAGGAATATTTCGACACCGCGAATCTGGGAGAAGCCTTTACCGAATGAGCCGTAGCAGCCCGCGACTCACTTCAGCCGGAAGGTACTCCACGTTGTAGAGTGGCAATTTCTTCCCGAACCGCCTGAGAAACGTGGACGTTGTTTTGAGACGGTTGCTCGAGGCTGCACGGCGCGACATAGGCCGCACGCGCTTCCGCGAGCGAGCGCCGGTTTGCAAGATGATTTCTCAGGTCTGCGTCGGGAGGCATCATAGGCATCTATTTGTTCTCGTGAGCAAAGTTGCGGCAGTAGTCGGCAATTGTGGCAATCTTCAACTGAGACGCTAAAACTTCCATCATGAACTAGGGATGAACGATAGCAGTGCTGCTGCACTGTGTGTGTAGTTGCCAAACCAATTGAATTAAATTCTATCGAGCGCGAATGATGTCGTTCCTGCCTGCGCAGCCAAGCCAAACTGAACGATAGAGCGAAGGCAATCAAGCCGTTAGATGGGCTGCGCGAACGACATTGTGCACTTCAACTAAAAGAGAAAAGCGGCATTTATTTCAAATCCTGAATCAAGCGCATATAGAAGCTGACGGCTGGACCAAGATCGCTCACGGCTACACGCTCATTCGTGCCGTGGACGCGGGCAAGATCGGCGACCTCCTCATGGTAGGGGCGGAAGCGAAGAACCGCATCGGCGATGGGGAGGAAATGGCGGGAATCCGTGGCGCCGGTCATGATATCGGGCGCAATGGGGACACCGTACGTCGCCGTGATCGCGTTTGACAAATAGATGAACGCGGGGCTTTTCATATCCACGACCTTGGTCGCCTCCGAAAGAGTCTCCTCGCGCTCGCTGACGTCCACTTTCGCATCACCGATGGCCTGTTTCACATGGGCGGTGACCGACTTTATCGTATCGCGCTGATGCAGCCGGAAATTGATGATGGCGCGGGCCGTCGGTGGGATGACGTTCTCCTTGATGCCCGCGTTCAAAACGGTGGGCGAGATCGTAGTGTGCAACACCGCCGCCGAATCCGGCACCGCCTCCATCTGCCTGAGCACGAGCGGCTTCATCAACCAGAGATTGGCGAGCATGAACCTATCGCCAAAGGGGACGAGCGGCGCCAACACCGCGAATTTCGCGCGGTTCCGGCAATGCCGACGCCCCACCGGCGCGTCGCGGGTGGCCAGTCCTTGACCGCGCGCGGTCAGGGAGGGCACGTTGACAGCCCCCGCCCGCGGCCGTATCGTTAGCGCACTTTTTCGCCGGGTCCCGCCGCAGCGAGATCTGAAGGAGGCCCAGCATGGCGAGCAAGACGGCAAGCAAGGCGTCCGACAAGAACCGCACGAAGTTCCTCCTCGACGAGAAGGACATCCCGTCGAAGTGGTACAACATCCAGGCCGATCTCAAGACGCCGGCGCCTCCGGTGCTGCACCCCGGCACGAAGCAGCCCATCGGACCGCAAGACCTGGCGCCGCTCTTCCCGATGGAGCTGATCAAGCAGGAGGTCAGCCGCGAGCGCTGGATTGCGATCCCCGACGAGGTGCGTGACGTCTATCGCCTCTGGCGGCCGTCGCCGCTCTACCGCGCCCGGCGTCTGGAAAAAGCGCTCGGCACGCCGGCGCGCATCTACTACAAGTACGAGGGCGTGAGCCCGGCCGGCAGTCACAAGCCGAACACCGCGATCGCGCAGGCCTACTACAACAAGGCCGAGAAGGTCACCCGCCTGGCGACCGAGACCGGCGCGGGCCAGTGGGGCTCCGCGCTGTCGCTCGCCTGCCAGATGTTCGGGCTTCAGTGCAAGGTCTACATGGTGAAGGTCTCCTACCAGCAGAAGCCGTACCGCCGGATCATGATGGAGACGTGGGGCGCCCAGGTCGTGGCGAGCCCGAGCCCCGATACGCAGTCCGGCAAGACGGTCCTCGAGGCGGATCCGAATTCTCCCGGCTCGCTCGGCATCGCGATCAGCGAGGCGGTCGAGGACGCGGCCACCCGCGACGACACCAAGTACTCGCTCGGTAGCGTGCTGAACCACGTGCTCATGCACCAGACGGTCATCGGCCTCGAGGCGAAGAAGCAGCTCGAGAAGGCCGACGCCGCCGCCGACATCGTGATCGGCTGCGCCGGCGGCGGCTCGAACTTCGCCGGCCTGTCGTTTCCGTTCGCCGCCGACAAGCTCGCCGGCAGGAACCGGAAGCTGCGGATCATCGCCGTCGAGCCGGCGGCCTGCCCGAGCCTCACCAAGGGCAAGTACGTCTACGACTTCGGCGACACGGTGGGCCTGACGCCGCTGGTGAAGATGCACACGCTCGGCCATACGTTCATCCCGGCGCCGCTGCACGCGGGCGGGCTCCGCTATCACGGCATGGCGCCGCTGGTCTCAAAGCTGTACGACGAGGGTGTGATCGAGGCCGTCGCGGTGCCCCAGCTCGCGACCTTCGAGGCCGCGATGCAGTTCGCGCGCACCGAGGGCATCATCCCGGCGCCCGAGTCGGCGCACGCCGTGCGCGTGGCCGTGGACGAGGCGCTGCGCTGCAAGCGCGACGGCAAGCGGCAGACGATCCTCTTCAACCTCTCGGGCCACGGCCACTTCGACCTCGGCGCCTACGAGGCCTACCTGGGCGGCCGGCTCCAGGACTACGAGTACCCGGCCGCGAAGGTCAACGAGGCGCTCGCGCAGGTGCCGAAGGTCAAGGCGTAGGGGGCGCGGCGGGCGCGCGGCCGCCGTCTCGAGTGAGCGCGCACGCGGTCCGCGTCCTCCGTCTGGGCGCCGGGCTCGTCCTTCTCACGTACCTGGCCACGCATTACCTGAACCACGCGCTCGGCATCGTCTCGCTCGCGGCGATGGAGGACGGCCGCGACTGGTTCCTCTGGCTCTGGCGCCGGCCCGTCGTCTCGTCCGTGCTCTACACCGCGCTCGTCGTGCACGTCTTCCTGGGCCTCTGGGCCCTCTACCGGCGACGCACGCTCCGGATGCCCGCGTGGGAAGCGACACAGCTCGTCCTCGGCCTGATGATCCCGCCGATTCTCGTCGCCCACATCGTCGGCAACCGGCTGGCCCACGAGCTCTACGGCATCAACGACTCCTACGCCCGCGTGCTGCTGCTGTACTGGGTGACGTCGCCGGTGCGCGGCATGCTCCAGACCGCGATGCTGCTCATCGCCTGGATCCACGGCTGCATGGGCGTGCACTTCTGGCTCCGGTTCCGCGCGGGGTACGCGAACGTCGCCGTGTGGCTCGTCGGCATCGCGGTGACGATCCCGGTCCTGGCGCTCGCCGGGTTCGTGCAGGGCGGCCTCGAGGTCATCGAGCAGGCCCGCACCCCCGGGTGGGTCGCCGCCGTCACCGCCGGGAGCACGCCGGCCACGCGCGCGCACCTCGCCGCCGTGGGAGAAGGCATCATCGCGACGTATGGGGCGCTCCTCGCGCTGACCCTCGCCGTGCGCGGCGGGCGGGTCCTGTATCTCAGACGCTGGCACTCGGTGAGGATCGCGTACCCGGGCGGCCGCGTGGTGACGGTGCCCATCGGCTTCTCGGTCCTCGAGGCGAGCCGTCACGCCGGCCTTCCGCACGCGTCAGTCTGCGGCGGCCGGGGACGGTGCTCGACGTGCCGCGTCCGCATCGTGCGCGGCCTCGACACGGTGCCGGCAGCGAGCGAGGCGGAGCGGCGCGTCCTGCGCCGCGTCGGCGCGCCGCCGGACGTCCGGCTGGCGTGCCAGCTCCGGCCCGCACGCGAGACGGACGTCGTCCCGCTCCTGGCGGCCCGCGACGCCCTCGCGACCCACCTCGGCCCCGACCGGCAGGGCGTCGAGCAGGAGGTCGCCGTGCTCTTCGCCGATCTGCGGGGCTTCACGCGAATGGCCGAGCGCCGGCTGCCGTACGACGTCGTCTATCTCCTCAACCGTTACTTCCAGGCAGTGGGCTCGGCGATCGAGCGCGCCGGCGGCATCGCCAACCAGTTCACCGGTGACGGCGTGATGGCGCTGTTCGGCGTGGAGCGAGGGCCGGAGACCGGCTGCCGCGAGGCCCTCACCGCGGCGGCGGCGATGATCGGCGGACTGGACGCCCTGAGCCAGGAGCTCAGCGGCGAGCTCGTTCAGCCCCTGCGCCTGGGCATCGGCATCCACGTCGGCCACGCCGTCGTGGGCCGCATGGGCTACGGCGACAGCACCTACTTCACCGCAGTCGGCGACACGGTGCACGTCGCCGCCCGCCTGGAGCAAGCCACCAAGGACTTCGACTGCGAGCTCGTGGTCTCCGAAGAGGTCCTTGCCCGCGCCGGCCTCGACCCGACGCCATTCGCCCGCCACGAGATCGCCCTGCGCAACCGCGCCACGCCGGTCGCCGTCCGCATCATCAAGCAAGTGGCAACGCTCTCCGCGTCCTAAGCTTGACGCGTCCTAGGCTTTACGCGCCAGGCTCGACGTTGAAGCGGCACGTCCGGCGGCGGGTGTGTGGGAGGGGCGAAGAGACCCGTTCCCGAAAAGCGCGCGACGGACGCTATGAGCCGGGATGGAGCCCAGACGAGTGGAGCAGCGAACGCGTGCCGCGTGGTCGTCTCGCCCCTCCCACACACCCGCCGCCGGACGCGCCGGATCAGGCGGAGAGGATACGATCGTAGCGGCCGTAGTCGCGGGCCGCGTCCATCATCCACTTGACGCAATCCGGATTGGCCCGGGGCGGCAATTCGCACGACGTCGACAGGACGAAGCGCGAGCGCTTGCCGACCGTGTCGATGCAGCGGCGCACCTCGGCCTCGATCTCGGCCTGGGTGGCGCGCTCGAAGATCGTCACGTCCACGTTGCCGATGGCCACCACGCCGCGCTGGTTGCCCAGCGTCACCAGCTTGTCGAGCTGGTCGACCTTCAGCGCCGGATCGCCCTGCTGATCGAGGTCGATGGTGATGGCGACGAAGCCCACGTCGACCAGGTCCTCGTGGATCTGGTGCGTCGTGCCGCAGATGTGCACGGTCGTCCCGACCTTCTTCGCGCGGAAGTAGTCCACGAGCTCCTTGTGGTAGGGCTTGATGAACTCGCGGTAGGTGTCCGGGCCCACCAGGGAGCACGACGCGGTCGGATCCGTGTAGCTCAGACCGATCTTCGTCCCGACCACCGCGTCGCCGAAGCGCTTCGCGTACTCGGTCGAGAAGCGCATCAGGTCGTGGACGAATGGCGGGTCGTCGATCGTGTCCAGGCACATGAGCTCCGGGTTGCGCATGAGCATGGCGATGGTCCACGGTCCGGTGAGGACCGCGCCGAGCCCGCTCGGCAGCCTGGCCGCCGACAGCGCGGCGCACTGCTCGAGGAACGCCGGCAGCCGCGCGTCCTTCAAGGGGTCGGGGACCTCGAGCGTCGCGAGCCGGCCCTTGTCGTCCTGCAGGACGTGCCGATCGATCGACGGCACGACGTAGTCCGAGTACTTCACGCGGCAGCCGACCGCCTCCGCCTCCTTGGCGAGATCGTTGAAGGCGATCATGATGTCGGGCTGGTAGCGCTCGTAGTAGTTCAGCATCGCTCGCGCGGCCCGGGTCGGGTTGGTGCAGTACTCCTCGATCGAGAGCCCGTCGAGGCAGCCCGCGAACGAGCCGGCGATCGGATACGCGGGCACGCGGTCGGCGAAGCCGCCCTTGTAGGCCGCCACCACGCGGTCTCGCCCGGTCACCTTCGACTGATCGTCGCTCACGGCGCGCCCTCACGCGATTTTAGCATCGGAACGAACGCGCTCAGCGTGCGCTCGATCTCGGCGGGCGAGAGGTTCGGGCGGATGAACACCATCGGCATGTCGGCGCCGGCCGCGTGCCACTCGGCGAGCCGCGCGCGGGCCTCGCCCGGCGTGCCGAAGACGGTCAGCTCTTCCAGGAGCGTCTCGGCTTCGGGCGGCACCGCCGCCGCGAAGCGCGGCGTGTTCGCGGCGATCACCGCCTCGACCTCGCGCTCGAATCCCTGCCGCGCAAGCGACCGGCGGTAGAGCGGGCCCATCGTCGTGAGGTAGAAGGACACGAACCACGCCGCCCCGGCGCGCGCCTCCTTCGGATCGTCGGCTACGACCGTCGGCACCGACGGGTAGACCGCGACGCGCCGCTCGCCCCCGCCGGCTCGCGCGGCGCCCTCGCGCAGGAGCGCCTTGCCCTGGGCGAGACAGCGGCGCGGGTACATGAAGGGCAGCCAGCCGTCCGCCAGCTCGCCGGCCAGCCGGACCGACTCGTCGGTGAGCGCGGCCAGGAAGATGGGCAGGTCGACCGCCGGCGTGAGATTGAGCTTCAGCGGCCGGGCGGAGCTCGCCGCCCCGAGCGGGATGCGCTCGCCACGGAGCAGCGCGCGGACCTGGGTCACGGTGCGGCGCATCCGGGCGATCGGCGCCACGAACGGCACGTCGTGGAGCCCCTCGGTGAGCTGGGCGGTGCTGGCGCCCAGGCCCAGCACGAAGCGACCGCCCGAGGCGGCGGCGAGGGTCGAGGCACCCATGGCGAGGGTCCCGGCGCTCCGGCCCCACACGCCGAGGATGCCCGTCCCCAGCACGATGCGCCGCGTCTTCAGCGCCGCCTCGGCCATCAGCACGGTGACATCGTGGGCCCAGGTTTCGGGCAGGAAGTACCCGTCGTAGCCCAGGCGCTCGGCGGTCGTCGCCACGTCGACGAGCGCGTCGCGCCGGTTGTCGAGAGGCATCACGCTGACACCGACGAGCGCGTCACTCACGCGAGTGTGGACTCCCCTGTACGCCGTCGAGAAAACAGTGTTTACTGTGCATCGATTTCGACTTGGCCGGCCGGCGCAGCCGGACCTTAGCAGAGGAGTGCGGCATGATCAAATCGTGCGTGGCGATCGCCGCATTCCTCTGCGCGGCCGCCCCCACCGCCGGTCACGGCCAGGTCTTCCTCGCCTCCCGGCCGCACCCGGAGTTCCTCATCGGGCCCCTCTTCGTGGTCGCCAACGTGAGCCCGGGGCTCGGGCCGGTGACCGTCAACCTCTCCTGGAGCCTCACGCTCAAGCCGGGGCGGCGCGGGGCCGACATCAACCAGGACCTGTACCTCCTGTGGCCGGCCGAGGTCGCGGAGAGCACCGCGCCCGGCCCGACGGAGCCCCAGCTGATCCGGGAGGTCGAGGGCCGGGGCTTCGCCGTCACCGGAAGCGGTCGGCTGCTCCTGCGAAGCCGCGACCGGATGCAGGTGGGCACCGCCGCGCTCGGCGAGCCGCTCGACGTGCTCGCCTCGTACGTCGCCTACACCCGCCCCGGCGGCCAGACCGGCTCCGTGACGTACATCAAGATTCCGTGGACGCCGCGGCTCGCCGATCAGCTCGCGGTCGTGACGCTCGTGCTCCCGCTCCGCGGGCTCATCGCGCCGAAGGCGACAACGTGGCTCGACGAGTTCTTCTGGGGCCGCCGGCAGGTCATCACCACCGGCTTCGGCGATCTGGGGCCCCCGGCGCTCGGGCTCTTCTCGCTCTACTACGAGCGGCGCGACCGGGTCGTGCACCTGGCCCGCGAGTACTCGCTGCTCATCGCGAACTTCGGCGACTCCGATCACCTCAAGATCGAGGAGATCACGCCGTCCACGGCGGTGCGGCGCCAGAGCCGCGTGCGAGCCGGCGGCGAGGTGGTGGCGCTCACGCTCCTCCCGTCGCAGGACGTCACGGCCCAGAGCCTGAGAGTCCAGTTCCACTACTTCAGCGGCCGCATCAACTGGCGGCCGGTGGTGGTCTCCGCGCTGATCCTGCTCCTCACGAACTTCGCGGGCGTGCTCATGTTCAGCACGGACCTGAGCCGCCGTATCAAGCGGCGCCGGCGCCGGCGGCGGTTCGGGGCCGCGGCCGCGGCGACGAACGGCTCGTCCCTCCCCTCGCGCGAGAGCCTGGTCACGCTGATTTCCGTCGGCACGCGCTACGACGAGGTGGTGGCGCGGTTCGGCCGCCCCGACGAGGAGCACGAGCGCGTCACTCCGCCGGGCCGGCGCACGGTGATCTACCGGGCGGCGAACGACGGCGAGCAGCTCGAGGTGGCCATCGAGCTTCGCGACAACCGCGTCACGGAGGTCACGTGCATCACCAGTCACTGAGGGCGAACGGGCAAGGAGCGTCGGCATGATCAAGCCGTATACCGCGGTGGGCCTCATTCCCACCGTGCGCGGCATCCGCAAGCGCAGCGACATCAAGCTCAACCTCGAGCACCTCTCGCACCTGGTGAAGGCGGCGTCCTGGCTCTCGAGCCTCGACATTCCGGTGAGGCTGATCGCCTTTCCCGAGGGCGCGCTGCAGGCCTTCAACGACGAGGTGCTCGACCTCGACCACGCGACGTTCGCGCGCGAGTGCGCGATCGACATTCCCGGCGAGGAGACCGAGGCCCTCGGCAAGATCGCGAAGGAGTACAACGCGTTCGTCATGGCGCAGGCGAAGGCGCGCCACCCCGACCTCAAGGACCGCTTCTTCAACGTCGGGTTCATCATCAACCCGCGCGGCCGCGTCATCCTGAAACACTACAAGGTCTCCCCGCTCTTTCCGGTGGAGCACTCCGTCTGTCCCCACGACGTCTACGACTGGTGGATCGAGAAGTACGGCCGGAACCTGGACGCGTTCTGGCCGGTCGCCGACACGGAGATCGGCCGGCTCGGCATCATGATGGCGAACGAGGGCTCCTATCCCGAGAACGCGCGCGCGCTCGCGTTGAACGGCGCCGAGGTCGTCTACCGCGCCTCCTATCCCCACCCGGCGACCGGCAACGAGATCTTCGAGATCCAGAGCCGCGCCCGCGCGCTCGACAACAACATGTACGTCGTCGCGCCGAACATGGGGACCTACTACCTCTTTCCCGAGGAGGCGACCCCGATCGACACGTTCGGGGGCCGTTCGTTCATCATCGACTACAAGGGGCGGATCGTGGGCCGCCAGGACTACGGCGCCGGCTCGACGTACGTCGGCGGCGTCATCGACGTCGAGGCCCTCCGCGACCACCGGGCCCGGGCCCAGTGGGACAACTGGATGAAGGATCTCAGAACCGAGCTCTACCAGCTCCTGTACGAGCGGCCGATCTACCCGAAGAACCTCTACCTCAAGCGCGCGCCGATGAAGCACGCCGAGTACCGCGAAAAGGTGATCAAGCGCCAGATCCGGCTCATGCACGACCGCGACATCTGGAAGAGGCCCGACCGATGAGGACACCCCTGCTCGTGCTGGCGCTCGTGCTGGCGCCGTGGCCGGCGGCGGCGGAGCTGCTGCTGCCGGCCGGGTTCTCCGCACAGGTGTACGTGACCGGCGAGGGCTTCGACAGTGACGCCGCGCGCGGCATTCGCGGCTTTCCCTCGATCTCCACGCTCACGTTCGATCAAACCGGCGCGCTCTATCTCGCCCGATCGGGCCGCCGCTACATCGGCGGCGAGGTGTACGACCGCTCGTTCCTCTATCGGATTCCGGTCGGGGGTGCGCGCCTGACCCCCGACACCGAGGCGCGCTACTTCTACGGACCGCCCCTGCCGAATCCGCAAGTGGCCGGCACGCGGCGCGCGCGCGAGCTGCTCGTCACGACGTTCGACCGCGAGCGGAGAGTCGGCGCGCTCTATCGCCTGATCGACGGGCGCGCCGAGCTCTTCGCCGGCGGCACGCCGGAGCGGGGCCGCCAGCCGATGCTGCGGCAGCCCGAAGGCGTCGCGGTCGACGGCTCGGGAAACGTCTACGTCGCCGATCGCGCCCAGGGCCTCGTCATCCGGCTCGACGCCGACGGCCGGGTCGTCGACCCGCGCCATCTCGCGATCACCCGGCCGCGCCTCCTGGCGGTCGACGACAGCGACCGGCTCTGGGTTGGCAGCGACGGAACCGCGGAGGCGCCGATCCAGCAGGGGCCCGGTGAGATCGTGCAGCTCTCCCCGCAGGGCACCTCCAGCGTCGTGCATCGTGGCCCCGTCCCCGCCGGCTTCGGGCTCAGCCCGGCGAACCAGCTCTTCGTCGCCGACCGTCACGAGAAGCAGATCTTCATCCTCACGCAGGACGGCAAGCGCGTGGCGTTCGCCAGCTTCACCGAGAACGACGCGCCCCGGAGTCTCTGCTTCGCGCCGGTCACGCCCGAGACGAGGCGGGCCGGCGTGGCCGGCGACCTGTTCGTCGTCATGATCCGCGCCGGAGCGTGGCCCGTGAACGAGGTCGTCCGCATCTCCGGGCCGTTCGACGACTTCGTGGGGCAGCGCTAGACCGCCCGACGGATCGGGCATTTCTCCGGGTGCTTCCGGAAGTCCGCCCGCTCCGCTCCGAAGGTGATCGTCGTAAGCCATTGATACAACGCGCGCCCTCCCCGGGCACGCCTCCTGCTATACAACCGGCTACAGAAGTAAAGATTGAGACGGCCTCGAGGCCGACGGAGGGCGCTATGCACATGGACGACCTCTGGTTCGACATGGCCATCCGGGGAGAGCGGGATCTGCAGGACGACGTCGTCGAGCGATTTCACCTCTCGGACGGGACCGAGCCTGATCGCGGCGCCGCGGCCCCGGCGCAGGACCTTCCTGCCCAGGACAGCGTGACGGACCTCCCGCCGGCG
>Ga0137409_10008416_pt1 | contig 10532 bp, 14 predicted proteins | sample CZODoug1_16funga_FD_122059 | JGI IMG/M metagenome (GOLD analysis project Ga0137409, IMG submission 122059) | Vadose zone soil fungal communities from Angelo Coast Range Reserve, California, USA - CZODoug1_16fungal (Hybrid Assembly) | ecosystem: Environmental > Terrestrial > Soil > Vadose zone... | reverse complement strand
GGCATCGTGCTGCTCGACGGCACCTGGAGCCAGGCCAAGGCGCTGTGGTGGCGCAATGCGTGGATGCTGAAATGCCAGCGCGTCATCCTCGGGCCCCAGCATCCGTCGCGTTACGGGAAATTGCGCCGCGAACCGCGCCGCGACGGCCTGTCCACCATCGAGGCGGCGGCGATGCTGCTGTCGAGCCTCGAAAAGCGGCCCGACATCGCGCAGACGCTGAACGACAGTTTTGAGCGGATGCTGTCGAAATATCAGGAGGCACAGAGCGTGCTGCCGGAACTCGCGCCCAAGCCGAAACCCAAGCGGGATTACCGCCGCCGCAAGCGCGCCTGATCATGGTCTGCCGATGGGTTCACCGCATGGAACCCGGCTTTTCCTGCGATTTTCCGTCAAGGCGGAACCGGTTTGTTGCAAGAAAAAGCCCCGCTTTAACGACTTGTGCGTATTCTATCGCAGACATCAGGCAATCTGCGCCAAGCTTGATTGCAAGGGACCCGGGATGACCGCTTCTGCGGAACGGGCGCAAGAGACGGGTTGAAGGCACGTCAGGTGATGACCGACGATTTGGAATCCGTCGCATTGCGTCCGACCGTCATTGACGGGAAGCGTCAGGAAGACGACTACGAGGTGATTTGGCGCGGTCTGCCGATCGGCAGGATCATGAAACCGCCCGCGGATCCGCATTGGTGGTGGGGCTGCAACGTCTACGGATTGCCGTCGGGGGCGAATGACCGGGGACCGGGAATCAATTTCAAGGACTGCCAGCTTCGATTCAAGATCGCGTGGACGAGGATCAGGGCCGGGCTCACCGAAGCGGACATCGCGGTCGCATCGCGGCACGCCGAGAAACTGGCCGAGCAGCAACCATCAGACGCAGACGGGCGGTCAAAAGCCGAGGAACTCCGAAGTCTGGAGAATAACCGGGTAGCGCCGCGACAGCGCACATTGAAAGCCGGCACCATCGAGTTCGGCGGCAGCACCATTGATTGCGTCGTCCGGAACATTTCGGACACCGGCGCCGCGCTTGAGGTCGCAAGCCCCGTGGGTATTCCCGCCGAATTCAATCTCTTGATCTCCGGCAATATCGCCAAACGTCCATGCAAGGTGGTCTGGGTGAAAGACAAGCGCATCGGCGTGGCGTTCAAGCCAGATTAGGCCGGCATGGCGCAAACGCGCTGTGCGAATCGAGTGCCGAAGGTGCCTGTCATTGTTTTTGGGCAACTAGAGCATGATCCGGAAAAGTGGGCACCGGTTTTCCCTCGGGACAAACGCGGAGCGTTTGCCCGGAGATCATGCTAAAACAAAAAGATAGAGCGAGATGACGAATCGAAGAGAAGTCATCACGCTCTAGCGAAACGCGTAGTGCATCTTTCGTTTGAACTTGAGAAGTGCGAAATGGATGCGCGTGCGTATCGGATGAAGCTGCATTTCTCTCTGCATTGCCATCTGCTTCCGCATCATCATCTCTTTTTGCACGGCCATTTTTTGCTGAATCATGGCTTGGCGTTTTGCTGCGAGAGCGCTGGCGTCGGGACGCTGCGCCGACAGCGGCTCGATCGCTTCGGGAGTCCTGACATCAGCAGCGGCCACAGTAACGTCCAACCCGGCATGAGCCGTCGTGGCAGACAAAAGAACAACAGCAATCAGGAAAAACTTGCGCATCGTCGCCTCCATTTGATGATGGCGACAGCCTCTGCTATCCAGGCATGAAGTTATGTGATCTGGGTCACCCCTTGCAGTCCTCGCCGGGGGTGCGAGCTTCAGAAACGCGACGGAATTCGAGTTTCAGAACCTTTAGCCAGGCTGAGCGAGGATGGTTGCCTAAGTCCTTGATGCTCTGTATTGATCCGCCCCCATGGGGCCACGTGGCGGAGTGGTTACGCAACGGTCTGCAAAACCGTGTACTCCGGTTCAATTCCGGACGTGGCCTCCATCAACATAATCAGTGACTTATCCCGATTATTGGAAGGGCCAAACAGGGCTCGCCCGGAGCGACGAGAGCCGCTCGTACGGGGGCGACGAGGGAGTCCTCGCGCCGACATCAGCAGGCGGCGTTCCAGCCTTCCGGAAATGGAATGAGGGGCCAGGCCAACTGGTTGTCATTGGCCGCTTTCGGCGGCGAATAGAACGTCGACGGGTAGGCCAAAAAATCCTCCTCCGGGGCGATGGCCGTTCGCACGGTATCCAGCAAACGGTCGAATTCAGCTTCGCTCATCGCGCTCTCCGGGTTGGAGAGGGCAGGATCTCAAAACACCTTTGTTTCCAGATTGAATTAATCGATTAAATTTTAATCGATCCGCCGATCGCGCCTGTTGTGGTTACCAAGGTGTTTATCCCGCGCGAAACATAAGGCAACCGGTCGCAACCAAATGTGGGCGAATTCACATTTAGCGAAAATTCCTTAACGCATCTTCACGCAGCGATCGCGGCGGCACCCGCAGGGGAAATCGCGCACCTACGATCGCCGTTTTCGCGGCGGCGACCGCTTGTGGTGCTTCGGCGCCGCATGCTCGGCCTGGCCGAGCACGTCGAACAGCCAGCTCAGGCCCATATCCATCATCGCCGCCTTTGGGGCGATGGCGTGAAGCCGGAAGCGGGTAAGCGGCAGCGGCGCTTCCAGCGCCACCACGCCGAACCGTTGGGCGTGCATGGCGACGAACCTCCGCGGCAATGCCGAGATCAGGTCGGTCTCGGCGATGACGGCAAGCGCGAACATGAAATTCGGAACGGTCAGCGCCATTCGCCGCGAACGGCCGTGGCTCGCCAGGATCGCGTCGACGAAGCCGTGGGCATCGCCGGTGTGTGAGACCACCAGATGCTGCATCTCGCAATACCGATCCAGGGTCGGTCTGTCCGCGAACGGATGCCCGGCGCGCATCGCGATGACGAAATCCTCCTCGTAGAGCGTTCGCTCGAGGAAGCGCGCCGGAATGTGGTCGGAAGGAATGATGGCGATGTCCATCGCGCGTGCCTCCAGCTCGCCGAAGGCGGACCGCCAGGCGCGTTCGGGTGAGCTTTCCCCCTGGGTGGGGAGGAGCTGACGCACGCTGATATCGATGCCGGGCGCAGTCCGCCGCAGCTCGGCGAGAAGCGGCGGCAGGAACACGGCCGAAACGCCGTCGGGAGCGCCGATCGTGAACCGGCGCCTGGACGTCCCCGGATTGAACGGCTCGGCGGTCGAAATGACGCTCCGCACACGCGCCAGGATCTCGGCGATCGGCGCGGCCAGATCGGTCGCGCGCGCCGTCGGCACGACGCCTTTGGGCGTTCTCACAAACAAGGGATCGTTGAGCAGCCGGCGCAGCCGGCCGAGCCCGTGGCTGACGGCCGAGGCCGTCAGGTTCAGCCGATCGGCCGCCCGGCCGACATGGCGCTCTTCCAGCACGGTCTCGAACAGCACCAGAAGATTGAGATCGGCCCGGGAGAGGTCAATTTCATTCAGCATATCCTTGAAATCATATCACTGGAGTCATCGCCTCCCAACTGCGATCCCCAGCGCCGCAGGCGGGTGGCCGAGGCTAGAAACTGGCCCCCGACACCAACAGAACTGCACCGATTGCCATAAGGAGAATGCCCGGCCAGTTCGTTCCGAACCCCAAGAATCGCACGCTGCGCCGTGGAGGCTCCAGAGTGTCGCGAACCGGCCGGGAGGAATCCGGGCCACTAAGCGGTCCCCGCCAAATAGCAGTGCGTGCCATGTACAGGATTCCGCCGAGAACGAGCAGCGCGCCAAGCCCCATCAGGAACATTCTCGCCTCTCAATTCATCGCTGCGACGTACAGCAGGGATTCAAGCATGGAGACGGGGGATGGTTCCGGCTCACTGGCTATCCTCGCCTCCGTTACAGCCGCCGAAGTAAGGACGACGTCAATCGCGGTCTCCGGGCGGCACGAGCCGCAGCTTCCTTTTTGGAGCAAGCGCGCGGTCAATCGCGCGCTCCGCTTCTGCCACCGCCTCAGATTTAGTTGCCGCTTGGCCCGTGATCACGACGCCCGCAACCGACGCGGACCACTTCCACAAGTGCCGCCCGATACCTTGAACGAGGCTATACTCGATGTCCCGATATCTCATCATTAGCCGCGCTTTTGATGTTCGGGAAACGCGGCACCGGGCGCATGGGTTCCCGGGCTGCCGCGATCGCCCGAGAGGCGAAGCAATCTTGCGATATCTGAAGGAAGTTGGTTCCCCGGCTGGATTCGAACCAGCGACCATTCGATTCTTGAGCGTGCGCATTGCAGCCGCATTGGTTTCACTGAATGGCCACGTGAGAATCAGACCCCAACCAAATTTCGTGGATAGAAGTTTTCTTAATTTTCAACCTGGAAAGGTATCACTATGCGCATCTTTACGGCATCCGTCATTGTTGCAGCCGTCTCCCTCGGGACGCCGGCTTTTGTGCAGGCACAAGGAGCACCCTCGCAATCCGAGGCTCAGAAACCGCCCGCTCAGTCCAGCACGGTCATACGGAGCATACAGGTCGTCGACGTCAAGGACCTGAAACCGGCGGTGCGCGCGAAGGTCGATGAGGTGGTCGCGCGCACAAGCGAGGAAGATATGCAGTCGCTTCGGAAGTCTATTGACGCGACACCGGAGGCGGCATCCGCGCTTAAGTCCAAGGGCCTGAGTTCATCACAAGTCGTTGCCATCAACATCGCCGACGGCGTCCTGACGCTGTTCGCCAAGACAGTTTGAAATCAAGACAGTTTGAAATCAGGATTACTAAACTAACGTGGAGAACCGCATGCGGGATAATCAGGATCTGGAAGGCTCGATCAGTCGAAGGTTCGTCGTTATCGTTGTAGCGCTCATTCTGGCGCTTGCTATCCTCACATGGGGACCGTGGAACACTACGCATGTTGCGAGCAATCCCGGACCAAGCGGAATACCGGGATCGACGGCGCTAGACCGGACCCCACCGCCAGCCGCCAGTCCCGCAGAGACAACCACAGGGGCGGCGCGCTGACCGCACCAGCCACTTGTCTGGCCCGTCGACAACAAGGTTCGGCAACAACATCTAAAAACGAGCTGTTCAACCCGGTCAGTGTAGCGAGCTGCGCGGCGAGCACCGGACCGGCCGGCTTGAAGAGGACGGCTGCTGGCAGGCGATGGCTCCCCGGGCTGAACGAAACCGCGAACTTTGTGTCGCCGATTCCCCTCAAAACTACGCCAGAACCCTCGGTCAGGATGCGGAAGCGTGATCGCGACCGGGCCGAGCGGATTCGACTCGCCGGCGGTCCGAAGCCGACATTTAGGGAACGCGCAGTCTCGCTCGTTCTTGAGAAGGGCGAAGCCCGGACAAAAGATCTGACCGACATCGGCATTCCTCGCTGCTACCTGGCTCGCATGTGCGACGAAGGCTTGCTCGTGAAGGTGGGCTACGGACGGCTATTGCGCCGCGACGCCACAAGCCGCCTGACGGCCAGGCCGTCCTTTTCGGCGTCGGTGAAGCGGCGACGGACGATCATGCGGTTACGCCAAACATCCAGAATCTCCGCAATAACATCGCAAGAAAGTTAGAAGGCAGGCTCCATAGAGCATAGAGCGGCTGATTAAGGCCGCCCTTGTTACCCCTCTCACGCGAGCCGTCATCGTCCCGTGCTCGGCATTCCCTTGGCGAGGGGGTAAGTGCCGTGTAGGAATGCGGTTCATTCCTCGTTGGGAATGCGACTATGCGGCGGGATTGGCCATGGATCGGCTTGACGCGATCAAGATATTTGTGCGGGTTGTGGAGAGCGGAAGCTTCTCAGCAGTCGCGCGCGAACTCGGCGTAGGGCAACCTGCCATCAGCAAGCAGGTTGCGAGCCTTGAGGCCCATCTGGGCGCGCAACTGCTTATGCGCACATCACGCAATCTCAGCCTGACCGAGGCCGGCCGGGATTTTTATGAATCGGCCTCACGCCTCATCGGCGATCTGGAAGCGGCCGAGTCACGGGTAGGTCGTGGCCAAGCGTCCCCAGCTGGTCTGGTGCGCGTCACCGCAGCCCATGCGTTCTCCAGGCAATACGTGGTTCCCCGATTACCCAAATTCTTGGCACGATATCCCGACATTAGCGTGGAGATGCTGGTGTCGGAGCGTACAAGCAACCTGGTAGAGGAGGGTATAGATCTCGCGATCCGCAATGGCGCTCTTGCCGACTCGAGCCTGGTTGCCAGGAAGATCGGAAGCTCACCCGTGGTTCTCGTCGCATCCACTGAATATCTCTTGCAGCGTGGCGAACCGTTAAAGCCGAGCGATTGCGATAATCACCATGCCGTTCTTTTCGTGTCGCAGGAAGGCGCGCTCCCTTGGAGACTAGGTGGGCGGCTTGGACCCGTGTCCTATCAGCCACGGGGTAGATTTCGCGCCAATGAAGGCGAGCAGATGCGCGAAGCAGTCCTCGCTGGCCTCGGCATTGCACAAGCGCCACTTTGGCTTTTCCAGCGAGACTTGGCGGCCGGATCGGTAAAGCGAATCCTGGTAGATTATGAGCCGGACTCGATCCCGATCAGCATCGTGCGGCCTGCAGGGCGGAGGATGGCTGGTAAGGTTTCGGTATTTATCGAGTTTCTTGTGGATTTACTTTCGGATATTTCAGAGAAATAAGGTCCATTCCTGATTGGAATGGTTGATATCCTTCCGGGCTGCCTAATCACCGTGCGAGGAATTGATACTTTGGACTCACCAAGAAGGAGGTGAGCCATGGTTCTTTCGGATTTGCCAGCGCCGCTGAAAGCGTTTCTCCGGGCTACTGAGCAGCGTGATAGCGAGGCGTTGCTGTCGCTTTTCACCCCCGATGCCGTGCTGACCGATGAAGGTCGGGAGCGTCGCGGCGACGAACTGCGCGAGTGGAATGACAAGGTCTATATCGGAGCGAATGTGGTCGTTCATCCGATCCACATCGAGGAACGCGATGGTTCGACCGTTCTGGCGGTCACCTTGGCAGGCGATTATGCTGCCTTTGGTGTGACCGCGCCTGTCCAGTTCGACTGGCACTTCAAGGTGGCCGGTGATCGGATCAAGTCGATCCGTATGGTCGAGACCAAGCTCGACATCCCAGCCCCGATCATCGCGTTCATCATGGCGATGAACATGTTCGACAGCGATGCGATGTACGAGACCTTTGCGGAACACGCCTTGGTCAACGACGCACAGCGCGAGCGCGCTGGCAGGGATGCGATCCGACGCTGGTTCGAGAAGGAACTGATCAGCGACCGTGTGACCATGTATGTCACGGACATCAGGGTACATGCGGGCGGCCTTGCCGTCATCGCTCAAGTCACCGGCGACTACGACAAGACCGGACTACCCGATCCGCTGGAGCTGCGCTTTTACTTCACGCTCAGCGCGGACCTGATTTCGCAGCTCATCATCATTCCGAGCAAGCGCATCTGACCACCGCATGAGCGGTGCGTGACGCCTTCCGACGCGAACATGAGCGGCGGGATCTCGCAGCGAGCGCTGTACGCGCTCGCATTCCGAAGCCCTGACGCTCAACCATCAAGAAAAGGACCATGACGCATGAGTAACGAATTGGCGGGCAAGATCGCCCTAGTAACGGGCGCTTCGAAAGGGATCGGAGCAGGCATCGCGACGGCGTTCGGCGCTGCCGGCGCGAGTGTCGCTGTCGGCTACGCTCGTGATAAAGAAGGCGCCGGGCGCGTCGTGAGCGAGATAGAAGCAGCAGGCGGGCGAGCGATCGCCGTTCAGGGTGATCTATCGAAGGCCGACGATGTCGAAACCATGGTCGGCAAGGTCGTAGCGGCGTTTGGCCCGCTTGATATCCTGGTGAACAATGGCGCGGTGTTCGATTTCAAAGCGCTGCCGGACATCGATGAGGCGCATTTCCGCTACATCTTCGACGCCAATGTGCTCGGTCTGTTGACGGCCACCAAGGTTGCCGTGGCGAATTTCAAAGCCGCCGGCGGAAGCATCGTGAACATCAGCTCTCTGTCGGCTCTTGGTAATGCGCCCAACAGCGCTGTTTATTCGGCGTCGAAGGCAGCGGTGAATGCAATCACCAAGGTGCTGGCGCTTGAGCTTGCCGAGCGGAAGATCCGGGTGAACGGCATCATGCCCGGCTACTTCGACACAGAAGGTGCGCGCGCTATCGGTGTGAAGGGCAGTGAGCAGGAAGCGCACCTGATCGCTAGCACCCTACTGGAAAAGCGGCCCGGCCATCCGTCCGACCTGAGTCCGGTCGCGATCTTCCTGGCCTCCCGTGCGTCAGGCTGGATGACGGGCGAGATCCTTACCGTATCGGGCGGGCTTCGTTGAATGGCTCACGATGACCGATTGTCCATCAAGGGGTGGGGCTGACAGCCCATTGCCGGATCGCAGAGCGGTCTGCGGGCTGTCGTCATTGCGTAGTCGGAGCGGCTTCCTGCTGCTCTCCAAAAAGCCCCAAGATCGAAACTCACTATCCCAACAGTCAGCCTACTCTTCGAACACCTCAATGGCCCGACGCTTCTTTTCGTCGTCGTAAATGATCAATTCCTGTCGGTGCCACCCGAGTGGCTGGCCACACCGCATGATCCCGGCCTGAGACTGGTTTACCCAAACCTTCTCAACTTTGATCACCGGATCCGGTTTGCGAATGTTCTTGTGCTTCGACCCGGTGGCGATCTGCCAGCAGATGTGAAGGGACCTGTGCTTCTCGCGCAGCACGTCTTGGAATTTTAAAAGCGAATCCGTCGCCGAGAGGTCGAAGGTGGCGCCGTTCGAGCGATGAGCCAAATGTTCACGTTGTCGGACGTCGAAGCTTTCCCAAACCCAGTCGCTTATGTGCCAACTCGTGATCGCGCAATTAAACGCATGGTAGGTTGCTACACCGAAGATCCGATACCGGTCGTCTGGTTCAAGCGAGCGTTTCAGTTGTTCGATTTCCCACCAAAGCTTCTCGAGCATGTGCGCCGGCGTCGCCAGGGCAAAGACCTGTCTCGGAGGCTGAGCTGGTTCTCTAATCCTAGGCAAAGCCGGGCTACCTCGATCATGCCGAAAAGAGTGGTTACAGCGCAGGCGAAATGGCCCCCGATGTGGCCCCGATGAAAAAAGCGCCTCCAAGGCGCCTTCCATGAAATCGGCTAAGCTATTGAATTCCTTTGGCTCCCCGGGCTGGATTCGAACCAGCGACCATTCGATTAACAGTCGCTTAGGTTGCATCTTCGCCGGGGTCGCAGGCTTCCCATACCCAATGCCCGTCGGGTAGCGAGCGAAGAACATAACAGAAGGGAGCCTGACGGCGCTTTTCGTAGGTCTCATAGGTTATGCATCCGGTCCAGAACAGCGTTTCCTTTCGGTCGAGCATGGCTTGCGTGAACTGCGCACCTTTGATGATGGCAGCCACATAAGGTTCGTCGGTGCCTGGATAGATCGTCAACGTGCCCTGTGTTGATCCGAGGTCTTTGCAGGATTTGTTGTCTGGTATGACGGCTCCGATCTGACCTGCGATGTATCCTCGTGGTACCGGCCTAAGCCCCATTTTCCATGTGGCTTTCATGGCTGGTGACTGGCCCACATTTTTGTACAGCAATTCGACCTTGATATCTTCACCGACATTAAGCGGTGAAATTTGCTTCGTCTTATATGGAGCTATCCAAGCCCGATTGTTGCTTTCAAGTGTCTGGTGAAGCGTGATGTCCGTTTTCCAGAGAACGCCCACGCTTGCGCCCGTGGCAACGAACAACAGCGCGGTCCAGAAAGCGGTGGGATCGCTCGGAAGAAACCAAATTATTCCATGCTTAGGTTCGCGTTCGCGCTGCGCGGTCGCGCGGCGTGCTTCATAATCAGCCTTTCCTGGCACGTAGTATCTCCTTGCGTGACGCGGTGTCGAGGTGGAACGATGGCAAGCCACATATCATGAAACAATTCGATCTTCCTTGTCCGCGCCCCACGCAACGATCTTCAGCGCGTGGTCCGGTAACGGCCGCTGCGCGCCTTTGCCTCATCCCACGGCGCGCGCATCCAGACGTCGCGCTCTTCCTCGGTCGGCAGGATCACCGGCATGGCCTTCGAGTAGATCGGTTCAACGATTTTGTTCGGTGTCGTCGTCAGGAAGCCGTAGACATTGTGAGGCCTGCCATGGTTGGTCAGGATGGTTCTTGCAGACCCAGCCGCTGTCTTCACAAACCACAGGCACCGTTATCGGTTTCTCCATCCGCCTCCCAGGCGGGTGTTAGTCGAGGGCAACTTTCCGGCCCTCGAACCATCCCCAGTCGCATGCCTTCGGTTCGAATGGGCAGCTATCCTCTCCTGGCATGTAGTCCCAGGCTTCAAATGCCTCGAAATATTCTTTTTGGCTCATCATGTCGGTGAGCGGTTCCGCCGCCCGCATGATCTGAGCAATACGGGAACGTCGCGTGTGTTTTATACCAAATGAATCCCGATTACCCACCAACGTCTGGAGACCTTCTATCGCATCGATAATCACCAAATTATTCGGCGCCTCGGCGTCAGGAGGTTCTTCAAATAGCGCTAATATGCGGTTCACATACGCCCAATCGTCACCCGCGGTATCCGACGCTAGATCCAAGAATGCGACTTCTATTTTTTTGCT
>Ga0137409_10008415_pt1 | contig 10533 bp, 8 predicted proteins | sample CZODoug1_16funga_FD_122059 | JGI IMG/M metagenome (GOLD analysis project Ga0137409, IMG submission 122059) | Vadose zone soil fungal communities from Angelo Coast Range Reserve, California, USA - CZODoug1_16fungal (Hybrid Assembly) | ecosystem: Environmental > Terrestrial > Soil > Vadose zone... | reverse complement strand
CGCGCGCTGCGGCGCAACCGGCTGCAGACGTCGCTGACCATCGGCGGCATGACCATCGGCGTCGCGGCGGTGCTCGCCATCCAAGCGTACGGCGTGGCCCGTTATCACCGCGCCCAGGCGGACCGGGTGCTGCGCGACTATGCCGCACTCGCCGCCGCCCGCGTCGCGCAGCGCAGCGCCTCCCAGATCTATTACTACGGGATCAACCCAACTCTCAAAGAACTGCAGCGCGCCCACGAGATCGCGCCGCACCACCCCCTCCCCGCGCCCACCAGCCTCCACGTCGAGGCGATGGAGCGCGAGAGCATGCTCCATCTCCCGATGCGCTTCACGTTTCGACTCGACCTGCCGACCGGCAAACTCGAGATCGCGGGCGAGTCAGCTTCACCAGCGACGCGTGCCTGGCTGGTCGACTCGCTGCCGGTCCACCTGCGCACCGTGTACGACACGTCGTGGCACATGGGTACGATCCTGGGCCCTCCCCTGCCCGGCGGGGAGCGGCATTACGTCGCGTATACGGTGCTGCGGGACCGGAAGAACACACTCCACACCGCGCTCGGCTTCGATGCGAATCCCTCGGGGCTGCGACCGTTCTTCGCCAGTGCGACCGAGAAGTTCCCGCTCTTGCCGCGGCCCCTCACGTCGGGCGTGCAGTACGACTCGATGGGGTCGTTCATCATCACCGACCGCTACGGCGTGGAGCTGTACCGCTCGCCGGCGCAGTACATCTCTCCGTTCACCGCGCGCGACACCATCGGCACCGACCTGGGTGACCTGTATGCGCAAGCGACGCTGCGCCCCGAGGTCGCCGCGCAGCTGATCATCGGCGGGCTCCCCAAGTCGCGCTTGCCGTTGATCCTCGGCCTGCTGGGAATGACCGCGGTCCTGATCGGAACGGCGCTGGTGCAGCTGCGGCGCGAGTACGAGCTGGCGCGGCTGCGCACCGATTTCGTCTCCGGCGTCTCGCACGAGCTGCGCACGCCGCTCGCCCAGATCCGCATGTTCTCGGAGACGCTGGTGCTGGGTCGCGTGCGCTCCGACGAAGAGGAGCGCCGCTCCCTCTCGATCATCGACCAGGAGGCGCGTCGTCTCACGCACCTGGTCGAAAACCTGCTCCACTTCTCGCGCACCGAACGCCAGACGGCCCGGGTCGTGCCCGAGCCGACGGCCCTGGCACCGCTGGTGCAGGAGGTCATCGAGGGATTCGCGCCGCTCGCGGCGGCGCGCGGCGTGTCACTGCAGGCGACCGTCGCCGAGGGGCTCGTCGCACCCGTGGATCCCGGCGCGCTGCGTCAGATGCTGCTCAACCTGCTCGACAATGCCGTGAAATACGGACCGACGGGGCAAACGGTCACGGTGGGAGCGGCGTCGCGGCCGAACGGCGCCGCCCGCCTCTGGGTGGACGACTGCGGGCCGGGAGTCCCCCGCCCCGATCGCGAGCGCGTGTGGGACCGGTTCTGGCGGCTCGAGCGCGACCGCGGCTCGGCGGTCGCCGGCAGCGGCATCGGCCTGGCCGTCGTGCGGGAGCTCGCCGGCCTGCACCACGGCCGCGCCTGGGTGGAGGACGCGGAGTCGGGCGGTTCTCGCTTCGTCGTCGAGCTGCCGGCATGAACGCCCCCCCCCTCCCTCTCCCGAAGCGCATCCTGCTCATCGAGGACAACGCCGATCTCGCGTACGGCCTGCGCAACAACCTCGAGATCGAGGGCTACCACGTGGAGGTGGCGGGCGACGGGGCGAAGGGACTGACGCGGGCCCGCGTGGCGAAGCCCGACCTCGTGATCCTCGACCTCATGCTCCCGGGGATGGACGGCTTCCGCGTGCTGCGCACCCTGCGCGCCGACGGCCACGTCATCCCGGTGCTGATTCTCACCGCCCGGGGCGAGGAGGCGGACAAGGTGCGTGGCCTCCGCCTCGGCGCCGACGACTATGTCACCAAGCCGTTCGGCGTCCTCGAGCTGTTGGCGCGCGTCGAGGCCCTGTTCCGCCGCGCGTCGCCGCGCCATAACGGCGACGGCCCCGAACCGGCCTCGCTGCGGTTCGGCGACACCGAGGTACTCACCCCATCGCGCACCGTGCTGCGCCGGGGCGAGGCGGTGTTGCTCACGCCTAAGGAGTACGACCTCCTGGTCGCGCTGTTGCGCCGCAACGGCGCGTGCGCGACCCGCGTGGAGCTGCTGACCGAGGTGTGGGGCTACAGCGCCGAGGTAATGAGCCGCACGGTGGACACGCACATCGCCGAGCTGCGCCGCAAGCTCGAGCAGGACCCCGCGAATCCCCGGCACATTGTGACCGTGCGAAAAACGGGCTACCGCCTGGACCGCTAGACTCCTTCGAAGGAGGCGTCGTGCATCACGGACTCGTTCTGCTCGTCGCACTGCTGCAGGCGGCCACGCCGCAGCGCCCCATCACCACTCCGCGCGACCTGCTCGCGGCCATGCGGGCGCGATACGACGGTAAGTGGTACCGCACCCTCACGTTCGTGCAGAACAACAGCGAGTACCACCCCGACAGCACGGTGACGCATTCGGTGTGGCGCGAATGGCTGCTCGCTCCCGGGAAGCTGCGCATCGAGTTCCAGCCCGACTCGGGCTCGGGCATGCTGTTCGCCGCCGACTCGCAGGTCGTGTTCACCAGGGACTCGATCTCGATGGCGCGCCCGTTCATCCACCCACTGCTCGTGCTGGGGTTCGACGTTTACGCCCAGCCAGTCGAGCGGACGCTGGCGGTCCTGACCCAACGCCGCTTCGACCTTGCGGTGTTGTCCGAGACGACCTGGGAGGGACGTCCGGTCTGGGTGGTGGGGGCGAAGGCCGGAGACCTGCACACGCGGCAGTTCTGGGTGGACAAGGAGCGGCTGGTGTTCGTGCGGATGCTCGCGCCCGCGGGTCAGGACACCACCAGAACCTCCGACACGCGCTTCAACAAGTACGCTCCCCTGGCGGGCGGCTGGGTGTCGCCCGAGGTCGAGTTCCTGGTCGACGGGCAGCGCCTGTTCCTCGAAGAGTACCACGACATCCAGGCGAACGTCGCGACGCGCGACGCGTTGTGGGATCCCCGCCAGTGGAAGGCGACGCGAGGGAAGCTCTAGCCCGTGAACGACCTCCGGACCAGCGCCGAGACGCTCCGGCAGCTGCACGTCACCGGACCGTTGCTGGTGCTTCCCAACGCCTGGGATGCCGGCTCGGCGCGCATCTTCGTAGAGGCGGGTTTCCCCGCGCTGGCGACGACCAGCGCGGGGATCGCCTTTAGCCTCGGCTATCCCGACGGTGAGAAGATCAGCCGCGTCGAGATGCTCGCCGCGGTCGCGCGCATCACGCAGCGCGTCAGCGTCCCGGTGACGGCCGACATGGAGGCCGGCTTCGGGCGCGCGCCCGACGTCGTCGCCGAAACGGCGCGCGGCGTGCTCGCGGCGGGCGCGGTGGGCATGAACCTCGAGGACTCAGGCGAAGGCGACACCTTGTTCGAGTTCGATCTTTCGGTGGCCCGTGTGCGGGCCGCGCGCGAGGCGGCGACGGCGGCGGGCGTCCCGCTCGTGCTCAACGCCCGTACCGACGCCTTCCATCCGGGGACGCTGCCGGAGGGCCGCCAGTTCGCGGAGGCGGTGCGGCGCGGGAACGCGTACCGGGAGGCAGGTGCGGACTGCGTGTTCGTTCCGTTCGTGGGTGACTCAGGCACGATCGAGCGGCTCGTCAAAGAAATCGCGGCGCCGCTCAACATCCTCGGAACGCCCGACGCGCCCAACCTCAAGGCGCTCGAGGCGCTGGGCGTGCGGCGAGTGACGTTCGGATCGGCCCCGATGCGCGCGACGCTCGGCCTGGTGCGCCGGATGGCGCGCGAGTGGCAGGAGAAGGGGACGTACGGAACACTCGCTGCCTACGGCATCCCCTTTGCGGACTTGCAGCGGCTATTCGGCTAGCGCAGATCGACGTGCAGGTGATCGGCGGTCCCCACATGACGCAGCGTGTTGAACCCCATGCCCCAGAAGTACAGCTGCACGAGGCGGTTCCTGAACCAGCCCCGGTTTGCCGTGCGCAGATCGACGGCGTGCACCCAGCCATCCGCCTGGCGATAGTGCAGTGACGTTTCGTTCACCGGCAGCCCCATGCGCGCGTAGTCCTCGCGCGCCCGCCTCATGTCGGTGACGACGAGCTTGTCGTCCACCAGGAGCCACGTGGACAGCGCCAACCGCAGGAGGGGGTGTACCATCCTGTAGTAAGCCCCCACATCGGGCTTGGCGTTGACGCGCGAGAGATACAGCAGAGAGAACCCGCAATAGAACACGACCAGCGGCAGCGCCACCCACTTGGCGAGCAGCAGCACCGGGGGACGGCCGGCGAAGCTGCGTACCAGCCATGACGCGTACAACGTGACCAGTCCGATAGTGAGGAGCGCGGCGACGAGCAGCGCGATCCAACTCGGCGCGTTGCCGTACTCGTAGAAGAAGACCGCGCCGCGCACCAGGACGACGAACGGCAGCGCCACGATCGCCACGAGGCGCAACAGGCCTTGCAGCAGGGCGGCGCCGAGCAGGCGCCAGTCCTTGGGTGCCGGGGGTTTCTCTTTACGCTTGCGCTGCCACTCACGCGTGGCTTCGCGGCGCAGTTTGGCAAGTCGTGCGGCGAACCCGTCCATGCCTGAACCTACGGCGTCCTTGACGGACCGGTTCCCTCGACGCATACCTAGCCGCGACGGCTCAATCTGGAGGCGGTTATGCCGGACTCGACGCGCTTGGTGGACTACTACTACTCGATGGTGCCCGACAAGCCGGGTGAAGGAGCGAAGGTCCTCCGGGTCTTGCGCGATGCCCGGGTGAACCTGTTGGCGTTTTCGGCATTCCCCAGCCAACGCAAGTCGCAGGCCGACTTTGTGCCCGCGGACTCGGCGGCGTTCGTCCTGGCGGCCAAAGCCGCGAAACTGAAGCTCAAGGGCCCGAAGAAAGTGTTCCTGATCGACGGCGACGACCGTGTCGGGGCGCTCTCGGAAGTCTTGGCCAAGCTCGGCGCCGCCAAGGTGAACGTGACCGCCACGGACGCCGTGTGCTCCGGGATGGGGCGTTACGGAGCATTGTTGTGGGTGAAGCCGAAGGACTTGAAGAAGGCTGCCGCGGCGCTCGGCGTGATGATGTAAACGCCCGGTGACTACGGTACCGGCTTCGTCCCGAGCGGAGGCTTGATCCGCACGATCCACAGGCCGTTGAACATGTCGTTGACGTAGGCGAGCCCGTCCCGCACCACGACGCCCCACGTCATCGGCGTGTTCTTCACGTTGCCGTCCATGTCGCCGGTGTGGACGTGCACGATCTCGCGTTGCTGCGCGCGCAGGTCGCCCAGCAGCTCGCCCGAGATGTCGAAGGCGTGGAAGCCGCCGTTGTAGGCGCCCAGGTAGAGCGTGTCGCCGGCCACCCAGACGTTATGCACGCCGCCGTACTCGGGCTCGTACCAGGCGACGGGGCGGGGGTGCCGGATGTCGCTCACGTCCAGCACCTGCAACCGGCCGAAGGCGCGGAACGCCGCGGCGTCTTTGGCACCCTCCACCTGGCCCGACGGGAACACCTCGTCGGCGATGAAGACGTAGTTCTTGTGCCGCCACGCGGTGTGCGTCCCGCGGATGAAGCCGGGCCCGTGGCGCAGCTCGACGTCCCGGTACAACTCGTTCAGGTCGTACTTGTACTGCGACACGAGCTGCGGATTCGAAGGGCTGCCGCCCGCCATCCCGTTGCCGACATCGAGAATCACGAGGCCGTCGTTCCAGTATGACAGGTACGCGAGGCCATCCTGCACGTCGACGTCGTGCAGCGTGCGACCCGCGTCGGCCCGCGGCGTACGCCACTGCGCCACTTCCTTGGGGTGATAGGGGTCGCCGATGTCGAGGATGTGGAGCGCGCCGGTGCCGTCGTTCGTCAGGTAGACATGGGTACCGAACTTCTCCTGGCGGTACACGAACGCCGAATGCACGCCCCCCGTGACACCGTCGGTGAACTCGGCGATCGGCTTGGGGTGCGCGGGATCGTCCAGCGCCGCGATGACCAGGCCGTTCTTGCGGTCGGAAGCACCCTCGCGGGTGAACACGAGGAACTTGCCGTCGGGCGTCGTCATGATGTCATTCACCCGGCGCGTGTTCGCGACGATCGAGTCGGTCACGACGGGCTTCGCGGGGTCGCTGATGTCGATCGCGTACATGCGGTCGCCGCCCGAGCCGCTGCCCAAGTAGGCGATGCGGCCGTTGGGGTGGATCCACACCTCTTCCGTCGTGAACAGCGACCGCGGCAAGCGGCCCACGACCTCGACGGGCCGGCGCGCGTTGCGGGGCGCCAGGGTTACGGGCACGGTGGCGGAGTGGGTGCCGAACGTCGCGGTGACGACGTAGTCACCGGTCTCGTATCCGACGAAGTTGCCGTCGTCCGTGATCATCCCCTCCCCGGGCGAAAAGCTCCAGGAGGGCGTGAGTCCGGTGATCTCTCGACCCGCCGCCGTCAGCGGGCGGGCGGTGAACTGCAGCACATCGCCCTGCCGGACCTTCGCGCTCCCGGGCAGGATCTCCACACGCGCGATGGTGTTCGCCACGACCTCGACGGGGACGCGCTCCGTGACGGTGCCTACGGCGGCAGTGACGCTCGCCCGCCCCGCCGCCGCCGCGGTCACGACGCCGTTTGCGTCCACCCGCACGACGGCGCGGTTCGAGCTGCGCCAGGTGACGGTGTCTGGGCGGGCGTCGCCGTCCTCGCTCGTCACGGCGGCGCTGAGCCGGATGCGCTGGCCGGCCACGAGCCTGGTCACCCGCGGCGCGACGGCGATCCGGGCCGCCGGCCCGGCGACGATGCGCACCTCGGTCCGCTTGATGTAGGGTCGCGATCCGGTGACGAGCGCGATCACCGCGACGGGAATCGTCCCGGTCGACCCCGCGCTCACGAGCCCGGTGCTGTCGACGCTCCCCTCGAACCGTCCGCCCGCAGCGCGGAACAGCAATCGCACATTCGCCATCGGCTGACCCGCCGAATCGTGAGCTTCGGCGCGGAACCGCAACGTGTCCCCCGGGGTCAGAACACCACGCGCCGGCGTGAGCACGACGTCGGCGACGGGCGAGGCCGGCAGCGCGGGCGCTGGAGGCGGCGCCGGCTGCTGCAGGGCGACGGCGAGGAGTGCGGTGAGGAGCATCGGCGAGTCCCGGTTCGAGGGTTAGTTTAGGACCGGAGAATGTAAACCCAGTTTTGGACCGAGGGGAGCAGGTGCGCGAGATCCTGACGTTTTGTGTTGCGATGGTCGCGGTGGTGGCGCCGGCGCCGGCGCAGACTCCCGCGGCCGCCCCCGATTATCTCGTGTGGGTTGCCTCGGAGGCGACCGACCGCATCGCGCTGGTCCGCTTCAGCACCGCAGCAGGTGCGCGGGTCGAGCGCGAATTCACGATCGGCCTCCTGCCCACCGATCCCGACGGCCCGCACGGCCTGACCGTCTCGCCGGACCGCCGCTTCCTCTACATCACCACGGCGCACGGCCAGCCGTTCGGCTTCCTGTGGAAGATCGATGCCGTCACCAGCGCCGTCGTGGGTCGAGTCGAGCTGGGCATGTTTCCGGCGACCGTGCAGCTGACGCCGGACGGGGCGTTCGCCTACGTCGTGAACTTCAACGTGCACGGCGATATGGTGCCATCGTCGGTGTCGGTCGTCGGCACCGATGACATGGTCGAGATCGCGCGCGTCGCGACGTGCACGATGCCGCACGGGTCCCGCATCAATCCCCAGGGGACGAAGCAGTACTCAGCCTGTATGATGGACGACATGATGGTGGAGATCGATACGCGGAGCTTCGGTGTGTCGCGGGTCTTCAGCGTGGCGAAAGGCGTGGAGGTAGCGTTGGCATCGTTGCCCACGATGGATCACACCGCGCACAGCTCACCGCGCACCGCGCACGCCGCCCCGTCGTGCTCCCCCACCTGGGCCCAGCCCTCGGCGGACGGCTCGCGCGTCTACGTCGCCTGCAACAAGTCGAACGAGATTCTCGAGATCGACGTCGATCGGTGGGCGCTGGCGCGCCGTTTTCCGGCGGCGGAGGGCGTGTACAATCTGGCGGTCACCCATGACGGGCAGCTGCTGCTCGCGACGAACAAACGGGCGCAGTCCGTCTCGGTCTTCGAGCTCACTGCGGGGAAGGAAGTGGCCCGCATCGCGACGAAGCGGCGCATCGTGCACGGCGTCGTTGTGTCTCCCGACGACCGGTATGCGTTCGTCTCGGTGGAGGGAATCGGCTCGCAGCCCGGGACGGTGGAAGTGATCGACCTGCGGACGCGCGCGGCGGTGGCCGCGGCGGACGTGGGGCAGATGGCGGGTGGCATCGACTTCTGGAAAACCGAAGGAGGGCACTGAGCATGGCCGTCAACGAGAAGTGGAAGGCCGCGGCGCATCGCGCCGCCGCCCAAGCGAAGAAGACCGCCCTGGCGGCGGCGCGCGAGGCCGATCGGCTGATGCGCGTGGCGCGCCAGCGCGTCAAGTCATCGGGTGCCGAGGCGCGGGTGAAACGGGCGCTCCAGAAAGCGGGCCGCGTACTCAAGGCCGCGGGGAGCGCCGCCCTCCGGGCCGGCATCGCGGCCGCCCGGGAGGGCTCGAAGACTAGCGCAAAATCACGGCGGGCACGTCGGCGTCCTTGACTAGCTTGTTGAAGGCCGGGATGTCGGCGTCCAGCACGGCCTTCAGGCGGTCGAGCTGCACCTGCAGCGCGGCCGAGAGCTGCTCGAATACTTGTTGGGACTGGTCGGTGGGCGCCGCGTCGGCGCTCGCCACCACCCCAGCGAGGGCGGCGATCTTGTTGTTGAGCCGGATCGGGTAGTTGAGCGGGTCCTGGCTGCTGCGGTTCTTCACCTGGTAGATCTCCGCCTCGATCGCGGAGAGTCGGCCCTTGATCGAGTCGGCCAGCTGCCCGATGCGCTTCCCTGCATCTCCCGGCAAGGCGCGCGCCCGCGTCGCGGCGCCGTCGAGCGCCTCCTTCACATCGCGGATGCGCTTCACCGCGTCGTTCGCCGCGCTGACCCGGTCACGAATCCGGATGAGGAGGTCGAACTGGCGCTGATAGTTGTCGGGACTCGTCGTCACGCGCGGGTCCTTCTTGAGGGTGAAACCCCGCGTTTGTGACCAGTCGCCGGCGGTGAGCCGGACTTTGTACGCGCCCGGTACCGCCACGGGTCCCTGCGTGCCCCCCGCCCAGAAGATCATTCCGGTGAACTTGCTCGCCTCGGGATAGCGGAGATTCCAGACGAAGCGGTTCATCCCCGCCCTGACTTTCAGCGAATCGCCGGGGTCCTTCGGTCGCGCGGTGAAGCGCCGGATGAGCGAGTCGCGGCCATCGAGGAAATCGAGCTGCACGAGGGCGGCGGAGTCGGGCTTGTCCTTGAGATAGAAAAAGACGACGGCCCCGCTGGGCGGATTGGCACCCACGCCCGACGGCGCGCCACCGAAGCCCCCGCCGCCCCCAATCCGGTAGGGATCGCGCGGGGTGAAGAGAAACCGCGCCGCGCGCGCCACCGAGTCGACCAACTGGTGCAGCGGTGTCAGATCGTCGAGGATCCAGAAGGCACGGCCGTGCGTGGCCGCGACGAGATCGTTGTCCTTCACCGCGAGATCGTGGATCGGCACGATGGGCAGGTTGCGCTGCAGCGACTGCCACCCCGCGCCATCATCGAACGAGACGTAGACGCCGAACTCGCCACCGGCGTAGAGTAGCCCGCGACGGACGGGGTCTTCACGTACGACTCTGATGAAATGATTGTCCGAAATCCCCGCGCCGAGCTTCCGCCACGTCCGCCCGTAGTCGCTGGTCTTGAAGACGTAGGGACGGAAGTCGTCCAGCTTGTAGCGCGTCGCGGCGACGTACGCCGTGCCGGCGTCGTGGGGCGAGGGCTCCACCGAGCTGATCAACGACCACTCCGGCAGGTCGCGCGCCGGCGGCGTCACGTTGGTCCACGTCTTCCCCCCGTCGCGGGTGACCTGCACCTGGCCGTCGTCCGTCCCCACCCAGATCAGATTGCTGTCGCGCGCACTCGGCGCGATGACGAACACCGTGTTGTAGTACTCGACGCTGGTGTTGTCCTTCGTGATCGGCCCGCCCGACGGCCCCTGCTTCGCCTTGTCGTTGCGCGTCAGGTCGGGGCTGATCACGTCCCAGCTCTGTCCTTCGTTCGTGGACCGGAATACCACCTGCGCGCCCGCGTACAGCACGCGCGGGTTGAACGGCGACAGCGCGATCGGGAAGGTCCATTGCAGCCGGTACTTCAGGTCCGCCGCACCCCACCCCATCGGGTTCTCGGGCCAAGGCGTGATGTCGCGCTCCTGGTTGGTGCGGTGGTCGAGCCGCGACAGGTAGCTGTAGCTCCCAGCGTACACGATGTCGGGATCGTCCTGGCGCGCCACGATCCAGCCGCTCTCACCGCCGCCCACCTCGTACCAGTCCTTCTGCGTGATACCGCCGCCGTCGGTGCGGGCGGCGATGCACACGGTGCTGTTGTCTTGTTGCGAGCCGCACACCCGGTAGGGGAAATGCGTGGTGG
>Ga0137409_10008413_pt1 | contig 10533 bp, 9 predicted proteins | sample CZODoug1_16funga_FD_122059 | JGI IMG/M metagenome (GOLD analysis project Ga0137409, IMG submission 122059) | Vadose zone soil fungal communities from Angelo Coast Range Reserve, California, USA - CZODoug1_16fungal (Hybrid Assembly) | ecosystem: Environmental > Terrestrial > Soil > Vadose zone... | reverse complement strand
TGCCTTTGTTCAGACCCTGGCGGTTCAGGAGCTCCACGCCACGAGAAACGTCTGCGTGCTGTGTCGTCATCTCTGGTCCTTCTTTCGTCAGTGATTCGCGAATTACAAGCCTTGCAGTCGCTTGGTGTATGACCGGACGTACGACGGCGAGCGGAACAACAGGACGGGGTCGTCGGTCGGCGCGATCCCGTCCGCGATGACGAGCGGGTCGTAGTTGACGTTCTCGCACGCGGCGCCCTTCTGCGTCATCGCGGACGAGATCGTCAGCGTGCCCACCTTCAGCTCCTTCCGGCTCTTCGGCCACGCGAGCGTCGGATCGTTCTCGGGGTCGCCGGCTTCGCCGATGGTGAGGAGCATGCTCCAGCGCACCGGTCCCTGCTTCGTCCGGTCGAGCAGCGCCCGTTCGAGAAAGTCTCTCGGCATCGATGTCAGCTCCGACTCTGTCAATGCCTTCTCTCCGTCCTCGGGAACGAAGCGCCAGCGCACCAGCGTGACCTTGTCCGCCCGGTCGATGAACTTGAACGTGTGAATGCCGTAGTAGGCGCTGGTCGCATAGCTCGCGGGCGGGTTGTGGTCGGCAAGGAACCTCGCCTGTCCTCGATTGTCGGGATGACTCGCGCCGAACGCCGCGAGCGCTTCTGGATTTGGCTTGCCGGTCGCCGGATCGAGTTTGAGCGCTCGCATCTTGTCGAGGAACGTCCGTGGCATCGCGGCGAAGAACGTCGGCGTGTTGATCATGGTGATGTGCTGCAGGTCGCCGTTCGGGAGCCTGAACTCCAGCGCCATGCCCCGCGGGCTCCTCTCGGCATCGGAGGCCTCGGGGTCGCCGCCGGCCAGCGAGAACCGCGCCACCACGGGCACCGGCGAACCCGAGAACAGGGCCGAGCGAGAGTACGCCGCCGCCGCGGACATCCCCACGAACGTGCCGAGGGCACAGGTGCCCTTGGCGTGATTGCGACGCTGGCCGGGGTGCACACCGTAGGCGGCCTCGAGCGCGGCTACGACCTCTTCGGCGGTCACCGGGCTCTGCTGCGCGCGGGTCCCAGGTGCGCTGATCGCGACGGCGATAACCAACGCAAGCGTCGAGGCGACAAAGCGCGTCATCTCACTCTCCCTACCTTTCTCACTCGTGCGGCCCGTCCGGATCGTCGGGGTGCTTGAGATCCCAGAGCGGCCTCCGGCTTTCGACGACGGGCGCCGTCTCGAAGTTGTAGGGCGGCGGCGGAGAGGCCGTCGCCCACTCGAGCGTCCACGCGTCCCACGGGTCGCTGCCGGCGCGCTCGCCGCGCCGCAGCGAGAGCGCGACGTTGATGACGAAGATCAGGACAGCGGCGGCCTGAAACGGCACGCCGAGCGAAGAGAGCAGGTTCCAGAAATCCCAGCCGCGATCGGCGGGATAGGTGTAGATCCGCCGCGGCATGCCGAGCATCCCGGCCCAGTGCATGGGCAGGAACGTCAGGTTGAACCCGACCACGAAGAGCCAGAAGTGCCAGCGGCCCAGCCGCTCGCTCAGGAGACGCCCGGTCACCTTCGGGAACCAGTAATAGATCGCGCTGAAGATCGTGAAGATGAGGCTGCCAACCAGCACGAAGTGGAAGTGAGCCACCACGAAGTATGAGTCGGTGAGCTGCCAGTTGAAGGGCACCACCGAGAGGATGATGCCGGTGAGGCCGGCGCACAGGAACTGGAAGAGGAACGCACAGGCGAAGAGCATCGGCGTGGCAAAGCGGATGCGGCCACCGTACATCGTGGCCACCCAGTTGAAGATCTTGATCCCGGTAGGGATGGCGATCAGCATGGTGGACGCCGCGAACGCGGAGTTCAGGGGCGCCCCCATGCCGACCGCGAACATGTGGTGGGCCCAGACCGTCATCGACAGGAAGCCGATGGCGAGCGACGCCGCGACCACCATCGGGTAGCCGAAGATCACCTTGCGCGAGAAAACGGGGATGATCTCGGAGACCATGGCGAAGCCCGGCACCATGAGGATGTAGACCTCGGGGTGGCCAAAGAACCAGAAAAAGTGCTGCCACATGACCGCGGATCCCCCGGCCTGCGTGTCGAAGAAGTGGGCGCCGAGGAAACGATCCAGGAGCAGCATGATCTGGGCGGCTGACAGCGGCGGCAGCGCCAGCACCGTCATGCCGGAGACCACGAGCATCATCCACACGTAGAGCGGCATGCGCTCCAGGCTCATCCCGCGGCAGCGCATCGCGAGGGTCGTGGCGATGAGGTTGATGGAGGTCGCGACCGTCCCAAATCCCATCACCAGGATGGACAGGTTCCAGTAGTCGGTGCTGTTGCCCGGAGAGAAGGCGCGCCCGGTGAGTGGGGCATAGGCGAACCAGCCGACATCGGGCGCAGAGCCCGCGCCGTAGAGCCCATCCCCGCCCAGAAAACTGAAGTAGAGCAGGAGTCCTCCGAACAGGAACACCCAGAAGCCGAAGGCGTTCAACCTGGGGAAGGCGAGGTCGCGGGCGCCGATCATGAGCGGCACCAGGTAGTTGGCAAACCCGAACACGATCGGGATGCCCACCATGAACACCATGGTGGTCCCGTGCACGGTGAAGAGCCGGTTGAAGACCTGCGGCGAGACGACAGTGTTGCCAGCCACGGCGAGCTGCCAGCGGATGACGCCGGCCTCGAGGCCCGCGATCACGAAGAATGCGAGGCCCGCAAGGACATACATCACCCCGAGGCGCTTGTGGTCGACGGTGATGACCCACTCGTGGAGGCGCGCGAGCCCACCGGTCGGGACTGTCGCCGGTGCCGGTGTCGCAATCGGTGGGATAAGAACGCTCATGGCCGTCTGTCGCCTTCAGCGAAGCGTCACGAGGTAGGCGACGAGCTGGTCCAGCTCGCTGCCGGAGACCTTCATCGCCGGCATGAGCGCGCCGGGCTTCAGCGAGGCGGGATCGTTCACCCAGGCGCGGAGGTTCTCACGCGTGTTCGGCGCCACCCCGGCCCCCAGTGTCGCCGCTCATGAGATGTGTGAGGTCGGGGCCGAACACGCCGTTCGCGGGCGTGCCCCGGACGGTGTGGCAGTTGATGCACGCGACCGACGTGAACACGTCACGCCCGGCCCGGACCTCGGGAAGGTCCGGGGCCGCGGCCTGCTGCGCCGCCACCCAGAGCGCGAATTCCTCCTTCGGGTGCACGGTCACCGTGAGGAGCATACCCGCGTGCTGCACTCCGCAGAATTCGGCGCACTGCCCGACGTAGGTCCCTGGCGTGCTCGGGTCGATCCACATCCGATTTGTCTTGCCCGGGATGACGTCCGTCTTACCGGCGAGCTGGGGGATCCAGAAGCTGTGGATGACGTCGGCGGACTGCAGCGTGATGAACGTCGGCCTCGGGTCGGCAGGGTCGCTGACCGGGACGTGCAGCTCGTTGGCCGTCACGATCCCCAGTCCCGGATAGCGGATCTCCCACCACCACTGGTTTCCCACGATGGTCACCTCGAGCGCATCGGCCGACGGCGAGCGCCCCTCGATGGCGAAGATGTAGCGGGTCGTGGTGAGGAACAGGACGATCACGATAAGGAGCGGCACGACCGTCCAGGCCAGCTCGATCTGGGTGCTCCCGTACACCTGGGGAGGTTCCCGTCCATCGTCACCGGGACGGCGCCGGAAGCGAATGATGGCGTAGACGGTGAGGCCAGCGACGACGATGAAGATGAACATGGTAATGGCGAGCACCAGAAAGGACACCTCGCGGATGGCAAACGCCGGCGTCGACACCGGCGCAAACATGCTCGGCGTCGGAGTGACCGCCATGACCGCCGTCGTCAAAAAAGATCCTCCGGCCGCCTGCCGGACGCATCCGTCGTGCCCGCGATGCGGTTCACGTTGCCATCCATGCGTGTTGCTCCTTTCGAGGGGCACGTGCGGGCCGCTGATAGTCGTCACCGAAGTCTTTAGCAAGAACACGCAAGATGCACCGGCGATGGCCTGACGCCGCGGACTTCGTCATCGCCCCCCTTTGGAGGGCAGTGCGCGCGTCGGGGTTACACGATTTCTGTGGGTATCGACCCAGGGTTGCTGGCCATCTCAACAGGGAACGACGTGGGAAGGCGAGCGTGAACGATGAGGGGACGACCCGATGACAGAGTCTGGGAAGCAGAGAGCGCGCCTGGGCCGGACTGCGGCCATTGTGTCGATGTGCGGCCTCCTGTTCGCCAGTGGGCGATCCACCCGACCGGAACGACGCCGGAACGAGCTGCTGGATTGAGCACCGCCGAGGGCGCCGGCTTCGGCACACTCCTGGGCGCGGGATTGGGCGCCGCCATCGGCGCGGTTGCTGGCAACCCCGGTGCCGGGGCGGCGGTCGGCGCGGCCGGCGGCCTGCTGACGGGAACCGCGGTAGGCGCCAGCAGGGGCGGGGCAGCCGGCTACGAAGCGCAGCGGCGATACGACAACGCGTACGAGCAGTGCATGTATGCCAAAGGCAACCAGATTCCGCCTGGGCCGGGGTACTGAGCGATGGAAGCGAAGCAACAGAACTTCACAATCTGGTATTTCGTCGCGGCCCTTCTCATCCTGTTCATGATCCAGGCGCTCGTGCTCGCCCCGCACGTGGAAAACCTCTCGTACAGCGAGTTCAAGTCGCTCGTGGCGAAGGACAAGGTCAGCGACCTCGTGATCGGCAAGCAGGTCATCACCGGCGCGCTTGCCGCCAATGGGCTAGAGGGACTCCTTCCGAACGCGAAGCTCGACGAGTTGAAGCGCTACGGCGGGGGCGTGCACCGGTTCGTCACCGCGCGCGTCGACGATCCAGGCCTCGTCGCCGAGCTCGAAGCGGCGCACGTGACCTTCACCGGGAGCGTGGAGAACACCTGGCTCACGGCCCTGCTCTCGTGGGTCGTGCCCGCGCTGGTGTTCGTCGGTTTGTGGGCCCTCGTGATGAGGCGGATGGGCAACACGCAGAGCGGCCTTCTCGCCATCGGCAAGAGCAAGGCCAAGGTCTACGTCGCTCTCCTGGGCGGCTACCTCGAACGGCGGAGGCTCAGCGGAAGCCCGGGAAACGGCTCACCGGTGATCGTGTCCTGCTTGACCCGGAGCTCAGCGAGCGTCGTCCACTGTAGCGCCAGCTTCAGCAACTCGCCCCGGACCGAACCGGTGACATCACCCGAGTAGTCCGGCCGCCCGGCGATGTCGATGGTGCCCTTCACAGCGGCACCACTCTGGGTCAGCGTCAGTGACACGGGCACGAACACTCCACCCGTCCCCGCGCTTCCCGTCCACGTGCCCGCCAGATTGGCAGTCGGCGCACTCTCCTCGGCCTTCTCTGCCCGCCAGGCCGCGCACCCCGCGGCGAGGACGCTGAGCAGAGCCAGAAGCACGATCGTAGGCGTCTTTATTATGGTTTCCTCCTGAGCCTTTCGCGTGGGGACCCCATGCCGGCGTCTCGGGCACATTGTGGCGTCTCGCCGAAGTAGTCGATGTACCGGTCGATCAGCCGCGGTCGATCGGCCAGCAACGTACACAGGTAAACGATCGACTCGGCGCGATGGTGCTCGGCACGTTTCAGCATCATGTTGTCGTCTTCCTCGCTATTCTGACGACGACGCTCCGGCGCACGCTTCTCGTGTCATCCTGTTTCAGCAAGAACGCGAAAGTGTCCGGTGGCCCCACGTGCGCATTCCTGCGAAAACTTCGCCGGCTGTCCTTCGCCTCGTCCGCCAGCCTTCTCGAAATGGATGAGAACGTGCGAGCAGCGCGCGCTGCCGGACACCGGCGCGGGCCGAAAGAGAAGGCAAATGACGAACCGTTTGGATCGATGGAAGCGGAGACCGCTATTCGCGCTCCTTTTCATACTGCTGGTCTTGCCGGGCCTGGCCGGGTGCACGTCCGGCATGTCGGCCTTGGGCGAGCCAACGGCCGCCTCCGACGTCGATGTCGACCCGTGGCCCCGGCAGCTCGCGAGCGGGGACAACACGTTCTCGGTCTTCCAGCCGCAGTACGAGAGCTGGGACCAGGGCCGGCTCAGTGGCCGGGCGGCGGTCGCGGTGGAGGACCGAGTCTCGTCGCAGCCCAAGTACGGCGTGATCTGGTTCACCGCGCGGACCGGGGTCGACAAGGAAGCGCGCATGGTCACGCTCGAGGACGTGACCGTCTCGAAGGCCGACTTCCCGACGACGCCGGACAGCGGGGCCGCCTACCTCTCGGCGCTGCGGCAGATCCTGTCAGGTCAGCCGCTGACGATCGCGCTCGATCGCCTTCAGGCCGAGTTGGAAGTGGAGCGAGCAGAAGATCCGGGCCGGATCGTCCAGGTCAAGAACGACCCGCCGCGGATCATCGTCAGCCAGGGGCCGGCGTTGCTCGTGCGGATCGATGGCCAGCCGGTATTGCGGGAGGTTGCGGGCACCGGCCTCCTTCGGGTGGTCAACACACGGGTGCTGCTCCTCCTCGACCGGTCGGCAGGGCGTTACTACTTCTGGCTGATGAATCGGTGGCTCGCGGCTTCCAAGCTCGATGGGCCATGGGCCGTCCTCGCCAACCCGCCGGCCTCACTGGGAACCGCCAAACAGGCGGCCGTCCAGAGCGGGCAGGTTGATCTGCTCGACAAGCCGGCCCCCGAACTGAAAGAGCTCCTCCAGACAGGAGCTATCCCGGCCATCCACGTGAGCACTGTTCCGGCGGAGCTCATCGTGCTCAGAGGGCAGCCCGCCCTTGCGCCGATTGCCGCCACCGACATCCTCCAGGTGACGAACACCGACGACGACCTCTTCCTCTATACGCCGCAGCAAGAGTACTACGTGCTCCTTTCGGGCCGGTGGTTCCGAGCCAAGTCGCTCCAGGATCCATGGGAGTACGTGGCGAGCGGGCTCCCTGGGGACTTCGCCCGGATTCCGGAGAGCCATCCGAAGGGAGCGGTCCTCGCCTCCGTTCCTGGAACGCCCCAGGCACGACAGGCCGTGATCGCGAACGACATCCCGCAGACGGCAACGATCAGCCGGAGTGGCGCGAAGCTCGCCGTGCACTTCGACGGGTCGCCGCAGCTCAAGCCAATCGAGGGAACGCCGCTCCAGTACGTGGCAAACGCGTCATTCCCGGTGATTCGAGTCGATGCGACGTCTTACTACGCGCTCCAGAACGGGGTGTGGTTTGTCGCCTCGTCGCTCACCGGATCTTGGACGGTGGCGACGAGTGTCCCGTCCGTGATCTATACGATCCCGGCGAGCTCCCCGCTCCACTACGTCACGTATGCGTACGTGTACGGTGCCACACCGGACGTGGTGTACACGGGCTACACGCCGGGCTATCTCGGGACGGTGGTGGCGCCCGGACCAATCGTGGTCTACGGCACCGGCTATGTCTATCCGGGTTGGGCCGGCACATTCTGGTACCCGTGGCCGGTGACCTGGGGCTGGGGCCCGTTCGACCTGGGCTTCGGGGTCGACGTCTTCACCGGGTTCGAGTTCGGCTTCGCCGTCAGCCCCTACTGGGGCTGGCATCACGGCTGGGGGTGGCACGGCGGCTGCTGCTGGGGCTGGCATCACGGCATCAGTCACGTGAACGTGTACCACCACTGGGGCGACCACGTTCACATCACCCGGAATCACTTCATCGATCACGGGAACATCCGAGGAGGGCGCCTGGGCGGCGGCGACGTGTATGCGGGTCGCGACGGCCACGTGTACCGTCGGGACGGCCAGGGCCACTGGCAGGAACACACCGGGAGCGGGCGCTGGACCGACTTCCGCGGGCCTTCTGCCGAGCACGAACAGTCGCATCGGGCCAGAGAGTTGGGCCGGCAGCGCTCGGGCAATTTCAACCGAGGATTTGGTGCCCGCAGCGGTGGCGCTTTCCACGGTGCCGGCGGCTTCCACGGCGGCGGTGGGCACGGAGGCGGCGGCCACCGTTGAGCCAAGCACGTAACTTTCCACCCTGACACGCCCTCCCAACAGTCGACCCCATTCTGCTGCACGGCTGGAGGGTGCCATGAGTTTCTCGTCATCGCGCCGGGTGCCCCGTCGCTTCGGCATCACCGTCGTCCTCGGTCTCGCGCTCCACTCGCTGTCCTTCGTCCACGACGTACCTCGGGCGTGGGCACAGTCCAGTCAGGCTGCGACCGAGCCGAAGCGGCCCGCGTATCAGCTCGGATCCGCCGGACGGTTCAACGAGGACTGGTCCATTTTGAGAGGGGTGGACCTTAGCGCGACGGACGACGTCTTGGACCGACTGAAGTTCATTCCCCTGAGTCCCGACCAGAACGTGTGGCTGACCATCGGTGGGCAGGTCCGCGAGCGCGGGGAGTACTTCAAACACTTCCTCTTCGGCGCCTCCGAGCCCAAGGACTCCGATGGCTACCTCCTGTCTCGGTTCCGGCTGAGCGCCGATCTCCACGTGACCCAATACTTCCGCATGTTCGCCGAGGGGAGGAGCGCATTCGCGCTGGACCGCGACCTGGCTGGGGGCCGGACGAACGCGTTCGTCGACGAGTTCGATTTAATGAACGGCTTCGCGGACATCCTGATTCCCTTCGGCGAGACGGCCAACGTGACCTTGCGCGGCGGGCGTCAGGAGCTGATCTTCGGTTCGCAGCGGCTGGTCGGTCCGGGGGACTTCACGCAGGTCCCCCGCTCCTTCGAGGGCGGCACCGCGATCGCCCAGATCGCAGGCTGGACCATCACGCCATTCTGGGCCCAGTCCGTGGTGATCAGCCAGTACAGCTTCAACAACTCAACCTCGGACCTGCAGCTGTTCGGCGTTTTCGGCACCGGGCCTGTTTACGTCCTGCCCGTGAACCTGGACCTCTACTGGCTCGACGCCGACAACAGGACCGCCAACTTCAATGGCACCATCGGACGGGAGCGGCGACATACCCTCGGCGGCCGCGTGTGGGGCAAGATCGGCGGCACCGGTCTGGACTTCGAGGTGGAGGGGGCGACCCAGTTCGGGACGGTCGGCCGCGGCGACATCGGGGCATGGATGCTCACGACCGTGCTCGGCTACACCCTGCCGGTCCCGCGACTGTCACCCCGCGTCTACCTCGAGTTCGACTACGCGAGCGGAGACGACAGGCGCGGAGGGAACGTCGAAACGTTCAATCAACTCTATCCGAACGCCCACTCGTTCCTGGGGTACATCGACTACATCGGGCGACAGAACATCATCAGCCCCAACGCCGGGGTCAGCATCAGCCCGATCCAGGGACTCACGCTTTCACTCCAGCAGTACTTCTTCTGGCGGGCTTCCGATCGTGACGCGCTCTACAACAAGAGTGGTGGCGTGCTGCGGCCGGGGACCGCCACCACCGCTCGCTACGTCGGCGCTGAGACCGACGTTTACGGCACCTACAACTTCACCCGTCACCTCCTGGGCTATGCGGGCTACAGCCACTTTTTCGCCGGGGAGTTCATCGACAAGACGGGCAAGGACGAGGACAGCGACTTCTATTACGTGGCGATCCAGTTCACGTTCTGAGCATGATCGTCGGCTTCACGGTGCCCGCTGTCGGCGTCATCTTCGCGCGGCTCCAGCTCCATGCTCGGCCCGCTGGTTCAGCGCCGCGAGGTACGCGGCGAGTGCCGAGACGTCGGATGGCGAGAGCTGTGCGCCGCCCATCGGCGGCATCACGCCGCTGTGCTCCTTCGGATTCGGGACGCCCTGGGTGATCGTCCGGGCGATGGCGGCGAGGCTGCCGTCGCCCCATAGCCATTTGCCTTTCGTGAGGTCGGATCCGAGCGGCGTGCCCTCCGCATTGGAGCCGTGACATCCCACGCACGTGTTGGCGTGAAAGAGACGGTCGCCCCGCGCGACCATCGCCGCCGTTGCGCCGCTGGGCGCCGGCAAGCCCGCGGCATCGGCACCGGCGTCGGGATGGATGCCCTCGGGCGGCCCGACGCGCTCGGCGGAGGCCGCGGGCGTTGACGCTGCCGCGCGCTCGGATGGAGCGGATGCCGGCGCGCGGCGTGTCGCCGCAACCTCACCGGTGTAGACGATGCGCCAGATCCGGCCGTGCGCATCGTCCGCGACGTAGAGCGCGCCGTCGGGCCCGACCGCGAGACCCGCCGGCCGGTGCGCGGCCCGGCCGGGCTCCTTCACGGCGCCGGCAAAGCCATCGGCGAAGACCTCGTATGTCCCCGTGGGCTTGCCGTCCGCGAACGGCTGGAACACCACGTTGTAGCCGGCCTGCGGGAACGGCGCCCGATTCCACGAGCCGTGGAACGCGATGAAGGCACCGCCGCGGTAGCGCGCAGGGAACTGATCGCCGTGGTAGAGCGCGAGGTCATTGGGCGCCCAGTGCGCGGGGAAGGCCGCGACAGGGGCTCGCTTCTGCGCGCAGACGCCGACGGCCTTTCCGCCATCGCCGCCGTACTCGGGCGCCAGGACCAGCTTGCGCTGGGTGTCGTCGAAGTAGCATTCGGGCCACCCATGGTCGGCGCCGCGCTCGACGCGCACCAGCTCCTCCGCCGGCAGATTGGCGCCCTGCTCGGGCTTGTAGAGTGCCGGCCAGTTCTCCGCGAGCTGGTCGCGGCCGTGCTGGGTCGCATAAATGCCCACGCTCTTCGAATCGCGGGCGACGCCG
>Ga0137409_10008411_pt1 | contig 10534 bp, 8 predicted proteins | sample CZODoug1_16funga_FD_122059 | JGI IMG/M metagenome (GOLD analysis project Ga0137409, IMG submission 122059) | Vadose zone soil fungal communities from Angelo Coast Range Reserve, California, USA - CZODoug1_16fungal (Hybrid Assembly) | ecosystem: Environmental > Terrestrial > Soil > Vadose zone... | reverse complement strand
GCGATGTACGCCGACGTCGACCTGAAGGTCGCCATCCAGCGCGGGGTCATCCCCGGACCCCGCATGTACGTCGCGACGCGCGCGATGGCGCCGACCGGCATGTACCCGCTGCTCGGCTACTCGTGGGAGCTGCGCATGCCGGAAGGGGTGCAGATCGTCGACGGCCCCGACAACGTCCGCAAGGCAGTCCGCGAGGAGGTGAAGTACGGAGCGGACTGGATCAAGTTCTACGCGGACCGCAAGTACTACTGGGACGAGAAGAAGGCGCGCCTGGCGAGCTGGGTGAACTTCACCGACGCCGAGGCGAAGGCCCTGGTCGAAGAGGCGCACCGCATCGGCCGCAAGGTGGCGGCGCACGCGATCGGCTGGGACGGCATCGACGCGGCGCTGCGGGCGGGCGTGGACACCATCGAGCACGGCGACGGGCTCACCGACGACCTGATCGACCGGATGGTCAAGCAAGACGTGTTCTGGTGCCCGACCATCTACGTCGGGGTGTACGTCGCCGAGGGGCGCGGCGGCATCTGGCCGAAGATGGTCGAGCTGGAGAAGCAGGCCTTCGCCAAGGCCGTGCGCAAGCGCGCGCGCATCTCCTTCGGCACCGACGCGGGGGGCTTCGCCTGGACGGAGAGCCAGGCCAAGGAGTTCGGCTACATGGTCCGCTACGGCATGAGCCCGATGCAGGCCATCCAGAGCGCCACCACGGTGGGCGCCGCGCTCCTGGGAGAGTCCGGGAACCTCGGCGAGGTCGCCGCCGGCCGCTTCGCCGACCTCGTCGCCGTCGACGGCGATCCGCTGCAGGACGTCGCCCGTCTCGAGCACGTCCGGTTCGTGATGAAGGGCGGCCAGGTCTTCAAGAACGAGCGTTGATCGGCGTCCCGGTTTACAACCATACCGTATGAATCGCGTCCTCCTCGCCACCCTGCTGCTCGCCGCCTGTGCCGCGCCGCAGGTGGTACCGCCGAAAAATTCGGCCGAGGCGCAGCCCCAGCCGCCCGAAAAGCCGGAGAGGCCCGCGGAGCGCCCGCCGACCGTCATCATCGAGGACGGCATGCGCCTCGAGTACCGCCCTCACGGGCGCACCGTCATCGAGGTGACCGAGCCCGAGGGCACCCAGGTCCAGGCGTTCGACGGACCGGCGCTGGTCGCCGCCGACACCGCGCCCGTCGCGTTCGACGCGCTAGCTGATCATTACTACCGGATGGTCTTCCAGCTCCCCAGCGGAGGCGTGCGCGAGAAGAAGGTGCAGGCCCGCGCCGGCGAGTTGCTCAACGTGCGCGTCAGCGAGGCCAAGGGCCCGCAGGCGATGAACGACAAGGCCTTCCGCACGCTGCGCACGGCGCTGGACCGCGAGGCCGGCGACGCCGCCAAGCTGGCTGTCCTGCGCACCGCCGCCGCGGGCGCATACTTCACCACCGCGCAGGCGGGACAGCTCATCGACCGGCTCGTCTATCGAGACGACAAGCTGGCCGCGGTCCCCATCCTCAAGGACCGCATCCTCGACAAGCAGAACGCCTGGCAGCTCTATCAGCACTTCACCTACCGCGAGGACAAGATGAAGGTGCAGGAGATGCTCGAGCATTGAAGGCCGTGCGGCCGCCCCAGCAGTCCCTCCGCGAGCGCGCGCGGCTCACCCTGAGCTACCTGCGCGCGCTGCCCCGCGTCTTCCAGCTGGTGAAGGACTCGTCGCGCGGCTTCGCCGCCGGCATCGTCGCCCTGATGATCGGGCAAGCCGCGATCCCGGCGGCGATGGCCTGGGTGGGGAAGCTGATCGTGGACGCGGTGGTGCTGGCCGCGCGCACCGGCTCGCGCGCCGACGCGCGGCTCGTCGTCGAGTACGTGTTCATCGAGTTCGGCTTGATGGTCGTCTCGACGGTGCTCTCGCGCGGCCAGGCCTTGCTGCGCGACCTGATGCGCGCCTCGCTCGGGAACCACGTCAACACGCTCATCCTGGAGAAGGCCGCCACCCTCGAGCTGCGCCACTTCGAGGACGCGGACACCTACGACAAGATGCAGAACGCGCGGCGCGAGGCGAGCGTCCGTCCGCTCTCGCTGGTCCTCGAGCTGGCCTCGCTCGGCCAGCAGCTGCTCATCCTGATCTCGTACGCCGCGTTGCTCGCCCGCCTGTCGTGGTGGAGCACGCTGGTGATCGTGGCCGCCTCGCTGCCCGCCTTCTTCGCCGAGGCGCGCTTCTCGGGCGAGTCGTTCCGGCTCAACTCGTGGCGCGCCCCGGAGGGCCGGCGGCAGAACTACCTGGAATGGATCCTCACCCGCGACTCGCACGTGAAGGAAGTGAAGATCTTCGGGCTCGCGCCCCTGGTCCTCGGGCGCTATCGGGCGCTGTTCGACAAGTTCTACTCCGAGGATCGGCGGCTCGCGCTGCGCAAGAGCGCGGCGGGCCTGGTGCTGGGGGCGCTCTCGCTGCTCGCCTTCTACGCCTCGTACCTGTTCATGGCGGACCGGGCGGCGCAGGCGCGCATCACGCTGGGCGATCTGACCCTGTACCTGGTCGCGTTCCGGCAGGGGCAGGCAGCCATCCAGTCGGCGCTCGCCTCCATCGGCAGCCTCTACGAGGATGGCCTGTTCGTCTCCAACCTGTTCACGTACCTGGACATCCCGACCACCGGCGAGTCGCCGCGGGCGCGGCCGGCGAGCGCGGCGAAGGGCCGCTCGCAGCTGATCGAGTTCCGCGACGTCGCCTTCCGCTACCCCGGCAGCGATCGCGACGCGCTGCACGGGGTGGACCTCCGCATCGAGCCCGGCGAGAAGCTCGCCTTGGTCGGGGACAACGGCGCCGGCAAATCGACGCTGATCAAGCTGCTGCTGCGGCTCTACGATCCGACCCGTGGAGCCATCCTCTACGGCGGCGTCGACCTGCGCGATTTCGATCCGCGCGACCTGCGCGACCGCATCGGCGTGCTCTTCCAGGACTACGTGAAGTACCAGTTCACCGCGCTGGAGAACGTCGGACTGGGCGAGGTGCGGGCCATCTCGGACCGGCCGCGCATCGACGCCGCGGTCGAGCGGGCCGGGGCGCGCGCCGTGGTCGACGAGCTGCCGCAGAAGCTCGACACCATGCTGGGCGGCTGGTTCGAGGAAGGCCACGAGCTGTCCGGCGGCCAGTGGCAGAAGATCGCGCTGGCTCGCGCGTTCATGCGCGAGCAGGCCGAGCTGCTGGTGCTGGACGAGCCCACCGCCTCGCTCGACGCGGAGGCCGAGCACGACCTGTTCCTCCGCCTCAAGGCGCTCGCCGCGGACCGGAGCGCGATCCTCATCTCGCATCGGTTTTCCACCGTGCGGACCGCGGATCGGATCGCCGTGCTGCAGGGCGGCCGTATCTCCGAGCTGGGCAGCCACGATGCGCTGCTGGCGAAGGACGGGCGCTACGCGCACCTCTTCCGCCTGCAGGCGTCCGGGTATGTCAGCTAGCGCAATTCGCCCTTTGCCAGGTGGTGCTCGACCTCGAGCGCGCTGGCGCCCTCGACTGCCGCGCTCTCCTGGAAGTGCGCGCGCGCTTCCTTCGGATCCTGCGAGCGCACGCCGGCCCAGAACTGCGCGCCCGTCACCCGCCGGGCTTCGAGATCCGGGTCCTCGTACCCGTCCTCCAGGAACTGCTGCTCCTCGACCTCACCCAGGAGGAAGCCCGCGACAGGACCGGGCCATACCCGCGCCAGCTTGGGCTTCCGGAGCTTGCCGAGCAGGCGCTTCCCCCGGAGCACGTACCGCTCGTCCGGGATCCGCAGCCCCGCATAGAGCAGCAACGCCGGTGGCTTCACCACCCCGGCGGGGCCATCGTGCCCGGCGTCGAGCGCGGCGATCCAGCGCTCGGCCGCCGCCTCGCGCTCCCCGGCGAGCCAGCGCGCCGCCCCTGCGAACTCCTGCATGGTGCCGCTTTCCTGCGCGCCCTCCGCCTCCTCGAAGACGCGGGCCGCCTCGGGGAAGCGGCCCAGCTCGAGCAATGCCAGGCCGCGCCAGAGAGGATGCTCGTCGTGGGCCAGCTCTTCGAAGCGGCCCGCCTGCAGCAGCTCGTGGGGATCGCTCACGGGCCGAAGAATGTGGACGGAACGGGGCGCGGGCACGCCCCCGAGCCCCGCACTGTCGGGCAGCGGACGGGCTGCCAGCCGCCGCGAAAAGCGGTCACGCAGAGCGTGAAATCTTTCTGGCACTATCGTGGCGCGTGGCCGAAGCTGCCCTCCGACGCCTCCAGACCGTGCCTTGGGATCCCCTCGAGGGCCTCGTCGAGGCGGTGCTTCCCTCCGTCGCACGCGTGCTCGCCGGAGCCACGGCGGAACGAGAGATCGACCGCCTCCTTCGCGCGCATCGCGACCTGGTCCGCGACAGCTTTCTGCGCACCTGGCCGCACCTGCACGACATGGACGGCTTCTTCGCGGCTGCCTGGCGTAAAATCTCCCGGTGGCCGAGAAGAAGCCCTTCCACAATCCGTTCGCAGGCCTGAAGGACAAGCTGGCCGACCTGCCGAGCGGTCCGGAGGCGTCGCGCGAGCCCCAGCCCCGGGCGCCCCAGGGCCCAGCGCGGGCGGTGGTCCGCCTCGAGCGCAAAGGACGGCGCGGCAAGGAGGTGACGGTGGTCGAGCAGCTCGGGCTGCCCGCCGCCGCGCTGCGGGAATGGCTCAAGGCGCTGAAGGGCGCGCTCGGTTGCGGCGGCGCGGTGGAGGGCGACGCGCTGGTGCTGCAGGGCGACCACCGGGATCGGGTGCGGACGCTGCTGGAAGAGCGCGGGGTGCGGCGCATCAGCGTCGGGTGAGCCGAAAAAAAATAATTATTTTTTTTCCGGGTCCGGCGGGGGGGTCACACCCCCCGGACCGCCACCGGTCGCTTCTTCGGCCGAAGTTCCCGTTCTTCTTGCTCTTTGCGGAACGCCTCCACCTCGGCGCGCGCGACCTTCCCCTGCTCCTCCAGTGTCCTGCGCCACTGCTTGCGGTACGGCCGAAGGGCCTCGACCAGCGCCTCGGCAACGGCCAGGTTGCGGAACCACTTGGCGTCCGACGGGACCACCATCCAGGGCGCGTGGGGAGCGGCGCAGCGGGAGATGGCGTCCTCGTATGCCTCGGTGAACTCGTCCCAATTTTCGCGGTCCTTCCAGTCCTGCACGCTCAGCTTCCAGAAGTTGAGCGGATCCTTCTCGCGCGCCAGGAGTCGCTGCTCCTGCTCCTCGGGGCTGATGTGGAGGAAGAACTTCAGCACGATGCAGCCCTGCTCGGCGAGCAGCGACTCGAAGTCGTTGATGTGCCCGTAGCGCAGCTTCCAGAGCGACTTCTTGACCAACTGGCGGACGCGGACCACCAGCACGTCCTCGTAGTGCGAGCGGTTGAAGATGCCGACCTCGCCGAGCCGCGGCGTGCGCAGGTGCACCCTCCAGAGGAAATCGTGGCGAAGCTCCTCCTCGGTGGGCTGGCTGAAGGACACCACGTGGATGCCGCGCGGATTCAGGCCGCCGACCACGTGCTTGACGGTCCCATCCTTGCCCGCCGCATCGCGGCCCTGGAGCACCACCAGCAGGCTGTGCGTCTTGGCGCCCCACATGAGGTCCTGCAGGGCGAACAGCTCGTCGTTGATCTCCTGGAAACGGGACTGCGCCTCCGGCTTCCGCATCTTGTTCGGCGGGAGCGTGGAGATCTTGTCGAGTCGCACCTTGGCGTCTGGGGAGTCGAAAACGATCACGTGCTTCATGTGGGGAAGAGTAGCAGGCTTCCCCTCAGGGCCGCCTATCTGCGAACATATGGATCGCCTGGGCGGGAGGGCCGATGCGGGTGCTCGTGGTGCAGGCTGACGAGAGCGCTCGCGCCTCGCAGCGCGACCTGCTGTCGGGCGCCGAGTTGACCGTCGCGGCCGCGGCGAGCGGCGCCGAGGCGCTGGAGAAGCTGCGCGAGGGCGTGCCCGATCTGGTGGTGCTGGGCCGGTCGCTGCCGGACATGGACGGCCTCGACCTCCTCCCGCAGCTCAAGGGCATGCACGACCACTTCACCCCGGTGCTGATCGCGAGCCACCGCAGCACCACGGCCGAGCGCGTGCTGGGGCTGCAGAGGGGCGCGGACGACTACCTGCCGCTGCCGTGCGATCCGGACGAGCTGCTCGCCCGGGTGCACGCGCTCCTGCGCGTGAAGGAGATGCACGACCGGGTGCTCTCCATCCAGCACGAGCTGGAACGGCTGGTGGTCTCCGACCCGCTCACCGGGCTGTACAATCGCCGCTACCTCGTCGACCGCCTGGCCCAGGAGATGAATCGCGTCGACCGGTACGGCGGCACGCTCGCCTTCGCGATGATCGATCTCGACGGGTTCAAGCCGGTGAACGACAAGTACGGCCACGTCTTCGGCGACCGGCTGCTGCGGGCCGTGGCCACCGAGATCTCGCGCTCGCTGCGCACGCCCGACGTGGCGGCCCGCTACGGCGGAGACGAGTTCGCCGTCATCCTGCCGCAGACCCAGCCCGAGGGCGCGCTGCGCGTCTGCGAGCGCATCCGCAAGGCGGTCGACCAGCTCGCGCTGAATGCGGGCGACGAGCCGGTCTCGGTGACCGCGAGCCTGGGCGTCGCCAACTATCCCGGGGAGCTCATCTCCACGGCCGAGGAGCTGGTCCATGCCGCGGACGAGGCGCTCTACGGCGCCAAGCGCGGCGGAAAAAACCGCTACTCCGCCGTCCGGGGAGTGGAGCGCGTCTTGCAATTGCCCTGATCGCGTCGCACAATTTCCTAAAGACGGCGGCAGCTTCCCGCGACAATCGGTAATCGACGAGTCGCAGGGTTGACGCTTGGCTGCGGAGTGAAAACTTTTGTCGCCTCCACCCCCCACGTCTTTTCTCACTGGAGAGCTTCGTGCCCAATCCATCGATGCCCTCGATGCGCGTTCTGGTTGGCGGCCTGATGGCCGCGCTCACGGTCCTGCCGAGCAGCAGCGCTGGGGCCGCGACGCCCTCCAGCGGGACCGTCAGCAGCAGCTCGGGAATCGCCTCTTCGGATTTCGCACCGGTCGTAGCCGGGACGGTGATCAACGTCGGGATCGAGAGGACGTGCCCGCCCGGGATCTGCGACAACTACGACCTGACCGTATCGCTCCCGGCCCCGGCGGCGATCTTCTACCAGACGATGACCGCCAAGCTGACCCTCAAATACACTTGGTCGAGCACGCTCCCGACCAATCTCGACATCTTCGCCATCAGCCCGAACGGCACCGGCCATGGGCCAGGGTCCCCGAACAGCACCTCCACCGGACCGGGCCAAGAAGTCCTGACGCTCACCGACCCCGTCGAGGGCGTCTGGCATCTCCGCTCCGTCGCCTCCCTGGCACCGCTACCGACCGCCGCCCATGTCGTGGCAACGCTGGCGATCGCGCGGCGGCCGCCACCTCCGGGCGCCTGCACGGGCTCGCTCGTCTTGTCCGAGGTTCCAGAACCGTCCACCGGTCGCAACCCAGCCGCGGTGACGCGCGGGGACTTCAACGGCGACGGGAAACCCGATGTGGCAGTGGCCAACGAACGCTCCAATACCGTGAGCGTGCTCCTGGGCAAGGGCAACGGCACCTTCCAGGCAGCGGTCAGCTACGGCGTCGGTGCGTTCCCGAGTTCGGTGACGAGCGGGGACTTCAACGGCGACGGGATCCTGGACCTGGCCGTGGCCAACATAGGCTCCAACACCGTGAGCGTGCTCCTGGGCAACGGCGACGGCACCTTCCAGGCAGCGGTCAGCTACCGTACCGGTTCCAGCCCGCGCTCGGTGACGAGCGGGGACTTCAACAGCGACGGGATCCTGGACCTGGCCGTGGCCAACGGAGGCAACGTGGGCGTGCTCCTGGGCAACGGCCTCTTGGGCAAGGGCGATGGCACCTTCAAGGCACCCGTGAGTTACACCGCGGGTAGCAACCCGTTCTCGGTGATGAGCGCGGACTTCAACGGAGACGGGAAGCTGGACCTGGCCGTCGCCGACGAAGGCTCCAACGACGTGGGCGTGCTCATCGGCAATGGCGACGGCACCTTCCAGGCAGTCGTCAGGTACGGCGTCGGTGCGCTCCCGCTCTGGGTGACGAGCGGCGACTTGAACGGCGACGGAAAGCTGGACCTGGCCGTGGCCAACGACAGCTCCAGCAACTTGAGCGTGCTCTTGGGGAACGGCGACGGCACTTTCCAGCCAGCCGTCAGCTACGCCGTCGCTTCGAGCTCGTTCTCGGTGACGAGCGCGGACTTCGACGGCGACGGCAGGCTGGACCTGGCCCTCATCGACAACGGCTCCAACAGCGTGCGCGTGCTGTTGGGCAACGGCGACGGCACCTTCCGGGTAGGCGCCAGCTATGCCGTCGGCTCTTTCCCAATGGCGGTCGAAAGCGGAGACTTCAACGGTGACGGCAAGCCGGACCTCATCGTGGCCAACGCAGGCTCGGACAAGCTGAGCGTGCTCGTGGGCAACGGGGACGGCACGTTCCAGGCACCCGCCAGCTACGGCGCCGGTTCCAGGCCGGTTTCGGTCACGAGCGGCGACTTCAACGGTGACGGCAAGCTGGACCTGGCCGTGGCCAACCAGGGTGGCAACGACGTGAGCGTGCTGTTGGGCAACGGCAACGGCAGCTTCCAGGCAGCCGTCAGCTACAGCGTGGGTTCCTTCGTGTCCTCGGTGACGAGCGCGGACTTCAACGGCGATGGGAAACTGGACCTGGCCGTGGCCAACCAGGGCAACGTGAGCGTGCTGTTGGGCAACGGCGACGGGACCTTCCAGCCAGGCGCCAGCTATGGCGTCGGTTCCGTTCCTGTCTCGGTGACGAGCGGGGACTTCAACGGCGACGGGAAGCTGGACCTGGCCGTGGCCGACCACAACTCCAATGACGTGAGCGTGCTCCTGGGCAACGGCGACGGCACGTTTCAGGCAGCCGTGCCCTACGGAGCCGGTTCCTTCCAGGATTCGGTCGCCACCGCGGACTTCAACGGCGACGGCAAGCTCGATCTGGCGGTGGCCATCGGAAACTCGAGGGCAGTGAGCGTGCTCCTGGGCAACGGCGACGGGACCTTCCAGGCAGCCGTCACCTACAGCAACGGTTCTACAAGCGCGTTCTCGCTGACGAGCGGGGACTTCAACTGGGACGGAAAGCTGGACCTGGCCACGGCCGGCTGCTGCTCCAACCGGGTGACCGTGCTGCTGGGCAACGGCGACGGGAGCTTCCAGGCACCTGCCATCTACGATACCGGCACTAGCAGCGCGGTCTCGGTGACGAGCGCGGACTTCAACGGCGACGGGAACCTGGACCTGGCCGTCGCCAACAGCGACTCCAGCAACGTGAGCATCCTCCTGGGCAACGGTGACGGCAGCTTCCGGGCAGCCGCCTACTACGGCACAGGGGCGAGTCCGCGTTCAGTGGCAACCGGGGATTTCAACGGCGACGGGAAGCTCGATCTGGTGACGGCCAATTCGGGCAGCAACAACGTGACCGTGCTGCTCAACACCGGCTGCTTGCCCTGAGCTGCGGCACCTCTCCGGTGATGAGCCGCGCGCCGCGCTCGTGGCGCAGGTACGTCCAGCCCCATTGCGCCAGGACGAGGACGCGGTTGCGGAACCCGATCAGCATGAGGATGTGGACCGCGAGCCACAGCACCCAGGCGAAGAACCCCTCGGTGCGGAGCCAGCCGATCTGCGCCACCGCGGCGTTGCGGCCGATGGTCGCCAGGGTCCCCTTGTCGAGGTAGTGGAACGGCTCGCGCGGCTGGCCGCGCAGGGTGCGCAAGATCTGGCGAGCGGCGTGGCGGCCGCCCTGGATGGCGGGCGGCGCGAGTCCCGGCACCGGCCTTCCCTGCGAATCCTCCACCGCCGCGAGATCGCCGATGACGAAGACCTCCGGGGCGCCCGCAATGGAGAGATCGGGCTCGACCTTCACGCGCCCGACGCGGTCGAGGGGAACGCCGAGCGAGCGCGCGATCGGCGAAGGCGCTACGCCCGCCGCCCAGATCACGCAGCGCGAGCGGATCCGGCGCCCGCCCGCGATGACGCCCTCGGCGTCCACCGCGGTCACCGGCGTCCCGGCCAGCACCTCGCAGCCCATCCGCCGCAGGCGCGCCGCGGCTTTTTCCGCCAGCTCCGGCGCGTAGGCCGGCAGGATGCGCGGGCCCGCCTCGACGAGCACCACGCGCGCGGTGCGCGAGTCGATGCGCCGGAAGTCCTCGGGCAGGTCGTGCCGCGCGATCTCCGCCAGCGCCCCCGCCAGCTCGACGCCCGTCGGGCCGCCGCCCACCACGACGAAGGTGAGCCACTCCTCCCGGCGGGCTGGATCGTCCTCGCGCTCCGCGGCCTCGTAAGCAAGCAGCACGCGCCGGCGGATGTCGACCGCGTCCTCCAGGCTCTTGAGGCCCGGCGCGTCCTTCTCCCACTCGGGGTGGCCGAAGTAGGCGTGCGTGGCGCCGGTCGCGATCACCAGGAAGTCGTAGGGCACGACGCCGTCGCGGAGCAGGACGCGCTTGCCGGGCACGTCGATCGCGGTCGCCTCGCCCAGGATCACCTCGGCGTTCTCCTGGCGGCGCAGCACGCGCCGGATGGGCGT
>Ga0137409_10008410_pt1 | contig 10535 bp, 10 predicted proteins | sample CZODoug1_16funga_FD_122059 | JGI IMG/M metagenome (GOLD analysis project Ga0137409, IMG submission 122059) | Vadose zone soil fungal communities from Angelo Coast Range Reserve, California, USA - CZODoug1_16fungal (Hybrid Assembly) | ecosystem: Environmental > Terrestrial > Soil > Vadose zone... | reverse complement strand
ATATTCTGCCGCGACGAAAAGCTGAACCTCTCGTCGTATTACCTCAAGCCGGGGTTCGCGTTCGGCGGTTCGTGCCTCCCGAAGGACGTGCGCGCGCTGCAGTACCGCGCCAAGGAGCTCGACGTCGAGCTGCCGCTCATCTCGCAGATCCTGCCCAGCAACCGGCAGCAGATTCAGATCGCGCTCGATCAGATTCTCGAGACCGGCAGGAAGAAGATTGGGCTGCTGGGGTTCAGCTTCAAGGCCGGCACCGACGACCTCCGCGAGAGCCCCCTCGTGATCCTCGCCGAGACGCTCCTGGGCAAGGGATTGAAGCTGAAAATCTACGACAAGAACGTGGCGACCAGCCCGCTGATTGGAGCCAACAAGAGATTTATCGATGAGCACATCCCGCACCTCTCGTCGTTGCTTGTCGAGCGGGCTGAGGATGTAGTGGATACGGCCCAAGTGGTTGTCGTAGGGTATGCCTCAGCGGAGTTCGTGCCCGCTCTCAAGAGCATGCGTGCCGACCAACTGATCATCGATCTGGCCCGGATCGACGGGCGCGAAAGTTTTACCGCTTCCTACGATGGTATTTGTTGGCGATGAAACTGAGATGGCTCGATCCACGGCAGGGTTTGGCGAATGAAAATCCTTGTATTGGCTCCAGATGTGCCAGCGACTTCCCGAATGCCAGGGTCTCCTCGACTCTTCAACTTATGCCGAGAGCTTTCCCGACGCCATGAGCTTTTCCTCCTCACCTACCGTTCATCTCAAGAACGGTACCAAGCTTTTCTGAACGATCCAACAGCATCGCATGTGTTTACGCGGGTCGACGTGTTGCCTGATCCTCCGGCTGTGCGCTGGTTAGGGCAACAGTGGCACCGGGTGCATCTCGCGGCCCACTTCGAGACTCGATATCGGCATGCCGGATACTACCGCTCGATTCGTGAACGGATTCGGGAGCTTTGCATCCACGAGGGCATCGATCTGATTCACGTGGATCTTCTTGTAATGACTCAGTATGTCGATCCGCAAATGAACATTCCGGCTATCGTCGATCTGCACGATTCAATGACCCTTCTGTGCCAGAGAATGCTGAACGCAGAGCGAGGTTGGCGTAAACGCCTCTCTGCCTATCTGGGGCTGATCCGCGCCAAACGACTTGAAGGAACGCTAGGGGGAACGTTTGACCTGATCATTACTAACTCCACCGTCGACGAACAGGTTATTCTTCTCGGCCGTTCCCGTGAGCTTCAGCGTATTGCCGCCGCCGAGCCCACTGGCATTGACGAAGAGGTCACTGCTGCCGACCGCATCGTTCAGGGTCAGCACATAGTTCTTGCCGGCCGTGACGTCGATCTCCTCGAAATTGATCGCCGTCGTCGCCCCGAAGACGAGTCCCGTATAGGTGCCGTTGAGAACGAGGGTGTCGTAGCCGTCGCCGCCGTCGAGCTTGTCGGTCGCCGTCAGGGCGTCGAGCATCAGGAACGTGTCGTTGCCGTCCTCGCCGGAGATCGTATCGTTGCCGCCGGCTGTTCCGCCGGTGCCGCCGCCGAGAGTGTCGTTGCCGAGCCCGCCCTTGAGAGTGTTGGCGTTCTGGTCGCCGAGGATGCTGTCCGCCTGGTCGGAGCCGATGACCACGTCGATGCCCGTCAGCTGGTCGCCGGCCGCCGCGCCGAGGTTCACGTTGGTGGCGAGATTGACCGTGACAGCCGCGCCGGATGCATAGGTGACGGTGTCGAGCCCGAGGCCACCCGTGAACGTGTCGTTGCCGGGACCGCCCGTGAACGTATCCGCGCCGTTGCCGCCGACGAACTTGTCGGCGCCGGCGCCGCCGACGAAGTTGAAGGCACTGGCGGTCTCTTTCGAGCCGTCGACCGTCAGGTTGTCGCCGGCGCCGAGCGCGCTGCCGTCGATGGAGAGGCCGGTCGAGTTCGTGGCGGCGTTGAGCGTCAGCTTGTAGTCGTTGCCGGCCGCGAAGGTGAAGGTCTCGACGTTGATGACGGTGGTGGCGCTGAAGGTCACGCCGCCGGAATAGTCGCCGGCGAGCGACAGCGTGTCCTTGCCGACGCCGCCATCGATCTTGTCGAGCGCGTTGAACCCGGCGCCCATGGCGATGAGATCGTCGCCGGCGCCCGCGAGCACGGTATCGTTGCCCGCGCCGCCGCTGATCGTATCGGCCACGCCGCCGCCGCTGATGCTGTCGTTGCCGGCGCCGCCGGTCACCGTGAGCGCATTGGCGGTCGACGCCGCGCCATTGAGGATGAGGCTGTTCCCGCCCCCGAGCGCACTGGCATCGACGACGAGGCCGCCGTTGTTGGTCGCCGCGCCGAGCGTGAGCTTGTAGTCGTTTCCGGCCGCGACGACGATGTTCTCGATGCCCGTGACGTTGGCGCCGAAGGCGAGGCCGGCCTTGTAATTGCCATTGAGCAGCAGCGTATCGTTGCCGTCGCCGCCATCCACCTTGTCGGCCGCCGTAAGGTTGGCGCCGAGACTGAGCGTGTCGTTGCCGTCGCCGCCGAGCAGCGTGTCGTTGCCCGCGCCCGCGACCAGACTGTCGTTGCCGGCGCCGCCGGCGAGAAGGTTGTTGCCGGCGTCGCCCGTCAGCGTGTCATTGGAGTCGGAACCGGTGACGTTCTCGAAGCCTGCCAGAATGTCGCCGCTGGCGTCGCCCGCGCTGACCTGGGCGCCGGCGTTGTTCAAGTCGACGCTCACTCCGGCGAGCGCGCCCGCATAGCTGACGGTGTCGATGCCGCCGCCGCCGGTGAGCTGATCGGCGCCCGCGCCGCCCTCGATCGTGTCCTTCCCGGCTCCGCCGGTGATGGTGTCGTCGCCGGCGCCGCCGAAGGCCACCAGATTGGATTTCGTCTCCGCCGAGCCGTCGAGCAGGAGCGTGTTGCCGCCGGCCAGCGCACTGGCGTCGACGGTGAGACCGGCCGAGTTCGTCGCGTCGTCGAGCGTGAGGCTGTATTTGCCGCTGTCGAGCAGTTGGAAGGTCTCGACATTGACGACCGTGGTCGCCCCCAGGACAAGCGAGGTGGCGTCGAGGACCAGTTTGTCCGCACCGGCGCCGCCGTCGATTTTGTCGCCGTTCGTAAGGTCGCCGCCCACGATGATGACGTCGTTTCCGCCACCCCCGTTCACGGTGTCGTTGCCGAGTCCGGTCGTGATTCTGTTGTCGCCCGAGTTGCCGGTGAGGTTGTTGTCATCATCGTTGCCGGTGGCATTGATGGCCGCCGTGCCGGTCAGAGTCAGGTTCTCGACGTTGACGTCTAGAAGAAAGGTGACGGAGCTTTTGACGGTGTCGGTCCCGCCGCTGGGATTCGCGGCGATGACGTCATCGCAGTGATTGACGGTGAAGGTATCGTCACCCGCGGTCCCGATGAGGGTGTCCTTGCCAGCGGTACCAGCGATCGTCGCCATCGGCTCAGCCTTCCAATGTCAAAAAAGGATGGAAAATCACGCGAAACACAGAGTCGTGCAGCCAGTCGCCGCCCGGTCGCAAGCGACCGCCCTCGGGCGACGTGAGATTCCTCCGGCATATTCGGCAGAAAATGATTAAGGAAGGATGAGAGAACGGCCGCCGGCATTCGCCGGTCGTTAATCAACCCTAGCGATCTCTTAACAGCTGATGCGGCGAAATGGTCGGAGCGGCGGGATTTGAACCCGCGACCTCCAGACCCCACTCACGTCCTTTGAACTCTCCATGGCGTGGTCGATGAGTGCCAGCGCCGTGATTTAGACCATCGTCGCGAAGTCCGCGGGCTCCAAATCCTCTCACGTCGAGCTGCGCGACAAGGGTGCCAGGCCCGAGGAGATCAAGGAGGCGCGGGAGGTGATCGAGGGATGCGCGAAGCAGTGACAGCAGCAGCCGAGCGGCTGCCGGCGAAGGCGCCGGCGGAGGGGGAGAAGGTGCGCTAAAGGACGGGTTGGCGCCACCTTGCGACCACGACAAATACGAGGCGTTTAACAACCATGGCTGATCTCCTCGCCGTTTGCTCCGGAATCAACGCGAGGCAATTCCGCAAGTTCCGATGACGGCCCGCCACACATTGACTTCAAGGGCCGACACGGCCGCGGTGGGCGAGAAGGTGCACGAGCGTTGGCATCTCGCCGGAACCTTTTCTACCGCGGCGCGTTGATTCGCCGTTGATGACCCGCTCCTATGGGGCGTGCTGTGGGGAGAAGTGCCATGGCGTCAGCGGAACTTGATCACCTCGCCAATGATGTATTCGCCGAACTCAGCGGCGACTTGCACAAGAAGCCCTACAAGCCGGAAGACCGCGATGCAGAGGCGGCAAAGATTGCACGGCTTCGGCAACTTCGCCTGGCGACGTACACCGGATCCGGACGGAAGAGGCTGGCCCGTCTAGTGGTGACTCGATAGATGGCGCAGAAAGCCGGCGGAAGGCGAGGCAGTGCATTGAGGCGTTCGGTGGCGCGCAATGAAGTACGAGAGGGCGCTTGACGCCGAAATCGGCGCGGGCGAAAGCAACGAGCGTCCAATCAGCAAACGCACAGGGATTGATAGCGAGCACCGCAAGCCGGACAGTCGCCAGCGGCCAAATTGCAGTTTCGGTGCCAGTGCGGCAATGCCAGCACGAGCTCGCTCGAACAGCTTCTGCAACTGACTCGCCCTGTACCGACGCGCCGGGTGCATCGCGGGCAAGCGCTTGTCCGATCGCCGCTCAGGCTCGCTCGCGATTCAAGTTCGGTGATTTCGATAGCGAACCGATGGCCACAATCTGCACAGGTGTAGTCAGGGCTCATTCCGCATCTGTTCAATGACTGCGGCGAAGGCGGACCGTCTCGCCTCGAGAGTATCAATTGCGTCCTTCAGGCGCCTGTTGATCGCCAGCACTGCTAGGCGCGCGCGCTCAGTTTCTGGTGACTGCGCCTCGAGGTTCGCGGCCTTCTTCTTGACGCGCCGTCTGAGCTTGCTGGCGACACGCAAAGCTCGCACATCATGACTGACCATGTCACCCTTCACCGGATATTTCCTCACCGTCACCCCGCCTGTTATCCCGGCGGCTTCTTGGTCCTCTTTCCCCCAGGCGATCGGTCACTAACCATTTGAGAAGAATGGTCGGAGCGACTGGATTTGAACCAGCGACCTCCAGACCCCCAGTCTGATGCGCTACCAGGCTGCGCTACGCTCCGACGTCGACCGATCGCCTGTATGGGGCCGCCGAATTTAGTTCCCCGAAGCGTCTCCCGCAATGCCGATGGCGGCCGGCGGTCGGCCATGACCGCTGCGGCCGTCGAACCGGCAATGAGACGATTTAGGAGAGCGCCGACCGCAGGCGATCGCGCAGCAATTCCAGCTCGGCCAGGATGGCGTGCAGCTGCAGGCGCAGCGGGTCGGCGGGGGAAGCACCCGGCGCCTCCATTGCGGGCGAGGCCTGCTCGGCCAGCTGCTCGGCCTCGAGCTGGGCCAGGCGCTGCTTGAGGGCGCCCTCGCGCATCAGCTTCTGCACGCCCTTGATCGTATAGCCTTCGTCGTACAGCAGCTCGCGAATCAGGCGCAGCAGGGCCACGTCTTCCGGACGGTAGTAGCGGCGCCCGCCGCCGCGCTTGAGCGGCCGGATCTGGGTGAAGCGCGTCTCCCAGAAGCGCAGCACATGCTGCGGCACATCCAGGTCTTGCGCGACTTCGCTGATGGTGCGGAAGGCCGAGGAGGATTTCTCCAGCCGGCGGCCGGCCGCGCTGGCCGCAGTCGGCGCGCGCTCCGTGGCAATCGGCTGGGGCGCTCTCATGATTCATCTCCGGGGCTGGAGTTGACCCGATCCTTGAGCACGTGCGACGCCCGAAAAACCAATACCTTGCGCGGATTTATGGGCACTTCCTCACCGGTCTTCGGATTGCGGCCGATACGCTTGCCCTTGGCTCGCACGAAGAAGCTGCCGAACGAGGAGATCTTCACGTTCTCGCCGCGCGCCAGGGCATCGGCGATCTCCTTGAGGACGACCTCCACAAGGTCCGCCGACTCGTTGCGCGACAAGCCAACCTCCTGATACACGGCCTCGCTCAGTTGCGCCCGGGTTACCGTCGCGTTCATCCCCCGCCCCATTCGATCGATTCGCGCCTACTTGTTACAAACGCTACTCCTGACGCAGAAAGCAGTCAATTACAAAGGGATGTTCGCTCTCGTTGAAGTAGACTGATGGCCGCTGGCGCGACCCCGCAATAAGGCTCGCTGGAGCGGTCATCAGCGTCAATCTGCAATCTATTGGTAACAAGAAGGAAAGTGCCGGCGCCTTTACCAGCGCAGCAGGGCCGATCCCCAGGTGAAGCCTCCGCCCATGGCCTCCAGCAGGACGAGATGACCCGGCCGAATCCGGCCATCGCCGGCCGCCTCGGCCATGGCGAGCGGAATCGAGGCGGCAGAGGTATTGGCGTGCCGATCGATCGTCAGCACCACCTTCTCCGGCGGCAGGCCCAGGCGATGGCCCATGCCGTCGATGATGCGGCGGTTGGCTTGGTGGGGCACCAGCCAGTCGATCTCGGCGGCGGTGATGCCGTTGGCCGCGATCGCGGCGTCGACTGCTTCGGCCAGCCTCACCACGGCATGGCGGAACACCTCGCGGCCCTCCATCTTCAGATGACCCGTCGTCATCGTCGAAGACGGGCCGCCATCGACATAGAGAGCGTCGTGATAGCGGCCGTCGGAGAAGATGTGGGTCGACAGGATACCGCGATCGTCCTTGCTCCCACTGCCCTCGCCGGCGACCAACACGACCGCCCCGGCGCCATCGCCGAACAGCACGCAGGTCGTGCGGTCGGTCCAATCGAGGATGCGCGAAAAGGTCTCGGCGCCGATGACGAGCGCGGTGCGCGCCTGCCCCACCTTGATGAAATTGTCGGCCACCGCGAGCGCGAACACGAAGCCCGAACACACCGCCTGCACGTCGAAGGCGACGCCGCGGGTCATGCCGAGCGCGGCCTGCACGCGCGTGGCCGTGGCCGGAAAGGTCTCGTCCGGCGTCGAGGTCGCGACCACGATGAGGTCGATGTCGTTGCCGCTCAGGCCGGCGCTCTTGAGGGCCGCCGCGGCCGAACGGATCGCCAGATCGGACGTCATCTCGCCGTCGGCCGCGATGCGCCGCTCGCGAATGCCCGTGCGCTGCACGATCCACTCGTCGGAGGTTTCGAGTTTCTTCGCCAGATCCGCATTGCCGAGGATTCGGCTGGGCAGATAGGCACCGCAGCCGGCGACGATCGAACGCGTCGCCATCAGAGGCTGGCCGCCTTCACGTCCGGCAGCGGCGTCGTCGTCGTCAGGCGGGCGAAGTCCTCTTTGATCTTCTCGATGGCGCCATGAACGACCATGTCGATGGCGACGCCGATCGCGTTGGCGAAACCGATGGCGTCGGTGCCGCCGTGGCTCTTCACGGCGATGCCGTTGAGGCCAAGGAAAATGGCGCCGTTGTAGCGGCGCGGATCGACGCGCGTGCGCAGACTATTGATCGCGGGACGCGCCAGCAGGTAACCGACTCGCGCCATGATCGAGGTGCGGAACGATTCGCGCAGGAAGCCGGTGTAGAGCTTGGCGGTGCCCTCGATCGTCTTGAGCGCGATGTTGCCCGTGAAGCCGTCGGTGACCACGACATCGACCGTACCCTTGGCGATATCGTCGCCCTCCACGAACCCATGGAAACTGCCGGGCATCGCTGTGTTGCGCAGCATGGCGCTGGCTTCGCGCACCGCCTCGTGGCCTTTCAGTTCTTCCGATCCGACATTCAGAATGCCGACGGTGGGATGCAGTACGCCCAGCACGGTGCGGGCGAAGACGTTGCCCATGATCGCGAACTGCACGAGGTTGTCGGCGTCGCATTCGACGTTGGCGCCGAGATCGAGCATCACGCTCTCGCTGCGCAGGGTCGGGAAGAAGCCGGCGATGGCCGGCCGATGGATGCCCGGCAGGGTCCTCAGCATGAGCATGGCGACGGCCAACAGCGCTCCGGTATTGCCGGCCGAGACGACGCCCGCGGCCTCCCCGCTTTGCACGGCCTCGCAGGCCAGATGCATGCTCGAGCCGCGCGCGCGGCGCGCGGCCGCCGACGGCTTGTCCTCGGACTTGACCACGATGTCCGTGTGGCGAATCGAACTCACCTTGGCCAGGTGAGGCACCTTCTTCAGGAGCGGCTGGATGCGACCCTCGTCGCCGAACAGCAGAAAGCGCGCCTGCGGAAACCGCTGGCGCGCGATGTTGGCTCCCTTGATGACCATGCCGGGGGCGAGATCACCGCCCATGGCATCCAGGGCAATGGCTACGCTTTCGGCCACCGATGAAATCTCGTTGCGACGACGAGGCGTCGCGTCACGCCGCTCCGGCTTCGGCTACCTGACGGCCGTCATAGTACCCGCAAGCCGAACAGACGTGATGCGGCCGCTTGTGCTCACCGCAATTGGGGCACTCGACCCAGGACGCCGACTCCAGGGCGTGATGGGAGCGCCGCATGTCGCGACGCGACTTGGAGACCTTTTTCTTCGGAACAGCCATCTTACAGTCTTTCGCTGAAGGGCGCGGTGAAGCGCCCGATTACTAGCCAAAATCCCCGCCAACGGCAAGCCGCTTGCCGGAATCGTTAATTTCGACGCTCTCGCAGCCGCGCCAGCGCGGCGAACGGACTCGCCGTCTTCTTCTCCGCCGCCGATTCCCCCTGTTCGGGGACCTCGACCTTCTCCCCGGCGCCCGGCGCGTGCGGATAGGGATCGAGCGCCACCGCCAGTTGCTGGGCCACGATCTCGCCGAGATCGATCCGACCCTCGATCAGTTCCTCCGGCGGATCCTCGTCATCGACGCCGATGACGACCGCCCCGGCACCACCCGCCGGCTCCGTCCCGAACGCCACCGCAAAGCTCTCGCTCAGCCGCGCCGGCACCGGCTCGAGCGTCACCACGCAGGCCTGCACCACCTCGGCTTCGAAGCGCCCCTGCACCTGTATCATCCGTCCGCGCCCGCGCTTCAGGCTCAGGGTCGCCGTCAGCCGGTCGAGAGCCAGCAGGTCGAACCGTTCCACCAGCCGCGCCCGCTCGTTAGCGTTAGCGACGATCTCCCGCTCGGTCTCCTGCGGCCCGACCTGGTCGGCCGCGACTAGTCGCGAGAATTCGGCCTGCGGAACAGTGTCTTTGGTCATGATCGAAGTCCGGGCCGCACGAAGCGCGGGACAATAGGGAAGCGCCCCCGGCCGGTCAACGCTTTCCGTCAGTCTCCGGCGGCGGGAAATCGATGGCGCCCCGGACCAGCGCGGCGGCCGGCTGTGCGGCCAGGAGGTCGTGCCCCGCCAGCACATAGCGGGCTAGGGCCGCCACCTGGCCCTCGTCGGGGTCGACCGTGGCGAAAAGATTGCGCCGGATCGCCTGTCGCAGTACGGCCTCGCCGCCGTCGATGCCGGCTTCGTAGGCGGCGATGCGGCCATAGATGGTCCCCGCCATGCGCTTCACCCGCCGGCCGACGCCGAGGTCGCCGGCACCCATCTCCCGCAGATTGGCGTCGAGGTCGGCGGCCGTGCGGTCGGCGAGCGCCTGGGCCAGCGCCGCGCAGGCGGGATCGGCGCGCTCGCGTTTCAAGCGATGCAGCACGAGAAACAGATGCAGCGCCAACATCTCGAAGCGGCCGTCCAGGCTGTCCGGCACCCCGCCGCTGGCATAGAACTCGGCCCGCCGCGCCTGCGCGACGATTCGCCGATAGGCCTCTTCCGAGCCGTCGTCGGGCGGCCTGCGCGCAAACCAGCGCTCGAACATCACCTGCTCCCCATCGCCCGCCACCGGCGCTCCCACCATTGGCAACATTGACAGCCCGCGCGGCGAAATGTGAATTTACCGGCGCACCGACGGTCCTCATCGTCCGTTACGCGTGCCACGAATGTTTAGGACAGGGCCCGCAAGATGACAATTCGACCTGCTCGCCGCCTCCGGTGGCTGCTGCTGGCGTCCGTGGCCGCGCTGGCGGCCTGTTCGGCCCCGGGAGGGACCAGCGCCTCGGCCCCCTCCTCGTCACCGGCAGCTACTCCGGCACTGCACAGCTGCCCGGAGAACCAAAGCGGGGCGAATCAACCTCCCACCGGCCAAGGTCAAACGCACACCATGACGCTAACGACCGCCAAGACGGTAGCGCCCAGCGATACCAGTACCAGCACGGTACTCACCAACCTGACTGGGGTCCAAATTCAATGCGGCCGGGTCGTGGTGGACACCTTCTCGGATGTGGTGTTCTCGAGCCCGACGGTGAACGGCGCGCCGAAACAACTGAAGATGGACATTCTGACACCCAAGACCCCGGGACTCAAGCCGCTGGTTGTCTATGTCCCCGGCGGCGGTTTCATGATAGCGCCGAAGAATCTTGCACTCAATCAGCGCACCTATGTCGCCGAAGCTGGATTCGTGGTGGCCAGCGTCGAATACCGTACGGTGCCCGACGGCTCGATCTGGTCCGACGGCGTCACCGATGTCAAGTCGGCCATCCGCTACCTGCGGGCCCACGCCGACCAGTACCAGATCGACCCGAACCGGGTCGGCGTGTGGGGTGAGTCCGCCGGGGGTTATCTCGT
>Ga0137409_10008409_pt1 | contig 10535 bp, 7 predicted proteins | sample CZODoug1_16funga_FD_122059 | JGI IMG/M metagenome (GOLD analysis project Ga0137409, IMG submission 122059) | Vadose zone soil fungal communities from Angelo Coast Range Reserve, California, USA - CZODoug1_16fungal (Hybrid Assembly) | ecosystem: Environmental > Terrestrial > Soil > Vadose zone... | reverse complement strand
ATGAGGTGTTCGCCGATGGCTCACAAGAGAACCCTCAACGAACGTCGTTTGACCAAGCGCCAGGTCCAGGAACTGATATTTGATTTACGACAGGCACAACGGTCCAGCAATCAACCATCAGCATTTCATGCCCCCAAGTAAATCTGGAAGATGAGAAGTCAACCCGCACGCTCGATGCGATTAGTTTCAATTCAAGGCATTATCACGACTCACATTGGAGGAGCGGAACCAGGCGCGGGGTTATATTTGAATCGCCAGTCCGATGGTGGAGTTATCGAAGATCATGCCTCGCACAGGGTTGATCGAACGCGTCGCGCCAGGTCTGCCAGGCTGAAGGGTTTGTCGATAATGGAAAACTCGCCCACGGCATTGTTTCGTTGCAGTACTCCCTCCGCGTAGCCCGAGGTGAGCAGGATTTTGATATCTTTGCGCAGCCGTTTCGCCTCGCGAGCAAGCTCAATGCCATTCATTCCGTTTGGCATCACGATGTCGCTGAATAGAAGTTCAAATGGTTGGTCACTCTGGAGCGTTCGAAGCGCCTCTGCGCCATTGTGGGCGCAAGAAACCTGATACCCGAAGGTGGACAGCATTGCCGACGTGACGTTCAGGAGGTCCTCGTTATCATCGACTACAAGGACTCTCTCCGAGCCTATCGGTAAGGCTTCAGCCTCGATGGTGTCCTGCTCGGCATCGAGCTCCCGTGCAGTCGCAGGCAGGTATAGAGCGACCGTGGTGCCTGCTCCTGGTGCGCTCTCGACGGCGATATGCCCTCCGGACTGCCGGACAAAGCCATAGACCATGCTGAGGCCGAGTCCGGTACCCTTGCCAACCTCCTTGGTCGTGAAGAAGGGTTCAAACACCCTGTCTCGCACTTCGGGAGGCATCCCGCTGCCGTTGTCGGCGACAGAGAGCCGAACGTACGATCCTGGTGAGCACCCGGCCACGCTTTCCTCCTCCTCGATGTTCTGAGTCTCGATTCGGAGAGTACCCCCATCCGCCATGGCGTCGCGCGCATTCAGAGCGAGATTAAGGAGAGCCGTCTCCAACAGCGAAGGATCGACGTGGCACAGCCACAATTCTTCATCTGTCCGCAGCTTGACTTCGCATCCGTCGCCGACAGCTTGGTGGATAAGTCCCTGGAACTCGGAAATGAGCTCGTTTGCATTGACCAATTTTGGCCTCAATGCCTGCCGCCGGGAAAAGGCGAGAAGTTGCGCCGTCAGCTTTCCTCCCCGATCAGCGGCGCGTCGCGCGGCCTCAGCGCACCGGCGGACCTTGCTGGTATCCGCTGCACCTTCGATCAGTTCGAGGTTCGCGGAAATCACCATAAGGAGGTTATTGAAGTCGTGCGCAACGCCGCCGGTAAGCTGTCCGACAGACTCCATCTTTTGGCTCTGATGGAGCTGCTCTTCCATCAGACGGCGCGCCTCCAGGGCATGCTTGTGTTCGGTGATATCGCGGAGGAAGACCGCGAGACCCTGGCTCGAAGGGAATGCATTGATCGTGTACCAGACCTTGGTGCGTGGACAGAGCATTTCGACGAAGGTCGGACGCTGCTCTGACGTTGCCTCACGAATTTGCTTCAATACGTCCATATCGGCGGCGGCTGGAAAGGCTTCCGTAAGGGGCATGCCGACGATGTCACGGTCCTGAGCCAGCGACAACCTGGCCGGCCCGTTGAGATAGCTGACGCGCCAGTCCCGATCGATGATGAGCACGCTGTCGGTGGTGCTCTCAAAGATCATCGTGATCCGGGCTGCGGCTTCCTCGGCTTTCTCCTTTGCCTCGGACAATTCGTGCTCACGGTGTTCCAGCGCATTGGCCATGGTGTTGAACGCATCGGCAACCCGTGCGATTTCGGATGTTCCGCGGATGTCCACACGTCGGTCGAATTCACCGAACCGCCATTGATTGGCGGCGTCGACAAGTTGCCCAAGCGGACGATGGATAAACCGCCGGGCGCCCAATGATGTCAGGACCAGAACCAGCGCGGCGCTCAGTATGATCTGAAGGATGCCGAGCTGCGTGCCGCGTTGGATCTCATTGAATGCCCGGGCCTTGTCCAGGCCAAAGCTGATGAGAAGCCCTCCGGAATCATCCCGCAGGGCCGAATAGCCGACGATCCGCTCCACGCCATCGAGGTCGACGATGTCGGCTGTGTTCCGATCGTTACGGCTTGGATCATTGTCGCCGGCCATCTTTCGGCCGACAAAGCGAGCGTTGTCAGGATAGTGGGCGAGGTATGTGCCGTTCCGGTCCACAATCGCGAGCGCAGCCCCGGGCGCAACATTCCGCCGAGCGAGGGAGTCGGCGAGCCAATCCAGGCTGAGAGCGGCTATAACGACGCCGCCGAGGCGGGCATCATCGCCGAAGAAAGGCAACGCGAAATGAAGGACGTTACGGCCGGTCTGTCGACCAATCGCGAACACTCCGACTGTAAATTTACCGGTTCTCAGAACATCGGCGAGATAGGGTCTCCCGGCCGCGGTCGAGGGCTTATGATAGTCGGTCGCGTTGCAGAACGAACTGCCATTTATGTCGACCACGAGAAAGCTGATGAACCCCGGATATCGTTGCTTGATCTTGGCGAGGTAAGCATTGCATCCTTCGGCGTCCTTCGCCTTTATCGCTGGAAGCTCCGACAGCGCAATCAGGGCCTGATGAATCCCCTGAACGGTCTGCCGCTGCTCTGCCGCGGCGAGTTCAGCCAGGTTGAGAGCATGACCTTGCACTTCGATCTGGCGCGTGCGGCGCAGGTCGAACTCGTTGTACGCTTGGATCCCGATCGCAGGCAGCAGCGCGACAGCCACCAGCACAAGTAGCCGTGATAGGAGAGTCACCTCTCATCGTGCCCCAATCCTGCTGTTCGCACATCGTGGGAATGATGCTGTCTTGGCCTCGATAGACGGCGCAATGTTGTGATGTGCCCGCCGTTCGATCGGCCCCGAACCGTGATACGCAGGTCGAGTAGACACCATGCCGAATTGAATTGTTTCATGCAAACCTCCGCGCTGCCCGGCCGCAAGATCCGGGGGTTGTGCTGCGGTTCTGTGTCAATCGAGGGAGACTTGGTTACGACCGTAACACGGCCCGCAGCTTCCGTAGTCGGCGGCAGGGTCCTATATGTTATCCCATGCCGTCACATTGAGTGTCCCTCTGCTGAGCGTCAGTGTGAAGGATGCCGGCCGAATTGTCGTGGAGTGATCGCCCGGCTGGTTTTGGACCCTTGGCGATCGGACAGAGGGGAGAATTGTCTCCCCTCTGTCACCGTTGATCAGGGGCGTCGTTAACGGACGGCGCGCCGACCTCGAGCAGCGACCATTGTGCCGCGGCGTTGCACGACAATTTTGGTCGACTCATTGACGACGACGTGGCTGATGATCCCAAGGATCTCGGATCGCGTGTCGATCTCGGCGTACTCGGCGGCCATTTGCGATGCGCGCAGGCGATAGCCGGGTTGGTCGAGCACGGTCCGGATGGCTCCGCGCAGGGCCTCCGGCGTTGGCTCGTTGGTTGCTAGATCGATGCCGACGCCGGACCATGCGACGCGCGCATTGACGCCGGCCTTGTCTTCCGTCAGCCCAGCCGTGACGAGCGGGATTCCAAAGCTCATGGCCTGGTTGACGCTGCCGTAACCGCCATTGGTGACGAACACGTCGACCTTCGGCAACAACCACTCGAACGGCAAATAGCTCGCGAGCCGTGCGTTGGAGGGAATTGAGCCGGGTATCGCCTCGACCGGACGACCACCGGCCGTGACGACGACGAGTACGTCGGGCTCGTTTTTTGCAAGTGCCGCGAGGGTCGGAGCAATCAAGAGGCCGAAGTTGTGATTTGCTACCGTTCCTTGCGTGACCAGCACGACCTTGCGCGAGCCGTCCAGCTCATGTGATCACGGCGGCAGCGGAGCCTGGTTCGGAATCAGGGGAGGCGTGCCGACGAAATGCACGGATGGCGGGATAACGTCGCGTGGAAACTCGAAGCTCGGGATCGTCAGTTGCATGTAGGCATCCGCAAGTTCGACTACGGAATCGAAGATCGGGACCGACAGCGGTCCAACACCCAGCTCCCTTAGAATCGGATTCAAACGGCGGGCGACGGGCTGATCGACCATCCTGTCGAATTCTCTCGCGATGACGGCATATTCCGCACGCTCGGCCTCGGTCCTTGCGGGTAACAGGCCGATGAAATGCGGAGCGCCGTCCTGGCGACGCCAATGCAGAAACGATGTGCCGCAAAGAACGACAGGAGGTCGTTTCGCACGTGGGCCGAGCAGCATCGGCAGCACGCCAAAAAACATATCGTTGCCGATGATGACGTCGGCCGGGAAGTCCTGCAGAGCGTCTTGCAGGCCGTCGTGTTGGGGTGGGACACTGTCGACGAACAGCCGCTCAATGGCGACGCGTATCCATTCCGGTCCGGGCGGAATGGTTTTGAGTGCCGGAGCGCGCGCGAAGACATCATTCGGATCGAAATCCGCATCCGGGGGTAGCGGACGGAATTTCGCTCCGCTGCTTTCGACCCGGTCGCGCAGTGTGGTCCCGGTCAAGCAGGTGATCTCGTGGCGTTCGGCGATCAAGATGCGCGCGATTGCAAGCAGCGGATTGAGATGACCCGTCGCGGGAGTCGATGCGATGAGAATTTTCATTGGATCCTGTCCTCTGATAGCCGGAGGAGGACTTCCGGCTTGTCCGGCTACCCTCCGACCGATTGGCTGAAGCAGGACAAGAGTGCGGGCATTGCTGTTACACTGCGGCTTCGGACCGGCGCGAACTTGTTACGGCTGCAGTGCATGATGGTTGTGCCGAGGCGCCGGCACGTTGGAGCCCGCTGGGAGCGTGATTACAGTTGTAACCCGAGCGTCCGACGCTGAAGCGGCTCGGTAACCCAGTATCCATAGTCACATGGAGACGATACGAACCCGTCCGTGGCAGTACGACTCCGATTGCTTGGTGTCCGTCATTTTATTCACGTCTGCCGTGTGATCGCCGTCAAATAGTTCGTACGCTGACGGTCACGGGTAGTATCACGCTTCATCACAACTGCGAGAGTTTGCTGGTAGTCGGGTAAGAAAGATCCAGATCAGGGGGTCCCATGGCGTCTTGGCCAGTGCCTCTAGCTCATCTGTCAAGAACGTCGTTTGCCTTTCGGAATCCTGTTTCAATTGATCAAAGAGCTACTGCCGATGATAGACGCATTTCGCTCCGATCCAGACATCACGACTCGGTTAGCGACGAAGAGTTTGCGGGATCGATTCATGTCAGCAGAAGCCGGCCACATAATCGTCGTCGACGATGATTCCACGCTACGGCAGATGGTGATCAGATATTTGGAGGATCACGACGTCTCGACCAGGGCAGCATCCAACAAGGACGAATTGAAGCGTCATCTTGAAGGAGCGGAGCCCAGCCTGATCATTCTGGATCTGAGGCTTGGTCAGGACGACGGGCTCGATCTCCTGAGAGAGATTCGCTCCTGTTCCGATGTGCCGGTCATCATCACCACCGGTCACCGTCCGGATGAAATCGACCGTATCGTCGGCCTGGAGCTCGGTGCAGACGATTACATCATCAAGCCGTTCAGCCTCAGGGAGCTGCTGGCGCGCGTCCGCGCGGTGTTGCGGCGGCAGGAAATGGGAAGGGCCGCTCGCGCCCGCGATCCCGAGCGCGGCGGGTACCGTTTCAACGGTTGGACGCTCGAACGCCGTGGTCGAAAGTTGCTGGATGCCAATGGCAGCCCGGTCGCGCTAAGCAAGGGTGAGTATGCCTTGTTGCTGGCGTTCCTCGAGGCGCCGCAGCGACCGCTGACCCGCGAACACCTGCTGCAGGCAACGCGCGTCCACGAAGATATCTTCGACCGGAGCATCGACGTTCAGGTCCTGCGACTGCGGCGCAAGTTGGAGACCGATCCGAGCGCGCCACGCATTATTCAGACCGAGCGCGGGGTAGGCTACGTGTTCGCATTGCCGGTGGAGTCTTTCTAGAACCATTCCAACCCCGCTCTAGAACCATTCCAACCCCGCTCGCTTTTCGGAGTGGCAACTGCCCGCAGTGGCGAAACGAGGGCGGTACCGGACTGCAGATGTAACCGTTTTTCTCGTAGCGGTGACCGCGATGTAACAGCCGGCCTTCAAGGTTCTCCTGCAAACATGTAGTGGGAGAATTTCATGTTGAAGAAGCACGCGTCTCGAAATGTGAACCGTTTCGTTGGGTTGCATGATCCGCGGAGGGGCGCAGCTGTCTGCGCTGTCCTGTCGGATGATTTCGGCGTTGCCCGTCAAACCCGGGCTGCGAGGCCTGACTTGCCGGAATCCAGCTCGGCGACGATATCGACGATCGCAAGAGCCGGCAACGCGCCAACCTCGCTTTGGTGGTCGGTGTTGGCCTCCTTCACGGAAGGCTTCGGCGCATATGGCGTGGCGCTGTATCCGACCGCGGACTTTCCGGTTCAGGCCATCCTCGTGGCGAGGAAAGATTCTCTGCAGCATCCCGGAAGTCGCGAGCTAACCGCGACCGGGCACGAGCATGAAACCGATCTGCTGTCGGAGAACATCCGACTTGGCAGTGGTTCGGCGCGCGGTGCGCGGCCGCCATGGCACCGGAATTTGCTGGCGTTAATTTATGACACGGCTGCTGCGCTCTGGGCTCATTGGCGCCGGGAACGGGAGATCAAGCGGGCCGTCGTGGCGTTGGCGCAATTCGATGACCGGACGTTGCGAGATATGGGTATTGCCGGTCGATCCGAGGTCGAGCACGTCGTGAGGTACTGTCATGATTGCTGATGCGGTTTATCTCGCCATCGCCCGGAATCGGCTTCTGTCATGCCGCAGGCCGGTCTATTTTCTCCGGCAGATTGAAGGTTGGTATGGCCAGCCTTGTGCCGCAAGCCTGGATCCGAGGGCGGCGCCGGGTCAGCGAAACTGTTCCGCCTCGATCAAGAATTCTTGAAAAGGGCCGAATATTTCGCTTCAGCCCACAGATTGGGCAATATGTTGCGCGTAACGCCTTTGCGGCAATTGCCCAGATTTGGTGAGACCGGAATTGTTCGCAGTGTGAGTTGGCGGCGAACAATTGCGGTCTTTACCGTTATATTGGGTTGCTTGCAGCTTTCGCTGGCGGAGGCGCAGGCTCCCGGACCGGCGCGTGCATCGGGCGGCACCGACGAGCCCATCACCGCCATATCGAGCCCGCCGACGATCGATTCGCTGAAGGTCAAGCTCGGGGAACGATTGTTCGACGATCCCCGCCTGTCGCATGACAACTCGCGCAGCTGCTCGTCATGCCACGATCTCAGCACAAATGGCGCGAGCTCGAGACGACGCGACATCGGCCTCGACGGCTCGGAGCTTCCATTCAACACGCTTACCGTCTTCAATGCGGCGCTCAGCTTCCGATTCGGTTGGGAGGGAAAATTCCGTACCGCCGAGTCGGACGTCAGATCTTCGCTGGGAAACCCGAAGATCATGGCCAGCAGCCCTTCCGAGGTCGCCGAAAAAATCGGCGCCGATTCTGAAATGCGCAACAAGTTCCTCGCCGCCTATGGCCGCAGCCCGGACGCGCGCAATATCATCGACGCCATCGCAAGTTTTCAGCGAACGCTGGTGACACCGGGAAGCCGTTTCGATCGCTGGCTCGCCGGAGACGCCACCGCGCTCTCGACGGACGAACTGGACGGATACGATCTGTTCAAATCCCTGGGCTGCGGCTCCTGCCATCAGGGCGTAAATATTGGCGGCAATCTGTTCCAGCGCCACGGCATATTCCATCCTTTGGCATCGCCAGATCCTGCAATTCTGCGCGTACCAAGTTTGCGTAACGTCGCGACGACGCCACCATATTTCCACGACGGCAGTGCACCAACGCTCGATGATGCGGTACGTAAAATGGGCAAGGCCCAATTAAACACAATGCTAACGGATCCGCAGGTGAAGGCGATCGTCGCCTTTCTCCATAGCCTGACCGGTAACTATCGCGGTAAGCCAGTCGGAGCCGCGCCATGAAGGTTGCCCTCGCGACAGTTGGCGCATTGTGCCTGCTCGCGCTGCTGACCTGGTTATTGTTGAGTGGCCTGAACATGAATTCGGCCCGGTTCGATCGCGAGCTAAAGGCACTTGGCGATTTCACCAGGTTCGAGCGCGGGATCAGCCGGGAAGTGCTGACCGCGCGCGCCGGCCTGTCGCGAAACTACGACGGACTTGTGCGGTTAGCGGACGCTTACGATGAAACGCTGACCCGGCTGCGCGAAGCCACAGCTTCGAATCCCGAGGAAAGTGCCGCCGTCGAGGTTCTGGCTGCGCGCGTGCGCCGGCACCAGGAGCTGATCGAGCAGTTCAAAACCAAGAACGCGTTACTGCAGAATTCTTTTGCCTATTTTTGTCTGTTCGGCGCCCGGCTTGCGGCTTCAGATGACAAGGCGGTTGTCGTGGCTGCTTCAGCGTTGGCGGCTGCGATGCTGCACCTCACACTCGATACGTCTGCGGCAGCGGCACGCGAGGTCGAGGCGAAGTTGGAAGGGGTGTCGCGCCTGCAAAGTTCGCCCGGCGAGGCTGATTCGATCCGCGCGATTCTTGGACACGGGCGGATGTTGCATGACGTTCTTCCCGGAGTCGATGCCATCCTGAAATCGTTGATCGCGGAGGCTAACAATCGCGAGCAGGACGCGAGTCTGGCGTCGATCACGAAACGTCAGCTCGATGCGCGGGCTTTGGCCCGAAGAAACCGCCTTTTGTTGTACGCCACATCGTTGCTGCTGCTGGCCGGGCTGGTGTATTTCGGAGTACAACTGCGTGCGGGGGCGATGGCCTTGCGCCGCCGCGCGGCTTTTGAGCATGTGACCGCCAGTATCTCGACGCGCTTTATCAATTCGCGTCCCGATGACATCTCGGGCCACGTCGAGAGTGCGCTCCAGCAATTGGCCGAATGTATCGGCGCGGATCGAGCGTATTTCGTGAGTACAGCGAAAAGTTGCCGATGGGCCCGCGAGGGTGTCGGGTTCCCACAGGGCTGGCCGGATCTCGCGTTAAAGTCTGTGTCGCGCTTTGACCGGGACGAAAACGGCATCATTTGCATTCCCAGGGTCAGGCCGGCTCACGGGCACGGTACCATGAACCTGCTCGCGGATGCAGGGGTTCGAGGTTGGTTGTGCATCCCGGCCCTAGCCGGAGAGAGGGCCGCGATCCTCGGTTTCGATGTTGTGCGGGCCGGCGATCTCATCCCATGGGTCGACTTCCCGCTGTTTCGCATGGCGTTTGACGCCATCGCCAACGCCGTCAATCGTGTGAAGCTCGAACAAGAGAAGGAGCGGCTGCAGGTGAAGCTGCAACAGGTGCGGCGGATGGAGACGATCGGCACCTTCGCAAGCGGCATCGCGCACAATTTCAACAATATCGTGGGTGCTATCCTCGGCTATACGGAAATCGCCGATGCCCGCCTCAGGTCAAGCGGCGGCCCTGCTGCCAGCCTTGCGGAAATTCGTCGTGCCGGCGAAAGGGCGAGGGAACTCGTCGGTCAGATTTTGACGTTCGGCCGCCGCGGCGAGGGCAGGCGGGAGCGGCTGTGCATCAGGGCACTGGTTGCGGAAACGCGAGCATTGCTTGCCGCCTCGTTGCCTTCGCATGTCAAATTCGCGGTGACCGAGAAAACTCAAACGACGATCGTCTGGGCCGAGCCGGCGCAATTGCAGCAGGTCATTTTGAATCTCTGCAACAACGCGGCGCAGGCGATGAAAGAGCCCGGCCTGATCGAGCTTTGCATCGAAGCGCGAGAAATTGCACAGCCCATGCGCGTTGGGCGAGGCGAGGTAGGTCCCGGCCGATTTGTGATTGTTTCGGTTTCCGATCCGGGGGCGGGCATGGATGACGCAACGGTCGAGCGGATATTCGAGCCGTTCTTCACCACCCGCTCCGACGGCAACGGTCTTGGGCTGGCAACGGTCCGTGAGATCGTCGAGGACCATGGCGGGGCGGTCGAAGTGCAAAGCGCTGTCGGCGCCGGAACGCGTTTCGACGTCTGGCTGCCATCCGTTCGGTCCAATGAACCGATATCGGTTCAGCATGCGTCGGAGCTGGCGCTTCGCGGTGCGGGCGAAACCGTGCTTGTGCTCGAGACGGACCGCAGACGTTTGTTGCGGCATGAGGAAATTTTGGCGGCACTCGGCTACGAGCCGGTCGGCTTCACAAAAAGCGTCGATGCTGTGGCGGCCTGTCGCACGGCGCGGGCGCGTTTCGATGTGGCACTGGTGTGTCACCTGCCTGGAGGCGCCGCCCTGGATCTCGCGGCGGCGTTGCATGATGCCGTGCCGACGCTACCGATCATTCTGGCGGCGCCGTCGACCGCGGAATTGGGTGCACCCCTGTTGGTGGATTCCGGAATAACGGAACTTGTCCATCACCCGCTCGTCTCAGCGGAACTTGCCGGCGCACTATCACGGTGTCTGGCGGCGTCTTTCGCAAGCGGCAGTTACAGCTACGGCTGAAATTGCAGGTGCCGCTGATGAGACCTCGGCCTGGCCGCTCGATTTCAGCGGCAAAGCGGTAT
>Ga0137409_10008407_pt1 | contig 10535 bp, 9 predicted proteins | sample CZODoug1_16funga_FD_122059 | JGI IMG/M metagenome (GOLD analysis project Ga0137409, IMG submission 122059) | Vadose zone soil fungal communities from Angelo Coast Range Reserve, California, USA - CZODoug1_16fungal (Hybrid Assembly) | ecosystem: Environmental > Terrestrial > Soil > Vadose zone... | reverse complement strand
GCCGCGAGTGTTGCCCGCCTTCACTTTTTCAGCTAAAACACTTCCGGATATATAAGTTGTCTAAAGATCAGAATCGAGCACCACTCTTGCCATGAGATCCAAGCTGAATTGCATTGAGCGTGACGCTTGCGTCATGCGGCTCTCCGAGAAACTAATAGAAATCGAACAGCGCCTGATCCCTACGGGCCTCCACATATTTGGCCGCGCCGCGGAGCTACAGGAAAAGGCAGATCTGCTGCGTATGGTCGCGTCGTTTGACAGGCCGGAGCAAGGCGCGCCCGCGCTGCCGAGTCTGGTCGCGGATGGTCTGGGCATTGATTGCTATGTCGAACTACTCCAGGAAGCGGCAACAAGCGAGACAATAGAATTGGTCGATGGAATTGTCGCAGAAGCGGTGCAACGGTTTTGCGAAGACGGCGCGGAGGCGGCCGCTTTCTGGCTAAATTCAAAAGCGGGCGTCGACTGTGAGAAATCAATTCCGACTTTTTCCATGCTGACACGCATTGCTGAAGAACTGGATTCCAATGACGAGCTTGAATCGCTGATGCGCGCGTTGCGCGGCGAATACATCACGCCGGGGCCGGGCGCGGACATCGTTCAGAATCCGCTAGTGCTTCCTACGGGTCGCAATACACACGCAGTCAATCCTTATTCAGTTCCTTCGCAAGCGGCATTCTCCCGCGCGAAGGTCACTGCCGACGCTTTGCTTTGCCGCTATATGGAAGAGCATGGCCGGTATCCGCGCGCTCTCGCGCTGGTCCTGTGGGGCCTGGACAACATAAAAACGCAAGGGGAAGGTGTCGCACAGGCGCTCTGGTTGCTTGGCGTTCGTCCTGTTCGGGATGCGCTTAATCGCGCTACTGAAGTTGAAGTAATTCCACTGGCAGAATTGCAGCGCCCGCGCATCGACGTGGTGATCACGGTATCCGGCATCTTCCGCGATCTGTTTGCGCCGACTATGACCCTGCTTGATAAAGCAGTGCGACGAGTTGCTACTCTTGACGAGCCGCTCGAATTGAATTACGTGCGGCGCAATATCTCCGAAAGCATGAAGGAGAAGGCTTCGGGGTTTGATGACGCAGCGACTCGAGTGTTTTCAAATGCGCCAGGCAATTACGGCACAAATGTGAATTTCATGGTGATGGATTCGCAGTGGGAAACCGAGGAGACCCTCGGAGACCTGTTCGTTACACGCAAGTGCTTTGCGTACACGCGCGACTCAAGCGGACGAACCGTGGAGGGTCGCGAAGCTCGCCACTTGATGGATGACGCGCTGTCGCGAGTGGAAGCTACATATCAAAATCTTGATTCATTCGAAGTCGGCATCACCGACGTGGATCACTACTTCGAATATCTCGGCGGAATTTCCAAAGCAGTTGAAACGCGCACTAAATCTCGCCCGGCGATCTACTTGTGTGATTCGCTTTCGCCGCAGACGAAAATTCGCTCGCTGGAAGAGACGGTTCGCCTTGAGAGCCGCTCGAAGACGCTCAATCCAAAGTGGTATGAAGGGATGCTCAAACATGGTTTCCGCGGCGTCGCTGAGATTGAAAATCACGTGGCGAACACTTTTGGCTGGAGTGCGACTGCAGACGCTGTCGATCCGTGGATCTACACAGAGATTTCCAAAACGTTTTTGTTGGATCCGATCATGTTCAAACGGTTGCTGGAGCTGAATCCACATTCCGTCCGTTCACTCACGAACCGTCTGCTCGAGGCGCACAATCGCGGATACTGGAATCCTGACGAGGAAGTGCTGGAGAAGCTGCGTGAGATCGACGCCAATTTTGAGGAAGAGACCGAAGACGTGGTTAGGATTTGACCTTAGTTAGTGTGATTTCGTTACTTTCGTGTTCTTTCATGGATCTTTTAGTTCGTGTAATTTCGTGGATCGTTCACCCGATTTGACAGCGGGCACGATCCACGAACTTACACGAATGCAAACCAAACGACACGAATAGGAAATGTATGCCTGAGTTGATCCTGAAGGAGGAGGTTTACCAAGTCATCGGGGCGGCGATGGACGTTTACTACACACTGGGCCGTGGATTTCTGGAGCCGGTTTACCAGGAAGCGCTCCAGATTGAACTCGCTCGAAGAGATATACCTTTCGAAGCCCAAAAGTTATTGAAGATAGAGTACAAAGGCCAGCATCTACGAAAGGAATACGTCGCTGACTTTGTCTGTTTTGAACAGATCATCATTGAAGTAAAAGCCTGTGAAGGCCTTACTGGTCGCGATGAAGGACAAATAATCAATTATATGAAGGCTACACAGATGCACGTGGGATTGCTGATCAATTTCTGCAGCCAGGCAAAACTCGAATGGAAGCGCTATGTGATTTGAAAACGATCTTCGAATCTTTCGTGTACTCTTGTGTGATTGGTTTTGTGTGATTTCGTGGTTCGTTCGCTCAGGTATACAAGAGGCACGATCCACGAAATAACACTAAAGAAATCGAAGGCACACGAAACAAAGGCTTCAGTAAATAAGAATTGATCATGAGAATAGTAGTTCTATATGTCGGATCGAGTTTGCTGGCGCCGCTGAAACAGGCGGAGCGCGAGCTTAATCGCCAATATGAGCTCGATTTGAAGATCGCGGCCCATAACCTTGGCGCCCCACTCACTAACGACGACTGGTTTGAGATTGAACACGACCTGAGGGCCTCGGATGTAGTGTTCGTCATTCACGTGATGGACGGCGAAAATGCCGCGCGGCTGATTCCGGCACTGGAAAATTCCAAAGACCGCCACGCGGCCGTGATCGTCATCAACTGCATGCCCGACCTGATGCGACGAACTCGAATGGGGCGGATGGATGCGTCACGGCTGATAGGCGAACAGGGTAAAGGGGAAAGGGGAAAGGGAAATTCAAAGAGACCGTCGAAGCTTCTGTCCACCGTAGGTTCGTGGGTTGGACGACAAGTTCGCAGCAATGGAAAAGAGAAGCGAAATGGTCACGGGCACGCGCAGTATTTGAAACTAATCGAACGACTGCCGGGCATCTTAAGATTTGTGCCAACCGCGGGTGGACTCCATGACGTAAAAAACTATCTCAACATCTTCTGCTACTTCCTGCAGCCAACTCCAGCAAACATTCGGTCGATGATTCTTTACGCCCTGAAGGAATACGTGCCTGACGATCGCTTGAAGAGGGCCAGGCTAAGGGTGCCGCCGCCAGAGCATCTGCCGTCTGTCGCGATTTATCATCCGGATGCGACGAAACTGTTTGCGACGTTTGCCGACTATCAGAAGTGGTACACGGGGAAAAGTCCCAAGTCCCAAGTCCCAGGTCTCAAGTCCCAAGACCAAAACCCCACACATCGAGTTCTCGATCCCGAGTCAACCATCGGACTATTGTTAATGCGGCCGCAGGTGGTTAGTAAAACTACGAAGCACTACGACGCTCTCATTCGTGCGATCGAAGCGGAAGGTTTGAGCGTTATACCAGCGCTTTCGACGTTGATGGACAATCGTGAAGCGGTCAGTAAGTTCTTCGTTAACAATCAGTCTCAAGTCTCAAGTCTCAAGTCTCAAGTTCCAGGAAAGAACCAAGACCAAAGACCAAAGACCAAAGACCAAAGACTAAAGATCGACGGAGCAACAACTGGCAACGGACCACTGACCACGGACCGCTCCCGCGTCAGTCAAATTGTTTCGCTGACCGGCTTCAGCTTTGTTGGCGGGCCGGCGATGAACGACAGCGAAGCAGCGGCCGAGTTTCTGCGACAGTTGAATCGACCGTATCGCTCGGCGGTGAGTTTGGACACGCAAACGATCGACGCCTGGCGCGAGTCGCAAACCGGACTCAACCCCGTGCAGGCCGGCATGCAGATCGCGATTCCCGAGATCGACGGCGCCACGGAACCCTTCATTTACGGCGGCATTCCCGCAAGCGGAGTTGAGCCTGTCGCGCTGGACGATCGCTGCGTGAGGTTCGCGCGACGATTGCGGCGTTGGAATCGTTTGCGCACCGTGTCGCGCGCCGAACTCAAGCTGGCGCTTACGCTCTTCTGTTTTCCGCCTAACAAGGGAAACATCGGCACGGCCGCGGACCTTGATGTGTTTCCGAGCCTCTGGGACGCGCTCAACAAACTTAAGGCTGAGGGTTACGAGGTTGAACTGCCCGCTTCGGCTGATGTCTTGAGAGAAAGGCTCAGCGGCGGAAATGCCGAGAGCTTCACTGCGATTGCCAACGTCGCGTATCGAATGAGCGTTCCGGAGTATCGCCGTCTATGTCCATACGTCGATGAAGTTGAGAACGACTGGGGCGCGGCGCCCGGGCGCATTAATTCGTTTGACCGCGACTTGCTGATCCAGGGCTTGCAGCTTGGAAATGTTTTCGTCGGAGTGCAACCAACGTTTGGTTACGAAGGCGACCCGATGCGGTTGATGATGGCGCGAAGTGGTTCACCTCATCACGGCTTCATGGCCTTCTACACGTATCTCACGAAGGTGCTGAACGTCGATGCGGTGGTGCATGTCGGCACGCACGGAGCGATGGAATTCATGCCGGGCAAACAGATTGGTCTTTCGGGAGAATGCTGGCCCGACAGGTTGATTGGCGAGTTGCCCAACATCTACATCTACAGCGTGAACAATCCTTCAGAGGGTTCAATTGCGAAACGCCGTTCCTATGCCGAGCTGATTTCTTATCTGACGCCGCCAATCGAAAATGCCGGACTCTATCGCGAGCTCGCCACGCTCAAGGAGTTGGTGATGTCGTATCGGCAGTCGACCAGCCAGCCGGAGCGCGAGCGATTGTTTGAATCTATTGAAGAGTGTTCCCAGCAGTTGAACCTAAACGCGGCGGCGTAATTTCTCTCGAAACGCTTGGGAAGTTAAGCGGTGTCTGAATGCTTCAACGCCGTCAATTGTGATGACCGGAATATCATACCTATATCGCCTCAATAAATCCGGATCGCTTTCAATGTTAATCTCAGCGAGCGTATATTCATCGGCACAGTCTGCAGCTTCAATAGCTTGTTTCGCTTCGTCGCAAAGATGACAACCCGGACGACTGTAGATGATAACGTGAGCTTTCGCTGAATTAGTGTGCACGCTGTGTAGTAAAGTCTAATCGACAACACAAGGTTCGTTTAGAGGCGGGCATTGCCCGCCGGTTCAACGTTGAGACGGCGGGCAACGCCCGCCTCTAAACTATAGTAACAGGAGACAAACATGTCAGATCAGAACCTGGATACCGCGACGGCCGTAGCGCTATTGAATGAGATTTTGGAAACCGAGCTTGCCGGCGTGGTCAGATACACCCACTACGCCCTCATGGTTTTTGGCTACAGCCGCATTCCGATTGTAAGTTGGCTGCGCGGCGAAGCAACTACCTGTCTCAACCACGCTAATCAAGCGGGCGAGTTGGTGACGCACTTCGGCGAACACCCGTCGTTGAAAATTGGCGCGCTGCTGGAGACGCACAAGCACGGCATCAACGACATTCTGCTCGAGTCGCTGGAAGCTGAGAAGACCGGACTGGAACTTTATAAGAGACTGTATGAGCTGGTGAAGGGCCGTTCGATTCTTCTGGAAGACTACGCTCGCGAAATGATTGCCGAGGAAGAGACCCACCTCGGTGAAGTAAACAAGATGCTCCGCAAGCCGGGCGAGATAACGCAGTTTCCCGCCGGCTGAAAGCCATGAAGCTTTTCACAAAGTATGAGGGACGCGGCCAAAAATTGGCGCCCTTCTCGGTGTTTGTTCAGCGACTCGCTGTGGCAGCGCTTGTGGCTTGCTGCATAATTGCGCTGGTCTTGTTCATTGGGATTTCCGGATACCACTGGTTCGGCGGCCTCGATTGGGTTGATTCGCTGCTGGAAGCTTCAATGATTCTGGGCGGCATGGGCCCAGTCAGTCATTATCAGACCACTAGTGTAAAACTTTTTGCGTCGGGCTATGCGCTCTTTAGCGGACTGGTGTTCATAGGAATCATGGGCATCCTGCTCACGCCGGTCGTCCATCGCATCCTGCATAAGTTTCATGTCGAATAGACCCGCTCCGGTGTAAGATGAATCCTGTCGATCGTTGTACGGCGACGCCTCCTGCTCAGAAACTCACGGCGATCAAAGATGTCCTTCCCCCCGGCGACATCGTCTTTTAATCTGGAGTCATCGTAGTCTCAATCGGGAGCGCGAACGGCCATGGATGATCGAAGAAGCAAACAAAGATTAAGTGTCAGCTTGAACGCAATGTGGGACAGCTCAACGGAGGCCCACAGTGCGAAAATTACCAATCTTTCTGAGGGCGGCTGCTATCTGGATTCCGTTGGCGAAGTCAGGCGCGGAGAGATTGTCGGCTTTCGTGTGTTGCTGCCGGACGACGATTGGCTGTATCTCGAAGGCGAGGTCAGGCACCACAGCGCCGAGGGGTTTGGCGTCCAGTTTGTGGATCTAAACGAGGAGCAGACGGAGAAGCTGCGCTGGTTAATGCGTATCGCGAACGAAGCCGGGCCCGACGATGCGCCCATGTCGGCTGACCTGGTTGAAGAATGAAACTGGCAAAATCGCTACGACGTGTGAAAGCGAGGACGACTCATGAAGAAACAAAGCACGTTGGAACAGAACAAAGCGTTGCTGAGACGCTGGTTTGAAGAAGTTTGGAATAGAGGGCGCGCCGAGACAATCGACGAGCTGCTCGCGGTCGATGCGATCGCCCACGGGCTGTCAGACGATGCGGCTAAGCCATTGAAAGGCCCGGCCGACTTCAAGCCGTTTCACCAAATGTTTCGCGGCGCCTTCCCCGACATCAGGGTGACTATTGAGGATATGATCGCCGAGGGAGACAAGGTCGTGGCGCGCTGTTCGGTACGTGGCAAACACACTGGCGATCATCTGGGAGTGGCGGCCAGCAACGCGCACGTGGCTTTTACCGGCGTCACCCTCGTGAGGGTCAAAGACGGCAAGTTCGTCGAGGGCTGGAACAACTTCGACTTCCTGAAAATGAATCAGCAGATTGGGATCAAGTGATCGGCGTCTATGCTTGCAGCATCGTCGCGTTGTTGCCGTGATTAAAGCAGGAAATCATGGGACCGAAACGTAATCGCAATCGCAGCAATCTTTCGTTAATCGTCCTGGCCGCGCTGCTGCTGGCCTGCAACTTGAGCCGGTTACGGCCAGGCGGTTCAACGCCTTCGTCAAACAACAACCGCGGCGCGACGAGTACTCAGGGGTCGCAGCCTGGCGACGCCTTGAACCCGGCGGGCGACGCGCGACAGAATCTCAGGAGCGCTTACATCAAGTTAAAGGCCGCCTACCCGTATCGCCTCACCGAGACCACGACATTCTCGTCAAGTAATCAAGCCGCTACGCCGCCGATGGTGCGAGTATCTGAGTTTGCCGCTGCTGATCAGATCCACACAACATTGAACGGAAATGAGCTGGGCATCACTTTCGGGGACAAACATTACATGTACGCCAACGGCAAGTGGGTGGAAACTGGCCAGCTGGCCAAACCTTCTGCGGCAGACATGGAGAAGCTGATAGCGTCAAGCCTCAAAGGCGTGGAGGCCGGCGGGCAAGAGATAGTCAACGGCGTCTCCTGCTTTACCTACACACTTCGGTTTGAATTCAAGGTCGAGAACAAACCCTCAACTACTACCGGCAAGTTATGGATCGGTTTGGCGGACGGGTTGCCGCACCAGTGGGATAGCGACTGGAAGGTCGCCAATTACAACACGAAGACGCACATAGTTTATGAGTACAACGTACCCATACGTGTCGAGAAGCCTGCGCCTTAGAAGAGACCATGCATAAGCTGATGACCTTGCTCGCGATCGTTATCGTCGCTAGTTGTTTCATTGCGCGCGAGCAGGGCGAATCGGGATCAACTCGCGAACCACTCCGGCGATAGCGACATAAGGCGTGACCGTCACGGCTCCCGGCAAAGCGAAAGAAGTTAGTTTTGGTTGTCGCACTAAACCAAGCTGACTACAGCCGTTCCCGCGCGGGGATTAGTAGTTTTCTTCAGCCACTTGATCTGTCCGACCCGATCGACGTTTACTATTCTCAATTCACCATTTATATTGGCTGACATGCAACTTGACGAAGGCGCAATGCAAGTTTGTCGAGGTCCACTGAGCACCAGAGAGATGGGTGAAGAAGACGACAGCTATGCCATATTACTGGACAAAACCGTCCTTCGTGCGGCTAGGCTTGGCGCGCCGTCTTTTTTGGAAATCACCTTGGCGTGCAAGGGAGCCTTCCCTTCAGACGTGTGGTCTGCAATAAAGCGGCTGAATTTGATTGAAGCCGTCATCACATCAAAAAGTGCTCGACGAATTCTCGACACGCACCGGATGCTGGAAGATTGGTGGCCGGAGCCGTCACCCGTTAACTACGAATGGCGGTTTACGTGCGAGACGGCCGAAGATATTGCGCAAACCGCTTTAGAGTACGGACGACGAATTCTCTGCCTGGGAACTCCAACAGTTTTTCGAAATCTTGTTTTTCGGGGAGCCGACGCGTATTTAGTAGATCGTAATCCATTCATCGCAACCTCTCTCCAATCTGTTTCAAAGGACAGAATTGTTATTGCAGACGTGTCAGATCGCCGACGGATCTCAGCTTTGAATCGATTTGATGTAGTTGTTATGGATCCTCCCTGGTATCCGGCGCACATAAACTACTGGTTGAACATTGCACGCGAACTGGTAGCTTCCACGGGGACGATACTTCTCACGCTTTTCCCGGAGTTAACTCGCCCCTCCGCGAGATCAGAGAGAACAGCTCTCCTTGAGCGACTGGGTGATTTCGGAGTCTACGAATTCGCACCCCGGAAGGTATCGTATGAAACACCGCTGTTCGAGCGAGAAACTCTCTCTGCTCTTGGGGTTCCACCATTGCCGGTATGGCGAACCGGTGAGTTGCTAGCATTGAGTGTTAGTTCCTCGAGTCCAGCTTTCGACGCTGCTGCACCGACGGAAGACGAGTGGGGCTATTTCCTATTTGGTACGCAGGTGGTTGGACTAAGGAAGAGTACAAGCGATGCGGAGAACATTACAGTTTCTGCACCATATGAGGATTTTACGTTTTTGCTCAGGTCTGTAAGTACGCGTGATCCAATAAGACCCATTATTGGGTTGTGGACTTCGCGAAACCGCGTAGCGAAGTTGACTGGCAGTGCCAGAATCGGTCAGTTCCTGAAGACCCTCCAAAGCGGTGTTGCATGTCAAATTGCAATAGACCAAACTGCGATGGACTCACAAGAGAGTGCTGCACTTAAGATGCTGGTTGCACTAATCGGTTTGTAAACACACGGAGGCGTTTATGCTCACAACCGTAATTCTCAGATACCGAGATTTGATAGCTGACACAATAGCTCAACATGAAAAGCTGATCCGTGAGGCGAAAGAAGTTTGGTGGGGATGGTGGCGCAAGCCAAACGAACCTCAACGACTACAGGAGCTCGCGGAATTGAAGGCTAAGGCAGCGGAAAAAGCTGTGGGCGTTGGGATCTTCGATCGCTCGCAGTCTAGATTCTCCGTTGGCACAATGACAGATTGCGTCTTCAGTGAAAGCGGGGCGGTCATCAAGTCGCCTGATAAGATAAGGACCCCTGCATACTATCGGGATAAATCGCTGCCGGCTTGGTTTAAATTGACGAAGCTTGAAGAAGTTCAACAGGATGTATTTATCCGGAGGTTCTCCGGCATTCCGATAGAAGACTATACATTCTTTCCCGTAACGGGGCAGAAGATCGATGCCGATCTTGAGAAAAGCCAACATGCGAGCGACATAATAGATCTTCGGGGAAGTACGATCGTCCATTTGTCAGATCTGCACTTCGGAAGTGACTTCGGTTTCCCTCCGGCGGCTAGTCCTGGTTCCTATCCCTTGATGGATATCCTTGAGAACGACATCAAGAAGCACATTGGGAAAGATGTTGGCCTATTGGTAGTCTCCGGGGACATCACAAGCAAAGGGGATGCAAGTCACCTATTTACCGTTGCAATTCCTTTTCTTCATGAACTGCGCGGTAAGCTGGGCCTCGCGCCGGAGCAAGTTGTCATTGTACCGGGAAATCACGACATCTCGTTCAAGGACTTTGCCCTTACTTATGACCACGAAGGCGCGTTTAATGCGTTTCTGAGTACATTTTACGGTACTCCTCGAAAGCCGGTAGAACTCTTGAGATTTAGGCTGCCTTCCGGAAGACTTCTCGAAGTGCTGCCCATCAACTCGATCAAATTGCGGACTAAAGAGACCTCGAATTATGGCTGGGTTAACTGGCATTCCTACGAAACAGTTTTAGACACGCTCCCGCAATCCGAGGATAACCCGCTGAGAATCGCGGTGATACATCACCATCTTATAGGCGCTCTCAAAGAAGAACGCCTTCCAGATCTGGACTATCCTTATGCAAGTGTTAGCGTCACTCTTGATGCCGCCACCGTTGTTGAAGGACTGCAACGGCACGGCTTCAAAATTGTACTTCATGGCCACCAGCACAACCCTGCACTTAATCGCATTTCTCGAGGTCGATACCGTGATGGTGATTTAGAACTGGCTGGGTACGATGAGAATC
>Ga0137409_10008405_pt1 | contig 10536 bp, 12 predicted proteins | sample CZODoug1_16funga_FD_122059 | JGI IMG/M metagenome (GOLD analysis project Ga0137409, IMG submission 122059) | Vadose zone soil fungal communities from Angelo Coast Range Reserve, California, USA - CZODoug1_16fungal (Hybrid Assembly) | ecosystem: Environmental > Terrestrial > Soil > Vadose zone... | reverse complement strand
TCGTCACGGCCACAGCGACGACGGCTGCAGCGAGCGTCCACGCGCGCTTCATTTGCCCCCCCGGCTATTGGTTGGATGCGGAGATCATTGACGGCTGACCGGCTAATTCTCGCGCATAAGTGTCATCCTGTCGAGGACGACACCAGCTGTTCGATGGGGCTGCCTAACGGATCGCGCTTGAGCTGCGGGCGCAGCGTCCGCGGGCGCAAGGCGGTGGAGCCGCAGATAAAAAGGCTGGGCGGCGAGGCAACGCAACTCCTCCCTACTGGTGAGCGCCCGCCGGCTTCAAGCGCGTGTTAGGCCGCGTCCGATCGCATGGATTCATCTTACCCTTGTGACCGTGATTGGCGCCGCCGGAAACCGTGACATGCGCTTAACTGCAAAGCTGACCGGCTCCTGCTCTCCTCCTGGTAAGGCCAGAATCGTCTTCAGCGTATAGTCAGTCCTGAAGAAATGATAGAATCGATAGCCCGCCAGTGTGAGGATTAGAGAGACAATCTTGGTCCCATCGAGCTGCTCATAGTTGAAGTGATAAGAGTCGATCCAGTCCCGCTCATCCGCATCGCGCGCAAAGGAACTCAACGATGGAGGACTGATTCCAGGCATTAACGCGACCACTGATGCGGGTCCCTTCGCTAGTGTGGTAAGCAGGACATTGACGTAGCTCTCCTCTGCGCCAGGCTTTCCGTGAACCAGACCTGTATAGAAGCGCATGAGAGGTGCCGCGTCGATGCGTTGTAGGCGCTGCCTAACGGATCGCGCTTAAGCTGCGGGGCGCCTTAGTCTACGCGCGTCGCCAGCTTCAAGCGCTTGTTAGGCGGCCGCTTGTTCATCCCGCGCCCGCTAACTGCCGGTAGACGGCCCAGCCCTTGTCCTCTCCTACGACCATCTGGAGCTTGTGGGTGCTTACAGTTGGCGCGAAGTCCTGCATTCGGCGCTTCGTGGCGTCGGGGTCCGAGGTATACAAGACCCACTCCTTCACCCCGTTCGTTGTAAGAGCTACGACAAGGAGGGCTTCTCGCTCCACCTCAAGCGCCCGCGAGAGGCGGTCCTCCAGGTCCTGCAACGTCGCGTCTTCTTCTGGTGTCGGCATGCCGTTGGCGGCCGTCGCGCGGACTCGCGTGGCTATTCCCACGCGGAAGGGATAGGCGGCATGGCCAACGATTGCACCGAGGCCCTTACGCACCCGGGCCAAGAGCAGGGTGCCTTGGTTCGAGCCCTGCACGATGCCCCATGAGCCGGCTGGAAGGCTGTCCGGAACAGGCGTCTTTTTTCTCGAGAACAGGCCCACGGTGCCCTCAGTGGTTTGATCGGAGTCGCTGCCTTCGCGGCTGCCTAACGGATCGCGCTTAAGCTGCGGCGCGCTGAAGAAATGGTTGCCATTCAATATCCTACGCGCGCCGCCAGCTTCAAGCGCTTGTTAGGCGGCCGCTTGGGATCAGGTGCCGGCGAGCTGACGATAGACGTCCCAGTTCCTGTCCTCGCGAATCACCGTCTGCAACTGGTGGGTGTTCACGGTGGGTCCGAAGGCCCCCATGCGGCGCTTCGTGGCCTCAGGATCCGAGGTGTAGAGAACCCACTCCTTCACTCCATTCGTTGTCAGAGCGACAACCAGAATGGCTTCGCGTTCGGCCTCGAGCGCTACGCGGAGGCGGTCTTCGACTTCTTGCAACGTGGTGTTCTCTTCTGGTGTCGGCATGCCGTTGGCGGCCGTCGCGCGAACGCGCGTCGCCACGCCGACGCGAAACGGGTAGGCTGCGCTACCAACGAGGGTCCCAAGCCCCTTATGGACGCGTGCCAAGAGTACCTTGCCCTGGTTCGACCCTTGAACGACGGCCCACGGACCAGGTGGAACGCTGTCCGGGAGAGGTGGCTTCTTTCTCGAAAACAGGCCCATGAGGCCCCACTTGAAGAGAGTTGGCAGGTCTGAGGAGCGGCGCGGCCGCCTAACGGATCGCGCATAAGCTGCGCGTCGAAGCGGCCACAATCAAGAAAGACGGGTTCCGCTTCAGGTGGCCGCCTCGGCGCGACAGCTGCATGCGCTTGCTAGGCGGCGCCCGTAACTCCAGCGCAATAGGTATGGCCGCAAAAAATCACTCAATGCGCTCGAAAATGTTCACTGCGGTAATCCTCTTGCCGCCCTGAATGAATGGTGCTGTCGTGAGGGTCAAGCGGTGACCATCGATCTTGTAGGACCGCACCAAATCCGTTCCGATCCAGTTCGGGTATGTGGATCCGAGTACGTGGTGTGTGACCGCGCCCGCTGTTCGATCAATGGTATATCTCCCATAGTACGCCACGGATCCTTCGAAGGCGGACTGGATCTCTTGGCTCGTGCCACGCAACCGGTCGCCCGTGGCAAATTGGGGCCGGTCAGGGTTGAAAAGCAGCACGTACACGTAGCCGGTGGCATCGTACATGACACGGCCATCCGGATTGCGGCCGAAGATGTAGCTAACTCCACCAGCATCGTCGTGCGCTTCAACCGCGATGAGCCGCCAACTTCCAATGACGGGGGGAGGGGATTCCCCTTGCCGGCAAGAAGCGAGGAAGCTCCCAACAAGCGCGATACAAACGAGAGGGGGTCTCAAAAGCATGTCCTCGGAACATTCTGTGTCCTAAGCAGGTGGCGCCGCCTAACGCATCGCGCTTAAGCTGCGGCGCGCTAAAGAAAGAGTCGTCATTCAATATCCTACGCGCGCCGCAAGCTTCAAGCGCTTGTTAGGCGGCCGCAAACCCAGCGCGATTCTTGCGCGCGTAGCGCTGCAGCCGAGCCACATCATCGTCTCGCACCTCAGAGAACGCGCGGGCGAGCCTCACCCATTCGCCTCGAGCCTTCGCTCCGAAGGAGCTAATCTGCGTGCGGCGCTCGCTCATTTCTCTTGCCGGGCCGCCAGCGCCGAAGAGGGCGTTCGCTCGCTCGACGATGGCTGCTCGACGTGACGCCCCCACCGCTTTAAGCGCTGCGGCCAATGTACCAGCGTCGTTTCCAGCGGCGTTGAGATAGTACTGTTCGAGTCCGCCATTGATCACTTCTACGTTCAGCATGAGAAGGCGAAAGGCGACGCTCTCTGGCTCGGACAACCCCTCGCGGCTTAGAAGATGATCCAGTAAATCGTTGGCGAAGAGATCGAGATCGTCCTCGTCGATGATCGATTCGATTGACCGCTCGTCTTCACCGGGCCTTCCTTGCTCAACAGCGGCCATTGCCGCACCGATGCGCTTCTGCAACTCCTTGAATTGGTCCTTGTGAATGGCTCGAAAGCATTCTGGAAGAACCGCGTTTCCGAATCGGTCATCGGCGACCGCAGTGCGCGCGAGAGCTGGCGCGACTTCATCGAACTGGTCTCGAAGCAAATGAGCAACGGCGACCGCAATGGCCTCGCGCGCCTGCGCGTCCTCACCGCCACCCCACTTTGCTAGGCAGGGCCATGCTGCGTCGGGATCTAGCAGCGTCAAGGCAGCCAGTTCCTTGACAGCCTGAGCACGTGTCGCCGGCGAGCGCAAGTCACCCTCGATCTGAGCAACCGTGCGATGGCCCAAGAAAAGCCTCGGTAAGGGCTGGGGCGGCCAAACGGATCGCGCTTAAGCTGCGGGCGACTCGCCCGCCGGCACATCTGTTGTTGAACGATAGTTCGTGCGCGCCAGCGTACAACACTCTGCTTCCCTTAAAGCGAACACCGCCCGCCAGCTTCAAGCGCTTGTTAGGCCGCCGGCCACGCGTTCCCGGTCTCTCGTAGCGAAACTCGATAAGAAATACGCGTAGCCCACTCCCGTACTTGGCGATCTCGAGGAGTTCTACGACTCCGGGCAACATCGTTTCGGTTACTCGATGCGGGACGCTGGCTCAGGTGTCGTATCACTCACCCGATCTGAAAGCGAATCTCAATCAGCAGGAGATGTTGTTTCCATCCGGTCGCGACCAGCGTGCCGCTAGATCTGCGCAGCGTGCCAACTGCTCCCATCAAATACGAGACTTGTGACCTGAGCGAGGGTCCGCCCCGGAACGGGATCTCCCAGCCGGTGGCGACGCTCATGCCCAAGCCATTAGCAACATACAGAATGGTATGGAAGCTGGCGCTGTATCTGGCCAGGCCGAGTCCGGCTTCAACAAATGGCCCACCGCGGGGGCGTGGATAGTAGGATGCCAACGCCGTGTAAGTCTGGATCAGCGGCACGGTGTCGACGTAGCGAACCCAGTATCGCCATTCGGCGCCGACCCGCAGGCGCGGGTTGGGTGTGGCTCCGAGTGCGATGGAGTAGCTGACGCCGCCGCGCCCTGAATGGTTGCCACAACTATCGCACGACACGTGTGCCGAGCCCCCGCCCACGCCGACCGCGAGCCAAAAGCCGTGTCGTTGGGCGCCGATGGGGGCCTGGGCGACAGACGGCGTCGTCAACGACAACAACATCACAGTGGCAACCGCGAGTCGGTTCATTTCGAATAGACGATCTCAATAATCATGATTGCCGGATGGGCCGCCTACTAGTAACTAACCTGAGTCGCGTGCATCGAGGTCGCCGCGAACGATATCTGTATAACGAACATGGTTCGGCACCCTCTTGTTTGTTCTGCTGCGTTGACTCAAGATACCACGCGAGGCTGCGGGTTAGGCTGCACGCGGCCTCTGCAACCTTCGGGGCCGCTTCGCCATCCAACCCACCAAACCACTCCGGAGCCTAACCATGCAATCGCGTTTGATCGCCGGGCTCTGCGCCGCGTTCATTACCGCCGGCCTGACCGGCCCTCGCGCCGATCAGCCCCTGAACGTGCGCCTCGGCTACCCCGCCGACTCCAAGCTTCTCATCATCAACGCCGATGATCTGGCGATGTCGCATTCGGAGAACGACGCCAGCCTCACCGCCCTCAACGACAACGTCGTGACCGCCGCCACCGTGATGGTTCCGTGCCCGTGGTTCGGAGAAGTCGCCGCGTACGCCAAAACGCATCCCGACGCCGATCTGGGCCTGCATCTGACGTTGACCGCCGAGTGGCAGACCTTCCGCTGGGGACCGGTGGCGCCGCGCGCCCTCGTTCCCAGTCTGGTCGGGCCCGATGGGTACTTCTACTCCACGACGGAGGAATTTGCGAGGCACGCGAAGCGCGACGAAGTCGAAACCGAGGTGCGGGCACAGATCGAGCGCGCCAGGTCCATGGGGTTGGAGCCGACGCACCTCGATGCCCACATGCACGCGCTCTATGCCACGCCGGAGCTGTTCGCAGTGCTGCGGAAGGTGGCGCGGGACTACAGGCTGCCGATTCGCATGGCACGCAACGAGCAGGTATTCCGGGACCTGCTTCCTTATGTTGACGCCGCCGTTCCGTTTCCCGACGCGATCTTCTCCCCGCAGGGAGACGTGCAGCCCGCTGCGTGGAAGGACTACTACATCGATGTCGTCAAGCATCTGCAACCCGGCGTCAGCGAGCTCTTCGTTCATCTCGCGCACGACGACGCGGAGATGCGAGCCGTCACCGTGAACTTCCCGGTTTGGGATGCTGCCTGGCGCCAGCGCGATCTCGACGTCATTTCCAGCCCCGAGTTTCGTCAGGCCCTCGTCGATAACCACGTGATCCTCGTTGGGTGGCGCCCCATCCAAAGACTGATTCGGGACTGAGCGAACTCGGCGATCTCGCTAACGATTCCGGAGCTAAAACAGCTAGCCTAACAGGCGGCTGAGCTCCAGCCGCCTGTTAGGCGGCAAACTTTGCGATGGGGCAAGCGCGCCGGTGTCAGCCCACCTCAGGATGAAGAGGCATGTGCCCCCTAGCGCCTGATACTTGGAATGCCGTTCAAGAAGGCTCGCAATGCGCTTACGGTCTGAGCCCGATTCGACAAGAAAACATAGTGATCCGCATTGTGTATCTCGACCACGTGAGAAAATGGCGTGCTTCTCCGGTACTGCATGATCGAATGTTGCTGCCATGCTCGCCACACGGGGAAGTAGCGCTCGGCATCCGCCCGGCCGGTCGAGTCCAGCTGGTGGTACCAAGGAATCAACGCACCAGCAGAATCGGACACGGCGTAGATGGCAAGGGAGGGACACTCTAGGCGCTGATACGCCGGCGGCGGCAGATGCCGCGTCATGAGAAGTGCAAGAGAGTCCGGCGTCAGGTCCCCGACGTACCTGCCCCCTGAGTCGAACCGCGTGACCGCTCGCAAGTCCGCCTCGGGCGGTCGCACGCCTCCTGTTCGAGCGAAGTAGGCTTCGACCGCAGCCAGCGTCGCGGAATCAGCAGCGGTCATGGGTGGTCGGTGCGGCCAATGCATTCGTCTCAATGCCGCGGTCGCCGACTGGGTGTGGTCATAGGCCGCCTCGAGATAGACCAGGGCTTGGCACCGGTCGGGATAGGATCCCGCAAAGGCATTTAGCTCATCTCCCGCAATCGAATGGCCAACGAGAATCACCTTCGACAGGGGCAGTGAATCCAAAACGATGCGGAGATCGCTCACCAACGAAGCAACGTCGCTGTCTGGTGGCTGGGTCGAACGGCCGAACCCGCGGCGAGTGATGCCGTAGACGCGGAAGCTATCGGTCAGGCTGGGTGCCAGGTCGTCGAAAACGTGCGCGGTGTTGCCCAACCCTGCCAGGAGGACCAGGGACCGCCCATGGCCGCCCCAATCCAGAACTTCGAGCGACGTTCCGAGGGCAACAGGTACCATTCGGACGGTGTGTGGGGACCCATCGTGCCACGGAGTCGCAGGCGTCTGTCGCTCGGCACGGCATGCTCCGAGCACCGCGAGCAAGACTGCCCAGGTGCGACTCGACATCGTGCCTCCCACCATGCAGCGGCCGATCGGGTGCGGCCTAACGGATCGCGCTTAAGCTGCGGCGCGCCGGTGAAAGAGTACTCATTCAATATCCTACGCGCGCTGCCAGCTTCAAGCGCTTGTTAGGCCGCGCGTTCCGAACTCCACATTCAAAAGTAGGGTGTCCCCGGCGGAAGAAACACGGCCTCGAGACCGACAGGCCGATTATCATGCATCAAGTAATAGACCGGATAGGTCCCGTCTCCAAAACCGCTGTCGACAAAGGGGACGGTAGTCTTGGCAGGCTCGCATGCATAGAGGCCAGCTGGCGTGGCACGACCGTACCAGAGCTGATAGCCCCATCGCCGCCACTGGTCTTCATCGCCTTGAGCCCAACCGGCGAGGCGATCAACGTCACAGATTGCGACCGCTGCGAGATCGACTCCCACTTCTCCCGCCAGCTCTCCCAGCGTACCGATCTCTCTCTTCGGGTGAATTCGCACGCGACATATCCGTCGATCGATTCCATATGTCATCACTCGTGCCTCGACGACGTAGACTCCCGGCGAAACCTCGAGAATGACGCCCTCACCGTCGTGACCGGCCATGAACACGTCCAACACTTGTAGTCGCGTACCCTGAACCTCGAACTCACAGTGAAATAACCACTCGGACTCCGTACCGAGCGTGCCCTGTTCGGCTTCCGGGCCCGTCAGTGTCGAGGCCAGAAAGTCGGCGAGCGCGCTTCCGACAGGAGCGCTTGGCTGTGGCGCACGTGCAGGGTGAAAGTCAAGCCACTCCGCGGCGTGGTTGTAGATGAGCCAGAAATCCTGCGGTGCCATCTTGCGATAGGAATTCGACAGGGCCGATCTGAGATCGGCGCGCAGCAGCTCTTGTTCATCGCTGGACGCACGCCACGTCATTCTGGCCTGATGGAGCCGCTCCATGAGCTCGATCGCCTCACTGAGCGTCGTCACATTGGTAAGCCGCATCCCTGCCGCCGTGAGAGAGCTGACCCGTTCGCGATGGCCGCGAGCCATTTCACCCAGGCTCACGCTCATTTCGTAATCCGCGTGACTCGTGTGGGGGGGGCGAGCCAATGACAATCCCGACCCGCCTCGAAGGCTGGTGCAATATGCGGGGCCCGACGCCTCGGTCGCCAGGAATACCACCAGGCGTGGCCCCCTCTTGGTGCTGAGAGAGGCCAGCCATCCGCAGACGGTCCCGTCCGAGTGACCGAACCAGCGGCTGACCGCGATGCTCCCATCTTTGCGTCGTTCGCCGGCATCGCCCAGGCTGCTGAACCCAAGCAGCGCCAGTTCCTCCATCGCTTGATCATAGGCCTTGGCCACCGCAAGGACTGCTGGATTGGACGGCTCAAGGGCCTCAGGCGGCCTGTGATTGGCAGCGGCAGTGCGGAGGCTATCGACCGCCTTTCGGACCGCGGCCAGTTCTTCCTCGACTTCGGGAGGCAGAGACTTGAACGTCATGTCATGTCACGCGTTCGGTAGCGGCTCCGGCCCGTCATCCTGACGGTAACGGAATTGGCTGGAACAGCAGGTTCTTGGAGCAAAAAGCCCGGGCGTACTTGAGCTCCCAGCGCGCAGAGTACGTCCTGAGACAATTTCCGTCGCCCGCGTTCTTGAGGAGCACGCCCCCGTGCGCAGGGCGCCGAATCGCGCGGCCTAACGGATCGCGCTTAAGCTGCGGGCGGCTCGCCCGCAGGCGCATCCATCGTTGAACGATAGTTCGTGCGCGCCAGCGCACAACACTCCGCTTCCCTTAAAGCGACCACCGCCCCGTCAGCTTCAAGCGCTTGTTAGGCGGGACGGCGACGCGCGCGGCGGGTTCGCACGGTCGTACCGGCAAGCAGCCGAGTGCTCCGTTGCCTTGCGGCTAACTGAGTAGCCCGGTCGCCCACCGGGCGAAAACGACCCAGCCCTGAGTACTCGACACGGCGAGCCGCAGCGGCTGCGAAACGATGATAAGCAAGCCTCCCCAGAGCGTCACTGGATGCAGTCGCCCGCGTGCGCGGAAATCCCAGATTGCCAATGCGATTACGAACAAGTCCGTTAGACCGAAGAACGCGAGCGGGCCAAGGGGAAGCACTCCCGGCCACCGCGCGATCGCGGCAGGGACGAGGTTCACGGTGGCGAGCAACATCCAGCGCTTGTGGCTCTGCGGGTTGTGCCGCTGGGCGATCGCCAGCCCTACGAATGGTGCGAACAAGCTCATGTCGAATATCGGGATCGCGAGGAACTGCAGCGGTGGAACCGCAACGTTCACAAAACCCGTCGTGCGTCGAGCAGCGATCAATGCCCCGAGCGTGCCCAGCACCACCATTGCCGCGGCCAACACCGCGCTGAATGGGCCGATCTTCCGATGTAGTGCGGTGCGCCCGCCGGCGATAAGCGAAGCCTGTGTGACTAAGAGCACGATCCAGGCGGTAAACACTACGCCATGCACGTAGAAGATCGTCTCGGAGGGCGACGGCCATTCGGGGAATAGCGGCCGCAGGAAGAAGCTCCGTGAGAAGCCGACAATCACGGTCGCCATCATTGCGAGCGTGATCCCGGTAAAGAAGTGGCGCTCAGCCCTAGCGCGGTCGGGGGACACCATCGGTGTTGCCATTGATGCCTCTCTTGTGGTGCGCCGCACGTGAAGCGCAGGATCCTATTCGAGCGTCGCTTGCGTTTCCCCTTGCTCCGACGGTCATCGTGCCGCCTAACGGATCGCGCCTAAGCTGCGGGCGCAATGCGCGCGGGCGCAAGGTGGTGGAGCGGCAGATAAAGAGGCCGGCCAGCGAGGCAACGCAATTCTTCCTTACTTGCGAGCGCCCGACAGCTTCAAGCGCTTGTTAGGCAGCGCTCTGAGTAAACGCTTCAGGGCAATGCTCGACGGCCGATTGGGGGAGCTGGCAGGTACGTCTCGTCTGGACCTTGCCCGGAGGGCAGGTCGGCGGGATCGAGTAGCCACGCACCGCAGCGACATTGGCCGGTCTTGCCGACCACGATTTCCGCAGCCACCTCGTTCTCCGAACCTCCCACTAGAGGGTTGCCGCACCGCGGACAATACAATCCCAGCCGCCGAAGTAATGGGCCCTCTCGAATAGCGAGAGCCAGCCACGACACAACCGCGCCAGTCCCTGCTGCGATTGCTATTGCTATGCGCGTGACGCGTGGAAGGCCCGGCACTGCGAATACAACAAGGCTCATGAGACCAAAAACGATCATCGCGCCGATTGTCTTTGAATGGAACCGCTGGACGATCGCTACCTTGGCGGCAAAGTCCGCGCCCCGAAACGGAACGGGACCGACGGATCCTGAAGGTGGTCGAGGACGCGGAACGCCCTGCGAAGCGCCTTGGACCCTGCGTCGTGTTCGCAAAGCCCATACGATGATACCGATGCTCAGTGTGACTGCGAACCAATACCGCTCGAGCAAGCTTCGCACAGGTCCATCCGAGGGATCGTGCACAAGGCTTCGCTGTCCTACGCAAACTCATCAATACGTGTAGCGCTGCCTAACGGATCGCGCTAAGCTGCGGGCGCACTGCCCGCAGGCGCGAGGAGTTGGAGCCGCAGACAAAAAGCTCGCCAGCGAGGCAACGCCATTCCTCCCTACTTGTGAGCGCCCGTCAGCTTCAAGCGCTTGTTAGGCGGCTGCATTGCGAGTCTTGCGAACGATCGGTCCTGTCACCGTATCTCCAGCAGCGCAATCTTGTCATTGACCAGGACGAAACGGTACGTGACCTCAATTGGGCTACCAGGGAACTTGCCGCTGAGTCG
>Ga0137409_10008404_pt1 | contig 10538 bp, 9 predicted proteins | sample CZODoug1_16funga_FD_122059 | JGI IMG/M metagenome (GOLD analysis project Ga0137409, IMG submission 122059) | Vadose zone soil fungal communities from Angelo Coast Range Reserve, California, USA - CZODoug1_16fungal (Hybrid Assembly) | ecosystem: Environmental > Terrestrial > Soil > Vadose zone... | reverse complement strand
GTCAAGACAGGTCTCGCGGTCGTGCTGCTGGCGGCCGGGCTGGCGGCGGCCGGGGCGGCCTCGTACTACGTCGCGCGCGATCAGGAGCAGCTGGTCCTTATTCTGGGCGGCGGACGACAGTAGCCCGGACTGCGGGGGACAGGATGAGAGCATCGGCCGATGCACCCTTGGATCGCCACACGGACAGAATCGCTCCGGCGCCCCGCGTCGAGGAGGGAGGAGAGTTGAACCCCCGCCTGGTCAGTCTGATCGCGCCCGCGTCGTTCGAGGCCGAGCAATACCGGTCCCTCCGCCATCGGCTCGAGTCGCGGCCGGGAGACGAGCGGCTCCAGGTCGTCGCCGTGACCAGCGCCGTTCCCGGGGAAGGGAAGACCACCACGGCGATCAATCTGGCCGGGGCGCTGGCGCAGTCACGCGAGTCGCGCGTCCTCCTGATCGACGCCGATCTCCGTCGCCCCGGCGTCGGGGTGCAGCTGGGTCTGCCCGACTCGCGGGGGACCGGGCTTGCGGACGCGATCCTCGACCCGACTCTCTCCCTCGAAAGCGTGATCCTGCGCCGCGTTCCCCTGAGCATCGGGATCCTGACGGCCGGAAGGCTGCCCCCCGCCCCCTACGAGGCGTTGCAATCGCCCCGGCTCGGCGCCCTCCTCGAGGAGGCGCGAGGCCTCTTCGATCACATCGTGGTCGACACGCCGCCCTTGATCCCGGTCCCCGACTGCCGGCTGATCGCGCGCTGGGTCGACGGACTCCTCATGGTGGTGGCGGCGGACAGGACTCCCCGGAAGATGTTCGAAGAAGGGCTCAACATGATCGAGCCCGCGAAGATGATCGGCGTCGTCTTCAACGGCGAAAGGCGCAGCCGGTCCGGCTACTACGGGTACTCCCGCGCCTACGCCGGATCGCCGCGCCCGCCACGCCGGGAACCCCGCGCCGGGGCGCGCTGATCGGGTGGTTTACCGACGGTGTTTGCGGGATACCCCGATTGAAGCGACGCTCTCCCGGGGGTAAAAACACTGCGCCATGCTGGACCAGGCCGCGGGACCTGTCACCGGGGTCCCCGGGCACAGCACCTCCGCAATCGGCGGCTTCGCTCCCGGAGGGATGCCGGAACCGAAGGGGGCGAAGCCCGTCCAGGATCGCACGCCCGGATCGTCGGTTCCAAATCACCGGACAATGCAGAGAGCCCAGGTCGAGAGCAGGATCGCTTCATGCGATGACGTCGCTTGGTGGAGGGCGGGCGTCCAGGAAATCCACCTTGCGGAGACGGAGGACCCAGGGAGCCGCGTCACGTTCTGGGCGCTGATGGCCTTTACCTTCGTCCTCCTGCTCGCTCCCCAGGCCTTCCTTCCGGCGCTCGCGCCTCTGCACCTGGGGGTGCTGACGGCGGCGGTGGCGATCACGACTTACCTCGTCGATCGGTTCGTCTATCGCAGACCGCTCCTGAGGGTCACACCCGAGATCGTCGCCCTCGCCTGCCTGGTCATGTGGGCGCTGATCACCATTCCCTGGTCCTACTGGCCGGGTGGCAGCCTGGCGTTTCTCGTGAACGATTTCTTCAAGACGCTGGCGATCTTCGTGCTGCTCTGCAACGTCCTGAGCACCCGGTCGCGGCTGCGCCTGGCGGTCAGGTGGCTGGTGGTGATGGCGGTGCCTCTCGCGGCCTTCGGCGTCCACGAGTACCTCGCGGGGCGCTTCATGGACGAAGGCGCCGTGAAGCGGATCCAGAGCTACGAAGCGCCGCTCACCTCGAACCCGAACGACCTCGCCCTGATGCTCAACCTGATCCTGCCGCTGACGCTGGCGCTCGCTCTGGCGCAGTCGGGGACGCTCCCGCGCCTCCTCCTCCTGGGCTGCGCCGGGCTCGACGCCGCGGCGGTGATCCTGACCTTCTCGCGCGCCGGCTTCATCTGCCTGGCCGCGACGAGCGTCATCTACTTCGTCAGGCTCCTGCGCCGTCCCGAGCGCGGCTGGGCGATCGCGGCGCTCTGCCTCGCCCTCATGGCCGTGCCCTGTCTGCCCGCGGGATACCTGGATCGGCTGAGCACGATCACCCACATCGAATCCGACCCGACCGGCTCGGCGCAGGAACGCCGGGACGACACGCTGGCGGCGCTGCGCCTCGTCTCCCAAAGTCCGATCGTCGGCGCCGGCATCGGCGAGAACATCCTGGCCCTCAACGAGATCAGGGGGGCGAGCTGGAAGAAGGTCCACAACGTCTATCTGGAGTATGCGACGGACTTGGGTGTTCCGGGGTTGATCCTGTTCCTGGTGGTCCTCGTGGGGTCCGTGCGATCGGCCGGGTTCGTCATGCGGCGGACGGCCTGGACGCCACCGCTGCGGGATCTGTTCCTCCTGGCCGAGGGGATCCAGATCAGCCTCTTCGCCTTCGCGATCGCCGCGCTGTTCCACCCGGTGGCGTACCACTTCTACTTCTATTACATGGCCGGGCTCGCCCTGGCGGCGCGAGGGGCGCATGTCGGGGCGAGCCGGGAGGTGACGCGATGACGACCGCGCGGGTCGGCCCGAGCGACTGGCTCTGGAAGGAGGGGGGCGGCTACTACACCGAGACCGCCGGCGAGCTGGTTCTCCGGCCCATCCTGCCGGACATCGGCCGCCCGCGCGATCGGAGGCTCTTCGAGCTGTTCGAGAGGCACTGCGGCCTGGGCCCTGGATCCCGCGTGCTCGAGGCGGGATGCGGGCGCTCCCGCTGGCTTCCATTCCTCGGCCTGCGTCTCGGCTGCCGCGTGACCGGGATCGACATCGAGCCGCACGCCGCCGACCTCGCGAGCGCGAACCTCCGGGGCGCCGGAGCCGAGGGGGACGTCGTCTGCGGAGACGCCTTCGCCCTGCACCGGCGCGAGGACCTGCGCGGCGCCTTCGACGTCGTCTACTCGATGGGTGTCCTGGAGCATTTCCCCGACGTGGTCGGGCGGGTCGCCTCCCTCGCGCTCTACCTGAAGCCCGGCGGCCGCATCCTGACCACCGTTCCCAATCTTCAAGGACTGAACTGGCTCCTGCAGCGCCTGGGGGATCTGCGCACGCTCCAGGCGCACGTGGTCTACGACACGCCGGCCCTGGAAGGTCCACGAGGAGGCCGGGTTCCGGACGATCGCGGCCGGCTACGCCGGATTCTTCGACGCCTATCTGTCGTCCTCCGCCGGAAGCGAGAGCCGCCTCCGGCGCGCGGCGCACGCGGAGACCTGCCGGGCGCTCGGCCGGAGCGCGGAGGCGTGGCTGCGGCTCCTGCGCGGCCGCGGCACTCCCGAGATGCGATACCTGGCGCCGCATGTCGTCTATGTCGGCCGCCGCGGGCGCGAGGCGGGGGTGCTCCGATGATCGCCGCTCCGCCCCCGCCGTCCGCCGGACCGATGTCGTCGAGCGACGACAGGATCAGGCTCCTGACGTTCGTGAACCATTTCGCGGTGGGGGGGACGGAGAGGCACGTCGTGAACCTGGGGAAATCGCTCGATCGATCGCAGTTCGACGTCCGCCTGGCCTGCTTCCGCCGGATGGGGCAGTTCCTCGGGGAGGCCGAGGCCTGCCGTCTGCCGATCTGGGAATACCCGATCAACAGTCTCCACAACCGCAGGACCCTCGGGCAGCAGTGGCGATTCGTCCGGGATCTCCGGCGTCACCGGATCCAGATCGTCCACACCTACAACTTCTACCCGAACGTATTCGCCCTGCCCGCGGCCAGGCTGGCGCGCGCGCCGCGCGTCGTCGCGTCCATCCGGGACACGGGCATCTACCAGACGCCGATGCAGAAGCGCGTCCAGAGGCTCGCCTGCCGGATGGCGGACTGCATCGTGGTCAACGCCGAGGCGGTCCGGCGGTGGCTGATTGGCGAAGGATACCAGCCGGACAAGATCGTCGTCATCAGGAACGGCGTCGATCTGAGCCAATTCGAGACGGAGGTGGACGGAACTCGCGTGCGGCGCGAGATCGGGGTGCCGCAGGGGGCGCCGATCGTGGCCGTCATCTCGCGCCTGCACGAGCTCAAGGGCCTCGACGATTTTCTCGAGGCGGCCGCCCTCCTGGCGGCCCGCCACCGGGAGGTCCGCTTCCTGATCGTCGGCGGCCGGCTCGCCCTGAGGAACGGGACTCCGGTGAGCGACGACGCCTATTCGGAGAGCCTGGCCCGCCGGGCGCGGTACCTCGGCATCGCCGACCGCGTGGTGTTCACCGGCTTCCGGCTGGACGTCGCGAATCTGCTGCGGGAGGTCTCCGTGTCCGTGCTCCCGTCCTTGAGCGAGGGGCTGTCGAACGTCCTGCTCGAATCGATGGCCGCCGGCGTCCCCGTCGTCACGACTCCGGTGGGCGGCAGCCCCGAGGCGGTCGTGGACGGCGTGACGGGGTTCCTGGTCCCGACGCGGAATCCGGGGGCCCTGGCGCGCGCCATCGACCCTCTGCTCGCCGATCCCGGCCTGGCACGGCGCCTGGGCGAGGCGGGACGCCGGCGGATCGTGGAGCACTTCAGCCTCGACGGCATGACCAGGGCCACCGAGCGGCTGTACCGCTCGCTCCTGGCCCGGCGTCGGTTCCAGGGCGCGGAAGAGCGGGACTCCGGCGTCCGGCGGGAAGCAGTCTAACGAATAAGGAGGCGCACGCATGTTCGACCCACGCATCGAGGTCTTTTCCACCTGCCCGCCGTCGAGCGGCTTCGACGCGGGGAGCTACCTCCACGAGGTGGTGCGCGTGGCCCGCTGGAGCGAGGGGGCGGGCTGCCGCGGGATCCTCGTCTATTCCGACAACTCGCTCGTGGATCCGTGGCTGGTGTCGCAGGTGATCATCGAGAGCACGAGGTCCCTGTGCCCGCTGGTCGCGGTGCAGCCGGTCTACATGCATCCCTACTCCGTCGCCAAGATGGCGGCCTCCTTCGGTCATCTGCACGGGCGGCGGATCTACCTGAACATGGTCGCGGGGGGATTCAAGAACGACCTGACGGCGCTCAACGACACGACCCCCCACGACAGCCGCTACCAGAGGCTCATCGAGTACACGACCATCATCCAGCGCCTCCTCTCGGGCCCGACCCCGCTCACCTTCGATGGGGAGTTCTACAAGGTCGACAGGCTCAAGCTGACGCCGCCGCTCCCTCCCAGCCTGTTCCCGGGAATCTTCGTGTCGGGATCGTCGGACGCCGGGATGGCCGCCGCCCGCGTGATCGGCGCGACCGCCATCGAATACCCGAAACCCGCCGAGGCGCCCGGAGAGCGGCCGGCGGACGGAATGGAGCACGGGATCCGCGTCGGGATCATCGCCCGGGAGGAGGAAAAGGACGCGTGGGAGCTCGCCCGCGCGCGCTTCCCCGAAGACCGCCGGGGCCAGCTCACGCGGGCGCTGGCGACGAAGGTCTCCGACTCCGTCTGGCACGGACAACTGGCGGGGATCTCCTCCGGTCCCGAAGAGAGCCCGTACTGGCTCGTTCCGTTCCAGAACTACAAGACGATGTGTCCCTATCTCGTGGGCGGCTACGAGCGGGTCTCCGAGGAGCTCGGACGGTACGCGGCGCTCGGGTATCGCTCCTTCATCCTGGACGTGCCGGTTGCGCCCGACGAGCTGCACCACGCGAGTCTCGCGTTCGACCGCGCCCTCGACCGATGCCCGAATCGCTCGCAGACTGGGTAACCCTGCAGGCCGAACGACGCCCGGATGCCGTGGCCGTGGTCGGCGACGGGCTCGCCCTGACCTACGCCGAGCTCGAGACCCGCTCGAACCGGCTGGCGGCGATCCTGCGGGAGAGCGGCTGCGTCCCCGGCGATCGCGTCTGCCTGCTGATGGCGAAGTCGCCCCTCGCCATCATCGGTCTGCTCGGGATCTACAAGGCTCGCGCCATCTATGTGCCCCTGGATCCGTCGAGTCCCGCCGCCCGCCTGGAGAAGATCGTGGCCTCCTGCGGCCCGGCCTTCATCCTCGCGGCCGGAGGCGTGACCCGGCTGGTCGGCGAGCTCGTGGCCGGCCCCGGAACGAACGGCGCGGTCGCGGTGGGCTGGCTCGACGACGGGCCGGAGCGGGGGGCCGGCCGGCCGTCGCGCTTCACCGCGCGGGACATCTCGCTCGCCCGGGACACGGCACCATCCGGCGGACGGGCGCGGCACGAACCGGCGCACATCCTGTTCACCTCGGGCTCCACGGGGATCCCCAAGGGGGTCGTGATCACGCACGCGAACGTCATCCACTTCGTCGAGTGGGCCACGAAGCACTTCGGCATCGGTCCGTCCGACCGGCTCTCCGGCCACCCGCCGCTTCAATTCGACCTGTCGTTCTTCGACATCTTCGGCGCCTTCGCCGCCGGCGCCCAGCTCCACCTGGTTCCGCCGGCGGCGAGCCTGCTGCCGAACGTGCTGGCCGAGTTCATGCGCGCCTCCGCGCTGACCCAGTGGTTCTCGGTCCCCTCGGTGCTGAGCTACATGGCGAAATTCGACGTGGTCGGCTACGACGACTTCCCGGCTCTGAGACGCCTGCTCTGGTGCGGTGAGGTGTTCGCGGCACCCGCCCTCATCCACTGGATGAAGCGGCTGCCCCACGTGTCGTTCACCAATCTCTATGGACCGACGGAGACGACGATCGCCAGCAGCCACTACACGCTGCCGTCCTGCCCGGGGAGCGAGCGGCAGGTCATCCCGATCGGCGTGGCGTGCGACGGAGAAGAGCTGCTCGTCCTGGACGAGGGTCTCGACCCCCTCCCGGACGGCCAGGTCGGGAGTCTCTACATCCGCGGGGCGGGGCTGAGCCCCGGTTACTGGAACGACCCCGACAGGACGCGCGAAGTCTTCCTGGACCGTCCGACCGTCGCGGGAGGGTCCGGGCGCCTCTACAGGACGGGGGATCTCGCCTGGAGGGACGAGGCCGGCCGGTTCTTTTTCGCCGGCCGCGCCGACACGCAGATCAAGAGCCGCGGGTACCGGATCGAGCTCGGGGAGATCGAGACCTGCCTGGGGACGCTGGAATCGATCCGGGAGAGCGCGGTCGTGGCGATCGCCACCGACGGGTTCGAGGGCGCCATGATCTGCTGCGCCTACGTGCCCGCGTCGGGGGCCGACGCGACACCGGTGGCCCTGCGCCAGAAACTGGGACGCCTGCTGCCGGTCCACATGCTGCCCTCGCGCTGGATGACGTTCGATCGACTCCCGAGGAACGGCAACGGGAAGATCGATCGCGCCTCCCTCAGACGCCTGTTCGAGACCCATGAGACTGTTGCCGCTCGACAGCCCTGAGCTGATCCGGCTGGTCGCCGGCTGGATGTCCAGGAAGGAGAACTATGAGTGGCTGGACTTCGGCAACGGCAAGCAGGTCCTGACGCCCGAGTGGCTGAAGATCGCGACACAGCGGGACACCGAGCTCCTGCGCGTGTTCACGGCGGATGACGACTCCGCTCCCGTCGGCATCGTCGGGCTGACGAACATCGATCGCGTGTTCCGGACGGCGCGCATCTGGGTCGTGGTCGGCGACAAGTCCTTCGGCGCGCGCGGCCACGCCACGCGGGCGGCGTCGAGGCTCCTGTCGTACGCCTTCGGGGAGCTCGGGTTGCACGCGGTGAACACGTGGATCGTCGAGCACAACCCCTCGCGCCGCATCGCCGAGCGCCTGGGATTCACGCCGATCGGCCGGCAGCGCCAGTGCCACTGCATCGACGGACGCCCCTTCGATCGTCTGTGGTTCGACCTGCTCGCGACCGAGCACCGGGAGATCTGAGATGCAGGGGAACGACGCCCTGAAGGCGAGGATCACGAGGTTGTTCGCGGAGCGTCTGAACCTGGACGTCCCGTCGGCCGACACCGATCTGTTCGAGTCGGGGGCCCTGGATTCGATGGCCTTCGTCGAGCTCCTCGCCCGGCTCGAGGGGGAGTTCGGGATCGACGTCGCGCTCGGCGACATCGCGATGGACACCTTCCGGTCGATCGAGAGGATCGCCGGCTTCGTCGAGGAGAGGTCCCGGATGAAGCGCGCGGCGAAGACGGGATGAACACGACCGCGCGCCGGAAGACCCTGCGGATGCTGTCGAACGGCCTCTACGTCATGACCGCGCGCAGCGGCCATCGCTACGGGGCGGCGACGGTGACCTGGGTGTCCCAGGCCTCGTTCCGGCCGCCGCTCCTCATGGCGGCGGTCCGCCCGGAGAGCAACGTGTTCGCATGCCTGCGGGACAGCGGTCTTGCGGCCGTCCACATCCTCGCGCGCGGGCAGGAGGAGATGGCGCGCCGGTTCTTCGCGCCGACGCGGGTGCACGACGGCGACCTCAACGGCGAGCCGTTCCGCAAGGGCGCTCTCGACGCGCCGATCCTGAACAACGCCCCGGCCTACCTGGAGTGCCGCGTCCGGCGGATCTTCGACGGCCTCGGCGATCACGCCCTGGTGGTCCTGGAGGTGATGGAGGCCGAGTGCCGCGAGCAGGCGAGACCCCTGACCATCGCGGACACGCCGTGGGAGTACGGCGGGTGAGGGCCGGCTCGCGAAGGGACGTGGCATGGAGATGACCCGAAAACTTGGCGACCGGGACGGACTTCCCGGGCCGGAGGAGGCGGCCGGCGAGGTGCGGCCCATGACCGAGAGCGACGTTCCGCGGGTCGTGAGGCTGTACGAGCGTGTGTTCGCCGGGCCCGGGGCGCGCAGCGACGAGTCCGTGCAGGATCACCTGCGCGCGGTCTTCTGCCGGAATCCCTGGCGCGACGAGGCGCTCCCCTCCCTCGTGTACGAGGACGAGTCCGGGGCGATCGCCGGGTGCCTCGGAGTGGTGCCGCGCACGATGCTGTTCGAAGGCCGGCCGATCCAGGCCGCGGTCAGCCACACCTTCATGGTCGAGCCCGGCAGCCGATCGAGCCTGGCCGCCCTGACGCTCGCCCGCGCGTTCCTCGCGGGCGGCCAGGACCTCTCGATCGCCGAGGGAGGCGCCGCGTCCCGGCGGATCCTGGAGCGGTTCGGAGGCTCGACGTCGCTCCTCCTCAGTCTGCGCTGGACAAGGCCGTTGCGCCCGAGCCGCTACGTCCTGTCGATCCTGAAGCGGCGCGGCCTGGCGGCGGTGGTGTCCTGGGCGTGCGCCCCCTTCTGCTCCGCCGCGGACGCGCTCGCCCCCCTCGTCCTGGGAGAGCCGGTCCGAATGCCCCGCCCGCGGTCCACGGGGGAGGATCTGACCACGGACGATCTGCTGGAGGGGCTGTCCCGGCTGACGGTCGATCGATCCCTGCGGCCGCAGTACGACCGGGCATCCCTGGATTGGCTCCTGAGTCTGCTGGCGAACCGGAGGCGCCGGGGTCTGTTCCAGCGCGTCGCCGTGCGGGACGGCGCGGGAGATCTCCTGGGCTGGTACCTCTATTACCTCAACGCCGGCGGCATCAGCGAAGTCGTGCAGGTCGCCGCGAGAAAGGGGTTCATGGACGAGGTCCTGACCCACCTCTTTCACCACGCCCGCAAGGGGGGTGCCCTGGCGGTGTCGGGACAGATGGACCCGGCCGCCTTCCAGGCGCTCGCCGCGAAGGGGTCCGTCTTTCACCATGATGGGATCTCGTGGTTCCTGGTTCATTCCAGGAACCCGCGCGTGCTCGCGGCGATCCATCGGGCCGACGCCTTTCTGACGAGGCTGGAGGGGGAGTGGTGCATTGGACCCTAGGTGTGCGTGATTGGAGCGGCCCGCTGGGCGCCGTTCTGGAGAGGGAGCGGGAGGTCGTGTCGGTCGAGATCGTAGACGACACCGGTCGTCTCATGGAGTTGAGGGAGGAATGGGACGACCTGCTCGCGGAGAGCGAGGCGGATGGCCTGTTTCTGACATGGGAGTGGCTGTCGACCTGGTGGAGACATCTGGGAGGGGACAGGAGGCTGTTCATCGCGGTCGTGCGCCATCGAGGCGAGCTCGTGGCCATAGCGCCGATGACAGTGAGGCCGCCGGGACTCTCCAGCGTTCTGCCGTTCCCGGCGCTCGAGTTCATGGGCACCGGCAGCATCGGCTCCGACTACCTGGACGTGATCATCCGCCGCGGGCACGAGTCGAGCGCCATGAAGACCGTCGCCGAGTGCGTCTCCGGCATGAACCGCGCCATCGAGCTCGAGCAGATCAAGATCGGGGGATGCGCCGCGCTCGAGGTCGGCCGGCTCCTGGGTCGATGCGGCTGGAGCGTCTCGGAGGAGGAGACCAACGTCTCGCGGTACATCGATTTGACCGGGCGATCGTGGACGGATTACCTCGGCAGCCTCGGTGCGGCGCACCGATACAACTTCAAACGCAGGCTGCGGCGGCTCCAGCGTGAGTTCAAGGTGCGCTTCGAAGCGAGCACGACGGAGGAAGACCGGGGTCCGGCGCTGGGCCGTCTGATCGCCCTTCACCGGGCGCGCTGGAGGGAATTCACGCGGGCCTTCCACACCCCGGGCCACGTGCGCTTCCACGAAGACTTCACGCGGCTCGCCTGCGAGCGTGGCTGGCTGAGGATCTTCACGCTGTGGCTGGACGACGAAGCGGTGGCGGCCCTGTACGCCCTGCGTTACGGGAAGGTCTTCTCGTTCTACCAGTCGGGGTTCGATCCGGCCTACGCGAAATTCAGCACCGG
>Ga0137409_10008402_pt1 | contig 10540 bp, 9 predicted proteins | sample CZODoug1_16funga_FD_122059 | JGI IMG/M metagenome (GOLD analysis project Ga0137409, IMG submission 122059) | Vadose zone soil fungal communities from Angelo Coast Range Reserve, California, USA - CZODoug1_16fungal (Hybrid Assembly) | ecosystem: Environmental > Terrestrial > Soil > Vadose zone... | reverse complement strand
GACGACGTACACGTCGATCGGCAGGCGCACCTTGTAGCCGCGGATCTGGACGTCGCGCTCCTCCATGATGTTGAGCAGGCCCACCTGGATGCGCTCGGCCAGATCCGGCAGCTCGTTGAGCGCGAAGATGCCCCGGTTGGTGCGCGGCACCAGCCCATAATGGATCGTCAGCTCGTCACCGAGGTACCGCCCCTCGGCGACCTTGATCGGATCGACCTCGCCGATGAGATCGGCGATGGTGATGTCGGGCGTGGCGAGCTTCTCGCCGTAGCGGCGGTCGCGCGGGATCCACGCGATCTCGGCCTTGTCGCCGAGCTCGGCCACGCGCTCGCGGCAGGCCCGACAGATCGGCGCGAACGGATCGTCGTTGATCTCGCAGCCGGCCAGCGCCGGCATCTCGGGGTCGAGCAGCTCGGTCAAAAGTCGCGCCATGCGGGTCTTGGCCTGGCCGCGCTCGCCCAGGAAGACGATGTCCTGGCCGGAGAGAATCGCGTTCTCGATCTGCGGCAGAACGCTTTCCTCGTACCCGACGATGCCGGGGAAGAGCGCTTCGCCCGCCCGGAGCCGCGCGATCAAGTTGTCCCGCAGCTCCTGCTTCACCGACTTCGCCTGATACCCGCTCTGACGTAGCTCGCCGATCGTGCGCGCGTTGTTCATAGTCGGCACTATGTCGCCTGCCGCGGTCGCTGTCAATTAGACGCCGATGGCCGGGCCCACGCCGATCAACGTCCGCGCCAGCTCGATCTCCCCGGCGTGACTCATGCCGTGCGAGACGCAGGTCTGCCCCAGCGCGCGAATGCCGGGCATGTCGCCGAGCGGCTTCACCGTGACCATCGCTTCCAGGTCGCCCGGGCTGGTCTTCACGAGAAAATCCTCGGTGCTGGCCCAGACCTTCTGGATGTAGTCCTTGAATAGCGTCACGTCCTTGATCCGGAGCGCCTGCGCCTGCTCCGTCGTCATACCGGTGCCCTGCGCGACCGGCGGCAGCCCGAGCTTCTCGGCATACCCGCCTTCCGCCCACACGGTCGGCCGGCGCTTCTGGAGCACGAAGCGCACGACGTTGTCCTCGGTCCGCACATAGTGGAAGTAGACCCACGCGAGCGTGTTCGCTTTGGGATGATTGGCCGGCACCATGTGCAGCTGCTCGGGCGTCAGGTCGGCGATCGCCGTGTCCAGCATTCCGTGTAGACGCTTCAGCTCGGCGTGAATGAATTCGATCGCGGTCATCATGACAGCTCTCCCTCCCGGAGAAAGGGCCCGGCGCTCTCGATTCCCTCGGCGGCCCGCATGACCTTAGACGCAGGCCGGGCTCACGTCAAGCGAGCTGGAAATAGTCCTGAGGAACGAGCAAGACCCTGAGACCACACGCCTGGAGCTCCGGGGACAGGGCTGGCGAGGCGTTCTCTTGCGGCTCGCGGATGCACGGACTTGAGCGCGCGGCGGCAGTTTCAGTCTGCCGCCGCGCGGGGGTCGACTCGATCAGGGAGCCTGTCCGGGCGTCGTCGGTACAGTCCCGACTCTACCCATGCCCGGCATCACTCCACTCGGCGGATTGGCCTTCCCCGGTGTAGGGGTGGAGAGTTGTTCGGTTGCCTTCGAGGAACGATGCTGACTGCCGGGCGCGGAGAGCGCCGTGCCACGGCCAGCACCTGTTGCATGGCTGCTGGCCGGGCTCCCGCCCTTCCCTCCAGCGCCTTCGCCGGCGCCGTGGCCGGAGCCTTGGCCGCCGCCACCACCGTTACTCGCGGCAGCCCCTCCACCATTGCCCCCTCCATTGCCGCCGCCGCCGGCGCCACCGCCACCGCCACCACCCCCGCCACCCTTGGCCAACGCGGGAGCGACCGCTAGAGCACTCACTGCGATGCCGACTACGAACGCGCGGAACAGTGCCATGTCGTGCCGCCTCCTTCTGGTGACACCAGGATTCGACGTAATGCCATTTCCTGGTTCGCCGACGCTAGCAGCGCCGGCGTCGGCTCGATACGGAGCATCGCCCGTGCCACCTCGTGGTGAGCCACGCAACTGTGGGCGCCACTGGAGATTCCCGTATCGCCGGTGTTCCCCAGAATCGATCGGCCCCGTCCACTAGGAAGGAATTTTGGGACGTTCGTGTAAAAGCGCCTCACCGGTCGACTGCGAGCGCGCTACTCTCACGCCCGGAACCCCATGAGCGACTGGTTTCCCAAGCAGACCCTGGGCTCCCTGCCCGAGCGTGCGGCCCGGCGCTGGGGAGCGCGCGAAGCCATCGTCTTCCAGGGCCGGCGCTGGTCCTTCGCGGAGCTCTCGGCGGGCGTCGACCGCCTGGCCCGCGGGCTCATCAGCCTGGGCGTGGCGCCGGGCGAGAAGATCGCGCTCTGGATGGTGAACCGGCCCGAGTTCATCGAGGCGATGTTCGCGGTGATCAAGATCGGGGCCGTGCTGGTCCCGATCAACACCCGGTTCCGGACCGACGACGTCGCCTACGTGCTCGGCCAGTCGGACGCGTCGACGCTCATCATCGCCGAGCGCTCGGGGCCCATCGACTATCTCGGCATGGTGCGGGAGCTGGTCCCGTCCCTCGCGGGCGGCGCGGCCCGCGAGTCGCGATTCCCGAGTCTCCGTCGCGTCATCTCGGTCGGCGACGCGCCGGGCGCGCCGACGTTTTCCTGGCGCGGGGTGCAGGCGGCCGGCGACGCGATCGATGCGGCCGCGCTGGGGGCGCGGGCCGAGGCGGTCGATTCCGACGCCGTGGCGTTCTTCCTGTACACGTCGGGGACGACCGGGTTCCCGAAGGGCGCGATGCACGACCACGCGATCATCCGCAACGCGACCGATCGGGCCTTTCGCATGGCGATCACGCCCGCCGACGTCATCATGATGTACCTGCCGCTCTTCCATGCGTTCGGCTTCACCGAGGGTCCCCTGATGTCGATGGTGACGGGGGCGCGGCAGGTGCTCACCGAGACCTTCGACCCGGCCGAGAGCCTGGCGCTCGTCGAGCAGGAGCGCGCCACGATCCTCCACGGCTTCGACATCCACTTCAAGGAACTGATGGAGGCGCACGAGCGTTCTCCCAGGGACGTGTCGAGCGTCCGCACCGGGATCCTCGCCACCGGCATGTCGAGCTCCGTACCGATCGCCAAGAAGGCGCGCAAGGTGCTCGGCCGCTTCCTCTCCGGATACGGGATGAGCGAATTCGGCGTGGGCGCCGCGCTCAGCGCGCTCGACTCGACGGAGGAGCAGTGCACCCAGGCGTCCGGGTTTCCGGCGCCCGGATACGAGATCCGGGTGGTCGATCCCGTGACGGGCACCGATCAGCCGCCCGGAGTGCCCGGCGAGATCCTCGTGCGGAGCTACATGACGATGCAGGGCTACTACGGCAAGCCCGCTGAAACCGCGCAGGCGCTCGACCACGACGGCTGGCTTCACTCGGGCGACATGGGCATCCTGCGGGAGGACGGGCACCTCCGCTTCATTGGCCGGTACAAGGACATGCTCAAGATCGGCGGCGAGAACGTCGACCCCATGGAAGTCGAGGCCTTCCTGATGAGCCTCGCCGGCATCAATCTGGCTGCGGTCGTGAGCTTCCCGGACGCGCGCCTGTCGGAAGTCGGCGTCGCCTTCGTGAGACGCGAGCCCGGCCACGCGCTCTCCGACGCCGAGGTGCTGGCGCACTGCAAGGGACGGATCGCGAGCTTCAAGATCCCGCGCCACGTCATCTTCGTCGACGACTTCCCGATGACCAGCTCGGGCAAGATCCAGAAGGTCAAGCTGCGCGAGGAGGCGCTGAGACGCCTCCCATCCGCCTGAGGTATGATGCGCCCCGTCCCGGCCACCCGGCGCGGGGTATTCGAATTCCGGAGGAGCTGGCCATGCCAAGGATCATCAAGGGGCTCGCGCTCGTCGTGGGGGCGCTCGTGGCGCTCACCTTGACCGACGCCGCCCATGCGCAGAAGAAGACCCTCGTCGTCGCGCTCAACCAGGATCCCGATATTCTCGATCCCACCCTGGCTCGCACCTACGTCGGGCGGATCATCTTCGCCCAGATGTGCGAGAAGCTCTACGAGATCGACGAGGGGCTCCGGATCCATCCGCAGCTCGCCGCCAGCCTGCCCGCGATCAGCGACGGAGGCCGGACCATCACGATCAAGCTGCGGTCGAGCGTGAAGTTCAACGACGGCACCTCGATGGACGCGGAGGCGGTCCGGTTCTCGCTGGAGCGACATCGCACCTTGAAGGGCTCGAATCGGGCCAGCGAGCTGGCGCCAGTCGAGACCGTCGAGGTGGTCGATCCGCTCACGGTCCGCCTGCGCCTGAAGGCGCCGTTCTCGCCGCTCCTCGCCCAGCTGACGGACCGGGCGGGCATGCCGCTGTCGCCGACGGCGGTCAACAAGCTCGGCGAGAAGTTCGGCACCGCGCCGGTCTGCGTTGGGCCGTGGCAGTTCGCCGAGCGGGTCGCCCAGGATCGGATCGTCGTCGAGAAGTCCTCGCACTACTTCGATCCGGGGCAGGCGAAGTTCGACAAGATCATCTTCCGGATCATCGTCGACGACAACGTGCGCCTGGCGAATCTGAAATCGGGCGATGTCGACTTCATGCACCAGGTGTCGCCGACCGACGCGACCGGTATCAAGCGCGAGGGGCGCTTCGAGCTGGGCAACGTGACCGGGCTCGGCTACCAGGGCATCACCATCAACCTCCGCAACAAGACCGGTAAGACGAACCCTCCCGGCGATCTCGGCACGCCGCTGGCCAACGACCCGCGCGTGCGCGAGGCCTTCGAGCTCAGCATCGATCGCGAGGCCCTGAACCAGGTGGCGTGGGACGGCCTCTTCACGCCGGGCTGCACGCCGATCCCGCCGATCAGCGTGTTCTTCGACAAGAGCCGCAAGTGTTCCGGCCGCGATGTGGCGCGGGCCAAGAAGCTCCTGGCCGACGCCGGGCTCGCCGGCGGCTACAGCTTCGAGATGACGATCGTCAACAACCCGCGCGAGCGTCGCGTCGGCGAGGTCATCCAGCAGATGGCCCGCGAGGCCGGCTTCAACATCTCGCTGCGCGCCCAGGAATTCGCCTCGGCCCTGACGGACAACGAGGATGGCAAGCACCAGGCGTTTCAGATCGGCTGGAGCGGCCGCGTCGATCCCGACGGCAACATCCACCAGATTCAGACCTGCAAGGGAAGCCTGAACACGTCGCTCGCCTGCGATGAGAAGATCGACGCGCTCCTGAACCGTGCGCGCGAGGTGAGCGACGTCGATCAGCGACGAGGGCTCTATCGCGAGGCCATCGATCTCTTCGACGCCCGGCGCAACATCATCTACGTCTACCATCCGAACTACATCGTCGCCTTCCCCAAGAACCTCAAAGGGTACAAGGCCGTGCCCGACGGCCTGATCCGGATCAAGGGCACGTCCTGGAACTGACCCGGTAGTCGGCGGCGCCGGTGTTCGACTTCCTGGTCCAGAGGGCCGCGATCTCGGTCGGGACCCTTTTCGTCATCAGCATGGTCGTCTTCACCGGCGTGCGCATGATCCCCGGCGATCCGGCGCGCGTCCTAGCCGGGACCGACGCGGACGCCGCCGGGATCGACGCGATTCGCGAGAAGTACGGTCTGAAGGATCCGATCCCCCTCCAGTATCTGCGCTGGGTGGGGCTGGCGCTCCGTGGCGACCTCGGACACTCGATCCGCACGCGCGAGTCGGTGATCGACACGGTCGCGACGAAGCTGCCGATCACGATCGAGCTCGCGTTCCTGTCGCTCCTCATCGCCGTGGGCATCGCCATCCCTGCGGGCGTCCTGGCGGCGGTGCGCCGCAACACGGTGTGGGACATGCTGGCGAGCGGCGCGTCCCTGGGCGGCGTGTCGATTCCGAACTTCTGGCTCGGGATCATGCTGATCCTGTTCTTCTCGGTGCAGCTCGGCTGGCTGCCCGCCTCGGGATTCGTCCCGATCTGGGAGAGCCCGCTCGACAACCTCCGACGCATGGTCATGCCCGCCTTCGTGCTCGGCACCGCGCTCGCCGCGGTCCTGATGCGACAGACCCGCAACAGCATGATCGAGGTCATGAGCGCGGACTACATTCGGACCGCCTACAGCAAGGGGCTGACCACCCGAGCCGTCGTCTTTCGCCACGCGATCCGCAACAGCCTAATCCCGGTCGTCACGATCCTCGGCCTGCAGATGGGCGCGCTCATCAGCGGGGCGGTCGTCACCGAGCAGATCTTCGTCGTGCCGGGCTTCGGGCGGCTGATCGTCGAGTCGGTGTTCACGCGCGACTATCCGCTCGTGCAGGGCGTCGTGCTCATCACCGCCAGCTCCTACGTCCTGATCAACCTGCTGGTCGACGTGTCCTACTCGCTCCTGAATCCCCGCATCCGCATCGGAGGGACGCCCCGTGAGTCCTAGCACGACGGCGCCGACCGCGCTGCTGGCGCGAGCGCCGTCGACCGAGCCGAGCCGCGTGGCCCGGGCGTGGCGGCAGGCGCGGCATCGGCCGGCGTCCGTGGTGGGCGCCGTGATCGTGCTCCTCTTCGTGGCCACGGCGATCGGCGCACCGTGGATCGCCGGCGTGGACCCGATGCAGACCGACTGGAAGCTGATCCGCAAGGCGCCCACATTCGCCCACCCGTTCGGCACCGACGATCTCGGACGCGACACCTTCGCGCGCGTCGTCTGGGGCACCCGCATCTCGATGCAGGCCGGCGTGTTCTCGATCCTGCTCGCGATCGCCGTCGGCGTGCCGCTCGGCCTCGTCGCCGGCTTCTATCGCGGCACCCTCGACCAGGCGATCATGCGGTTGACCGACGCGTGGCTCGCGTTCCCGTTCCTGATCCTGGCCATCGGGCTGGTGACGATCATGGGCCCGTCGCTCACGAACGCGACCGTGGCGATCGGGCTGGGCGCGACCCCGACCTACATCCGGCTCACGCGCGGCCTCGTGCTGGCGATCGCCGCGGAGGACTACGTGCACGGCGCCCGAGCGCTCGGCGCCGGGGACGTGCGTCTGATGACCCGGCACGTGTTGCCGAACATCGTGAGCTCGCTGCTCGTCCAGGCGACGATCTCGATCCCGATCGCCATCATCGCCGAGGCGATCCTGTCGTTTCTGGGCCTCGGCGTGCAGCCGCCGGCGCCGAGCTGGGGCACCATGCTGAACACCGCGCAGCAGTTCCTGGAGACGGCGCCGTGGATGGCTTGGTGGCCGGGGCTCGCGATCTTCTCGCTCACCTTGTCGTTCAACCTCGCCGGCGACGGCCTGCGCGACCTGCTCGATCCCAGGGACTACTGACCGCGGCGTGACGGCGGCCGGGCCGCCCCGCTCACTCACTCGGCGGGCAGCTCCTTCAGCAACGCCTCGGCCCCCGGCCGGTGCTTCTCACGCCACGCGCGCGGCCGCGTCGGGGACGTCATCTGCAGCACCGCCTGAATCTGCGCGCGCGCTTGCGACGTCTGTCGCCGGCTCGCGTAGTACCTCGCGAGATCCAGGCGCGCTTCGGAGAAGTTCGGGTCGGCCTCGATGGCGGCGACGAGATACGTTTCGGCGTTGCTGGCGCTTCCCTTCAGGAGGAGACGCAACGGCCCTGGCGTCCGATGAAGCAGCATGCCCATCATGTGCAGCGCCCGCGCGTGACGCGAATTCACGGCCAGCGCGCGTGACAGGAGGCGCTCGAGCTCCTGGGGAACGAGGAGCCCTCCGAGGTCCTTCTGGAGACTCGCGATCTGGCCGCGGTGCGCGGCGAGCATGAACAGGGCCTCCGCATCGTTCTGATCGAGAGCGACCGCGCGCTCCGCGGCGCTCTTCCCGAGCTGATACCAGCGCAGCCGGTCCCCGCTCGTCCAGGCGGCGATCGTGAGCGCCGCGTCCGCCAGCTTGAGCTGTATCTCGGTGCTGTTCGGTTCGAGCCTCGCCGCTTCCTCGTAGAGCGCGATAGCTCGCCGCGCGGATTCATCGGACGCGTTCGGGGCGGCCTGGAGCTGATCGGCCTGCACGACGAGCTCTCGCGCCTTCCCGGTGACGGCCGACACCGGCCAGGCCGCACCGACCGCGAGAGCCACCACGATCCATCCGTGTCGCGGCCAGCGGGGCCCGTCGACGCTCACGGCCGGAAGTATACGCGTGGTGTCGTGCGCTCACCCCCCGAGACGTCAGGGAGCAGTGCTACAGGACGATATTGTTTTTAGGTTCCAATGGAAGCGGACAGTCGGTCTCGCCCAGCATTTCCCGCAAATCTATTTCCGCGGTCCGGCACATTTGTGAGATCGGGACGTCATTCGCATTCCCTTCAAACGGGTTTTCGGTGCTCTCTCCGACTCGCTCCAGCGAGGTGTACATCCAGGAAATCAATACACTGAAAGGGATGACCAGCCAGACCATGTTTCCCTTGATCACCCCCTCGACGCTGTCATTGAGCTTGTCGAATTCCCTGAGCAACCCGAAGGGAAGCAGAAGGCAGAACAATTTGATGAAAAAGGAATTGACGGTTGCATATTGCCTTGGATATGGGAAATCCTTGATGCATTCACATCTGCCCTGTTGCAAGAGGAAATCTTTGATTGACCTTTGCATGTCGAGGAACTGCGCCACGTCTATCGCCTGGCTGGCGAAAAGCCCTTTTATCGTTTTGCTTTGAAGGCTCATGATCTGGGTTGCCTTGCTGCCCGTGGCAAGAATCTGTTTTCGCTCCGCATCAGGAAGGTATTTCGCCAGCTCCGTTTCCAATGCCGTTTGCATTTCAGGGATGGAGTAATACCTCAAGTACTCTGCATTGTGCGCCCTGCTTGTGGCTTCCCATGCCCTGTGCTCCCGCAGCCGATAGCGCAATGCAGTCAACCAGGCGAGGTGGCGATAGACGAGCTCTTTTGATTTTTCGGCATTGTCAAAAAAATCCCGGCTCATCATTCCCCAGGCCCGGCTACCGCTGATCAGGTCGCCCCATATTTGTCGCGCTTCCCAGGTACGGTTGTAGGTTTGCATGTTTTTGAAACCAACGATGAACGCGGTGGCCGTTCCCAGAAGCGCCACCACCGTCCACGGAATGCCCACCCATTTCACGTTCCCGATCTGATAGACGACAACAGGCACGACCCCCAGAATAATCAGAGCGTAGATCTCCCTCCGTGTCCAATTGAGGAGCTCAGAAAGCTTGTACGATTTTCCAGTATGCATAGTTGCGTGTCCTCCTGCAGACCGGGGATTTTACACTTATTCGGCGGAGCGATGTCCGCGCGTCCAGTACTGCCGAGCTCGTGCGCGCCGCAGGCCGCCGCGGCCTCAGCCCCGGCCGACGGCCGCGCCCGACCGTTTGTGCTCGGTGCCGAGCGGCGGCACACTCGAGCCATGGCCTGGTCGCCGAATCGAAACGCGCTCCGGGGTCGCGTCGCCGTCGTCACGGGCGCGACCCGAGGGGCCGGGCGCGGCATCGCCGCCGCCCTGGGCGAAGCGGGCGCGACGGTCGTTTGTACGGGCCGGAGTACCGGATCGACTCGATCCGAGTACAACCGTCCCGAGACCATCGAAGAAACCGCGGAGCTCGTCACGCACCTGGGCGGGACCGGCATCGCAGTCGCCCTCGACCATCTGGATCCCGCTCGAGTGAAGGCCCTGGCCGACGGGATCCGGGCCGATCACGGCCACATCGACGTGCTCGTCAACGACATCTGGGGCGGCGAGCTGCTCAAGGGCGGGCCCGCGCAGTGGAACACGCCCATCTGGGCGCACGACCTCGACAAGGGACTCCGAATATTACGGCTCGCCATCGACACGCACCTCGTCACGTCGCATCACCTGCTTCCGCTCCTCATCGACAGGCCGGGTGGTTTACTCGTCGAGGTGACCGACGGCACCCTCGAGTACAACGCCGCACACTATCGGATCTCGGTGTTCTACGACCTCGCCAAGGTCTCCGTGAACCGGCTGGCGTTCTCCCAGGGACACGAGCTCAAGCCCCACGGCGCCACGGCGGTCGCCATCACGCCCGGGTGGCTTCGCTCGGAGATGATGCTCGACAATTTCGGCGTCTCCGAGGAGAGCTGGCGCGACGCGGTCGACCGGAAGATGGCGCCTCCCGATTTCGCCCTGTCCGAGTCGCCTCGCTACGTCGGCCGCGCCGTCGTCGCGCTCGCCTCGGATCCCGATCGGAGCCGATGGAACCAGCGGTCGGTCAGCTCGGCTCAGCTCGCGCACGAATATGGCTTCACCGATCTCGACGGCTCTCGGCCCGACATCTGGAGATACTTCGAGGAAGCGGACTCGTCGGCGTCGCGGTTCGATCCACCGGTATAATCGGCGCGTGCGTCCGACCCTCGTCCTGCTGGTCCGTCACGGGCAGACGCCGACGACCGGAAAGGTGCTCCCGGGGCAGGCGCCGGGCCTGCATCTCGCCGAGGAGGGTCAGCACCAGGCGAACGTCGTCGCCGCGCGCATCGACAAGCTGCCCAAGATCGCGGCCGTGTACGCGTCGCAGCTCGAGCGCGCGCGCGAGACCGCGTTGCCGATCGCCCGCACGCACGGGCTGGCGGTGCGCATCGACCGTGATCTGGCCGACGGCGACGTCGGCGAGT
>Ga0137409_10008401_pt1 | contig 10541 bp, 5 predicted proteins | sample CZODoug1_16funga_FD_122059 | JGI IMG/M metagenome (GOLD analysis project Ga0137409, IMG submission 122059) | Vadose zone soil fungal communities from Angelo Coast Range Reserve, California, USA - CZODoug1_16fungal (Hybrid Assembly) | ecosystem: Environmental > Terrestrial > Soil > Vadose zone... | reverse complement strand
AGGACATCCGCAAATCGCTGCGGATGGTCCTCGAGTACGAGGAGTACGAGTGCCTCGAGGCCGCCTCGGCCCCGGACGGGATCGAGGCGATCCGCCGGGACGCTCCGGACGCCGTCCTTCTCGACATCAAGATGCCGGGGATGGACGGACTGGAGGCTCTGCAGGCGATCCGCTCCAAGGACGCGCACACTCCCGTTCTGATGATCTCCGGGCATGGCGACATCCCGACCGCGGTCGAGGCGATCCAGAAGGGGGCGTACGATTTTCTGGAGAAGCCGCTCGAATCCGAGCGCGTCCTCACGGCCCTGCGCAACGCCATCGAGCGCAAGCGGCTGCGCCAGGAGAACCTGCGCCTCCGGCACCAGGTCGAGGCCAGCCTCCGGCTGGTGGGGGAGTCGAAGGCGATGAAAGGAGTGCGCGAGGCGATCGCGAGGGCGGCGCCGGCGCACGCGACGGTGCTGATCACGGGCGAGAGCGGCACCGGCAAGGAGCTGGTCGCCTGGGAGATCCATCGCAACAGCGATCGGGCCGAGAGGCCCTTCGTGAAGATCAATTGCGCGGCCATCCCCGAGGAGCTGATCGAATCCGAGCTGTTCGGCCACGAGAGAGGGGCGTTCACGGGCGCGACCGTGCGACAGATCGGCAAGTTCGTGCAGGCGGACGGCGGGACCATCTTCCTGGACGAGATCGGCGACATGAGCGCGCGCACGCAGGCAAAGGTGCTGCGCGTCCTCGAGAACGGCGAGGTGGAGCCGGTGGGCATGGCGAAGACCAGCCGGGTCGACGTGCGCGTCATCGCCGCCACGAACAAGGATCTCCGCGAGCGGATCCACGCCGGGGCCTTCCGCGAGGACCTGTTCTTCCGTCTGAACGTGCTTCCGATCGTCTGCCCGTCCCTGCGCGAGCGCCGCGAGGACGTCCCGGCCCTCCTCGACTACTTCGTCGAGACCTTCACCTCCGACAGCAGCTACCGCCCCAAGCGCTTCTCGCCGGCCGCCGTCGAGCGCCTGGCGGCCCGGCCCTGGCGGGGGAACGCCCGCGAGCTGCGCAACGCGGTCGAGCGGCTGCTCATCATGGTCGAACGGGAGACGATCGAGGCGGAGGACGTCGACGCGCTGGCGGGCGAGACCCCGGCGGGCCCGGCACCCGACGTCGCGCCGACCGTGGCGCAGGCCGGCGCAGCCGGACCCGCCGTCGCGCCCCCGGAGGGCGGAACCGCGCCGGCCGCCGCCGGCGAGGCGCGCGCCCCCTCCGCCCTCGAAGCGCCCGATCCGACCTCGTTCCGCACCCTGCAGGACTACAAGGACGAGGCCGAGAGAATCTTCATCCTGAGGAAGCTCAAGGAGAACCGCTGGAACATCTCGCGCACGGCAAGGGCGATCGATACCCCCCGGAGCAACCTGTACAAGAAACTCGAGCAGTACGGGATCTCAAGAGACCAGGTGCAGGAATGAGGCAAGCCCTCACGAGCGCGCGGCGGTCGCGTTCGTGAGCCCGCGGCGCGGCGTCGTCATCGTGGACGGGGTCAGGACGCCCTTCTGCAGGTCCTGGGGCGTTCTCAATCAAGTGCCGGCCGACGAGCTCTGCCGCATCACCATCGCGGAGGCGATGGCCCGCGTCGAGCTGGACCCGCGCCTGGTGGACGAGGTGATCATCGGCAGCATCGCCCAGCCCGCGGAATCCACGACCATCGCCCGTGTGGCGGCGCTGAAGGCCGGCGTGCCGCGCCGCGTTCCGGGCTTCACGGTCAACCAGAACTGCGGGTCGGGGATCCAGGCGATCGTCAGCGCGTTCCATCGCATCGAGTCGGGCGCCGCCGACGTCATCATCGCCGGCGGCGTCGAATCGATGTCGCGCATCCCGTTCCAGCTCGGGCAGGCGTTCACCGACGATCTGATGAGGTTCCGGCGCGCCCGCACCCTGCCGCAGCGTCTGGCCGCCCTGTGGAAGGCGCGTCTCAGGGACCTCCGTCCCGTCTCGGCTCTCGAGGTGGGGCTGCGCGACGCCATCTGCGGCCTGAACATGGGGGAGACCGCCGAGGTCCTGGCGCGCCGCTTCCATGTGACGCGTCAGGAGCAGGACGCCTTCGCGCTCGAGAGCCACAGGCGCGCCGTGACGGCGCGCGATCGTCTGCGCCAGGAGATCGTCCCGGTCTACCCCCCGCCCCGGTTCCAGCCGATCCTGGACGACGTCGGGCCGCGCGAGGACCAGACGCTGGAGCAGCTCGCGCGCCTGAAGCCGGCCTTCGACAGGACGTGGGGGACGGTGACGGCCGGCAACTCCTGCATGCTCACCGACGGCGCGGCGTCGCTCGTGATCGCCTCCGAGGAGCGCGCGCGCGAGCTCGGTCTGCCGTACCTCGGGCGGATCCGATCGTACGGGTTCGCGGGACTCGACCCCGCGGTGATGGGCCTGGGACCGGTGTACGCGACCGCCGTCGCCCTGGAGCGCGCCGGCGCCGTGCTGCGGGACGTGCAGCTCGTCGAGATCAACGAGGCGTTCGCCGCGCAGGTCCTGGCGGTGCGCCAGGCGTTCGCCTCCGCCGAGTTCGCCGCGAACGAGCTGGGGCTGAAGGCGGCGCTGGGGGAGATCAAACCCGAGATCACGAATGTGAACGGCGGCGCCATCGCGCTCGGTCACCCGGTCGGCTGCTCGGGAGCGCGGCTGGCGCTGACCCTGCTGAAGGAGATGGCGCGCCGCGACCTGGGTCTGGGGCTGGCCTCGCTGTGCATCGGGGGGGGCCAGGGCGCGGCCTTGATCTTGGAGCGGTCGTAGAGCATCTTACCGGGAGCGGGTCGCACGATCGATCGGAGGATGCGCGCATGGAGGCCAAACGGGCGGCCGTGTCCGAGACGGGGGAGAAGACCCTGTCGATGGAGGGGCCGGGTGTCGTCCTTGAGACCCGCCGCGACGGTCTCGCCTTCCTGATCTTCGATAAGCCGCACGACAAGGTGAATCTCTTGACCGCGCCCGTCGTCGCGGTCCTCGAGATCCTGATCGACCAGGCGTCGCACGACAAGAACGTCCGCGGGCTGGTGGTCATGAGCGCCAAGCCGGCGTCGTTCATCGCCGGGGCCGACGTCAACGAGATCCGCGCCCTGCGCTCGATCCAGGACGCCGAGCACGCCTCGCGCAAGGGACAGCGTCTGTTCGACGCGGTCGAGCGTCTGCCCTTCCCGGTGGTGGCCGCCATCAACGGCACCTGCCTCGGGGGCGGGACCGAGCTCGTCCTCTCCTGTCATTTCCGGATCGTCGCCGACGACCCGCGCGTCGAGATCGGGCTCCCGGAAGTCCGTCTCGGGATCATGCCCGGCTGGGGCGGGACGCAGCGCCTGCCGCGCCTGGTCGGCCTGGCCCCGGGCCTCGACATGATCCTGACGGGCCGCAGCGCGAACGCCCGCCGCGCCGTGAGCATCGGTCTGGCCGACGAGATCGTGCCCTCCGAGCTGCTCCTGGAGGCGGCCGAGAAGCTGGTGATGGACGCGGCCGAGGGCCGGCGGCGGCCCCGCCGACGGCTGCCCGACTCCACCCTGGCCCGGCTGAACCCGGTGCACCTGGCGCGTCTCGCGCTGGCCTCGCAGTTCGCCCGCCGCGGTCTCAGGAAGCGCGTCGCCGAGGTCCACTACCCGGCCCCGTACCGGGCGCTCGAGGCGGTCCTCCACGGGCTGCGCCACGGGATGGCGGAAGGATTGCTGCGCGAGGCCGAGCTTCTCGGTCCTCTCGCCGCCTCGCGCACCAGCAAGAACCTCGTGTCCATCTTCCTCATGCAGCGCGCCGCGCGCCGCGACCCGGGGGTCGACGATCCCGCCGTCCGGCCGCGGGACGTCCGGGCCGCCGCGGTGATCGGGGCCGGCGTCATGGGTGGAGGCATCGCGCAGGCGCTGGCGCGCAGCGGTGTCGGAGTCCGGCTGAAGGACATCGACCCTCAGGCGCTGTCGCGTGGCATCCGCCACGCGCACGACCTCTACCAGGAGGAGGTCAGGAAGGGGCGCCTGAGCCGGCGCGAGCGCGACCAGAAGGCGGCCCTGATCCAGCCGACCCTCGAGTACACCGGCCTGCGCCGCTCGGACGTCGTGATCGAGGCGGTCGTCGAGTCGCTGGCGGTCAAGCACAAGGTGCTGCGCGAAGTCGAGGCGGTCGTGCCGGAGGGATTCATCTTCGCGACCAACACGTCGTCCCTGCCGATCGAGGCCATCGGCAAGGAGGCGCGCCGCCCCGAGGACGTCGTCGGCCTGCATTTCTTCAACCCGGTCCACAAGATGCCGCTGGTCGAGGTGATCAAGGGCCCGCGCACGTCGCAGGAGGCGGTGGCGACCGCGGTCGCTCTGGCCAAGCGCATCGGCAAGACTCCGATCGTAGTCGGAGACGCTCCGGGCTTCCTGGTGAACCGCATCCTGATGACCTACCTCGGCGAGTCTCTCGTGATGATCGAGGAGGGGGGGAGGATCGACGAGATCGACCGCGTCATGCTCGACTTCGGGATGCCGATGGGTCCCCTGGCGCTCCTCGATCAGATCGGCATCGACGTCGCCAACCACGTCGCCGGCGTTCTCTCCGAGGCCTTCCGCGATCGCGCCCCGCGCTCCACTGCTCTGCAGATTCTCAAGGACAAGGGGTGGCTCGGGCGCAAGACGGGGCGCGGGTTCTACATCCACCCGGACGGCCCGGACGACGCCGGTGCCGACGACGGCGGCGGTCCCGGCGGCGGGCGACCGGCCGCCCGGCGCAGGACGAGCCGATCCGAAGGGCCGCCGCGCGACGTGAACGAGGCCGTGTACGCGTTGATCTCCGCCCGGCCCCGGGAGCACGTGGACGCCGGGCCGACCGAGACGCGGCTCGTCCTGCCGATGATCAACGAGGCGGCACGGTGCCTCGAGGCCGGCGTCGTCGCCAATCCCTCGCACGTCGATCTGGCGATGGTCCTCGGCACCGGTTTCCCGCCGTTCCGCGGCGGTCTCCTGCGTCACGCCGACACGCTCGGCCTCACCGCGGTCGTGCAGGGTCTCGAGGCCCTCGCCGGCCGGCACGGTCCGCGCTTCCTGGCGACCCGGCTTCTGCTGGAGATGGCGCGCGAGGGGCGGGCCTTTTTCGAGAAGGAGTAACGTGGCAACCCCGATGGTCCAGACCGGGAGCAAGGCGCGTCCGGCGGCCGCCGCAGCGCCCGCGAGCTTCATGAAGTCGCTGTTCAGCGGCCGTCTCGAGGCGGGGATGGTGTTCCCGTATCCGCGGCAGGACGCGGAGGACAGGGAAACGCTGAACCTGGTCCTGGAGTCGTTTCGAGCGTGGGCGCGCGAGCGCCTGGATGGCGCCGCCATCGACAAGGCGGCCGTCTTCCCCGAGGCGCAGGTGCGCGAGCTGAAGGAACTCGGTCTCCTGGGGCTCACCATCCCCGAAGAGTACGGCGGCGGCGGACTGTCGATCACCTCGTACTGCCGACTGATGGAGGAGATCTGCCACTTCTGCGCGGCGACCTGCACGATCGTCGGCGCGCACCTCGGGATCGGCAGCAAGGGGATCCTCCTGTACGGAAGCGAGACCCAGAAGAGGCGCTGGCTGCCGGCCGTCGCGAAGGGTGATCTCCTGTGCGCCTACGCCCTGACCGAGCCCGACTCGGGGTCGGATGCCGCGTCCCTCAAGACCCGCGCCGTGTGGGACGAGGCGCGGAAGGTCTACGTCCTGACCGGCGGCAAGCGCTTCATCACCAACGGCGGCAAGGCGGGCCTGTTCACGGTGTTCGCGCGCATGCAGGTCGGCGGCGAGGACAGGATCAGCGCCTTCGTGGTGACGCGCGACCTGCCCGGAGTCTCGACCGGCAAGGAGGAGGACAAGCTCGGCCTGAAGGGCTCGTCCACGACCGACCTGTACCTCGAGAACGTGCCGGTGCCGAAGGACAACCTGCTCGGCGAGCCCGGGCGCGGCTTCAAGTACGCCATGGAGATCCTCAACGACGGCCGCGTGTCCCTCGCCGCGGGGGCCGTCGGCGGCGCCAAGGAGATGATCGATCGCAGCGTCGAGTACGCGAAGCAGCGCCGCCAGTTCGAACGCCCGATCGCCGAGTTCGAGATGATCCGCGACAAGGTCGCCGAGATGATGACCGGCACCTATGCCGCCGAGAGCATGGTCTACCTGACCACCGGTCTGGCGGAGCGCGGCGACGTCGACTACTCCATCGAGTCGGCCCTCTGCAAGATCTTCTCCTCGGAGAACGCCTGGCGCGTGGTGAACCACGCCGTGCAGATCGCCGGCGGCAACGGTTTCATCAAGGAGTACCCGTACGAGCGCTACCTGCGCGACTGCCGCATCAACATGATCTTCGAGGGCACGAACGAGATCCTGCGCGCCTTCGTGACCCTGGCCGGCATCCAGAAGCTGGGCGAGGAGCTGAAGAAGGTCGGGCGGGCCCTGAGCGATCCGATCTCCCAGATCGGCGTCCTGTCCGACTTCGCCCTGAAGAAGATCCGGCAGGCGATCACCGACGAGCAGTTCCCGGACATCCACCCGCTGTTGCAGAAAACCGCCGTGCGCGCGGCCCATTATGCCGAGGCGCTGTCCACCACCGCCGAAGCCGCCCTGCGCGAGCATGGAAAGGTGATCCTCGAGCGCGAGTTCATCCAGGAGCGGCTCTCGGAGTCGGCCGGAGACCTGTACGCTCTCATCGCCTGTCTGTCGCGCGCCAACACCCGCATCCGGGAGGACGGGACCGACAAGGCGAAGCGGGACATCCTCCTCACGCGGACGTTCGGCAACGCCGCCTGGCGACGCATCCGCCGCCGTCTGCACCAGGTCACCCACAACCAGGACAGAAACCTCGTGCGCGTCAGCGACCTCGCCTACGATCAGAACGGCTTCGGCGAAGACCTGATCGCCTGAACTGCCCTCCGGAATCACCGCGGTGCCCCGTGGCGGGCCGCCGCAGGGGCTCGCCTCATATTCGCTCGCGGGGGGAAACGGGTGTCCATCATCACGCGCATGGCGCGGCTCAAAATCGGCGCGCCCCTGCGGCAGGCCCGCCACGGACCTCCGCGGTTCTTCGTGGCAGGGCAGGACGCGCTCATGTCATCTTCTCATTGGAACGGAAAGGCCGAACCGATGGGATGTTGTTCGGCGCTCCGGGGCAACCATCGCGCCGCGCGTGCGAGCATGAGCCTGGGTCGCCGCGCGCAACCGGGCCCGACAACCGCGGCGGGACGTTGACTCGGATTCGGCGGAAACGCTAGCATGCGACGCATCGTCGCATCGACAGGCGTTTCACGTCGCGGCCGGCCCGACGGGCCGCAGCAACGCGGGAGGCGAGGCGTGCGGATCGTGGTGCTGGGCGGGGCCGGGATCATCGGACGCTCCATCGTGCGGGACCTGGCGGACGACCGGGAGGTCGAGGAGATCGTCGTCGCCGACCTCGATCTGGACGGGGCGAGGAAGGTGGCCGGGACGCTGGCCCGGCCCGGCGTGACCGCGGTCAGGGCGGACGTCACCGACAGCACCGCGCTCGTCGCGCTCCTCAAGGGCGCCGCGTGTGTCGTCAATTCGGTGCAGTACTATTTCAATATCCCCATCATGCGCGCCTGCCTCGAGGCGAAGACGCACTACATCGACCTGGGCGGGTTGTTCCACACCACGCGCAAGCAGCTCGAGCTGCACGGCGAATTCAAGAAGACGGGTCTTCTGGCGGTCCTGGGTCTCGGGTCCTGCCCGGGAATCGCGAACGTGCAGGCGCGCACCGTCGCCGACGGATTCGACAGCGTCGAGTCGATCCGGATCTACAACGGCGCCACACCCGACATGGGCGACTCCCTTGCCTGGGCCTACTCGATCCAGACGATCTTCGACGAGATCACCCAGCCGCCGGTCGTGTTCAGGGAGGGCAGGTTCCTGGAGACCGAGCCGCTCGGCGAAGAGGAGCTGTACCGCTTCCAGGACCCGATAGGAGTTTCGAAAGTGCACCTGTCGCTGCATTCCGAGGTCGCGACTCTGCCCCTGACCTACGGCCCGAAGGGGATCAAGGACTGCTTCTTCAAGATCTCGTTCTTCGGCTACTCGGAGAAGGCGTTGCGTCAGCTGCAGTTCCTGGCGCAGATCGGCATGGCCTCGGGCGAGCCGATCGAGGTGCGCGGCGTAAACGTGCGGCCGCGCGACGTGCTGGTCGAGGTCCTGAAGCGCGCGCCCCAGACCGAGCGCAAGGGGAGCCTCGGCTTCAAGGACATCGTGACCGAGGTGCGCGGCACCCGCGCGGGGAAACCGGTGACCGGCCGGGTCGAGACGATCGCCTGGCCGCACAAGGCGTGGGGGATCTCGGGCGGCACGATGCTGGTCGCCTCGCCTCCGGCCATCGTGGCGCGAAGGATCGCGCGCGGACAGATGAAGCAGGCCGGTGCGCTGCCCCCCGAGCAGGCCGTCGATCCCGCGGCCTTCTTCCGCGATCTCGAGACGCGCGGCGCGCGCACGACGGTCGCCGTCGCCGAGACCTTTCCCGGATAGAAGACTTCGCAGCCCGTCACTCGAGAGACTCAAGAAAACGCCGGGCGGCGCCCCACACCTCGTCTTCGTGCAGGGCCCACAGGTCGTTGTGCCCGCCTCCCTCGATCGCGACGAGCTCCTTGCTCCCGGGCGCCAGCTCGAACAGCCGGCGGCCGAGGCGAAACGGAGCGATGTCATCCGCCGTCCCGTGGATGACCAGGATCGGAGAATGGATCCGCCCGATCCGCGACGCCGAGTCGAACCGGTACGTCCCGAACCGTGACAGGATCAGCAGGACCGAGTGTCCGCCGTCACGAAGAAGCTCGGCGACGGAGGTGAATGGCGACTCGAGGATGACGCCCGCGAGCGGCGCGACCTCGGCGCCCCGGCCGCGATCCGCCCCCGCGTCGTCCGCCGCCGCTTCGACCGCGACCGCCGACCCGATCGAGCGTCCCCACACGACGATCCGCGCCGCGTCGACGTCCCGCCGCGATCGCAGGTACGCGAGCGCGGCGCGGCCGTCACTGTACAGACCGCTCTCCGACGGCTGGCCCGCGCTCTCGCCGTAACCCCGGTAGTCGACGAGCATCAGGTTGTATCCCGCGGGCCGGGCCAGGAGCGCGAGGTCGAGAAAGCCGCCGATGTTCTCGGCGTTGCCATGAAAGAGCAGGAGCGTCAGCGGCGGGCGAGTCGGCGTCCGGGAATCGTCCCGCCGGGCCGGCTGCTCCGTTGCCGGAATGAACCAGCCGTGGATGTTGACACCGTCCTCGGTCAGCATGAGGACGTCCTCGAACGGCAGGCCGAGCGCACCGGGAGTGGCGGCGTATCCTCGCGGCGGATGGACTGCGAGACGCGGCTCGAGGAGCAGGGCGGCGATCTTGAGCGCCAGGACGCCCGCAACGACGACCCCGGAGACCACCAGGATCAGGCGGACGCTCTGCAGGGCGACCGAGCCCCAGGTCACGCGGGTTCAGCTCGCCTTGGAGATATCGGCCAGCAGCGTGTGATCGTCGTCGAGCGTCACATCCTTCGGCTCAACCGGAGACATGAGCTTGATGTCCTGCTCGGCCTGGACCACGCCCTTATATTGGGGAGGGATGTCTGTGCCCTTAGCGTGAATGTGGATCGGCATCAGAACTCGCTTCAGATGATTCTTGTCTTCCTGGGCGACGTGGACCGTGATAAGGAACTTGCCGTCCGGCTGCTTTTCGGAGCGCCAGGAATAACGAAATTTCGGAATGCCGACGTCCCAGAACCATTGGTCGAAAAAGTAAGTGTAATTCGAGCCCGAGACTCTGTTGACCTCCCGCAGGAGCATCTCCGTCGAGATATTCTGATTCCTGTAGGTCTCCTGGATGCTGCGCATCACCTTGGCGTACATTTCATCGTCGAGCTGGACCCGCAGCATGTGCAGTACGTACGGACCTTTGCTGTACAGTAGATACGTCCGATAGTCTGCACCGTTCGGACCGGACTGCATGTTGGCGGTCGAGATGGGTCCCTGGGGGTCGCCCAGTCTCGCCGACTTCTTCCACTCCTCCAGAGTTCGTTGGAACCGCTTTGGGCCCTGGTACTCCTTCACGAATATGCCCGATGCGTATTCGGCGAAGGACTCGCTCATCCACTCGTCGTCCCCCGTCGCGCCGTCAACCTGATGCCCCCACCATTGATGCGCGAATTCGTGAGCCACGAACCCGTGGACGAAATCGCTCGTCAATGTGGCCTGCGAGAGAAAAGCCGCCCCTGTCAATTGAACGAATCCTTGCGGCGATTGACCAAAATCAAGCTGCGGGGCCATTTGGGCGATGTGCAGCTCATCGTACGGATAGGGTCCATAGATCTTTTCGTAGAGCTTGAGTACCTCCTTCCACTCATTGAAGAAACTCTTGACCTTGTCTGTGGGCGCAGCGAGGTCGACGGTAAAAGGGGCGGGCGCGTCCAGCAGATCCAGAAGCTCGGGGTCCGTGATGGTGACGGTCATCGTCGGGAAGGAATGAATCGTAAGCGGCCAGGTCTTCTTGGTTTCCTCGCTTACATAGTCGGACGTGGCCTTCTGGAAACGCCCGAATATGACCCAGGGAAACTCA
>Ga0137409_10008399_pt1 | contig 10542 bp, 12 predicted proteins | sample CZODoug1_16funga_FD_122059 | JGI IMG/M metagenome (GOLD analysis project Ga0137409, IMG submission 122059) | Vadose zone soil fungal communities from Angelo Coast Range Reserve, California, USA - CZODoug1_16fungal (Hybrid Assembly) | ecosystem: Environmental > Terrestrial > Soil > Vadose zone... | reverse complement strand
GCCAGCCCTCCCTCAGCGGCGGACTCGCGCGCGCGCTGGTCGTCACGACAGGCCGTCGCGACCTGGCACTGCTGCACGGCGCGCCGCGCGGAGAGATCGTCCACCGATGCGATCACCTGTACAGCCCCCGCGGACTTGCCGGACGCAGTGCGAAACCACGCCACTCCATCTTGCGTTCGAACCTGCCGGGAGAATGATGATGTGGTTCCCGCAGTCAACTGAAAGTTGATCGTGACCGGAGCGAGCACCAAATTGTGAAATTGATCGAACGGAAGCGCCACGCCGCTCACGGCGTCGCCCCGCGACACCGGGACGCGCGACGGGTGCACCAGGAATGCGAGGCTGGCAGGCTTTGCCGCCGTCACGTAGAAGCTGGCACTGCTACAGGAGGCGGAACACAACACCGCCAGATAGCCGCCTGCATTCCGCAACTCGTCTGCCGAGAGACGAATATCTTCCCCAAGGCTGACATCGCTTTTACGCGAAACTCCGGGACCCATCAGATAGAACGTGGCTTTGCCGCTTCCCGTGGTCGAAACGGCCGCATCGGCTCCAGCAGTGGCCGAGGTGGGTACGCGAAGCTCCTGCGCTTGAACTGTTACAACCGTCAGCGCCATCGCCGCGCAGATCAGAAGGATCCGATACATTTCTAGGACCTGCCCAAACTGTAGTGGTTGACAACAACATGAAAGCTCTGGACCTTCGACGCCAACGATCGCGGAATCTCCACCGCGAAAGGCTCGGAGGACTGCGGGAGCAAAGCGCGGCCCACGTATCCATCGGCCACCCACACTACTTTGCCGTTGTTGTCGTAGAAACTGGCGATGACGTGTGGAATATTGACCGTCTGACCGCTCTCATTGAGCAGGTCTCCATGCAGAACGCTCTTCCCCTGGGCGTCGGACTCCACTCTCTGATTCATCACCCCAACGACCGGATCGGCGGAAGCTGGAACTAAACCGGCCTTTACATCCATACGGACGTTCTTGACATCCTTGAGACTCAGCTTCGGGAAGTCGATCCGGTAGGGCGTTACCTGCTTTGGCAGCAGAATGTGCGCTATCTTGTCAAAACTGGTTTCGTCATCGATGGGACTGCCCGATCCATCGAGGACGGTGGCGTTGACATTTACAAAGGCCGGCACCGTGTCTTCGTTTACCGCTTCACCCATCACAATTAAGCCTTCAGCAGAGTCCACGGCGTTCATGGAGGTGATTCGCACGGAGGATCGCGAACATGCGGCCGCTGTTTCTGAAAGACAGCCGGAGCAGGGATTTGAGGTTGAACGCCGCGTCGTGCGACCGGACGGGTCGGTGCGATGGATCCGTGTTCGTGGATTTCCCGTGAAAAATCAGTCGGGAATAGTGTACCGGATCGCCGGCGTTGCAGAGGACATCACCGAGCGCAGGCAAGCGGGGCGCGCGTTGCGGCGATCGGCCGGGGAGCTCCAGGCGCTGTCGCGGCGGCTGGTCGAGGTTCAGGAGTCCGAGCGCCGCCGCCTTTCGCGCGAGCTCCACGATCGGGTCGGCCAGAACCTGACCGCTCTCAAAATCAACCTCGATATCCTCCAGACCGCACTCGCTTCGCACGGAGACGACGAAGTGCGAGCACGAGTGGATGATTCGGGGTCGCTGCTCGAATCGACGGTGGACACGATCGAAAACGTCATGTCCGAGCTGCGACCGCCGATGCTCGACGACCATGGGCTCGCCGCAGCATTGGAGTGGTATGCGAGAAACTTCTCCACGCGAACGGGAATCGCGGTTGCGGTACGCGCCGGCGAGCCGCCGGTACGACCGGCACTGCAAGCCGAGATCGCGCTCTTTCGCATCGGCCAGGAGGCACTCAATAACGTCGCCAAGCACGCCCGCGCTCAGCGCGTCGAAATCACGCTCGATCACGCGAACGGCGAATGCGTGCTGTCGGTGCAGGATGACGGAGTCGGCTTTGCCGGCGAGGAGGATACGTCGGACAAGCAGAAGCCGGGACTCGGCATGGTGACGATGAGGGAACGGGCGCAGGCCCTGGGCGGGCGCTTCGAGGTTTGGGCGCAGCCCGGCCGCGGGACGCGACTCACCGTGCGGGTTCCGTATTGACCTGAGTCTTCGTTCGGCGCCAATGCAAGCTGACGAGACAGGCCGCCGCGATTACTTCTCGCCGCGCTGCATGCCACCGACGACGGTTTGAGCATTCAACCTTCGCGGCACACTAAACCGCTCTCGTAACGCCCTCTCGCCGGCGGCGGCGAAGGTCACTAGACGGGAGCCTTTTGCGCGCCGCGCCCAACCGAGAGCCAGGCATCGGCTCAATACTGCCGCGCCGGCGGCGCCGGCGAGATGATGGCGGCGCATGCTCCAATCGAGGCACGCCCGGCACAGCGGCCGCCGTTGCCGCGCAAGCGAGCTGGCGTCGATCCCAAACTCCATAAAGAAGCGCTGGCCACGCGGCGTCAGCTCGAGACCTTCGGTGCCGGAGCGCAAGAGACGCCGCTGCTCGAGGCTGTCAAAGATCAATACGCCCAGCTCGCCCGCGAGATGGTCGTAGCAAACGCGCGCCTTGCGCACCGCCGGTTCGCGCGCGCTCGCGCGCACGCGCACGGCGCCGGTGCGATACGCCACGCCCATCAGGCTTTCGAGAAGGTGGGCGACATCGCGATCGGCCAGGCGGAAGTAGCGATGACGGCCCTGCGCCTCGACCGCGAGCAGTTGCGCCTCGAGCAGCTTGGTGAGGTGCGCGCTCACGGTCTGCTTGGTGACCCCGGCCACCGCCGCGAGCTCGGTGGCCGTCAGCGCCTGGCCGGCCAACAAAGCGCTGAGCACTTCGGCCCGGGCATGGTCGCCGATCAGAGCGGCGATGCCGACGATGTTCGGTCCATCCTTCATGGTTCGATCTTAGCCGAACCATTGCGGTGGCGCGGCGGCGTATTCTTGTCGCCTTCCCGCCAGCATGACTTAAGGGTGCGCCGCCATGACCGTGACTTGTTTTATCCGCTATGAAATCGATCCCTTCCAGCGTGACGCATTCAAGGAATATGCCGAGCGCTGGGGCCACATCATCCCGCGTTGCGGCGGCGACCTGGTCGGCTACTTTCTGCCGTACGAGGGGACCAACAACGTGGCCTGGGGTCTAATCGCCTTCGCCAGCCTGGCCAGTTACGAAACCTACCGCGCGCGCCTGAAATCCGACCCGGAGGGCCGCGCGAACTTTGCCTTCGCGCAGGAGCACCGGCTGATTCTGCGCGAGGAACGTACATTCCTGGAAACGGTCGATGGGACATTTCGCCGTGGCGCCACATAACAGGGCAACGCGCGTGATCGCCGCGATCGTCGAAGCGGCTGCCACCTGGATTCCGACATGAGCGTGCAACTCAATCACACCATTGTCTGGTGCCACAACAAGCAGACCTCCGCGACGTTTCTCGCCGGACTTCTCGGCCTGCCACCTCCCATCCGGTTCGGACCATTTCTGGTGGTCGAATTGGGCAACGGCGTCGCGCTCGATTGCCACGAGACCGAAGGCGAAATCACCTCCCAACACTATGCGTTCCTGGTCGGCGAAGAAGACTTCGATCGAACGTTCGCCCGCATCGGTGCGCAAGGTCTTGCGCATTGGGCCGACCCCGGTCTGCGCCGCGCCGGCGAAATCAACCGCAACGACGGCGGCCGCGGGGTTTATTTCAAGGACCCGGATGGTCATTTGCTCGAGATCATCACCCGCCCTTATGGCAGCGGCGGATAGTTCACGCTGTCCGAATGCAACACAATGGGTCTCCTCTGCGGGCGTACTATTTCTCGCCCGTCACAGCAGTCCGCAACACCTGCGAGCGGGTACTTAGGCAGATAGGCCCGCACACCCAGGGGCAATCGAAAATCAAAACAGGGAGGCGATCATGAGGCGTCTGGTTCTTGCGGCACTGTCAGTTGGCTTGCTTGCGATCGGCGGCAATGGCGCGCGCGCGGCCGATCATTTTGTGCTGGAGCGCGACGCGGCGAGCCGTTTCGCGACCCTGCCCGATGGTGTGCGTTATCCCGAAGGCATTGCGGCGAATCCGGCGACCGGCGACATTTTCGTCGCGACCTTCGACTTCACCCGTCCGAACAAACTCATGCGCTTCGCCCACAACGGCCACCTCAGCGCGAGCAAGGATTTTGCTGGCACGCCGCTGCTCGGACTCGACTTCGATGCGGCGCACGGCAAGGTGTACATCCTGAACTTCGGCGCCTCGAAACTGCAGCGAATCGCGGCCGACTTCGACGCGGCTACACCGGTGGAGGACGTCGCCACCTTTCCGGCAATTGGCGCGCCGGCGCCGCGCAGCGCCGGCAATCCGGACGGCAGCAGCGACACGATCATGTTCGGGTCCAGCAGCTTTCCGGCGCCCAATGCGATGACGTTCAACCGCGCGGGCAGCCTCTATGTTTCCGATTCATTCCAGGGCGCGATCTATCGCATCGACAATGTCGCAACCTGCGCCGCACCGTGCGTGGTCTCGTTGGTGACGCACGACACGCTGCTCGCAACGGCGGGCTTCCCGCCCTTCGGCGCCAACGGCCTGGCGCTCAATGCCGACGAAAGCACGCTCTTTATCGCCAACACCGGCGACAACCGGGTTCTGAAAATGGATCTCGCGACCAACGCGATTTCGGTTCTTGCCGAAAGCGTGCACGGCGCCGATGGCATCGTCTTCGACGACCGCGGCCTGCTCTGGGTAGCGGAGAACCAGGCCGATCAGATCGTCGCGCTCAATGAGAACGGGCGAGTCGTTGCGCGATTGGGCGAATTTGAGGGCATCCGCGGTGACGGCACTCCGGCGGGACTGCTGTTTCCAGCCAGCCCGCTGATTCTGGGCGAGTGGATGTATGTGACCAACCTCGCGCTTCCCTTGACCGGAACGCAGGCGGAGTGGGAGGCCGACGTCAAGCACTGGACGATCGCGCGCATCAGAATGCCGCGGCAGTAGCGCGCTCCACGTGCGGCGGAGCGCGCGGGATCGGAGCGCGCTCCCCTGGCAAGAATCGAGCATTCGCGAGCGGGCCCGTAGCGCCGCTTACGTCGCCCGCCGGTCGCCGTTCGTCGCACTTGCGATCGATGCAACTCAAGTATTCGCCGGCCGCGTCGCAATTCCTTATGGAACCTCATAAGGATTCGCATGGCGCGCGTGTTTTCTCTCCTTTTCTCACTGACCTTGGCCGCCTGCGGCGGCAGCGGCAACACAGCCGCGCCATCGATCGCGCCGCCCGCGCCCGCCGCGGCAACGTTGTCCGGTGTTGCCGCAACGGGCGCCGCGATCATTGGCCACATCAGTTTGAAGGACGCCACTGGCCGCGAGCTGTCCCTGGATACCGCCAACGGCCAATACACATTTACCCTGACCGGACTGACCGCTCCATTCATGCTGCGCGCCCGGTGGATTTCCAACGGTGCAACTGAGACACTCTATTCCTTTGCGACCTCCCCGACCGGTGGCACAGCCAACATCACTGCACTCACCAACGTGGCGGTGGTCGCCGCGGCCGGCACCGAATTGCTCGATGGCGTCTATGACGCTGGCAACGCGAGCGCATTTTCGACCATCGCCGCGGCTTTGCCGGCTGCCGTGACGCAGGTTCAAGATTCGTTCGCATCGCTACTCGCGAAGCAGGGCGTCGCCGGTGTGAATCCGATTACGGGTGTCTTTGCCGCCGACCACACCGGCATGGACGCGGTACTCGATGGCATCAGCGTCACTTACGTTTCCGGCAATCTCACGGTGATTGACAAGACGGGTGGTGCAATCGTGCTCGAGGCACCGATCGCAGATATGTCGCACGCCGTGACGTTGGCGGATTGGAGCGCACAGGATGCGGCGGCCGCGGCCGACCCCGAGGTGGTCGTCGCCGCCAACGGCAGCGGCCTGGTCGTCTGGTCCGAGACGGTCGGCGCTCACTCGGCGATTCGTGCCCGCTTTCTCCTCGGCAACAGCGGAGCAGCCGTGACGCTGAGCACGGCGGGCGACGCCGGTCTGCCGAAGATTGCCATCGATGCAGTGGGCGACGCCATCGTGGTCTGGACCCAATACGAAAATGCTCGAAACGACATCTGGGCCAGCCGCTATGCCGCGACGGCAAGGACCTGGAGCATGCCGATCCGGATCTCAGCATCGAGCGCAGTGGCCGATGCCAACGTGCCCGATGCGGCCGTCGACGACGCAGGCAACGCGGTCGTTGTCTGGCATCAAGGCGATGGACGAACGAATCACTTCGATGTCTGGTCCGCGCGCTACACCGCTGCGACCGACCTTTGGACCGCACCGGCGCTGGCGAGCGATGGCGTCAACAGCGCGTACAACCCGCACGTGGCGGTCAACGGTGCCGGTCAGGGCCTCGCGGCGTGGGTGCAGCAACAGGGCGACGGCACGACCGTGTCCAACGGCCCCCAGGACATCTGGGGACGCTTCGCGAGCACGGGCACCTGGGGTACGGGCAGCCGTCTCAATGGAGTCGCCGGCGACGTCGACTGGGTCTACGGCCAAGTCGCCGTGGCGCTGGATTCCCAAGGCCATGGCTTCGCATTGTGGGTTCAGGGTTCGGGAGTACTGCCCTTCGTTGTTCACGCTGCCCGTTTTGCCGGCGCGAGCGGATGGCAGCCTTCTGCCGTGATCACCTCCAATGCGCTGGACAATTGCTACGGGCCGCATCTTGCCTTCGACTCTACGGGCAATGCCGTCGCCGTGTGGCAACAGCAAACCGGCACCGGCGCCTACGGCGGAGTCAACCGCTTCGACATAGCGTCGGGCTGGGGCACATCCGGCGCCATCGGCAACGACGTGGCGGGCGATGTCTACGATCCGCATGTCGCCATCGACGGCGCCGGCAACGCGACTGCCGTGTGGTACCAATGGGACACCAGCGGCAACCAGACCAATACCATCAACGTGATGAGCAACCGCTCCTTGGCCGGCGGCGCTTGGGGCTCATCCCGTTTGGTATCCGCCGCGCCCAGCGGCGGACTCACTTATCCGGTACCACGTGTCGCCGCCAACGCAATGGGACAAACGCTCTTGGTTTGGGGTTCTGACTCCTACTAAAGAGAGCGACAGCGGGAGACTCCAAGCCATCACTGCAGTAGCCCGTGGGCTCCCAGTCGGCGGGGATCCCAAGTCGGTAGGATCACAGCGAGCAAGAAGCGGGCGGACAGCAACGTCACGGTAGCGATGTTCAATGCGCTGCCTTCACCCAGGACGCCGGCCTGCCACCCCACCCAATAGAGTGGACACTACTCAGGCAAGGTCACACCCGATCCTCCCAGTTCGGACGGGAAGTCCTTCATCTTGGGTAGCCCGTCCTTCATCCGTAACACCGTCTCGGCATAGTTCACGTGGACACCCGGCGTGAACTTGACACTCGGGATCGTCGCGGCATAAACGTCGATCAACCCGAAAGTAGGATGATCGGTCATCAGGTGCCCGCCGCACTTTGTGCAGAACTGTCGGTCGCTGGTGGGCGTCTTCATGAACTTGCCGACAAACTCCGCTCCCCTGGTGATCTTCACGTTCTCTGGCTGCCACAAGGTGAACGCGTTGACCGGCCCCGCCGACCAGGATCGGCAGGAACTGCAATGGCAATATCCCATCGCCGCGGGCGCGCCCGTTACTTTGATCTCAACGGACCCGCAGAAGCAAGTCCCCGTATGTGTCTCGTCCATGTCGTTTCTCCATCCATGTTTGCGAGTCACCTCGGCCCTCCTTGCTTTGAGGGAGAGGCTCCATCGTTTACCGCGGTCAAGTCCTAGTTGTCTTGTCATTCACGCGACCGAGCGCGCATGTTTCACTCTCTCATGATGCACGTCTCCTCTTCAGTTTCGATGCAGCTGCAGTCTCGAGGTTGCGCAGCGCCGCCTCGAAGGCCGCGAGAACGGGTGCCTTTCTGTTCATAGCCCATCCAACAAACGTGCCACCTTCGAGTGTGCTGAGCAGAAGCAACGCCACCTGATCGGTTGCAACGCCCGCGCGCAGCGCGCCGGTCGCCAGACCCTCTTCGAGCACGCCAGCCAACCAATCCAGGTGAATCTGGAAAAATTCGTTTATCTGCGCATGCATGATCTGCGGCAGCGCGGAGCGCTCGGCCGAAAGAGCTCCGCATAGCGGCAACATGCCCTTCTCGAATCCGTCGAGAAACAGGTCCGCGTAAGTTCTCAGCCGCTCGCCCGGGCCTGCATGTTGTCGCTTGATCCTCGCAAGCGTCGCCACGAAGCGCTCCATATATTCCCGAACCAGGATGACGATCAGGTCCTCCTTGGTCGGGAAGTAGTAGTGGACGCTGGCTTTCGTGATTGCCACCCGCTCCGCCAGGTCGGCGTAGCTGAAGGCCGAATAGCCGCGCGTGCGGATCAGAACTTCGGCCTCCTGAAGAATGATGCTTCGGGTGTCGGGGCTCATCTGAGTAACGGCCAGGGGCGACCTGCCATCGGATGGGAGTAGCTTATCAACTAGTTGGTAAGTTTGTCAACCGACAGCAAAACGTGCGCGCTCCGCTCTGAGGACCCTTCGCCTTTGTACCCAGGCTGCTGAAATACGTAGCGAGTTGGGCCAAATTGGCGGCGAGCAGCGGACCTGCGCGGGTAATACGAACCGAGCACCGGAGACACCGAGTCGGCCCGTCCAGTGATTTTTCAACAAGCCGCTAGGTATCGGCGCAGTCGGCGAGAACCGCCTTGATGTCGACCACCGGCGTGCCATCGATGGCTTCGATCGGCCCGATCCGCAACCGGGTTTCGGCGATCTCGCGCACGATCACGCGATGCAGTCCCAACGGGTTCGGTCGGTGCGGCGATCGTGTCTTGAAGACTCCTGCCAGTGGAATATCCGGGTCGCCGCGCGGATGCACTTCGAGCACGCCGCGATCGGCACGATGCAGCCAGGTGACGACGATCACCTCCTCGCCCGCAGCGATCCCCAACAGTCCTTGCGCAAAGGTCGGATCGATCTCGAGCCAGGCGTCCGGCGCTCCCTCCGAACCCTGCCGCGGCGCCTCGCCCAACGCGCGCAGCGTCGAGCGAATAAGTCCAATGGGGCGCAGCGAATATTCCCCGCTGGTCCGGATCACTTGCTGATCCTTGCTGGTCTCGGCGACGCCAGGCTGCAGCGTCAGTCCAGTCCGGTGGCCACCCGTTCCAGAGCGTCGACGAACCGCTGCCAGCCATAGCCCGCGCCTTGGTAGTTCGCCTCGTCTTCGGACCGGAAACCCGACTGCTCCATGCGCACGAGGACGCCACCCTTGGTCGCTGTCAGCGTCCAGGTGACAACGGTCTTCAGTCCCCCCGCCGCCTCCTCGCCCGAAGCGTTCCAGCTATAGGAGAGCCGCTGACAGGGCTCGACGACCAGGACCTGGCAGTCGGTCACGCCGTTCCAATGCGGCATGGGGGTGGCGCGGAAATTGAACTTATGTCCCACGATCGGCTGGAAGTCATTCTTCATCAGCCACTCCTCGATCAGCGGGCCTTGAGTAAGAGCGCGCCAGACCTTTTCCGGCGGATGTGGCATCTCACGTTCGACGACCAGGGAACGTATGGCAACTGCGGGTTGGGTCATTGGTCCATCCTGTTCAACAGAGATTCCAGGCGATCGAACCGGTCGCGCCAGAAGGCGCCGTAAAGGTTCATCCACTCGACCAAGGGAGCCAGGCTTCGCGGCTCGGCTTGGTAGTAAACGGCCCGACCTTCGGGCCGATCGCGAACCAGGCCGGCAACCTTCAGCACGCCCAGGTGCTTGGACACCGCCGGCTGCGACACGCCGGCGCGATCGGTCAAGGCGCGCACGGTCTGCTCGCCCTTGCGGACCAGGTGCTCGAAGATTGCCCGACGCGTCGGGTCGGCGAGGGCCTTGAGAAGGTCTTGGGGCGCCGCGTGCATGGTTAATCATAACTATGCGGTTATGAATAAGTCAAGTTTGGATGGTCAAAAAAGGGGAACGACGGTAAAGGTTCAGTCTTGCTCATTGCATTCGTCGCCGCGCGGCCGCACCAAGACGGCCAACACCGTTGCCCCGGCAGCTCGAGATGGCGGCGCTGGACGACCCCGGACGCTCTCTGCTCGTGATCGATCGCCTCCCGCGTGCGTGGACGTGCGCCGCGAGTGGCGCACCGCAAACACTACGAGCGCGGCTGGCGCTGCCCGTCCCAGGGTCGCCGAGAACGGTTTTGGGCCGGATTTGAGGCGCTAACGGTGTGTTCCTCGCACGATTCGCAGACGATTCATCGTCGACACTGTGACGAAATCCCTACTCTCTTGCTCGGTCTCAGGATGGCGACTGAAGTCAACTTCACCTCCCTCTGCCGCACAGCGCTGCGGTGCGTTTGCGCGCTGCTGACTGATGCTTTTGCTGCTCACGCGGCGGCGCGCCTCAGCGGCAGCGGCACCGGCGGCTCGCAGGTGCTTGCGACTGCCTTCATACGCACCGACACCGCAGTCAAGGTCGTGGTGCAGCCGGCGCTTGGCAACATCAGCCTGAACGCCGGAGCCAACGCGAAGATGTTCGCAGCGTTCGTAAACCCTGCCGAGAACAGC
>Ga0137409_10008398_pt1 | contig 10543 bp, 16 predicted proteins | sample CZODoug1_16funga_FD_122059 | JGI IMG/M metagenome (GOLD analysis project Ga0137409, IMG submission 122059) | Vadose zone soil fungal communities from Angelo Coast Range Reserve, California, USA - CZODoug1_16fungal (Hybrid Assembly) | ecosystem: Environmental > Terrestrial > Soil > Vadose zone... | reverse complement strand
CCGCAGATGGAGCCGGTCGGCACCCGCATCTTCGGGCCGGTGCCGCGCGAGTTGCGCGCCAAGAACCACATGAAGATCATTTCGCTGGCGCCGGAGGTGCTGTGATGGCCGCGAAAATTCGCAAAGGCGACAGGGTCGTCGTTCTCACCGGCCGCGACAAGGGCCGCACCGGCGAAGTCGTCGAGGTAAACCCCACGGCCGGGCGCGCATTGGTGCGCGGCGTCAATCTGGTCAAGCGCCACCAGCGCCAGAGCGCCCAGCAACAGGGCGGCATCATCTCCAAGGAGTTGCCGGTTCATTTGTCCAACGTTGCAATCGCCGACCCCAAGGACGGCAAGCCGACGCGCATCGGTTTCAAGATCGGCGGTGATGGCCGCAAGGTGCGCGTCGCCAAGCGTTCGGGAGTAGAGATCGATGGCTGATCAGGAAGAAAAGAAGGCCAAGAAGCCCGCCAAGGCCAAGGACGAGTCCAAAGCCGGCAAGGCGCCGAAGGCAGCCAAGGCTGAGGGCAAGAAGGCTGACGGCAAGAAAGCCGAAGCCGGAAAGCCTGAAGGCGAGAAGGGCAAGAAACCCGCCAAGGCCGACAAGGCGGCGTCCGCGCCGGCAGAGGACGTCGCTCCGCCCCCGCCGCCGCGCCTGAAGACGACATTCGACACGGTGGTACGCAAGAAGCTGACGGAGCAATTCGGCTACAAGAATGCCATGCAGGTGCCGGTGATCGACAAGGTCGTCATCAACATGGGCATCGGCGAGGCGGTGGCAGACCGCAAAAAGGTCGAATCGGCGGCGGTCGATCTTGCGTTGATCGCCGGCCAGAGGCCCGTCATCACCAAGTCCCGCAAGGCGATCTCGACCTACAAGCTGCGCGAGAACCAGCCGATCGGCTGTAAGGTGACGCTGCGCAAGACCCGGATGTTCGAGTTCATCGATCGGCTGGTCAACATCGCGCTGCCGCGCGTGCGCGACTTCCGCGGTCTCAATCCGAAGAGCTTCGACGGCCGTGGCAACTTTTCGCTCGGCCTCAAGGAGCACATCGTTTTCCCCGAGATCGACTATGACAAGACGGCGGAGATCTGGGGCATGGACATCACCGTATGCACGACGGCGCGCACCGATGACGAGGCTCGCGCGCTGTTGACGGCATTCAATTTCCCGTTCCGGCAGTGAGGACGGCGACGTCCTCAGACGCGGACGCGAAGGAGACAAGAATGGCGAAGACGAGTTCGATCGAGAAGAACAACCGGCGACGCAGGCTTGCCAAGAAGTACGCCGGCAAGCGGTCGCGGCTCAAGGCGATCGCCGGCGACAGGAACAAGCCGCTCGAAGAGCGCTTTGAGGCCGCCGTCAAGCTTGCGGCGCTGCCGCGCAACGGCTCGGCCGTTCGCATCCGCAACCGCTGCGAGGTGACCGGCCGCGCGCGGGCCTATTACCGCAAACTGAAAATGAGCCGCATCGCGATGCGGGAATTTGGCGCCAAGGGGCTGATCCCCGGGCTGGTCAAGTCGAGCTGGTAAGGAGCTGCCGACGATGAACCTGAACGATCCAATCGGCGATATGATTACCCGCATCCGCAACGCACAGAGCCGGACCAAGCCGAAAGTGTCGACTCCGGGCTCGAAGCTGCGCAAGAGCGTACTCGACGTGCTCAAGAGCGAAGGATATATCCGCGATTACTCCACGATGGAACGCAGCGACGGCCGCACCGAGTTCGAGATCGAGCTCAAGTATTTCGACGGCGAGCCGGTCATCCGCGTCATTGAGCGCGTGTCAAAGCCGGGGCGCCGCGTCTATGCTTCGGTGAAGAATCTGCCGCGCATCAACAACGGCCTCGGCGTTGCGATCGTGTCGACCCCCAAGGGCGTGATGGCGGACCACGCCGCCCGCGACGCCAATGTGGGCGGCGAGATCCTCTGTACGGTGTTCTAAGGGGACCGGCATGTCACGCATCGGCAAGAAACCAGTTCCGATCCCTTCCGGCGTCACGGCGAGCGTCGAGGGCCAGACGGTGAAGATGAAGGGGCCCAAAGGCGCCCTGCAATTTGTGGTGCCCAAAGAAATCGTGGTGAAGATGGACAACGGCGCGATCAAGGTCGATCCCCGCTCCGACACCAAGCGGGCCCTCGCCATGTGGGGGACCTCGCGCACGCTCGTCGCCAATCTGGTCACCGGCGTCACCAAGGGGTTCGAGAGCAAGCTCGATATCACCGGCGTCGGTTATCGCGCCACAGTCCAGGGGAAGAACTTGCAGATCGCGCTCGGCTACAGCCACGACGTGATCTATCCGATCCCGGACGGCATCGCGATTGTGGCGCCGAAGCCGACCGAAATCGTGGTGACGGGCATCGACAAGCAGAAGGTCGGCCAGGTGGCGGCGGAAATCCGCGCCTTCCGGCCTCCCGAGCCCTATAAGGGCAAGGGGGTGAGATATTCGGGCGAATACATCTTCCGCAAGGAAGGCAAGAAGAAGTAACGACGGATTCAAGCGGGATTTGCCATGGCGACCAAGCAAGTCGAACGGCGCAAGGCGCGCGTGAGGCGTACCATCAAGGCGGCCGCGGGCGTACGGCCGCGGCTCAGCGTGTTTCGCTCCTCGAAGCACATCTATGCCCAGGTGATCGACGATCGCAAAGGCGCGACGGTGGCGTCGGCGTCGTCGCTCGAAAAGGATATGCGCACCAGCCTCAAGACCGGAGCCGATATCGGCGCCGCCAAGGCGGTGGGCAAGCGTGTCGCCGAACGCGCGGCGGCCGCCGGCGTGAAGGATGTGGTGTTCGATCGCGGCAACTACCTCTATCACGGCCGCGTCAAGGCCCTGGCGGACGCTGCGCGCGAGGGCGGGTTGAAATTCTAGAAACGGATATTCGTTATGGCACGTGAACGCGAACATCGAGACCGGAAAGAGCAGGACAGCGAGTTCACCGACAAGCTTGTCCACATCAACCGGGTTGCCAAGGTGGTGAAGGGCGGCCGGCGCTTCGGCTTCGCGGCGCTGGTCGTGGTCGGCGACCAGAAGGGCCGGGTCGGCTTTGGTCACGGCAAGGCACGTGAAGTGCCGGAAGCGATCCGCAAGGCGACCGACGCGGCCAAGCGCGGCCTGGTGCGGGTGCCGCTTCGGGAAGGGCGCACGCTCCATCACGACGTGGAGGGCCGCCATGGCGCCGGCAAGGTGTTCTTGCGCGCCGCGTCTGCGGGTACCGGCATCATCGCCGGCGGCCCGATGCGCGCGGTGTTCGAGACGCTCGGCATGCAGGACGTGGTGGCGAAATCCATCGGCTCCTCGAATCCCTACAACATGGTGCGGGCGACCTTCGACGCCTTGAAGCGCCAGGACTCGCCGCGTGCAGTCGCGGCGCGGCGAAACGTCAAGGTGTCGTCGTTACAGGCGCGCCGTCGCGACACCGATGCCGAAGCTGCTGCCACCGAATAACGAAGTTTGCGGAGTTCGCCAATGGCGACAACGAATTCGACCACCGGGAAGACCGTCAAGATCAAGCAGGTCGGCAGCCCGATCAGGCGCCGCCACGACCAGCGCGAGACCCTTATCGGTCTCGGACTCAATCGCATTGGTCGCGTCAGCGAGCTTGCGGACACGCCGTCCGCGCGCGGGATGATCGCCAAAGTCGCGCATCTCGTGCGCGTGGTTGAGGAGAAGTAACGGGAGCGCGGGCGTCTCGCCCGCCCAACGCCGGCTCAACGCGGCGACCTTAGTAAGAAAGAAGCGAGCGGGACACCCGCGCTCCGCAAAGGACATGCGCCATGAAGCTCAATGAGATTTCCGACAATGCGGGGGCCCGCCAGGGGCGCATGCGTGTCGGCCGCGGCATCGGGTCCGGGAAGGGCAAGACCGGCGGTCGCGGCGGCAAGGGCCAGACCGCGCGTACAGGCGTGCGCATCAAGGGCTTCGAAGGCGGCCAGATGCCGCTGCATCGGCGGCTACCGAAGCGCGGCTTCAATAACATCTTCGCTCTTGAACTCAACGAGGTGAACCTCGACCGCATCCAGGCTGCGGTCGATCGCGGCGCACTCGACGCCAAAGATACGGTCGACGTCGAGGCCTTGGTCCGGGGCGGGGTGTTGCGGCGCGCCAAGGACGGCGTTCGTCTGCTCGGCCGGGGTGAAATCAAGGTGGCGCTGCAGTTCGCCGTTCATGGCGCATCCAAATCCGCAATTGCAGCGGTTGAGAAGGCGGGCGGAGCGGTCAGGGTGCTGGCGCCCCCAAAATCTGCCCCCTCCCTACCCTCCCCCGCAAGCGGGGGAGGGTAGGGAGGGGGCGGCCGGTCTTGCGAAGCGCGGGCATTATTTCCATGTTCCGTAGATAACCCGGCCGATAAGGCGCGGTAGCTGGAATATATTGGGCGTTCGGGAGCCAGGATCATGGTCTCAGCAGCGGAACAGTTGGCAGCCAATCTCAATTTCTCTGCGCTCGCCAAGGCCGAGGAACTGAAAAAGCGCATCTGGTTCACGCTCGGTGCGCTGATCGTCTATCGTCTAGGTACCTACATACCGTTGCCCGGCATCGATCCCGCCGCCTGGGAGCAGATCTTCCGGACCAATGCGGGCGGTATTCTCGGCGTGTTCAATATGTTCGCCGGCGGCGGCATTCACCGCATGGCGATTTTTGCGCTCAATATCATGCCGTACATATCCGCCTCGATCATTATCCAGTTGATGACGACGGTATCGCCCGAGTTGGAGCGGCTCAAGAAGGAGGGCGAGCAGGGCCGCAAGGTGATGAACCAGTACACCCGGTATCTCACCGTGTTTCTGGCCGCAGTGCAATCCTATGGCATCAGCGTCGGGCTTGAGGGTTTCGGTCAAACCGTCGCCGAGCCGGGTCTCTTCTTCCGCATTTCGACGGTGATCACGCTGACCGGCGGCACCATGTTCCTGATGTGGCTCGGCGAGCAGGTGACCTCGCGCGGAATCGGAAACGGCATCTCGCTCATCATCCTGGCGGGCATCGTGGCGGAACTCCCGTCCGCGATCGCCGGCACCCTCGAACTGGGCCGCCAGGGCGCGCTCTCGACCGGGCTGATTCTCGTCGTCGTGGTCATGGCCGTCGCCGTGATTGCTTTCATCGTCTTTATGGAGCGGGCGCAACGGCGTCTGCTCATCCAGTATCCCAAGCGACAGGTGGGCAACCGCATGTTCGAGGGGCAATCGTCGCATCTGCCGCTAAAGCTCAATACATCGGGTGTCATTCCGCCGATCTTCGCGTCATCGCTGCTGCTGCTGCCGACCACCGTTGCAAACTTCAACGCCGGTCAGATTCCCGATTGGCTTGCCGTCATCACGGCCCAGCTCGGTCACGGGCGGCCGCTGTTTCTCGCTTTGTATGTGGCGCTGATCGTCTTCTTCGCGTTCTTTTACACGGCGATCGTGTTTAACCCGACAGAAACTGCGGAAAATCTCAAGAAACACGGCGGCTTTATACCGGGCATCCGGCCGGGAGAGCGGACGGCTGAATACATTGACTACGTGCTGTCGCGCATCACCGTGATCGGCGCCGCCTATCTGGCGATCGTCTGCGTGTTGCCGGAAATCCTGATTTCCTATGCGGCCGTGCCATTCTATTTTGGCGGCACCTCGCTGTTGATCGTGGTCAGCGTGACGATGGATACGGTCGCGCAAATCCAGGGTTATCTCTTGGCGCATCAGTACGAGGGCCTGATCAAGAGATCGAAGCTGCGGGGTCGACGCAGATGACGAGCAGGGCCGCGGGGGGGCGGCGACGGGGGCAGTAGCGCTATGAGATTGATTCTGCTGGGCCCACCAGGGGCCGGAAAGGGCACCCAGGCGCAACGCCTGGTGGAACGATTGGGCGTCGTTCAGCTGTCCACGGGCGACATGTTGCGCGCCGCCGTGAAGGCCGCAACGCCTGTCGGCCTCAAGGCAAAGGACGTTATTGCCCGCGGCGAGCTTGTGCCCGACGATGTCGTGGTCGCGATCGTGGCCGATCGTATCGCCGAGCCCGATGCGCGCAACGGCTTCATTCTCGACGGGTTCCCCCGGACGGTGCCCCAAGCCGAGGCGCTTGACCGTATGCTGAGCCAAAGAGGGCTTGCCCTCGATGCGGTGATCGAGCTCAAGGTCGACGAGAGCGTTCTGCTGGGGCGGATCGAAAATCGGGTCGCCAAAACGATCGCTCGCGGTGAGCCGCTCCGCCCCGACGACAACGCGGAAAGCCTCAGGAAACGCCTTGACGCCTATCGGGCACTGACCGCACCCCTCACTGGGTACTACGCCAGCAAGGGCATGCTCAAGACCGTGGACGGCATGGCCTCGATCGAGGACGTCAGCGCCGCCGTCGCGGCGGTTTTGGACCAGACTCTCGACGCGACGGCCGCAGCGCCGCCGCGGCGTCGGCCGATGGCGCCGCGCACGGCTGCGGCCCGCAAGGCCGCGCAACGTCGAAGTGCCCGCAGACGGCCGCCGGCGAGGCCGCCGGTCCTCACCGCCCTCCGCGGGGCCGTAAAGCCGGCCGCGGCGGTTCGTGGCAAGGCAGGCGCCAAGTCCGAAGCCAAGTCCGAAGTCAAGTCCGAAGCCAAGGCGGAAGCTCGGTCCAAAGCCAAGGCGGAAACCAAGGCTGCCAAGGCGCCAGCCACACCGGGTGTCGCAAGGCGAGGCAAGACGAGCGCCAAGGCGGGAATAAAGGTCGTCGTCAAGCGCGGCAGCAGAGCCCCTACCAAACCAGACCGGCCCACAGGTGGAAAAACCGGCCCCGGGGCGAAGAAACGTGGGCGGAGAGGTTGACGGATCGCAATGGAGACCGTAAATAATCCGCACCCTGTCAAAGAATTCTTCAACGACGCTAGGCCCTAATTTGAGGGACGCGTCGCGCTTGTGCTTACGCGGGGCAGAGCATGATGTTGGGTGCGCCCTGCACCCACCCCGACCCTCCCCGGGGGCGGATAGGGTGGGGACAGTGCGGCAGTGGACGATAGGAACCTGGCCCTTCCCTACCCCTCCCCCGCATGCCGGGAGGGTAGGGAAGGCGCACGACGCAAAAGTCGGCAACACAGAAGTCGGCAAATGGAGTAACGGCCTTGGCCCGTATCGCTGGTGTTAACATTCCGACCAACAAACGGGTCCTGATCGGGCTCCAATACATTCATGGCATTGGCTCCTCGAAGGCCCGGGAGATCGTCACAAAAGTCGGGATTCCGGATGAGCGCCGGGTGTCCCAGCTCACGGACCAGGAGGTTCTGCAAATCCGCGAAGTGATTGATCGCGACTATCTTGTCGAAGGCGATCTGCGACGCGATACGGCGATGAATATCAAACGGCTCATGGATCTTGGTTGCTATCGGGGTCTACGGCATCGGCGCGGTCTGCCGGTTCGCGGCCAGCGCACCCACACCAACGCGCGGACCCGCAAAGGTCCAGCCAAGGCGATCGCCGGCAAGAAGAAGTAATTGCGGGGATATGTGAGGTCCGCTGCGGCGGGTCGCGAAAGGGTTGAGAATGGGTAAAGAAGCTGTCCGCGTCCGGCGGCGTGAACGCAAGAACATTGCCTCTGGCGTTGCCCACGTGAACGCGTCATTCAACAATACGATGATCACGATTACCGATGCCCAAGGCAACGCGATCGCCTGGTCGTCGGCCGGCACCATGGGCTTCAAGGGGTCGCGCAAATCCACGCCGTACGCGGCCCAGGTGGCGGGCGAGGATGTGGCGCGCAAGGCCCAGGAGCACGGCATGCGCACGCTTGAAGTGGAGGTCGCGGGTCCGGGGTCGGGGCGTGAATCGGCATTGCGTGCCTTGCAGGCGGCCGGCTTCACCATTACGTCGATCCGCGATGTGACGCCTATTCCGCATAACGGTTGTCGGCCACGCAAGCGCCGGCGCGTGTAGTCTGGTTTCGGCAGGCGTTGGCGCCACGCCGGATTTTCCCATGAAGCGCCGTTGGTTGCGCGAAAAGCGCGCGTGCTGCTCAACGCGATGGGTGATGAAGTGACAATCCAGAAGAACTGGCAGGAACTGATACGACCGAACAAGCTCCATGTGACGCCCGGGCCCGAACCGAAGTGTTCCGCGACCGTGGTGGCCGAGCCGTTGGAACGCGGCTTTGGATTGACGCTCGGCAACGCGCTGCGGCGTATTCTGCTCTCCTCTTTGCAGGGCGCAAGCGTGCAGTCCGTGCACATCGACGGCGTCCTCCACGAATTCTCCTCGATCGCCGGCGTGCGCGAGGACGTGACCGACATCATTCTCAACATCAAGGACATCGCCATCAAGATGCAGGGCGATGGCCCCAAGCGCATGGTGGTGAAGAAGACCGGTCCGACGCTCGTCACTGCGGGCGACATCCAGACCGTCGGCGACATCGTGATTCTCAATCCGGAACTGGTGCTGTGTCATCTCGACGAAGGCGCCGAGATCCGCATGGAATTCACCGTCAATACCGGCAAGGGCTATGTGCCGTCGGAGCGCAATCGGCCGGAGGACGCGCCGATCGGGTTGATCCCGGTCGACAGCCTGTATTCGCCGGTAAAGAAGGTGTCCTACCGGGTCGAGAACACCCGCGAGGGACAGATTCTCGACTACGACAAGCTGACGCTGCAGATAGAGACCAACGGAGCGGTTACGCCCGAAGATGCGCTCGCCTATGCGGCGCGCATTCTCCAGGACCAGCTCAACGTCTTCGTTAATTTCGAAGAGCCCCGCAAGGAAGTCGGCATCACGGAGGCCATTCCGGATCTCGCCTTCAACCCGGCCTTCCTCAAGAAAGTCGACGAACTCGAACTCTCGGTGCGCTCCGCGAACTGCCTCAAGAACGATAACATCGTTTACATCGGCGACCTCGTTCAGAAGACCGAAGGCGAAATGCTTCGAACCCCGAATTTCGGCCGCAAGTCGCTGAACGAGATCAAGGAAGTGCTTGCCCAGATGGGGCTCCATCTCGGCATGGAAGTGCCCGGCTGGCCGCCTGAGAATATCGACGAACTCGCCAAGCGGTTCGAGGACCATTATTAAGGGTGGCGATGAAGTTGATTAAGCGCTTCGCCCGTCACCCGCGGGCTTGACCCGCGGGTCCATCTTCTTCACACGAGGATGGATTGCCGGGTCAAGCCCGGCAATGACGTTGAACGAGCGGGACGCGCTCTCGGGCTAGGGAAAGATGGAGTAACGGCGATGCGTCACGGCAAGGTCTATCGCAAGTTCAATCGCACGGCCGAGCATCGTCGGGCCATGTTCGCCAACATGTGCGCCGCGCTGATCAAGCATGAGCAGATCACAACGACGCTGCCGAAGGCCAAGGATCTGCGCCCGGTGGTGGAAAAGCTGATCACCCTGGGCAAACGCGGCGGCCTTCATGCGCGCCGCCAGGCGATCGCGGAACTTCGCGATGTCGGCATGGTGAAGAAGCTGTTCGACGTGCTGGGCCCCCGCTACAAGGATCGCAACGGCGGCTACACCCGCATCGTCAAAGCCGGCTTCCGCCACGGCGACAACGCCGCCGTAGCGGTGATCGAATTCGTCGACCGCGACGTCGCCGCCAAGGGCCTCGACTCAGGCCAGCCTGAGGAGAAGGCCGCGGAAGCGCCGGCCGCGGCGTAGTCCCGGGACCGCGGGCGTCCCTTTGACTCCGACCTTAGGATGGGTTGAGCGGAGAGGCTGAGCAGGAATTTTGGTCGCCTCTCGAATCGTAGAAGAGGATTCTCCCGTGTCTCTGGAGCCGAGGGGGAGCGAGAATGTTCTTGGCCAAGACCGCGAATGATCAGCGAAGTCGTTCTACTGCCTCGACGTAAGAACGAATTCTTGCTCAGCCTCGGAGCGAAACCCATCAACGATCGTACCGCGGATAGGCCCGAGATGGGTTTTCGCTGCGCTCAACCCATCCTATGGCCCTGCCAGTGCCAATCAGATACGATATAGCTTCAAAAAATATCGAACTAATATGTTGTCGGAGGCAATAGCTCCGGAGCGGGGGAAATGAGCCCAATTACCGTTATCCTTTGGACGTGTGTCGCTGTGTTCGTCAGCACCGCGGTTATTAGTCTTTTGGCCTTGATCGGCATTCTGAAGCTGGGCGGTGGTACTGTTAAGGACCATCAGTACTATTCGAAAAGACTTTTCCTCGCCCTCATTGTTGAAGTGGTTGGAACCGGTGTTTTGATTTTTTTATGACCAAACCCGCACTACTTCGCTTAATGCGATGCCTGCTCAATTCGTTGATTTGCAGGCGAAGGTCGACTCTCTGACCACGCGGGTCGCACGCATTGAAAAGACCGGAGCCGATGCGCAAGCCTCTCCAAGACTGGGTGGTCCGCAGTGGGAACTTGTTCGTATGGGGGCTGATTGCGCAGGAATGGACGAGGCAATGACTCAAGGGGAAACCCCTCAGCCGGTCAATGGTCGGGCAGGCGCAATTGCGGTTTGTTGGGACGGGAAGCTTTTTCGAAACGGTGTTGGCGCTTGGTGCACATACAAACGAACAACACCCGAGGCGTGTGTCGGCGGGATGGCTCCGGGACGCCTATATCGTTGGGCGTCCTGACAGAGATGCCCGGATGCGCGTCAGTTAGCGTGTGCCTACTTG
>Ga0137409_10008397_pt1 | contig 10543 bp, 8 predicted proteins | sample CZODoug1_16funga_FD_122059 | JGI IMG/M metagenome (GOLD analysis project Ga0137409, IMG submission 122059) | Vadose zone soil fungal communities from Angelo Coast Range Reserve, California, USA - CZODoug1_16fungal (Hybrid Assembly) | ecosystem: Environmental > Terrestrial > Soil > Vadose zone... | reverse complement strand
GGTCGTCGACGTGGACTGGTTGCCGCAGCCCATCAAGAACGCTGCCGGCAGCAGCGCCATGAGTGCTGACCAAACACCGAACCGTTGACGCGGGTTCCTCAACGCATTACCTCCCATCAATCAGTTTTTCCTCCGACTGCGCTGGCACCCCCGGTGCCCTGTGTTCACGGTTGCTCGCCGCCGATGACCCTTCGATCCACGCCTCCCTCATGGACCTCAAGGCTTCGGCGCTGGTGGCTGCTGGTCTCTGGAGGATCGAATCCCCCGACTGGGTGTCGAACAGATGAAGTCGCGCAGGATTCAGCGCCAGCTCAACCCGCTCGCGGGTGCGGACCCCCGACCGGGGAGGGAATCGGGACGTGACCGTCTCGCCTGCGCACAGAGCGGTGACGTAGGCCTCATGTCCCATCGGCTCGACCACATCGACCTCGGCGTCGAGGGTGACCACCGAGTCCGGACCGGCCGCGGGCCGCCACATCAGGTCCTCGGGCCTGATGCCGACGGTGACCGCGCCGTCGGAAACGTCGCTCGTCAGCCTCGATGAGGTGCTCAGCGGCGCCTTCACGCCCAGGAACCTCACCGCCCTCTTGCCGTCAAGGGTGGTGATCTGCCCCCGCACGAAGTTCATGCGCGGCGAGCCGATGAAGCCGGCGACGAAATGGTTGGCCGGGCTGTCGTAGAGAGTCTCGGGCACATCGACCTGCTGCAGCCGTCCCTGGTTCATGACCGCGATGCGGTCCCCCATCGTCATGGCCTCGACCTGGTCGTGGGTCACGTACATGGTCGTGACACGGAACCGATCGTGGAGGCGGCTGAGCTCCGCACGCATCTGCACCCGAAGACCTGCGTCCAGGTTCGACAGCGGTTCGTCCATCAGGAAAACCTGAGGTTGACGGATGAGAGCGCGACCCAGCGCGACGCGCTGCCGCTGGCCGCCGGACAGCTCTGATGGTCTTCGTTTGAGAAGCTGACCGAGACCGAGGACCTCGGCCGTCTCCTTCACCCGCTCGTCGACCAAGTTGCGGGCCGCGCCGCGGGCCCGCATGCCGAACGCAAGATTGTCGTAGACGTTCATGTGCGGGTACAGGGCATAGCTCTGAAAGACCATCGCCACGTCGCGAAAACGTGGGGGCACGTTGTTGACGAGCTTTTCGCCGATGAGGATGCGGCCGTACGAAGGACGCTCGAGACCGGCGAGCATGCGGAGCGTGGTCGTCTTGCCGCAACCCGACGGTCCGACCAGGACGAGGAACTCCCCCGCTTCCACGGTCAGGTTCAGGTCTTCAACCGCCGTCTCGGCGCCGAACAGCTTGTGCACGCCCTCGAACTTGACGTGGGACTGCATGTCAGCCGCGCACCGCGCCGCTGAAGCTGAACGCGCCGCTGAAGTAGCGCGACATGAACAGGTAAAGCAGGATCACCGGCAGCGAGAACAGGAGCGAAAAAACGGCGAGGTCGCCGAACTTGAAGAGGCCATGCGAGCCCATGAAGTTGTAGATCTCGATCGGTCCGACCTGATCTCCCGGGTTGCTGTTCAGCACGAACGGGATGACGAAGGCGCCCCAGGCGTTGATGAACGTGTAGATCGCGGTGACCGCGATGCCCGGAAGCGTGAGGGGAAGCACGAGCTGGCGCAGGATGCGAAAGGTGCTCGCGCCGTCGATGGCCGCGGCGTGCTCGAGCTCGACCGGGACCGCGTCGATGAAGTTCTTCATCAACCAGATCGCGAAAGGCAGCGAGCTCGCGGCCAGGAACAGTGCGGTCGTGTACAGCGAGTCCAGCCAACCGAAGTAGACATACATCTGGTACACGGGCACGATCAGCATCGAAACCGGAAGGCCGGAGGCGAAAAGGATCGCGAGCATGAATGCACGCTTGAACGGGATGTGCAGGCGGGAGAGCGGGTAGGCGGCCAGCACCGCGATAACTGTCGTGATGACTGTCGTCGTGCCGGCCAGAATGAGGCTGCTGCGAAACGCGGTGAGCGCGCCGGCAGTGCCGATCACGTCGGCGAAGTTGGCGAACGTCAAAGTCGGGAGCCTGATCGCCCAGTCGGGGTTGGAGTCGACCGACGCGAAAACCATCCAGAGCATCGGCAGCACGAAGAAGCCGCCAAGGAGGACGAGCACTACGTTGGTGATCAGCGCCGCTGCCGACACACGGCGGTAGGGGACGACGATCAAGTTTGCCTTGTCGAGGTTGCGGGCCTGGACTGCGCTCACGCCTGGCTCCTGGCCGCTCGCACGAACAGCAGCGAGAAGACGGCGCCGATCAGGACCAGCACCAGCGAGATTGCGGTGCCGTATCCGAGCTGGTGGAAGACGAAGGCCTCCTGGTATACGTACAGGGGCAGCGTCATCGTCTCGATCCCGGGACCGCCCTGGGTCATGGCGTAGATCAGGGTGAACTCGGAGAGGTTGAGGATGGTGACCAGGAGGAGGTTGGTCAGGATGGTCGGCCTCATCAGGGGCAGCACGACCTGCCGATAGCGCCGCCAGGTGGAGGCCCCCTCCACCTCCGCGGCTTCGAGCACCTCAGTCGGCAGGTTGCGCAGCCCGGCCGAGAAGACGAGCATCGAGAAGGCGACGTTTCGCCAGAGGTTGGCCAGGGACACGATGAGCATCGGCACCAGGACGAGGAAGTTTGCCTCCCTGTGGCCCAGCAGGATCGAGAGCGTGCCGCCTGCCTGAGAGAACGCGTACCACACCAGCGCGACGGTGATCTCGGGGAGGACCCACGCGATGATCACGATCGAACCGACCACCAGGCGGATCGGCACCACCGCGTTCCGCAGCAGCAGCGCCAGGGCCATCCCAAGGACGGACTGGCCGATGATGGCGGAGCCGACGACGAACACGATCGTCAGCCATGACGACTTGATGAAGACGTAATCGCCGAGCATGCGGACCACGTTGTCGAGGCCGGTGAAGCTGTAGTCGCGTGAGCGCGAGCCAACCAGGGCGAGGTTGGTGAAACCGAGATAACCGGCGTACAGGACCGGGAAGATGAAGAGGAGACCGAGCAGCGCCAGGGCCGGGGTCAGCATGGCGAGGCTGCCAGGCTGGAACCGCTCGCGGTCCAGCCTCGGCCCCAAACCGGCTGTCACTGCCAAGCCCTACTCCTCCGCATACCGGGACTCAAGGAACTCGCCGGGCACGCTTTCTGGATCGTTCCAATTGGAACGTTCCGTAATTCTCACGGCGACCGGTCGACGCGTCAAGTCCCCGGCACACGGGCCATCGCTAGCTATCGGCGGAAGGAGGCGCCGTGGACATCCTGGTCACGAGGCGCACGCCGACCAGGGTGGTCCTCGGCGGGCCCTTCAATTTGCGTTCGATTCGGTCGGCGATGGTGGCGATGCCGAGCTTGGCCAGCTCGTCCCTGGGCTGGGCGATGGTGGTCAGAGAGATGCGGGCGAGGCCGGCCATCGGGACGTCGTCAAAACCCACGATCGAAAGGTCTTGCGGGACGCGAAGGCTGACGCGGTCGGCGAATTCCTGTAGCGAGATCGCGGCCACGTCGTTGGAGGCCACCACCGCAGTGGATCGGGCCGGTCCGGTGAAGACTTCGAGCAGCTTGCGCTCCACCCCGTCCACTCGAGCGTGGTCCGAGGGCGGCGACCAGCTGATCCGGGTGGGAGGGCCGAGACCCGACTGGGTGAGGGCCTCGCTGTAGCCCTGCCAGCGCGAAAAGTCGGATTCGTCTTCCAGCTCCGGAATCGACACGTACGCGATCCGGCGATGACCTGCCTCGATGAGGTGGTTCGCGCTGAGCTTCCCTCCACGCACGTCGTCGACGGAGACGACATCGCCCCAGTCGGCCCTGCAGCTCAGGAACACCACCGGCACCTGGTGCTCCAGCGTCTCCTGCATCGTGCGCGAATCGCCCGAGAAAGCAAGGAAAACGATCCCGGCGACCCTGTACTCGAGCAGCGTTTCGACGCCGGCCAGCTCGCTCTGACTGTCGCCCTCGGTGTTGCAGAACATCGCCGTGTATCCGCGCGAGGCGGCGTGTCGCTCGACCGACTTCGCCATCTCGGCGAAGAACGGGTTGGCCAGGTCCCCGACGACGACACCGAGGATGCTCGTCCGCTGCTGCACGAGCTGGCGGGCCAGGACGTTGGGGCGGTAACCGAGCTGGTCGATCGCCAACCGGACGCGCCCACGGGTCGCCTCGGACACTCCAGGCAAGCCGCGCACCACGTTCGAAACCGTAGATTTGGAAACGCCCGCCCGAGAGGCGACATCGAGAATGGTCGGCGGTCTTCGCGCCGGCGGGGCAGCGTCGCGAGGGACCGCCATCATAGGCAATGTTATTCGGCCCATAGCGTTCTCAAATCGCCATCTTTGGATCCATCAGCACCTTCATCGTGCCGTCTTTTTGCGCCAGCTCGACCGCCTCGCCCGCGCGCTCCAGCGGCATGCGATGAGTGATGATCTCGGTCAGGGGCAGCCGGTCGAGGTTGCGGGCAAGTAGATTCATGGCCGGCACGTAAGAGGTCGCGGTTTCGCCGCCGACTCCGATGACACTGACGTTCTTGGTGCAGATGTCGGCGTTGGGATTGATGCCCACGGGTCCCATGTCCACGAATGTCCCTGCTTCCACCACAGTGCCGCCGTAGCGAACCATATGCAGGCATTCCGGAAAGGACTGGGCGAAGCCGGTGCAGTCGATCACGATGTCGGGCCCGGTGCTGGTGTGCTCACGAAGCAGGTCCAGGCGCTCTTTCTCGGTCGTCTTGCTCGCGTTGATCGTCAAGGTGGCGCCAAAGCGGCGCGCCAGCTCGAGCCTGGATTCGAGGCGGTCGATCGCGATCAGCTTGCCGCAGCCAAGCAGCCTGGCCTTCACCAGGTGACAGAAACCCAGCGGGCCGACCCCGACCACCGCGACCGACTCACCGAAACCGCTCCCACCCCACCCCGCGTTGAGCATCCGGGCCCGCTCGAATCCGTGGGTCACAGCCATCACCTCTGTGAGCGCGGCGACTTCGTCAGGAAGGTCGTCCGGAACCCGGAACAGCGGCGTGCGCGGCAGGATGTACATGTACTCGGCCCAGCCGCCGAAAAGATGAGGCGGTATGCCGCTGTGCAGGCTGTTGCCGTAGTCCTGCAGGTTCTCGCAGAAGTAGTACGGATAGCCGTTCAGGCAGAAGATGCAGTGGCCGCACGGCACGTTCGCCGCGGGCACGATCCGGTCGCCCACACGAAGCGGCCGCCCCTCGCTGTCAGCGATCGAATCACCGCTGCCGATGGCTTCGATCACGCCGACGTTCTCATGGCCGCAGATGAGCGGATAGATGATGTCGCGTTCGTGGTCGGTCCCCGCGTACTGCTTCGACTCGCCGCGGTAAGTGTGCTTGTCGGTGCCGCAGATTCCCGAGTAGAGAACCTTCAACAGCACAGCGCCTGGGCCGGGCTCAGGCAGGGGGAATCGCTCGACCTCGAGCCGGCCTGGTGCCTTCATGACGGCGGCGCGGACCGTCGCGCTCATAGCGTTGGAACGTTACACCATGCCAGCTCAAGCCCCTCTCCCCCATGGGGAGAGGGAGGAGTCAGTCCAGCTGCCAGCGATGATCCGCGTCGGTGGTGACCAGCCAGCGGCGGAGCGGACCCGCCATCACGTTGAGGTAGTAGAGGTCGTAACCCGGGCCGGCCGCGACGGGATGGTAGCCGCGCGGCACCAGGACGACGTCTCCGTCACGGACCTGGATCGCCTCGTCGAGCGAGCGGTCGTCGGTGTACACGAGCTGCACCGCGAACCCTTCAGGCCTGGCCATGCGGTGGTAGTAGGTCTCCTCCAGGTAGGTCTCGTTCGGCGGGTCGTCGGTGTCGTGCTTGTGGGGCGGATAGCTCGACCAGTTGCCTCCGGGCGTCAGCACCTCGGTGACAAGCAGCGATTCGGCCGGCCGGTCCTCCATCAGGATGTTGTGGATGGTCCGCTCGGTGCGGCCGGAGCCTCGCTTGAATGGCCGGATCTCGGCCGCCCTGATCAGCGCCGGCTCGGCGCCGCGGGCCGCGGGCGCCCAGCACACCGCGATCTCGCACATCTCGCTCAACGCTGTGATCTCGAGCGACTGCCCTGGCGGCGCATAGACCGCGTCAGGCGTGCCTTCGAAGACATTGCGCCTCGAGCCGACGTCTCTCCAGGACTGCGATCCGGCCGCGATGTCGGCCTGCCCCGCCAGCATCACGACGCAGACTTCTCTGGCGCCGGTGGATTGCCTGATGCCATCGCCTCGCCGGAGCTCGTACACCTCAAACCCGACGTACGACCAGCCTGCCGAGTCCGGTGTGACGATTGCCACGGCTCCTTCGCCGGCCGGATTGTGTTGCCGGCGCAGCACGAGCCCGCTCAAATGTGCCAGCGCCGCCGCGCCTGTCCGCGTTCGTGCTCCTCGCGCGCCTTTTTGACCTCGGCCGAGTCACTGACCTCGGCGACAGGAACGTCCCACCAGCTGTCGTAGCTCGGCACGCCTTCGTAGCGATCGACCGGGATATGGATGACGACCGTGCGATCGATGCCCCTGGCCGCAACCAGCGCATCTCGCAACTCTTCGATGTTGCGGGCGCGGATCACATGCGCGCCGAGGCCCTGCGCGTTGAGCGCCAGGTCGACCGGAAGAGGCTCGCCGTTCCTGTGTGCCGCATCGTCTCCAAGCGACCCAGCAGATCGATATCGATAGCGGGTGCCGAACCCACCCATACCTTTGGATCGCGACAGGCCACCGATCGAGGCAAAGCCCTCGTTGTCGACCAGGACGCACGTCAGCTTCATGCGCTCCTGGATGGAGGTCACGATTTCCTGAGCCATCATCAGGTACGAGCCGTCGCCCACCATGACGTAGACCTCGCGTTCGGGATCGGCGAGCTTGACCCCGAGGCCGCCGGCGATCTCGTACCCCATCGTCGAGTAGCCGTACTCCACGTGGTAGCCCTTGGGGTCGCGGGTCCGCCACAGCTTGTGAAGGTCGCCGGGCATTGAACCTGCGGCGCAGACGACCACATCGCGTGGCCCAGACAGCTCGTTGACGGCGCCGAGAACCTCAGACTGCGCGGGCAGCGGCCCGTGGCCGAGGGTGTAAAGCCGCGAGACCTCCTTGTCCCATGCAGCGCGCAGCTCCTCACAACGTTTTCGGTAGCCGGCGTCGACGGACCAGCCCTCGAGGCGCGCGCCGAGGGCTTCGAGGCTCGCGCGCGCATCGCCCGTGAGCGCGAGGCCGCCCAGCTTGTGGCTGTCGGACTCCGCGACGTTGACGTTGATGAAACGCACATCCGGGTTCTGGAACGCGGTCTTCGAAGCGGTCGTGAAGTCGCTGTAGCGAGTGCCCACGCCGATCACGACATCGGCTTCGGCTGCGACCCGGTTCGCTGCGGGCGTGCCGGTCGCGCCGATCGCGCCAAGCGCGCCTTCATGGTCGAACGGCAGCGAGCCTTTGCCCGCCTGCGTTTCCCCAACGGGGATTCCGGTTTGTTTGACCAGCCGCTTCAGCGTTTCGGTCGCCTCCGAGTAGATCACGCCGCCGCCCGCGACGATGAGCGGGCGCTTGCTTGCGCGGATGATCTCCGCAGCCCGATCGAGGGCGGCCGAGTCGGGCAGCGGCCGGCCGGCATGCCAGACGCGGCGCTCGAAGAATTCGGCTGGGTACTCGAAAGCTTCCACCTGCACGTCTTGGGGAAGTGCAAGCATCACGGCGCCAGTGTCGGCCTGGCTCGTCAGCACCCGCATCGCCGCCAAAGCCGCCGGAACCAGCTGCTCAGGTCTCTGGATGCGGTCCCAATACCTGGTCACGGGCTGGAAGGTGTCGTTCACGCTCGCATCGCCGCGCCACGACGTCTCGAGCTGCTGGAGCACCGGGTCCGGCCGCCTCGAGGCGAACACGTCGCCGGGCAGGAGCAGGACCGGGATGCGGTTGACCGTCGCCGCGGCCGCGCCGGTCACCATGTTCGTCGCGCCGGGGCCGATCGAGGTCGTGCACGCGAGCGTCGCGAGGCGGTTGCGCATCTTCGCGAACCCCGCGGCGATGTGGACCATCCCCTGCTCGTTGCGTGCCTGGTAGTACGTGAGCAGCTCTGGGTTTTGCGCGAGCGCCTGCCCGATGCCGGTGACGTTGCCGTGGCCAAAGATCCCGAAGCAGCCTTCTATGAACCGATGATCGACTCCGTCACGCTCCAGATACTGGGCGGCGAGAAAGCGGACGAGCGCCTGCGCCATCGTCAGCTTCAGCGTCCTCACAGCCCGACCCTAGGTGGGCTCTGGAAGCATCACGTCGCGAACCAGCCCGTCGAGCTCGGTACAGGCTGCAATGAACTGGCGCAGCGTGCGCACGGTCGGCGCAAAGGAATCGAATTCTTCGATGGTGAGGCCGTCCTCCGAGTAAGCCCGGCGAAAGTCCGTGAAATGCTCGAGCAGCTGCCTCACCACCTTCGCGTCAACCGGCTTGTCGATTCGCGGCTCGACGGTGATGTCACCGGCGTTGAATCGCTTGATCCAGGCCGAGGGCGGTGAGATGACTGCGTCAGCGCCGATCAGCTCGCTCCAATGCATGTGGTTGCGAAATGCTGCGGAAAGCAGCCGAAGTCGGTAACCACGCTCGCGATAGATGGCATAGGTCTTCTTGAAAACTGCCACGCCCGCCCACTCGATGATGCCGGGGTCGACCGTGATGTCTTTTTTCTCGTGCTGGACCTTCAGCCAGTCGTCGAGGCGGCCGACCATGATCGTGCACACCGGCCCCATCGACTTGATTTCCAGGCCCTGGTTCTCTCGCCGCCTCAAGCCGCGTTCCACGGCTTCGGCCACCGCGATGCACTGGGGAAGCGTGAAGCAGACCGTCGCATTGATGCTGTACCCGCCATAGGTCGCCTCTTCGATGGCCTCCACGCCGGCCTTGGTCGCCGGGATCTTGACGATCATGTTCGGCGCGAGGCGGTTGAAAGCAATCGCCTGCTCGAAGATCGCGCCAGGGTCGCGATAAAACCTCGGGTCCGTCTGTATAGAGAGTCTGCCGTTGCGCCCGGCGTGCGCGGCAAATGCCGGCTCCAGGAGCTTGGCCGCCTTGATCGATATCTCCTCGACCAGCTTCCAACCGATCTGATCCTCGGTCGCAAGCGGCATCTCAGTGACCAGCGCCTGGATGCGTGGCTTCCACTCGGCGAGGTGCTTCTTCAGAATCCCGAGGGCGATGACCGGGTTGCAAGTGGCTCCGACCGCGCCGTGCTCGATCGCGTAAGTGAGCTCGTCGATGTCCGCCGAGTCGTTCCACAGCACCGTGGGCGTGGTCTGCGTCATCTGATGCATCCGGCTCTTGTAGGTGACGCGAGGATCGGTTGCGGTCAACTTGATCTCCACATTAGTCGGATTACCACCGGGTCACGACCACCTTCTTGCGTGTGTAGAACTCGATCCCGTCGGTGCCGTGGACGTGAAGGTCGCCATAAAACGAACCCTTCCAGCCGCTGAACGGAAAGAAGGCGAACGGCTGCGCGATCGGCACGTTGATGCCGGTCATGCCTGCTTCCACCCGCTCGCGAAACTCGCGAGCCGAGCGCCCGGACTGCGTGAAGATCGTGGCCATGTTGCCGAGCGCCATCCGGTTCGCGTGCGCGATCGCCTCGTCGAGGCTCGCCGCGCGCGCCACGGAGAGGACCGGTCCGAAGATCTCCTCGTTGCCGACGGACATGTCGGACGTGACTCGGTCGAGGATGGTCGGTCCCAAAAAGAAGCCCGGCCGCGACATCTGGCCACGCCCGTCGACGAGGAGCTCCGCTCCCTCCGCCACGCCCTTGTCCACGTAGCCGGCGACCCGGTCCCGGTGGTCGGCGCGGATGAGCGGGCCAACCTGCACGCCTGCCTCATCGCCCGGTCCGACGATCATCCTGGAGGCGGCGTCCTTCAACCCGTCGAGCAATCGATCGGCTGCCCCGACCGCCACCGCGACAGAACCCGCGAGGCAGCGCTCGCCGGCGTTGCCGAAGGCCGAGTTGAGGATGGCGAGGACGGTGACCTCCGGGTCCGCGTCCGGCATGACGATGATGTGGTTCTTCGCGCCACCGAGCGCCTGGACCCGCTTGCCGGTCGCCGCAGCAGTCTGGTAGACGTGCCTGGCCACTGGCGCCGATCCGACAAACGAGATCGCGTTCACGTGTGGATGGTTGAGCAGCGCGTCGACCGCCTCGCGCGCGCCGTGCACGACGTTGAGCACCCCTTCCGGGAAGCCCGCTTCCAGGAAGATCTCGGCCAGGCGTTGCCCGCCAAGCGGCGTACGTTCCGAAGGCTTGAGGACGAAGGTGTTCCCAGCCACAATGGCCAGCGGGAACATCCACAGCGGGATCATCACCGGGAAGTTGAAAGGCGGGATGCCGGCGCACACGCCGACGGGGTACCGGTAGAGGTCCTGGTCGACGCCACCCGATACGTCTCGCAGCGTGCGGCCCTGCAAGAGCGTCGGCGCTCCACACGCGAAGTCCACGACCTCGATGCCGCGCCGCACCTCGCCGCGGGATTCGTCGAGCGTCTTGCCGTGATGCCGGGTGATGATCGCCGC
>Ga0137409_10008396_pt1 | contig 10544 bp, 13 predicted proteins | sample CZODoug1_16funga_FD_122059 | JGI IMG/M metagenome (GOLD analysis project Ga0137409, IMG submission 122059) | Vadose zone soil fungal communities from Angelo Coast Range Reserve, California, USA - CZODoug1_16fungal (Hybrid Assembly) | ecosystem: Environmental > Terrestrial > Soil > Vadose zone... | reverse complement strand
CTTCGGTGATGCTGTTCATGACGACTTCTCCTGGCGTTTATTTACGGATGAAATGAACAAGGCGGCGCGCCGGCTCGCGAACCAGCTTGCGCAAGCCCAGCGCGGCGCGGATCAGCGACACCACGGGATCGCGGGGCCGCAGTGGAATCAGGACGTCGCCGATGGCGAGGCGGCCGCGCCAGATCGGATTGATCATGGGGTGATCGGGGCTCGCGGTGGAGTCGGCCATGGCAATCGCCGGATCGGCGCAGAGATGCCGCGTCAGATCCAAAGTGAGTTGAACGCCCGGCGACAATTTTGCGAAATTCTCGTCGACACCGAGCTTGAAGTAGAATGCGCGGTCCTGATGTCGCAGCACGATGGCCGCGGCGACCGGCGTGTCGCCGGCGCGCAGCGTGACGATCTCGCATTGGCCGCGTTCGGCGAGGGCATGAGTGGCGCGGCGGACGAAGCCGGCGTCGCCGTCGTCCTGCATCAGCGCGGTGCCGCGTTTGGCTTTCCAGCCGCTGGCTTCGAGTTGCAGGAACGTTTCGACCGCGGGTGCGACGTCTGCCGGCCTGCGCGCGACATCAAAGCTGATGGCGCCGTGCTCGGCCAGCCGGTTGCGCTGGCGGCGCAGTTCTTTCAGCTTCTTCGATCCCAGCGCCTCTCGCAGCACCTCCTCGGCATCGCGCGTCGCGTCGAGGCAGGCGCGGACATGGGATTGCAGCACCAGCGGATGCATGCCGGCTTGCTTTGATGCTGCCGTGAAAGCCTTCATGGCGGCGCCGTCAAGCGAAACGTCGCGCAGGATCAGCGCATGGGCGCCGGCCTTGCGCGCCTGAATCATCAATCCGGCGACCGCATGTTCGGCCGCATCGCGATCGAGCAGCGGCGTGCACAGCGTACCGTAGGGATCGGCGCTGACCAAAGCGGGCAGGGGGATTTTGTAGCAGCGCCACATCGAGATGACGGGTAGGAGGCCGGTCAGGTGAGCGGTATTGTCCGGCGCGGCGTTGCCCCAGGCCGTGAGCGCGGACACGCCGGTGCGGCCCCGCGCGGAAGCATTCACCGCCATTTCCCAGTCGGGCAGATAATAGCCGTTCGGCTCGGCGGCGCGTTCGGCCAAAGCGCGCCATTGGCTTGCGGCGACGGAGGTCAGCGGGACGAACCCGGAGGCGTCGGACAAAACCGCCCCCGCCTGCGGGCGATTGCCGATCGCCTCTTGCACCGATGCGCTGCGCATGACAGCTCGTTCAGCAATCTCGACCACTTCCCAATTCCCCGTTCGCGGTGTTGAGGCGTGCGTGGTGCGCCGCTTCCTCCACCGCGTTATCGGGAAGACGCTAGCGGGAAAGATTGGAAAAACCCGCTTGAGCCGAGATGCAATTTGAGCGGTAATGTTAACCGGATATTTATCATTTGGACCCGGTCAGGGCTGGTTCGCACAAACGGTCAACCCGCTGCGTCGGAGGCGCCCTAGATCGGCTCGAAGCTCTCGGAAGGGCAGTTGTTTTCCTCGGCCTCGACCCGCCGCCGGTCGGTGATCATGCCGCCGTTGATGGTGATACGATAGATCTGGGTGTTCAGCGGCTTGCCCATCACCGAGGTCATTTCGGCCTCGACGCAGGCGGTCCAGCCCACTCCTTCGACCTCATGCTGCGGCGGCGATACCCGCACATGGTGCGGTTTCGAAGCGGCCGAGAATAACGAATCCAGATTTTCCCGGACCAGCCGCTTGACCTCCGGCGGCGCTTCCGGCGGTGTCGGCTCGACGGCCTTGCCGCGCATGAACTCCGGCACCGGCGAGCGGCTGTCGGCGATGCCGCAGCCCGCCAGCGCGAGTGCTCCGCCCATCAACGCCACGCCAATACAGACCCGTCCCACCCGCCGGTTTTACCTTGCCCAACCCAAAAATGCGCGCCGCTGCCGCCCATTCGCGGTGCTTTGGCTATCAACAATTGCTGAAAACCCGCCGACGAACCGGATTTTGTGTGCCGCCGATCGAGGTTTGCCGTAATCGGATTGCAGGGTAAGTTGATAACGTGCAGGAGACCAGCATGAAGACCCTCACGATTACGGCTGTGATACTGACGTTGCTTGCGGTGCCCGCGCACGCCCAAGCCAGGCGTCCGGGCGGCGACGAAAAGAAAACCGACCAGAAGAAGCCCGTAGTCGATGACAAGGCTTACAAAGCCGCGTTGGAGCGGATTCCGGACTCCAAGGAAAAATATGACCCGTGGAGCATCACCAAGCCCGCGGAGCCAGCCAAGAAACCGAAATAGCCCGCCATCTCCGGTTTGATTCCGCTCTGCGACAAATTCGCCGCCGCGCGCTTTGCACGGAAGCCGGCTTGAACCGCCACCCGAACCTGGCGACCAACTGGTACCTGTATTGCCGGGAGGTGGTCTCATGTTTCGTCACGCGCTTCTCAATGGGGTGGTCGCCACCGCGGTCCTGCTCGGCACCCATGGCGCATTCGCGGAGAACCGCCTCGCGCTGGTGATCGGCCAGTCGGCCTATCGTTCGGTCCCAAAGTTGCCCAACCCGGCCAATGACGCCAAGGCGATGTCGCAATTGCTGAGCGATTCCGGTTTCGAGGTGTCGGCCGCGGCCGATTTGTCGCAAACCGAGATGCGCGCCCAGGTCGGCGATTTCGCCGCCAAGGTGGTGGCAAAAGGTCCCGACACCGTGGCTCTGGTGTTTTACGCCGGCCACGGCTTGCAGATCGACGGCGAGAATTTTCTGGTGCCGGTCGATGTCGATCCGAAGCGGGAAGCCGACATTCCCCTGCAGGCGGTACGCCTCAACGACATCCTGAACACGCTGACCTCGGTACCGAGCAAGATGCGGATCCTGATGCTCGATGCCTGCCGCAACAACCCGTTCCCCGGGATCAGCAACACCGCCGGCGGCGGGCTTGCGATCGTCGACGCCAAGATCGGCGCGCCCGGCACCTTCCTTTCATTCTCGACCTCGCCCGGCGCGGTCGCGGAAGACGGCGCCGGCGCCAACAGTCCCTACACCTCCGCGCTGCTGTTGGCGGCCAAGGAGCCGGGATCGATCGAAGACACCCTCAAGCGCGTGCGTGTGTCCGTGAACAGGGCGACCGAAGGACGGCAGACGCCATGGGACAGTTCCTCGCTGACAGATGATTTCAGATTTGTGCAGGGCTCCGCCGCGGCTGGTCCGGCCGCTGCTCCCAAGCTGGCATCGGCAAGGCGCAGCGTGGAAGAATGGAAGCGCGACCTGCAGGGCAAGCCGGTCGAGACAGCCAATGAACTGATCGTCGCCGACGGCACCGATGAGGCCTATGAGGCGTTTGCCGTCCTCTACGCCGCAACGCCGCGCGGGCTGCAGGCGCGCGACTGGCTTGATCGCCATCGTCGCATGGTGGCGTGGAACAAGGCCGTGATCATCAACACCGCGGCGGGCTATCGCGCGTTCCTGGCGCAATATCCCGACAGCGATCTCACCGCCACTGCGCGCAAGTTGGAAGAGCGGCTGCGCAACCGCCCGAACGCGGCTGCCGTGGTCGCCACTCCGGTCGGCGTCCCCGCAACCAACGTTGCGCTGGCCGCGCCGACTTGTCCCTGCAACGTGCAGCCGCAGAAGAAAATCGATACGCCGCCAAAGAAGCGCGCCGATCCCGACCCGCCCAAACGCGTCGACCGCCAGCCGCCGCGGCGCCTGCGTGAACCCGACGACGACGTCGTGGTCATCCGCCGCGTGCCGCGCGACTATTACGAGCCGGCGCCCGGACCTTCCATCGGCATCGGTATCGGCATCGGAGGCGGCGGTTATGGCGGGGGCGGTCACCAGGGCCGATCGAGGGGCGGATACTAGGGGCGAGCCCTTGCAAGGGATTTTCGCGCGGTTCATTACTCCCTGAGCGTGTAGCCGGGGGAAGCCATGCGAAAACTTCTCGGCCTGTTTGCCGTCACGCTGTTGGTGGTGGCGCCGGCATTGGCCTGGGAGCATTGGGGCGGCGATCGCGGCGGGTCGCGGTTTTCGCCGCTCAGCCAGATCACGCCGGCCAACGTCGGCCAACTGGTTCGTGCCTTCGAATTTCGCACCGGCGACCTCGAGCGCCGCGCGCCGGCGGTGATGGCGCGCACCAAATTTCAGGCCACCCCGCTGTTGGTCGAGGACAGTCTGATCTTTTGTTCGCCGTTCAATGAAGTCATCGCGCTCGATCCCGGCAGCGGCGCGCAGAAATGGCGATACGATCCCAGGATCAGCACCGCGCAGCGCCCCGCCAACCGCTATAATTGCCGCGGCGTCGCCTGGTGGGTCGACGATCAGGCTGCCGAGAATGCGGCCTGCCGCGCGCGGATCTTCATGGGCACCAACGACGCCCGCGTGATCGCGCTCGATGCCCGAACCGGCATTCCCTGCGCTGATTTCGGCAGCAGCGGCGAGATCAGGATCGATACCGGAAAACTGGAATGGCCCGGCGAATTCCAGATCACGTCCGCACCGGTGGTGAGCCGCGGTGTCGTGGTGGTCGGCTCCGCGATCTCGGACAACCGCCGTGTCGACGCGCCGCATGGAACGGTGCGCGCCTTCGATGCGCGGACCGGGCGTCCGCGCTGGAGTTTCGATCCGCTCGTGCACGACGGCATCGACGCCGGCCATGCCAATGTCTGGGCGCCGATGTCGGCGGATGAGGAACGCGGGCTGCTGTTCCTGCCGACATCGTCACCGAGCCCGGATTTCTGGGGCGGCAAACGGCCCGGCAACAACGAGCACGCGGACTCCGTGGTGGCGCTGCGCACCGAGACCGGCGAGATGGTCTGGTCGTTCCAGGCCGTGCATCACGACGTCTGGGATTATGATTTGCCGTCGCAGCCGACGCTGGCGCGCATCGACACCGGCGACGGCATGCGCGATGTCGTGATCCAGCCGACCAAACAGGGTTTTGTCTTTGTGCTCGACCGCGATACCGGCAAGCCGGTCTGGCCGGTCGAAGAACGCGCCGTGCCGCAAGGCGGCGCGGATGGCGAGCAGCTCTCGCCGACGCAGCCGTTTCCGACCCACGTGCCGGTGCTGGTGCCGCAGAAGATTTCGCCCGACGAGGTATTCGGCCTCGTTCCATTCCGGGATCGCGCGGCCTGCCGCGCGCAATTCGAAAGCGCGCGCAACGAAGGCCTTTATACGCCGCCCTCGATCCAGGGAAGCCTGAGCTTTCCGATGACCGGAGGCGGCGTGAACTGGGGGAGTGCTGCGTTCGATCCCGTCAACCAGATCCTTTACGCCAACACCAGCCGCGCCGTGCAGATCATCAAACTGATTCCGCGGGCGCAGGCGGAAGGCTTGGAGCCTCCGCCCGGTCATGATTTCGGCAAGCAGTTCGGCGCTCCTTTTGCGATGACGCGTGCGCTGGCGGCATCGCCCCTGGGCATGCCCTGCAACAAGCCGCCTTGGGGCATGATGGTCGCGGTCGATCTGAAGGCCGGCAAAATTCTCTGGCAGTCTTCGGTCGGCACGGCGGAGGACCGCGCGCCGCTCGGGATCGCGTTTAACTGGGGTACGCCGCTGGTCAGCGGTCTGGTGATTACCGCGGGCGGTCTCGCCTTCACCGGCGCGATGGATGCTTATCTGCGGGCCTTCGATGCCAAAACCGGCGAAGAACTGTGGCAGGGCAGGCTACCGGTCCCCGGCGTCGCCAATCCGATGAGCTATCTCTGGAAGGGCGAGCAATACGTTGCGATCGCCGCCGGCGGACATTCCGAGTCCGGTACCTCGATCGGTGACAGCGTGGTGGCGTTTCGGCTGGCACGGCCGGGCGAAGCGCCCTCGCTATGGTCGCGCACGGTCGACCGGCCCGGCGGAAGATTCTTGGGTAAGACTGTTTTATTCGCGCTCGCCATCGCAGTGATGGCAGCAGGGATATGGCACTGGCGCCGCCGTCGCCGTCGCCGCGTGAAAATGGCCGGTTAGTCGAACGCGACGCCGACGCGGTTGTCATTGCTCCATACCGGACGGCAGCGGCGCATGAACTGATCGGTCTGGATCACCAGCGTGAAAGTCGGCGGCAGGCCGACGGGAATGGCGATGTCGAGCCGCGCGCCGCTCGACGAGATGTTGCGGACCATGCAGTCGACAGTGCCGCCGCCGCCGAATGCGAGCGTGCCGTGTTTGAATACTCTGTGTCTGGGCGCGGTTCGTTTCTCGATCATGGTCGCTGGTCCGAAATTCCGGTTATTGCGCGCTCAAATTAGCGCAGCCAAATTACGACAGGTTGAATCGAATGCCCGCTGTGTTGGAGAGTGGATTCAGGTTTTGTTTACGACGTTGCCCCGAAAACGTGCTGGTGCGGGGTTTCAGAATCTGCTCATGGTGCGAGGTCGGATGGCAGGGGGATCATCATGAAGACGGCCGGTGCGATTTTGTTCGCCGCAGCCCTGGTGCTGCCGTCGGTGCCGGCGCACGCCGTCGTGCTCGATCTGTCGACCATGACCTGCAAGCAGTTCGTCGAAGGCAGCCCCGACGAAATCAAGATGGTGCTGACCTGGATGGACGGCTGGTACAAGGGCGATTCCGACGAGGCGATCATTGACACCGACGTGTTCGTCGCCAATGCCAAGAAATTCGGTACCTTCTGCGCGGCCAATCCGTCGATCAGCATCGTCAATGCTGCCGAAAAGATTCTCGGCCATTGATCAAGCTTCAGCGGCTGCGTTGGTTTATTTGACGCATTTTCTTTACGCGAAGCGGTCTCCACCCCGGATCAAGTCCGGGGCAGGCTTTCGCTCGAAAATGCAATGTCACAGCATCGCGAACGCGCTCGACACCATCGCCACCGGCTTGTTGTCGGCGCCCGACAGCGTGACGCGGCCGAAGCTCATGGTGCGCCCGAGCCGGACTACCCGCGCATCGGCCAGCACGTCGGATGAGGTGACGGCGCGCATGAAATGCGTGGTTTGGTCGACCGTCGTCATCGGCCGGTAGCCGCGGTTCGCCGCCAGATTGGCGATCACCATCGCGGTGTCGGCAAAAGCCATCAGCGCTTGGCCGCAGACGATGCCGCCGTTCCGGCACAGCCGTTCGGAAAACGGCATGCGCAGGATCGCCCCCGGCTGCCAGTCGGCCGCGGCCCCCGGCGGCGGCTGATGGTCGATGCCTTCGATCGATAGTTTCAGATCCTGTACCCACGGGGCGAAGACCTCGCGGAGCACGCGCCGGGCCTCCTCGATACCGAATTCCGCGGCTTGCTGTTCCTGCTGCATGAATTGTGGTTCCTGGCCCAATATGGCCGCTTTTTAAGTGCATTCGGCCGAAATGAACAGCCGGGCCGGATGGCTTGAAAATGGCTGACTTGAGGCCGTATGATGCCGGAGTGGGGAGTGGGTGATCATGTTCAGGCGATTGGCACTGGTTTTCAGCGTGGTCGCCATGGGTCTCGCCCTCAATGGCTGCACCAAATGCGGCCCGATCTGGGATGATTGGGTGCAATCGCCAAAATCCTGCAAATCGGATCGCTTCTAGCAGGCGCCTGACGCTTGGCGGCTCGATTGGCGCGGTGATATATTGCGGTACGATTCAAGGAGCATCCGCATGAGAGTCTTCGTTGCCGCAGCGATAACAGCGTTATTGGCGGGGCCGGCCTACGCGCAAATAGCGACACCCAACATCAATCTGATCCCCGAACTGGCCTCGAAAACTCCGGAGGAAAAGGAGCAGGAGGCGGTCCAGCAAAAGGCCTACAAGGAATCGCTCCGCAAAATACCGGACGCCAAGGCGTCCGCCGATCCGTGGGGCACCGTGCGCAGCGCGGAGCCGGCCAAGTCAGCAGCGCCCGCGAAGCCGCGCACCAAAACCGGCAGCACGGTAAACTAGGACGCAATCAGCCAACGATGTCCCTGATGGGTGTGGGCTGAAACGAGCGGCCTAATTCTTCCCGCCGGTTTTCCTGAGGAGACGGGCCAGGCGCTCGATAAAACTCCTCACCCATGCGTCTTCGGGAATCCCCGTGTTTTCGTTGGCTTGGGTGTCGGACCGGGGACCGTTCCCGGTTTCGTCGCTCATAATCTGACGGCGGCGTTTTCGCGGGCTTGTTCAGGCATCGGGATTTCCGACCTGCCGAACCAACGCGCTACCAGGGATCGAGTTCCCCAGTATTCTCAATCTGTAGTGAAATCAGGGGCTTGCCGGGGCGTTCAGATCAGCGCGGACGATTGATCCAGCAGCGTTTCGTAGCATTCGCAGGACATCCGCGTGAGCGCGGGCCGGTCCAGGATCTTGATCACGCCACGCGAATAGGTGATCGCGCCGGCACTTTGCACCTTGCTTGCGACTTCGGTCACCGAAGTGCGGCGTACGCCGAGCATTTCCGCGAGAAACTCCTGCGTCAAATTGACGGTGTCGCTTGCCGCCCGGTCGGCGCTTTGCAGCAGCCAGCGGCAAAATCGCGCCTCGATCGAATGCAGCGCATTGCAGGCGGCCGTCACCCGCGCCTGCGACAGCAATACCTCGTTGTAGCGGATGCAGAGATTGCGAACGGGATCGCTGCCGGCGGCGACGGTCCTGAAATGGCTGGCGGCGATCTTGCAGCCGCTCATCGGCATTTGCACCACGACGCGCACCAGCGACTTGTGCAGACCGAGCCCGGCCATCGCACCGACCGCGCCTTCGCGGCCGACGGTCGCGGTCTCGATCGCCTTGCCGTCGCGCAGCACGGCGAGCAGCGACAGCATGCCGTTATGCGGGAAGTAAACCTGGTCGACCTCGTCGCCGGCTTCGTTCAGCACCAGCCCTTGCGGCAAGTTCACGACCACCAGATTAGGGAGCAGCCGGTCGAAGTGGTCGCGCGGCAGCGAGGCGAGGAGCTTGTTGTCCAAGGGGAGACTGACCTTAAATATGGGGACTTGCACGCCAATATCCTGCCCGGTCGGTCGGGCCGATTTACCGCAGGGATGAATGGTCGCTCCGAGAGGGCGATCCGCGGAAAGCCTGTGTATAGGAACATCAAAGGGGGTTGTCGGTCCGGTAGCCGTCATAGTGCCGTCACCCGGGGGGCGTTATCCCCGCTCGATCGGCGACCGGCCACGAAGCGGCCGGCGGTTCAGGCGGTTTTGTGGATCGAGATTGCACGGACGCAGCCAACGGCGGCCTACCCGACTTCGCTGATCAGTCGGTGCGACTTGTCGGTCCGTGGTGCGACGGCGGTATCGCCAAGCATGCGATCGAATTCAAGCTTCGAGATGTCGTAGCATTCGCAGGTGCGTTGCTGCAGCGCTTCGTGATCGAGGATCGTCACGTGGCCGCGCCGGTAGCGGATTAGCCCGGCCTTTTGCAGCTTGCCCATCGCCTCGGTGACGGTGGTTCGCCGTACCCCGAGCATCATTCCGAGGAATTCCTGGGTAAGCAGGAAGTCGCCCGAAGGCATCCGGTCGCGCGTCATCAACAGCCAGCGGCAACAGCGTTGGTCCACTCGGTGCAGGTGGGCACACGCTGCCGATTGCGCCACCTGGTTGAAGAAGGCGTGGGCATAGCGGAGCATGACCAGATGGAGTGTCGGACTGCGGTCGAGTTCGACGCGGAACGGGCGGGCGTCCATCTGCAGCCCGTTCCCCGGGACCTGGACATAAACCGATGACGGCGCGTGACGGTCACCGAGACAGATCGGCAGTCCCACGATTCCCTCGTTGCCGATGGTGCCGACTTCCGCGCCCGATCCCTCGGCCGTGGTGATGACGAGCGATGCAACCCCGTCGACCGGGAAATACACATGATCGATCGGACGCCCGGCCTCATAGAGGCTTTTCCTGTAATTGAACACGACGGGCGACAAATGCGGCCGCAATCGCTCGTAATCGTCATCCGACAACAGCGAGAGCAGGCGGTTGGTCCGTTGGTCGCGTTCAGGCATCATCAACTGTCGTCTCTGCTAGAGAGCTGCAAGCGGGCAGGGATCTGCAAGCCAGTCAGGTCGTGCCGTCGTCGTTCGAGCCCGCCTGCCAAACGGCCGCTTGATCGTTTTCCACGGCGAAGGCCTTCGCGGTGTATTCCTAGGCGAGGTTGAGAAGGCTGGCGCGCAAACTGGGATCGATTGAATCGTGGGGCATGGACACAACGGGGGTGGAGTTGGTTCCGAGCGTCGTAGAGGCTTTTGGTTATTATCAGTTTTGGAGAGGTGGGGCAAATGATTTTGGATTTTGGTCGCGCTGGGCATTCTAAAAACCGTCCTCCGATTAGACCCATTTAAATTTTTTCCTCCCGCTCTCCAAAATTGGATTTTTCCAAGGCCGTCGTGAGCGTTGAAAAAATCTGGAGTCGAGCGGGAGGAAAAAATTTGAGGGTCTTGTCCTCCACTCGGCAGAATATAAAGACGCCTCCGACTGGAAAGGAAAACGTGGGGTCGTAGTCGGGACAGCCAACACCGGTACCTCACTCCATATCATCCTCCATACGGAACTAACTTCCTTTCCAGGTCATGATGTAGCAGACGATATGGTGGCAGCAGGGTTATCATCCGTTACTATGATTCAAAGAGGAAGAACATGTACCTCTCCCCTGTTTTGCCCCGTAAATGAAGCGGCAGCCTGACCGAAACAGATATC
>Ga0137409_10008393_pt1 | contig 10547 bp, 8 predicted proteins | sample CZODoug1_16funga_FD_122059 | JGI IMG/M metagenome (GOLD analysis project Ga0137409, IMG submission 122059) | Vadose zone soil fungal communities from Angelo Coast Range Reserve, California, USA - CZODoug1_16fungal (Hybrid Assembly) | ecosystem: Environmental > Terrestrial > Soil > Vadose zone... | reverse complement strand
TGGCTGGATCCCGACGCCACGCCCGTGGCGCTGTCCCTTACCTTCATGGCCAGGTCGCGCAGTCCCCGAATCATCTGAAGAAACGCGTTGGCCATCGTGTCGCGCGACGATCTCGGCCGAACGGTCACGTTCAACCGCCCCTCGGCAATTGCGGAGGATACGCTGGCCATTTCCTTCAAGTGAAGCATCATGTTGCGGTAATGGTCCGCCAGGGAACCGATCTCATCGTCCCTGTGTATCTCTATTTTCTGATCCAGGTCACCGGTTTCTGCGATTTCACGAGTGATGGTAATTAACGCCGAAAGCGGCCTGGTAATGGACAACGAGGTTCGATAGGCGACGAACATGCCGATGATGGTCCCCAAAATGGTGCCCACCGTTAGAGCCAGGGAACTGTAGGTCCCGGCGGTGGTGGCGAAAGTGTTCGACTCCTCGAGCGCTTTCTGAATGCTGCGCTCGGCATCGTCCATTTCCTTTACGCTCTTCTCTACCCAGTCGTTTGTCGAACGTTGCAGGTAGACAATTTGGAGGTCCGAAACCGTGGTCTGCCCGGCATCGACTTGGTGGCGCTTTTCAATCAGCGGCTTGGAGAAATCGTCTTCCCAACTCCTTTGATTCGATTCGATGGCAGAATAGGCGTCCCGCAAACGCTCGTCATTCGTTTTGTTCTGCGCGTCCCGCAGTAGGTTTGCCAAGGTCCTTATGCCACTTGCTTCGGCCGTTTCCTCGCGAGGGTCGCCGCTGAGCAAGTAATTGCGGAGGTTGAGGCCATTCTCCATCACCTGAAATCGTATCTTTTCGATGGTTTGGATTGTCTGGAGTGAGGAGGCGCCCGTATTTCTTGCGCCGTGCTCGCGTTGGCTTGCGGTGAAGCTGACCAGGAACAGCAACACCAGGATTCCCAGAATCGAGCCAAATCCGATATAGAGCTTCCTGCTGATGGTCATTTCCAATCGCCTCTCAATTCCATTTAAAGCGCCCCACGCGCGTAGAGTTGGGCCTGCGGATCACTGGAAGACGACCTCGACGTTCTCGATAGTCTCCTTGGAAGCCTCTTCGTACTTCCATTTTTTCACGGCAGTAACGGCTTCCTGAACTAGAAGCGGGCTCCCTCCGATAACTTTCGTTTCGCGCACTTTGCCGTCCGGCGCCACGGTCGCTTCGAGACGGACGGTTCCCGTCACGCGCATCTGGCGGGCTACCGCTGGATAGTCCGGCTTAACCGCGGTTTTGACCTTGCGTCCGCCATGGTCCTTGACCTCTCCGGAAGCATTAGCCTGTGTTTGGCCCTGGGCCGAGGTATACATGAGACCTGCGGACGACAAAACCAAGCTGGCAACCACGAATCTGACTCCACGCATGCGATACATATTTCTCCTCCAAAGGAATTCATGACGGATGCCCGCATATCTAATGCACGACCTATACCAGCATCACCAGCCTCCGCGAGGCCGATGCCGGCCCAGGCGTTCGACCCTATAACGGATTGATAATAAACACGTTAGTGCTGGGTAGGCACTCCGCGAATTTTGCTAGCTTATTGATTACCAGTCTCATCCACCTGGATGGGCGAACGCGGATGTCTCAGTTTGCGATGTGGTAATGAGATAGGAGTGATTGATTCACCATCTCGCACACCATGATTTGTTGACAGTGGTACTCCTGAAGTCCTAATTTGAAACAGTAGCAAGATGCGAATTGGGAGCTATTGGAGCACGCATCCGAAGACGCATGTGTGCCACACACCTCGTTTCTGGAACGGTCGAATCCGCAAGCCCAGCGTTTGAGACTCTGCTCGTCCATCTAGCGGTCGAGTCCCACGGCCTTAATCAGACAGGCATGTTCAGACTGTTCTGCCGCGCAGCCGGAGAGTATTTCGGCGCGAGCGGGGCTTGCTGTTCTTTTTTTTCGAGTCAGAAAGGGTGGATCATTGGGGAAGTAGTAGGCTGCCAACCTTGGGGGAGCCTAGGCGAGACGCTTCCCACAACTGCGGCGGAATGCGTGGAGCTGGCGCAAAGTACCGGCAAGGCAGTCTTTTGCCCGCTTATTCGGAATGAAGTCCCTCGCCAGCAAGAAGTCCCTCGCCAGCAAGAGGATTGCGAACAGGTAGAGGTGGCTATACCGTTTCTTAGCCACGGCAGGATGCTGGGCGCGGCCTTACTGATGTGGACAGGCATGACTGAAAGATTGGATGTGCCCCGGGTGGAGAAGCTGACCCTGTTGGGCACTTTTTTTTCAGGCTTGCTCGATCACACGCACTTGTTCGATCAGGTCTATCGCTCCCGCCAGCAATGGGTTCGGGTAATCGACGCCATTCCTAGTGCCATAGTTGTACATAACTATATAGGTAATATTCTTCGAATTAATCGCCCCCTCGCCGATCGAGTGGGGGTTCATCCGTCCAAACTTATTGGCCGTCCGATTCGCGAAGTTTTGGGAATCAACGGCGGTGCGGACGCCGGAATTTGCCCGCTTTGCTCGGATTCGAGGGAGGGAATCGAAGGACCCATAGAAATCTTTGCGAATTGCAGCTATCTGGTTTCCACGACCAGGATGGCCGAGGACCTGGGAGCAGACGCGCAGACGGTCCATGTGCTCGTTGATATTCGCGAACAGTTGGAAGCTGAGCGGCGCTACCGCGACTTATTCGACAGCATTCAGGAGGGCGCTTTCTTCTGCAGTCCGGACGGACGGATGGTCGAAGCGAATCCGGCGCTTGCACGAATGCTGGGATATGCGAGCCAGCAAGAGCTTCTCGATATGAACTTGTTTGAAGACCACGTTCCGGATGCGTCGCAGCGCGGCCGCCTGCTGAAAGAGCTATCGGAAGGGGATTCTCTACGCAACCATGAGGCCACGTTGCGAAGAAAAGACGGAAGCCCATTGGAGGCGCTCCTCCACGTCACAGCGGTTCGCGAACCGAAAGGATCGCCGGTGCAGTATCGTGGACTGATTCTCGACATTACCGACCAAAAGGTTTCCCGGGCGGCGCTGCGGCACGAGCGCGATTTCAACCAGAGTATCTTGAATCATACGCAAAACATGATTCTTGTTTTGGATGCGTCCGGACAAATCGGCTATGTGAACCACCGGGCGGCGGAGATCGGGTATTCGGAGGCGGCGCTTTTGGGCCTCCCGCTCTCGCGATTGATTCATACTTCACACCGCCCTGTGTTTCAGGAGGCTCTGCGAACCGTCCTGGATACTGGCGCGGTTCGCAGGTTGGAGCTGCCTTTTTTGCGAAGGAACGGGAGCGTGGCGCGATTCGTCGTGCATCTCAGCTCGATGCGCGAAGAAGGCGGGGGCGCCGACAGTGTTGTCGTTGTAATGACGGACGTGACCGAAGCGGCGCTCCTGCAAGCCAAGCTTGCGCACACCGAGAAGATGGCGGCGCTCGGCCAATTGGTGTCCGGCGTGGCTCATGAAGTCAACAATCCGTTGTCGGCGATCATTGGCTTCACCGATCTTCTCCTGGAGAGTCCCGAGCTGCCGGAATCTGCCCGGGAGCAACTGGGCGTCATACTGCAGGAGGCCGAGCGAACCCGGCTGATCGTCCAAAACATGTTGCGCTTCGCAAGGGAAGTGCCCCCGCAGCGCGAGCCCGTTCAAGTGAATGTGGTCCTCCGGCAAACCTTGAAGTTGCGGTCGTACGGGCTGTCGAACCGGAATGTGGAGATCGTGGAACGCTTGGCGGAAAATCTTCCGGTCGTCGTTGCCGATCCCCATCAGCTCCAGCAAGTATTTCTAAACCTGCTGAACAACGCTTTTGATGCCATCGAGACGATTCCGCGCCCTGGCAGGATTGAGGTGGAGACGGTGTTCCGCTCGGAGTCAGTGGAAATTTATTTTCGTGACAATGGCCCTGGAATTTCAAACCCGGACCGCATTTTTGAGCCGTTCTTCACCACCAAACCCGTGGGAAAGGGAACGGGCCTGGGGTTGAGCATCTGCTACGGAATCGTACACGCGCATTTGGGTGAGGTCCTATGCCAGAACAACACCAGCGCCGAAGGGTGCACGTTTTTAGTCCGTCTGCCGGCTGCTGCTCTACGTAAGCAAGCCACATCGTCGGATATGAATGCGTGAATTGAATCTGCTCGGCTTGAATTGCCGGCATCCGGTGCGAGTTTCGTTGCTGGCAGCCGCGGGTTTTCTGATGGCGGTTTCGTAGGGCCCCGCCAACGCTAATTGACTTGGGAGTTCGCAAATGACCAGGGAAGACTCACGCATTCGGCTTCTCGTTGTGGATGATGAACAGAGCATTCGCCGTCTTTGCATGACCGTGGGAGGCGCCTTGGGGTACCTCTGTTCGGAAGCGGAGAGCGCCGAAGCCGCGTTGTCGCGGAGCCCCGCCGTTACACCGGACATCGTCATTGCGGATCTCCGGTTACCCAATCTATCGGGGGCCGATCTACTTCGCCAGATCAAGTCCCGCCTTCCCGCCACTGAAGTCGTCATCATGACGGGGCATGGATCTATCGAGTCGGCCGTCGAAGCGATGAAGTCGGGCGCGTACGATTACATCCAGAAGCCGTTTCGTGTGGAAGAACTCAGAATGCTGCTCCGCCGGATGGAGGAAAAAATTCGGCTCGTGCAGGAGAACAAGGTTCTTCGTGAACGGGTCGAAACCGATCAGCAGTTGGATGGAATCATCGGCGAGTCCGCGAAGATCCGTGAAGTCTTGAGAATGATCGGCCGGCTAAAAGATACGTGGACCCCGGTGCTGATTTGTGGCGAGAGCGGAACGGGAAAAGAATTGGTTGCGCGCGCCATCCATTATCGGGGCGCGTTTGCGCAGCGGCCGTTTGTGGCGGTCGACTGCGGCGCGCTGGTTCCGACGTTGATGGAAAGCGATTTGTTCGGGTACGCGAAAGGCGCCTTCACGGGAGCCGTAAAATCCAAGACCGGCCTGTTTCAAGCGGCTGACGGAGGCACGATTTTTCTCGACGAAATCGGTGAACTCCCGCTCGAGTTGCAAGCCAAACTGCTGCGTGTTCTGCAGGAGAGAGAGGTGCGGCCCGTTGGGAGCAATGAAAATATAAGCATAGAGGTCCGCGTCGTTGCCGCTACGAATCGTGACTTGGAGGCGGCGTTCCGCGAGGGCTCCTTCCGAAAAGATCTCTTCTTCCGGCTAAATGTGGTTTCGATTCATATTCCTCCTTTGCGTGAACGGCGGTCGGACATTCCCATGCTCGTGCAATGCTTTCTCGATCGTCTAGCGGAGGGTGAAAATGTGAAATTCACGCCGGCGGCCATGAAACTGCTCATGCAATACGACTGGCCGGGGAACGTTCGCGAACTGGAGAACTGCATCAACCGCGCGCTAACCCTCGGGGACCGCAAGGTGATTGACGAAGGTGATTTGTCACCCGCACTCCTTGACGGCAACTTTTTCGGTAAAATTCAATCCGCCGACGCCGTTGAGGATGACGCGTCTTCCACCGTGGCGCTCGAGGAACTCGAGCGCTTGACGATCCAACGTGTGTTTGACAAAGTGAGTGGGAACAAAGCAAAGGCTGGTCAACTCCTCGGGATCAGCCGCGCAACGCTTTACCGCAAACTGAAGCGCTACCAGATTCCTTCCCATCTGCCCGCCGAGAAGGTCCCCAATTGAAAATGCAGGCCGGCGTGCAGGGGCAGCCTGTATGGAGGGCCGCTCAGGATTCGCCGTGCGATTGAGACGAGGCGTTCCAAACTGAGATTCTCAGGAAAGTCCTAACCTGGGTCCCACGCAAACATCAACAAAACTCAAGGGTTAATCGCCTTTCACTCTATTCCCGCTTTGGCCGTCCTCTTGCACTACTCCGTGTGTGCCTATCCGTTTTGATGACTGGGCGAGTGAGATGCAACCAGATGCGAGCACAAACGGGCGGATGGTTCGCAACATGAGGCCGGTAGAAAATTTGGAGACCTCCACCCAGGAAAAGTCCGGCCTGCGGCGACTGGTGGAGCTCTTCCCCGGAGCAACGCCCATGCGCATTTCGATTTCGGTGTCTGTGTCGCGAGGCAAGGGCCAAGGACTCGAAGAGAACACGGCGATTGAATACGGGACTGACAAGATGGTGTTTTTTGAATCGCGTCTACCACTGGAACTGGAAGACAAATTCCATCTCCAAAATTCCGATGGGTCGCTGGCAGCAGATGCTTTCGTTGTTGGGTTGCATTTTATTGGCGGTCGCCGGGCCATCGCGGCTCGATTTGTGGCGGAAGTTCGCAATTGGATTCTTCAAGGCTAACCGTGATCAAAGTGAGCACAGACCGGAACCGAGACCGGAATCCCCGAGCTGTTTCCAGTCACACCTGGGACGAGTTTAGCCACGTGTATCCGATCTACGCGGCGCTCGCACGCCAGTGCGCCCTGCCGAACGGTCCGTACCCCGCCGTTGCGAACATCGATTCATGGCCCGATAAAAAGACGCGCGAACGCGACCTCCTCTGGCTCGATGATGTGGACCGCCAGGTACAAGCCGTTCACATCCGTCAATTCCTCGCAACTCCCGCTGCGGCGCGCGAAGAAGGTCTCCGCCTCTTCCTGCAGCGCCAACTGTTAAGACCGGACAAACAAATTTCCGACCGTGACAAAATTGATTTGCTCATCGTTCAGTATTTCGTTCTTTGCGCTCCCCAGGACGTGATCGCTGTCCCGGTGGAATTTGCCGATGTCGCAAAGGTTCTCCAGCCCGCGTTGGGTGAAGTGGAAGCAACTTCGCTGGAGTGCTGCGAACCTTTCGAGCGCATTTTGGAATCCGCGCAGCAATGCCGTAGTCTCCGGGATCTGGTCGAACAAGGTTTGATGGAGCAGGGGCGCTTCGCCAAGGAAGCTGCCGGAGGCATGTTTTACGACCCTGTAGCGTTGGTTTCCATTTGCCGGTTCAATTTTATCTTTCGCCGGACATTCATTCAGTTGCTGCATGCGGATTTGCGCGCGATCGGATCGGCGCTGAATGACCTGGAACGGCGAGGTCCCAAATCCATTGATTGCCGAAGGGCAGGGCTGTCCTCTGCGGAACCTGTGGCGAAGTTGCGGCAGTTCCACCAACATTGGAAGGCTCCTTTTCGAACGGACTACAATCAAGACTCATCGTTTCGTCCCTACGAACAACTGATGTGCCTGCGTGAAGACCTGGAAGAAGCCCTGGGCGTGGCCCCCCAACCTCTCGCCCCAGCCTCGACAACCCGCGCTGCAACCAGCGGCGGCAGGGCCGAGGGAGGGGTGGTCAAGCCTCTTGAAAATGGCAAGTCTCCCGCCAGTGTCTCTCCTTCACCAAGGCCCGCGGCGCCAAAAGGATCGGCCCCCTCCGCGAAGCCGCCAGAACTTGTGGCGCCTGCCGGAAAGCAACCGGTGAAAACGACCTCCGCCGCTGCCTCGAAGGAAACAGCTCTGCCACCCGACCAGAAGGTTCCCACCCTCGCGCCCTTGGATGTGGAGACCATCGAAGAGAAAATCTGGGAGCAATTAATTGCGACCCCGCCTGTTCGTGGACGTTCCATGACTACGGTAACCGTGCAAGAGACGCGCGTCCTGTTGTCCGCGTGGGAAGTGGCCGCGTTCATTAGCGCTTCCGGGCAGGACTCGGATGATTTACGCCGCGTTATCGTCGCGCGCGCCATGTTGTCGGCTGCCATCGAGCGAAGGAAGCGCTTCCTGGATTTCAAGACGCTGCAACAGGCCGTGGGGCATGCGCGGGGGGAGATCCCTCACTTTCAGGAGCGCATTGACCAACTCAAGCGCACGATGAAGACGGACAGCGCCGTAAACCTGGGCATCAGTGTCAAACGGCTTCTCGCCCTCGTTGACGAAGCGGAACAGATCCAAAAGGGAAACGCCACCCCAGAAGGAAAGCAATGACTCCCGGCCAAGTCCTGGTTGTTTCTGATGACACCGAATTCGTACGGGCTTTATCGGCCTGTTGGCAAAAGGAGATGCATTCTCCCTCGATTACAGCTGTTTCCACCCACGTAAGCGGACAGGCGGACAGTTCTGGGTACCCGCTCGTCGTAGTGGGACCACTGCGCGAAGGCGTTGCTCTTCCGTTGTCCCCGGCTCTGCATCTCGATTCAACCGTGTGCGCCGTGGGTGACCATGGGAGTCTCGCGTCGATTCGTGCCGCGCACGCGGATTGGCTCCTGGTTCCGGAATATCCGGGATGGACGGAGGCTTTACTTTCAGTTGCGCGGGAAGTGTTGCGCCGGACTGCTGCGGAGAAGCGCGCCCGTGAAGCGGAACTCGCGAATCACGCGCACCAGCGTTTTGGCGTTCTGGGCAGATCCCTGCTGGAAGCACGGCCGGGAATGGTCAATGCATTGACCTCGCTTATAGGCAACGCGGACCTGATCCTTCTCTCAGAGGAGGCACTGCCGTCTGAGTGCCGGGAACAGGTGCGGACCATGCGAACGATGGCGCTACGCTTGAATGAGATGGTTCAACGCCTCTCTTCGCTGGAAAGTGAAATGGAGTTGAGCGATCGAAAATCTCATGCTGAGACGAATGAGATACGAATGGTGGAGGCGCCGAAAGCCTGATCCGTACCGGCATCGCACTAAACGATTCTGTCTCAGTGAGTTGACACCGTCGTCAAATGCAGAAACGCATGGGCGTGAGTGGCGCGGCACTTGCTTTCTCTTAACGGGGTACTCTGAATTGGGGCGTAGAAATTGAAGAAGATACTTATCGTGGATGACTCGATGGTCATGGTGCGGATGATTCAGTCCGTTCTCGAGAAGGGTGGATACAGCGCCATCGGCACCAGTGACCCCTCCCGGATCGAACAGATGATTGATTCCGAGCGTCCCTGCCTCATTTTGCTCGATGTTGTCATGCCGGAGCGCAATGGTTTCCAGATCTGCAGGGCGCTGAAAGCCTCGAAAGCCTACATGAGCATCCCGGTCATTCTGGTGACCTCGAAATCGACTTCGAGCGATCGTTACTGGGCCGAGCAGCAGGGCGCCAACGGCTTCGTTGTCAAACCGTTTGCCCCGGAAGATCTCCTGCGCGAAGTGAGGCGATTCGCCTGATGCCAAAAGAAACGCACTTAGAACCGCTTTCTCCGGATTCGGCGGCAGAGGAGTTGCTTGAGATTTCCGAATCGGTGGAACAGGCGCTGCCCACGCGGCAATTTTGCGTCTTTCGCGCGGGTCGCGAACGGTTTTGTCTCCCCGTGTTGGAAGTGGAAGAGGTGGTGGACTGGCCGCTGGTGACTCGCGTGCCTCTCGCGCCGCCCTTCCTGATGGGCGTATTCAATTTGCGGGGCACGATTATTCCGGTGGTGGATATCGCGGTCACCGAAGGCAGACGGCCGGGGCTGCTGCCGCGCAGCGTGATCGTGGCGGTCATGGCCGGAGACGAACGCAGCGAGGATACGCACATCGGCATTGCGTCCGACGAGGTGATTGGGACCTACCCGGCATCGTCGCAAACGCTGCTCGACCACTCGCCTCCGGACATGCCGCACTGCCGGGGCATGTTGCGGCACGACGAGCGCTTGGCATTGGTCGTGGATTTGCGGCAGTTGATGCATGTTTTTTCCGTAGGTGTGATTTAGTACGAAAGATGGGTGCGGGCTCCACTTTTACGCTGAACGCTTTACCCCCGCGCGGGTGAAAGTGAAGCGTGGAGCCCGCAAAGAGAAAAGCTCGTGCTCCGTAATTGCCGCAGAAGTTGAGTGCGGCGCGAGAGTGTTGGATGGAGGTTTTGAAGTCATGAAAACCCGATTGAGTTCGACAATCTGGCTGCTTGTAATCTGGACCAGCGTCGCGCTGTTCATCGTGCTCGGATTAGCCTACGACGCCGGTTCACATGCCGGCGGTGTCTCCATTTTCCAGGGTGCGGCAACAACCGGTGCCGGTCCGGAACTTTTGATGGCCGGGGCGGTGGCATTGCTTACGGCGCTGGGCCTGTTGTTGACCCTGCCGCGCCGCGTGCTTCGCCCCATTGGCGCTCTGTCGGCTTTTTCCGAGCGGTTCGCGGCCGGCGATCAGCGCGCCAAGGCGGAAGTGCCCGTGGATGATGAGTTCAGCGTGATCGCGGAAAATCTGAATCGGACGGTCGCGCGGGTCTCGAAAGCCTACGGAAATCAGGAAGCCCAGGATTCGCTCCAGCGGAGCATCACGGACCTCCTCAACCTGATCAATCAGGTTGCCCGGGGCGACCTGACGCTGCGCGGAAAAGTCACCAACGACGCCCTCGGCAATGTCGCGGATTCGATTAACCTCATGCTCGACAATTTCACGACCGTCATCGAGCGGGTGCGTCGGGCGGCCGTGGAAGTTTCCACCAATGCTAATAAAATTCTCGCCTCGACCGATGAGATGAACACCGGCACCGGGCAACAGGACCAGGAAATCACGAACACGTCATCCGCCGTCGAAGAGCTGACCGTTTCGATGAAGCAGGTGTCCAACAACGCGGAAGCCAGCGCCGAAGCCGCGCGCCGCGCCCTCGATGCCGCCGAGCAGGGCAACCGCGCGGTACGCGATACGCTCGATGGAATGCAGCGCATCCGGTCTTCCGTGCAGGCGACGGCAAGAAAGATCAAATCACTAGGTGA
>Ga0137409_10008392_pt1 | contig 10548 bp, 13 predicted proteins | sample CZODoug1_16funga_FD_122059 | JGI IMG/M metagenome (GOLD analysis project Ga0137409, IMG submission 122059) | Vadose zone soil fungal communities from Angelo Coast Range Reserve, California, USA - CZODoug1_16fungal (Hybrid Assembly) | ecosystem: Environmental > Terrestrial > Soil > Vadose zone... | reverse complement strand
AACTCCGTACTTGCAACCCGAAACCGGGTTTCGGCTACTTTACAAACATGCATGATTGTATGTATTCTCCGACTTCCCCGCAAGCTGCATTGCAATGAATTCGAGAGTCTAGAAGGAGTGACCATGTCCGAGTTCCCGATTTACCGTCCCGCCGCAGCGTTGGCTGTCACCGTGGCCCTCGCCGCCTGCGGGCCGTCGCAGCAGCACGCGGGCTTCTCGGGGTTTCCGCCGGCGGAAGTAACCACGCAGGTCATTGCACCGCACAATTTTCCGATTGCGTTCGAGTACGTCGGCCAGACGCTGGGCTCGAAGAAAGTAATCATCCAGTAGGGGAGTGCGGCGCTTCTGGGGGGAAGCGTGCGCGGCGCGGGCTCGGGCCATCACGGCCGGGCCCGTTGTGCTATCCGGGGTCCTGTTGCATCATGTCGAAGTCCCGTTCGTGCCCACTCCGCCTGGCCGGCCCAGGAGCCCACAATCATCCTTCGCAGGCTGACCCTCTTGCTTCTCCTCATCGTCCCTTGCGGTCAGGGTGAAGCCAACTCCCGCCAAGAGCCTTGGGCGGTTGCTTTTCCAGAAGTTGTCTTGGAGGGGTGCACGCACGTCGAGTCCAGTCCTAGTGATTCAATGCACCTGTCTCGAAGGACTCCGCACTTATTCCGCCGATCGAACCCAAGAGGGAAGACTTTACAGGCCATCGGGAAGGCAGGGCGTTGGAGGACCCCTCGAGTCATCGGTACCTCCTCAAGTCTAGGATTGTTCGCCGTGGAGTTGGACAGCTGCTGGAGCGAACAGGAGGTCGTGTCGGCCGACATGAAGCCCTACTGGCCCAACGCACCGGACAGTACTTCCAGGCAGTTGTGCTTTCCCTTTGTCGATCTGATGGACACAACAGGTGTTCGCCTCTTGCACATTCCGGGAGCACGGGACCCATCATGGTCTCGGGATGGCGCACAGTTGGCCTATAGGGTCGTCCGAAAGCCCATCCAAAGGATCGGCGGCAAGATTTTTAGCTATCCTGAGTCATCCGACAGCATCGTAGTTCTCACGATCCGCACCGACTCCCGAGCCGCGTATCCGATCGCCTCTTCTGAACTGGCGTGGCTCGACGAGGGGATTCTGCTCTTCGACAGCCACGGTCTTATCTACAACATCAAAGTGGGTACGGATGAGCCGCACAGCACGAGATTGAGGATGCCCTTCGTTGGGAACTTTTCTGAAGACGGGGACTACTCGTTCGAAGTTGCAGGGAGGAATGGATGGGATCTGGGGATTTGGGGAATCGTGGAGGGACGCGAGTTGTCACGAGATGTGCTCCACACGATCGGTGATGACCCGAAGCAAATCTCGGCCGCGACGTTCTGGCTCCGCGGGACCGGGCACAAGCATGACCTCTGTGTCGGTGTCACTTGGGTGCCGTGGACGATGCCGAAACCGGGAGGACCACAGCTGAAGCGTCACTGCGAGGTCGTCGTGATCGACCCGAGGACGAACACAATCTCGAGGCGAATCCAGGGCGCACTCATCGGCCCCACCGCGGATCGGACAGCGGCCGTGATCTGGCAGGAGGGGAAGATCACATTTCTGGAGCTCTAGGCGGCTGCATGCCGCATGGTATTCTCGCTAGGTGAGACTTCGCCTCCATATAGCTCTGACGCTCGCGGTTCTCGTGGTGTCTCCGCTTTTCGTACCGCACGCAGTTTCGCAGGAGCGCATCCTCGCGATACCCCTGGTCAAGAAGATCGACAGCATCAAGTGGACTCTGCTCATTCCGGAATTGGGGGAGCGGTCCCCGCGGATCGCGACCCTCCGCACCGATCCTGGCACCAAGGCGACCGCCGTCCTGATTCGATTCTCGGGGCGCTTCCACATTCCCATGCATTGGCACTCCTCGAGCGAGTCCCAGATGATCGTGAGGGGTCACGTCACGGTGGATCTGAACGGGGTGCGGTCGGAGCTGGATCGGGGCGATTTCAACTACGTTCCCGCCAAAATGCCGCACGAATCCTGGATCGGGAAGGACGGCGCTCTGATCTACATCCACTCGGACGGACCGTGGGATTTCGACTGGGTGGCGAAAACCCCGGGCATCGCGGAATACTTTCGGCTGCCCCCGAGGAAGAGCGAAGAAGGGGACGAGTAGCCTTTCCCCGCTAGTCCCCGTGCGGGTTCGCCAGCGCGTGCACCGACTCGGAATCCCGCAGCGCCTCCGCCAGGTGCTCGGAGCAAATCTGCTCCATCCGCGCCTCCGACTGCTCCGGCGCCAGATGCTCCCGCATGCGAACCCACGCCGTCAGGATCTTGACCTCGGACTTGGTTCGCCCCGAGATCAGAGCAGGCGTGGAGCGGCGCTTGGCCTCCCAGGCCGCGGCGCACGCCAGGTGGAGCAGATTGTCTGCGGCTTCGGGATTCCGCTCGCGGAGGAACTGGGAGAGCATGCGCAGAGCGCCCGCGAGCGCGGTGTAGTTCTCCGGCGCGTTCGGATCCTTCTTGATGGCTTCGCGCGCCGCGCGGGCGGCGTCAGCCTGTTCCGTGGCGGGCCCGGCGTGCCCCGCCGGCTTCATGTTCTTGGTCTTCATGACGGATCCCCCGATCCCTACGCTAGGGCGCAAAACGGGCACGACACGGTGCATTGTGCATGCCCTGGGGCATGGATCCTGCCCGTAAGCGCCGCATGGACGGCCTGATAGGAATTCAACCTCGAGGAAACGCAAGCCACGTGCCGCTACCCCGAGGGGCTGATGCGGGCCAGGCCGGCCTCGTAGGCGGCCACGAATTCCTTCACGACCAAGGCGGCGGGGATCACGCTCTTGATGAGGCCACTCGACTGGCCCATCTCCAGCTCGCCCGTTTCCAGATCGCCCTCCAGGATTCCCATGCGCGAGCGATGATGCCCGTACACGTGTTCCAGCTCCTCGCGCGTGGCGCCCTTCTGCTCCGCGGCGCGCACCTCGTCGACCCATGGATTCTTCAGCGCGCGCACCGGCGCGATCTTCTTGGCGAAGAGGACCGTTCCCGAATCGGCGGCGCCCACGATGGCCTGCTTGTAGCTGTCGTGCGCCGAGGACTCCAGCGTCGCGGCGAATCGCGTCCCCACCGAGATGCCTTCTGCGCCCAGCGCCATGGCCGCCAGGAATCCCCGTCCGTCCGCGATCCCCCCGGCCGCGACCACGGGCACCGAGAGGGCGTCCGCGAGCTGCGGGATGAGCGCCAGGGTGGTGATCTCGTCCACGCCATTATGGCCGCCCGCCTCGAAGCCCTCGCCGATCACGATCTGGGCGCCGGAGTCCTGCGCCTTCAAGCCGTGCTTCACGCTCGGGACCACATGGATCCAGATCACCCCCGCGGCCTTCTGGATGCGCGGCCCCAGCACGGCCGGATTCCCCGCGCTGGTGACGACGACGTCGATTCCTTCCTCGAGGGTGATCTCCAGCAGCTCGGCCGCGTCCCCGCGGAGGAGCGGGATGTTCACCGCGACGCGCTTCTTCGTGAGGGCGCGCGCCTTCTGTATCTGGGAGCGGAGGAGATCCTGCTTCATGCCCGCGGACCCGATGCAGCCCAGGATGTCCGCCTCGGCGCAGGCGACCGCCAGCTTGTACCCCGACGCCCAGATCATCCCCGCCTGCAAGATGGGGTAGCGGATGCCGAGGATTTCGGTGACGCGGGTGCGGATGCGGTCGATCACGCGTGCTTGGGGCGCCAGGGCTCGATGGCGCGCTGGCGCAGCAGCGCGTCCGCGAGCGTGAGGCAGGTCATGGCCTCGGCCACGGGGACGACGCGCGGACAGAGGCAGGGATCGTGACGACCGGTGATCGCGAAGTCGCGCTCCTGGCCCTCGGTGTCCACGGTCTTCTGGGGGATCGCGATCGAGGAGGGCGGCTTGACCGCAATACGGCAGAGGATCGGCTCGCCGGTCGAGATGCCGCCCAAGATGCCGCCCGCGTGGTTGCTCGCGAATCCCTCGCGTGTCATGCGGTCGTTCATCTCCGAGCCGCGGTGTCCCGCCGCGGCGAAGCCGTCGCCCACCTCGAAGCCCTTCACCGCGCCAATCGACATCAGGCCCCACGCGAGCGAGGCTTCCAGCTTGTCCATGACGGGGTCGCCGAGGCCCACGGGGATGCCGTCCGCGCGGATCTCCACGACGCCGCCCAGGGAGTCGCCCGCCTCGCGCGCCGCGAGGATGGCGCGCTCCATCTCCGCGGCCGCGTCCGGGTCGGGACAGCGCACGGAATTCTGCTCGGCGACCGCGAGGTCACGCCTTAAGGCGGTGATGCCTCCCACCTGGACGGTGTAGGCCTGCACGCGCGCACCGATGCCGTCGAGAATCACGCGCGCGATCGCGCCCGCCGCCACGCGCCCCACCGTCTCGCGTCCGGAGGAGCGCCCGCTGCCTCGGTAGTCGCGCACGCCGTACTTCATCCAATAGGTGTAGTCGGCGTGCCCGGGGCGGAACAGATCTTTGAGATTGGAATAGTCGGCGGGCCGCGCGTCCACGCTCCGCACCACGAGGGCGATGGAGGCGCCGGTGGTCACGCCCTCGAAGACGCCCGACAGGATCTCCACCTTGTCGGGTTCCTTGCGCTGGGTCGTGATCGCGCTCTGCCCGGGGCGGCGGCGGTCCAGATCGCGCTGCACGACCTCTGGGGTCACGGCGATGCCGGGCGGGCAGCCGTCCAGGATCACGCCCACGGCCGGGCCGTGACTCTCGCCGAACGTGGTGATCGTGAGGAACCGGCCGAAGGAGCTGCTCACTTGGCGGCGGACTTCTTCCGGAGCTTGGAGCCCGCCTCGATCACCTTGGCCGCGGTCTTGAAGGTCTGCTGGCGCCAGGCGAGGTGCCGCTTCGCCACCATTTCCAAATTCCAGAGCCACGTGGGGCGGATGCTCTTCCTCGCGTCCGCGATGATGGGCTCCACCTTCTTCCAGACGACCATGTCCTCGCCGTGCGTGTCGAAGAAGAGGTCCTCGTCCAGGAGCCGCTTGTTCACGAACGTGGCGACCATCTCCCAGTAGGACGTGGCCATGCGGAAGTGGCGGTCCACCTCGTCGCCGGTGAGGTAGTGGGCGCGGACCTCGTCCCAGGTCTTGGGATTGAACTCGGTGAGCATGAACGCGCGGGCGCGGCGCATCTCGGGATCGCGGCGCAGCTCGTAGAGGCGGAGGATCAACTGCACGTCATCGGCGGTGGGACGGGGCATCGGTTCGTCCTTTCTACCGCACGAGGGGCGCGGTTCGCCATTCTCGCCCGAGCCGCGTTGGTTGTCAAACCGGGGGCGAACCGCTAGGGTAGCCATCATGAAATACATCGTGCACACGGATGGAGCGGCGCGGGGGAACCCGGGACCGGCGGCGATCGGGGTGGTGATCGAGGACGAGGAGGGGCGCACGGTCTACGAGGCCAGCCGCGCGCTGGGCGTGCGGACCAACAACGAGGCGGAGTACCTCGCGTTGATCACGGCGCTGGAGTACCTCAAGGACGTTCGGCCGGCCGAGGTGGAGTTTCGCCTCGACAGCGAGCTGGTCGTGAAGCAGATCGGCGGGCAGTACAAGGTGAAGGAGCCTCGGCTCCAGGCCCTCCACGGGCAAGTGATCATGCTCCTGAACGCCGTGAAGAAATTCAGATTTCGCCACGTGCGACGCGAGCAGAACGCCCGCGCGGACGAGCTGGCCAACGAAGCCCTCGACGCGGTGGGTTGAATCCAACCCCCGAAGCCCCTACTCTCATCGCAGCGTAACAGGCAGGAACGGCTGTCCGGAGTGCCACAGGCGGCCGCGGGCCGCGTTCGCGCGGTCTGAGGAAAGTCCGAGCTCCACAGGGCAGAGTGCTGGGTAACCCCCAGCGGGAGCGATCCCAGGGAAAGTGCCACAGAAAACAAACCGCCACGCGCGCAAGCGCGGGGTAAGGGTGAAACGGTGCGGTAAGAGCGCACCAGCGGAGGCGGTGACGCCTCCGGCTTGGTAAACCCCACTCGGAGAAAGACCAAATAGGGGAGGAGAGGCGGCCCGCCTCACTTGACTCCCGGGTAGGTTGCTTGAGGCGTCCGGTAACGGACGTCCCAGAGAAATGGTCGCCACGGAGCAATCCGACAGAACTCGGCTTATGAGGCACTCCGGCATCGTCCCTTCCACGGGAATCACCCTCGGACCGTACAAGGTCCACTTCATCTCGGGCGGACGGTTCCGCCTGGACGGCGGCGCCATGTTCGGCGTCGTGCCCAAGGTGCTCTGGAACCGCGTCGCTCCCGCCGACGAGAAAAACCGGATCCAGATGGGCATGAACTGCCTCCTGATCGAGGGCCAGGGGCAGCGCGTGCTCGTGGACGCGGGGATCGGCACCAAGGACGACTCCAAGTTCCGGGACATCTTCGCCGTGGAGCGTCCCGAGGGCCTTCTCGAGGACCTGGCCGCGCTGGGGGTCACTCCCGGGGACGTGACCACGGTGGCGTGCACGCACCTCCACTTCGATCACTGCGGCGGCGGGACGACGCGCGGGGAGGATGGCGTCGTGAAGCCTACCTTCCCCAAAGCTCACTACCTCATCCGCCGCACGGAGTGGGAGGACGCGCACCACGCCAACGTGCGGAACCGCGCGTCGTACATCCCTGAAAACTACGATCCCGTCGAGACGGCGGGGCAGCTGGTGCTGCACGACGACGACGTGGAGATCCTGCCCGGCGTGACGCTGCGGAATCTCCCCGGGCACACGCGGGGGCACCAGGGGGTGTTCTTCGATGTCCCCGAGGGGCGCGCGCTCTACGCGGTGGACCTGATCCCCACCGTGGCGCACCTGCCGCTGCCGTACATCATGGGTTACGACCTCTATCCCATGACCACGCTCGAGACGAAGCGCTCGATCCTCGCGGACGCGACGCGCGAGAAGTGGATGATCCTCTTCGAACACGATCCGGAGCACCTGGCCATCCGCGTTTCGGGCTCCGCCGAGAAGGTTCTCTACGAGGACATCAGTTCAGGCTCCTGAACGCCTCGTTCCACTTCGATCCGTCCCAGATCAGCCCGAGCAGGTCCGGCCCGCCCGTTCCGTTGCCCGTGAAATCCCCGCCGAGGTTCAGGTTCCCGCCGTCGACGAATCGTATCTTCCCTTCTACCTCGAAGACCGTCACGCGGTAGAGGAATGCCGGAAGGCCCGTGATGCCCGTGACGGTCGCGGCCCCGCTCACGACGTAGAAGTTGCCTCCCTCGGGATGCGGGACCAGGGTCGCGGCGCTTGCGAGGTCCGGCCCGCGCTTGGCCGGCTGAATTCCAATGATCTGGCCGCTGTTCCGGTAGCCGTTGGTACGAGTGGTCCCTTCGAAATCGGGGGACGAATACCAGTCGAGGAAGCGATAGGGATTCTCGGGATCGGCGCCCGTGGTGAATGCGCGGCCCTGGTCTTGATCCTCGATCAAGGTGTCGCACTCGCAGTAGAGATTCCGCACCGTGAGCCCGCTCGTGCTGAAGGCGTGCTTTCCCTCATTGGTGTTCCGGATCTGGATCGCGGCGCGCATGCGCCCGCGCGGCACGCTCGCGGTGTAGTTGCTGATCTCCACGGCCGACGCCCCGTCGATCCGGATCCCCACGCTCGCCGCGTCCTCGACCTCGGTGTAGAAGCCGTCGACCTGGACGCCCACGTTCGCCGCCGACCTGGTCGTGGATCCGTTGATGCAGAGCGCCGCGGAATTCCGGCCGGGACGCTCCGCGGTGCAGCCCTTGAGCCAGATGTTCCGGAGCCCCGCGTTCAGGTAGTAGCCGTAGTGCCCGGTGTTCGTGACGGCGACGTTCTCCAGATAGAGCTGTCCGGCGGAAGTGCGGTCGTCTCCCTCGATCCGGACGCCGATCCCGCTCACCCCGGTGACCAGGCAATCCTTGATGGACGAGCCCACGAAGACCTTCTTCAGCTTGATGCCGGCGTCGATCCGGGCCCCCGGCGCGCCGCCCCAGATGTTGATGCCCTGGATCACGACGCACTCCTGCGCTCCGGTCGTGTCCGAGTTCACGATCGCGGCGCTGACCTTGGTCGACGCGTCGGACGTGAACGTGTAGCCGCGGCCGGTGTACGCGCCCTGGCCCCTCAGCGTGCAGAACGCCGGAATCCGGACGGGCTTCGACCCGAGCAGGATGTTGGCGTTCGCGGGGAGCCAGACTTCGCCGCCTCCCTGGGCGCCGGCCTCGTCCAGCGCCGCCTGCACCCCGGCCACGGTAAGCGGGTAGTTCACCCCGTCCACGACGCGGGGCAACGGCGCCGCCGCGACGAAGGCCATGAGCGAGGCGGGGAAGAGCATCAGCCTGAGGCGCGCTCTCAATCCGGTCCCTCCTTCCAGAAAGTGGCTTGACAGAAAAGCCTCCAAGTTTTTATTCTGCCTTGATTAGCACCTTTTTTCACGAACTCGGGATCGCTTGATTCGAGGGCCTTCGTCCGGATGAACCAGCTCGACCCCAATTCGACCACCGCGTTCATCCCGATCCTCATGATGCTCATCGTGGGGATCGGCTTTGCCGTGTTCACTCTGCTCGCATCCCACTTCCTGGGCAAGCGTGTCAACGATCCGGCCAAGATGGCGGCCTACGAGTGCGGGATCACGCCCGTCGGCACCGCCCGCGAGCGGTTCCACACCCGCTTCTACCTCGTGGCCATGCTCTTCATCGTGTTCGATATCGAGACGGTCTTCCTCTACCCCTGGGCCATCGTGTTCAAGCAGCTGGGGGTCTTCGGCCTGATCGAGATGGCGGTCTTCGTGGGCATCCTCCTGGTCGGATTCGCGTACGTCTGGGGGAAAGGGGCGCTCGAATGGGATTGACGCCCCATCCGGAAGACCTCCAGCCGATCACGGGCCCCGAGGAGCAGCTGGTGCTGAAGCTCAAGACCCTTCTCGGCGACCGGTTCGTGGCCGACCAGATGTTCCGCGGACAGCTCTCCGTCTGGGTCGAGCCCGGCGCCATTCCGGACACGCTCCGCTTCCTCAAGACCGATCCCGACTTTCTCTACGAATTCCTGACCGACATCACCGCGGTGGACCGGCTGAACCACCTCCTCAAGGGGGAGCCGCGCTTCGAGGTGGTCTACATCCTCTTCTCGCCGACGTTCAACCGCCGCGTCTTCGTGAAGACGCGCACCCACGAGGACACGCCCGTTCCCACCGCCACCACGGTGTGGCGCGGAGCGAACTTCATGGAGCGCGAGGTCTTCGACATGTTCGGCGTGACGTTCTCGGGTCATCCCAACCTCGAGCGCCTGCTCACGCCCGAGGGATGGCTGGGGCATCCGCTCCGCAAGGATTTCCCGACCCAGTCCGCCCAGTTCCCGAACGTGGAGAACTGACCGGTGCTCTCGGCGGACGCGCGACAGAAGATCGAGAAGCTCACCCAGGTCTACGAGACCAGCCAGTCGGCGCTCATCCCGGCGCTCCACATCGCGCAGGCGGACCAGACCTGGCTGAGCGAGGAGACCCAGCGCGAGGTGGCGCAGCTCCTGGGCCTCACCGCCCAGTCGGTGCGCCAGGTCGTGACCTTCTACACCATGTTCCAGCAGAAGCCGGTCGGCCGCCACCTGATCCAGGTCTGCCGCAATCTCTCGTGCACCCTCCTCGGCGGGCAGAAGCTGCAGAAGCAGATCCAGGACAAGCTGAAGCTCGCGGACGGCGAGACCACCGAGGACGGCCGCTTCACCTACGTCTCGGTGGAGTGCCTGGGCTCCTGCGGCACGGCGCCGGTGCTCATGGTGAACGACCGCTACTACGAGAACGTCACCCCGCCTGAAGTCGATCGACTCCTGGACGAGCTGAAGTAGGCGCGTGGACCTCGCGTTCCTGATCTCGTCGGCCGCGAAGGTCCTGATCGTCCTCGGCTTCGTCCTCCTCGGCGTGCCCCTGATCGTCTGGATGGAGCGGAAGGTCATCGGACACATGCAGGATCGCATCGGACCGCAGCGGGTGGGCCCGTTCGGCCTGCTGCAGACGATCGCCGACGGCATCAAGCTCTTCATGAAGGAGGACCTGGTTCCCGCGGGGGCGGACAAGGTGGTCTTCATCATCGCGCCGGCGCTCCCCGTGATCACCGCGTTCCTGGCGCTGAGCGTGATCCCGTTCGGCGACACGGTCACCGTGCTGGGGCACACGATTCCGCTCCAGATCACCGACGTGAACATCGCGGTCCTCTGGATCCTGGGCACGACCTCGATGGGTGTCTACGGGATCGTGCTCGGCGGGTGGGCTTCCAACTCCAAGTATCCGCTCCTGGGCGGGCTCCGCTCCTCGGCGCAGATGATCTCCTACGAGCTGGCCCAGGGAATCTCGCTGGTGAGCGTCATCCTCATGACCGGGACGCTGAGCCTCGCGAGCATCGTGAAGCAGCAAGAGCACGGCTGGTTCATCCTGCCCCAGTTCTTCGGCTTCGTGATCTACATGATCTGCGGCGTCGCGGAGACCAACCGCGCGCCCTTCGACCTGGCGGAGGCCGAGACCGAGCTGGTCGCGGGCTTCCACACCGAGTTCTCCTCCATGAAGTTCGCGCTCTACTTCCTCGCGGAGTACGCGAACATGATGGTGGTCTCGGGGA
>Ga0137409_10008391_pt1 | contig 10549 bp, 13 predicted proteins | sample CZODoug1_16funga_FD_122059 | JGI IMG/M metagenome (GOLD analysis project Ga0137409, IMG submission 122059) | Vadose zone soil fungal communities from Angelo Coast Range Reserve, California, USA - CZODoug1_16fungal (Hybrid Assembly) | ecosystem: Environmental > Terrestrial > Soil > Vadose zone... | reverse complement strand
AGGGTTAGCGCCATTGCACACAACCGGTGTTCCGTTGGGGAGGATGCCGGAGCAAGGAATCCGTTCGCCCAGCCGGTTTCGGACATTGGGGTTGTCGAAGTAAAAAACGTCCGAAGCTAGAACGTGCGTAAAGCGCGTGGTTGCGCCATCGGCGCGTTCCGGTTCCATCTGGAAGACACCGCCGTTGGCACAGTCCTTAACCTGGAGTTTCATGGACAAGCCAGAGCCCGTCCGCTGAATGACCAGAGACTCCTTGGCAATTCTCACGGACACATCGCTGCTCAAGAAGAGGCCGCGGTGATCGGGGATCTTGGCCGTGAAGACGGTGGTCCGCCTTCCGCCGGTGATGTCGAGGACGTTGGGGGCGCCGGTCAAGGTCCAATCGCGCACGCCGAAGGTGGCGGCGTCTACGGTGAATTCGATGTACTTTCCCTTGACAAGGAAACTGCTGCCAACGTCGTGGGCGAGCACGATCCTTCGCTGGTCACCGGAGAGGCCGAGGAGCGAAAATCCGCCCCCCGTGCATCCCTTCGACGAAGCGGCGAAGCCGGGAACGGCCATTAAGGTAAGCAAGAGTGCGGGCAAGAGCTTGCGGCACCAGGTTGTGCCAAGGTCGAAAACTCGCTTGTGAGTACCACAGATATTACGCATACGACTGCTACCTCCGGGGAAAGTTTTGCTCTACCTCGATTAGGACAGTGCAACCTTGGTGGCGGGAACAGATTTATTGGCACAAATGGACCATGGAAAAAACCAAAAAAATGAGTGGCACTCCCCCCGAGGGGAATTGCCACTCTTCCAGGAGTGAATCACCGGTTATGACAACCGCGAAAGGCGGCGTGGAACAGAAAGCGTCCGATGCTTGCACACAAGAAACCTGTTCCACAGGACAGGATTCGTTGTCCAAGACAGTGTCGGGGAATGCAGGACGGACGTGCTCCGCCGATGAAGCGAAAGCCGACGAGAACTTGTCCCATGATTGACACGCTGACGACCGGCTATGAGCTCCCCTGCAGACGTAGGATTCCGAAGGTCACGTCGGCTGCGCCTGAAAAACCGGTTGCTATAATCGAGGCCATGTCCTTGGAGCAACTCCCCGATGAGGAGTTGGTCGCTCAGTACCGATCCACGGCTGAGGTTCGCCAGCGGGAACAATATGTCGATGAGCTATTTCGGCGAAATTACACTCGCGTAGCTCGTTGGTGCCTGCGGTTCACGGCTGATCGCGAATCGGCTGCCGATCTGTCCCAGGAGATTTTCGCCAAGGCATATCAGAATCTTTCTTCTTTCCAGGGGCAGTCCAAGTTTTCCACCTGGCTTTTCGTCATTGCTCGAAATCACTGTTTGAATGCGGTGCGCGCCAATGCAAGGCAGGCAACGGAACTGAAAGCGGACGATGGCGAAGCAATCCTCTTGGCGATTGCTGACAACTCTCCGAATCCGCACTCGTTAGTGGAGCAGACAGCCTCTGCCCAGCTTGTCCGCAAGTTGTTGTCGGAAGCACTGGACGAGACCGAAAAAATGGTGTTCACACTGCACTTCGGCGAAGAAATGCCCCTGGACGCGGTCACGCGCCTGCTTCAGTTGGAGAACCAGAGCGGCGCGAAAGCTTACATCGTTAGCGCCAAGCGAAAACTGGCCCGTTTGGTGCAGCAGTGGAAAGCACGCGGCCAGTACAAAGGAATTTAAGCGAGGCTCGCCATGGCTGATCGGGACATCTTGAAATCGTCGTTCGCAGCGACACCGGAGTGCCTGACGCCGGCGCAGTTGGAAAGTTTGGCGGACGGAAAGAAGACGCACCCGCATCTGGCGGGTTGTCCGCGCTGCCAGGCGGAACTGGCGATGCTGAAGTCGTTTGAATCGGGTACTCCGCTTCTGGATGAAGGCGCGGCGGTGGGATGGATCAGTTCGCAGCTCGACCGACAGCTCGAGAGCATCAAGAATCCCTCGCGTGCTCGCGCCCGAGCAGCCACTCAGAATCTCGAAACGCAGGATTCATGGCTGGCGAGAACCTTCGGCTTAAGAGGCTGGCGCTGGGCGCTGCCGGCAGCCGCGGTTGCGGCAGCGGTCGTTGTGGGTGTGATCCTGCTGCGCCCCCGAAGGAGCCGGATTTGCAGGCAAACGCGGGTGGGCACACCACCGTTTATCGTTCGCAGGAAATCCCAGTCGTCGGTCCGATCGGCGAGGTGTCGCAGGTTCCCCGGACGCTGCAGTGGCAGGCATTTCCCGGAACCCAACTCTACAAAGTGGTGGTGATGGAAGTGGATAATTCACCGCTCTGGTCTGCGGAAACTAAGGAGACCTCCGTCGAAGTCCCCGCGTCTCTGCGTGCTAAAATACTTCCAGGCAAGCCGATTCTGTGGCAGGTAACGGCCGTCGATGGACAAGGCCGTGTCTTGGGTACCTCGCAGATTCAGAGGTTCTCTACCCCCCGCGAGCAGTCGTCCCAGAAACCGCAGCCGTCACAATAGTTGAGGTGTGTCATGACCCGTACCCGCTCTCTTTCAGCTTCTTTCAGATGGTTCATTCTCGTTGCATCTTTCACTCTCTTGCTAACTCCGAGCTTTCTTCTGGCTGTCGATCCCCAGCCCTTTGCAGGTGTGGAACTCAGGATCCCGGACGAAACGGTGCCTCCGGGCGGGATGCTGCAACTGAAGGTCGAGATTACCGAGCCCAAGCCGATTCTCAAGGGCGGCCAGAGGGCTCGATACCAAGCGCAGTTTCTTGGTCCCGTGCAAGGAATCGCTCTGTTTAGTCCGAAGGGAGATGCCAGCGGGACAGCCGTGCTTTCGAAGGGGGCGGCACAGATCTCTCTGAGCTCTCCGCTTTTTGATATGGGAAAAATCATTTACTTTCCAATTTTGACGATAGCGATGCCGGTGAAGACTACGGCGATCCCCGGAAAAACGGCGCAGCTCGTCTTGGATCCGAGCCTTTCGCGGTGGGTCGATCCGAACGGGCAGGACTATCCGGTGTTGCTCACCAATGGCATCGTGACCGTCGGAGGGACACTCTCCATCTCCAATATTCTTCCCGGAGGAGGTGTAGTACCGGCGGGGACTAAGATCCGGATCCTGGGAATGGGCTTTCAGCCCGATTCCAAGGTGCAGGTCAATGAAGCAATGGCCACGTCAACCTACGTAAGCGCGAATGAAATTGATGTGACGCTGACCACGAATGTGAACATGACTTCCCGGCGCATTCGGGTGGTCAATCCGTCCACCAACGAAAGGGTCGAATACTTTTCTTACCAGCGCACAACCCATGTGGGCAAAAGTCAGCACGCTCTGATTGCCGCGACCGAGGCGTTGTTCGCCCAGTCCACTTGGACCCTAGCCTATTTCAAGCCGGTGTTGTCGGGTTCGCAATTCAGCGGTCTGGCGCTGCAGAACCAGGCGGCCACAGCCTCGAAGGTCCGCCTCCAACTCTTCGCCACCAACGGCGGTCTACTCGCTACCCGCACCCTTAGCCTCCTCGCCAACAAACGGATGACGCGCGACGTCGCGGAATTCTTTACCGGCGTGGTTCCGAATACCGGAACTACTCTGAAAGTGACTGTTCTCTCAGGCCCGCCCATTCAGCTATTGGGCTTGTTAGGAGATGATGCGCTAGGAACCGTCGATCCGCAGGATCCGTCGCCGGCGCCATAAGCGAAGCATAAGGACCACTCCGATCCCAAGTATCGCAAGAACAATTGCGGCGGCAGTGATCGTCCGCCACGAGACAAAAGTCGGTAGCGGACTGAGCCCGTCGCCGTTCAACACAAACGCCGCCCAATGCGCTGGGTTCGCAAGCGCTGTTCCCGAATGTAGGAACTTGAGCTTCGCGGAACGCAAGGCCTCCGCTTTGGGCTGACCCCTCTGCAGTGCGAAGTAATAAAACTGCTTCATGAATTCCGCTGTTGGCTGATCGTCCACACGCCACAGGGTAGTCAGCGCGGAGCGCGAACCGGCGAACAGCAGAGCGCGACCAAATGCCTGGACTCCCTCGCCGCGAATCATTTTTCCTCGTTCTGTATTGCACGCGGAAATGGTGGCCAGATTTACTCCGCTTAAGTCCAGATCATAGAGTTCGCGCAGGAAAACATAGTCGGCAGTCCCATCGGCGTCTTCAGGCGAGAAAAGTATCCGCGAATTCTCCGGGTTGTCGGCGTCGGTAAATGCGTGGCTACTGACATGAAGCAGCATCGCGCTGTTCGCCTGACCGGCAAGAAACGCTCTTTTCAGATCGGCCGGGCCAAGGAATAATTCGGCCCTTCCAGCGCTCATGGCCGCGATCTCCTGGATCTCCTCGGCCGAGAAAGGGAGAGGCTGCAGGCTTAGCCCTCGTTCCAGTTCGTCCGCCGGATGCTGATGTTGCGGGATGGCAGGATCACCGAAAGCGACCAGCTGTCGCATCCAGGGAAAATGCGGATTCCTAACTCTCGGGTTGACCCGTCGCAGCAAGGCGGCGGTCGGCAGATACGAAATGTCGAGACGCTCGATGAGAAGCGCATTTTGCCTCTCTCCGTCGGGTAGAAGGTCAAAAGGCAAGGAGCTGAGCCAGCCATCGGGAACAATGAGAGCGCGCCGCAAGTTCGCAGCGCGGGGCACTCCTCCGGGGATGAGACGTCCGAGAATTGCGACTTCCTGGCGCCAGTCGCCGCGTAGGTTGTCGGGCAGTGCTTTCAGGGACGCCAGAATCCTTTGCTTATCGTCGGCGGTCAGCTGGTTCTGAACAACCCCATACGATTCACGCGTAGACCAGATCAGCGCCAGCCGGTCTCCGGACGTCCAAAATTCGAGCAAAATCGTTGCGCCGTCAAGATAACTGCGAACCTCGCTAAGACTTAACCCCGGCTTTTCTGCTTCCTGGGCGCTCGACGCGAGCCGATCCTGAAACGTCCGTGCTCGGCTCCGTTCGAGAAACAGGAATGCCTCTGCGGCGTCGTTCTGTTTCAGGAGCAACCCAATCAGGGCGTCGTAAACGTCTCTCTTATCAGCCAGGAACTCCGTGCGCAGCGCGGAGAGCTGAAGCTGGCTGCGGCTGGCTTCGATAATCGCGATGGCCTCACGGTAGTCGACCTCGGCTTTGCCGGGTTCATTGGAAAGCTCCTCGGTTCGCGCCGCTCCATACAGTGCTTTCCATTCCTCTTCCTTTGTCCCCAAATGCCTGGCTTGCATCAGAGCCAGTTGAAACTGTTCGCGTCCGGCTTTAACGGCACCCTTCCGCAACAAAGTTTCGCCGAGATAAAGATGCCCTTGCATCTCCTCCCGCTGATTGCGAGTTTCAAGAGCTCGCGTAAGAGCCCGCTGGAAAAACTGTTCCGCTAAGGTTAGATCTCCCTGGTCCAGGGCGTAGACAATCCCGATGTTTTTCAGGACGCTGATCTCGCCATCAGCGTCGTGCTGTTTCGCATACAAGCCGAGCGCCGCTCGATAACTGTCGAGCGCCTTCCAGGGATCACCGAGCCGCCGATAAAGCGCCCCGAGATTCGTAAGCAGGTGAGCTCGGTCGCCGACCGTCAACGCCTTCGAAGACTGCTCCACCCGCTGATAGATCTCAAGCGCCCGCTGATATCGCCCCAGACGCTGATAAACCGTTGCTTCATTGATCTCGGTGATCTGCCGCCAATAGTTGCTCCACGGTTGACCGGAGTTTTGATCCACGATTGCGAGCGCGCTCTCGTAGGCGCGCAGGGCTTCGAGATATTTTCCGGGAAAATAGTCGGCGGTCCCAAGGTTGTTGAGAATTCGTACTTCATTTTCCAGATCGCCCTCATCCTTGCTCAGACTTAGGGCGTGAGCAAGTGTTCCCTGTGCTGCTGGATAGAATCCGCGCTGTACTTCGGCGATGCCGCGATAATTGAGGGCGTAGGCTTCTTTTTTTTGGTCTCCCAGTTTGTGGTAAACGTCGGCGGCCTGCTGGGCGGATGATATGGCTTCGTCGTAGTTCCCCTCCGCCGATGCCAACTGGCTTAACGAGTTGAGGACATGACCCAATTGGGACGAAGGTGCGCCCGTGCGAGCGGTAGCGAGCAGGGATTCATAGATTTTCCTGGCTTCCGAAAGCGCACCTTTTTCCTGCAGTGCATCCGCCTGCCGGATTTTCTCGTCAATCGGATTACCGGTTGCGCTTTGTGCGTAGGAAGGAAGAACCGCCAGCAACAGAAAGGCGAAGACAATTGCTGTGCCCTTGGGGAAGTGCATCTTTGCTGCATTGTAAGCGCCATCGCCGCTGAATACGAACCAGCAGATTTCTGTTCCGCACTGCCGTCTTCTGATGTCTTAACCCAATGAAAGCACCTACCTTAGGAGGAAGACATGCGAAACATGAGAATTCGGTTTGCAAGCGTGGCAGCACTTGTGATCATGGGTGTGGTTTGTTCCGCGAGCCCACTGTTGGCTCAGGAGGTTCGTCTCCGGGCTCGTCAGAACAAAGTCATTAACGGAATCGAAGCCGAGCTTCGTGGCGATTTCCGGGCGGCCGCAAATCCGATCCGGTTGAACGCGGAACTCGAGAACATCAACCTTCCAGTTGGGACACGGATTGCGTTCTGCCTGGTACAAAATGGAGTGAAGGCGAAGATCGGCGTCGCACGAGTTCGAGTAGTCGGGGGCGTGCAAGTCGCTGAGGTTGAACTCACAGCCAACGACGGTGATGCGGTGCCTAACGTGAGTGCAGGCGACATCCTACAGGCCCGCCAATCCAAGATTGCGCCCTTCAAGACAAGTCCCACTTGCGGTTCGCCGCTTCTAGTCGCAGCCGCCTTTCGGTGATCAGTGGGAGGGGGGGAGGTCGACTCTCCCCGCCTCGACTCTGGTGGTGGCTATCACAATGTTGGGTCGTGCGAAGGTCGATTACGTACGTTTCCTCACACCACCGGCTGGTACGGTATTTTGAAATCCGACGAATACATACCTCCGGATTGGTACCGACAAAACGCCCTTCTCGGTACTTTACTTCTGAGTCGTCGGCTACGCGGTCATCCCTTAGGGGCTCAAGCCCCAATCGTCGTTTTTCTCTCCGTCACCATTGTCCTCTGACATCCCTGCTTCCTTTTTCATCTGCTCTTCGTACGCAGCCCGCTCCTTCTTGCTTTCTCTCACGGGCAGGAGTTCCATGTGACTCGGCGGGAAAACAAAAGTTTGCACAAAACTGAGCCGGTCGGAATTTAGCCTTCGTCCGAGAATTTCTGACCGGTGTTGCTTACAGAACGCACAGAAGGCGTCCGCCTCAATGATCTGTCTGGTGAGCCTGCCGGTCTGTACCGTCCGGCATTGCAGCCAACCACGGTCGATCCATTTCTGTACATCTTCGGCGCGAACATGCAAGGCTTCAGCCAAGGTGTATTTGGTGAACCAATCTTGGCCCATTTAGGCTGTAGCCCCGAGCCGTTGCAGCATGGACCGCACGGAAGCTGGCGAACGACGCAGCATGAGCGTCACTTCGTGCACGGGCTGGATGGCAATCAGATTAAGCAGTTTCTGCTGCTCCTTCCTCGTCCAAGGACGGTACGCCTGCCTCTCTGCAATACCTGCATGACGGGCGAATCTCGAACACGCATCCCTGGGATTTCCCGACACTTGAACCAGGCTTGTGATGAGCGCCTTCAGGGAGGGCTGGCCGCCCTGTTTGGCTGTTGTTGCTTCAGACGGGTATGTCCGGACAAGCTCCCTGGCCTCCTTTGGCCAACGGAAAGCGCGGCGGGTTGTGGCACACTCCGGCTCTTTCATGTACGAACCCAAGTCTGATGCGGGCGTCCAAAAAATCCTTCTACTTATATATGGCAACGAAACCGAAATGTATTCTCACGAATTCTTGGGAATTCGTCGTTAAGGCTCATGCGGAAGCCCCGCCAGTTGCCCACTCTGGCCGGTAGCGAAAAACACAGCGGCTATTCCGGCTGTTCATGGGGTATGATGCTCTCGCCACGGTGTGCACTCGAGGCCCAGCTGAATCGTGACTGAGATGCCTGAAGGGATGAACCTTGAAAGCGAACTAATCGCTGCCTTCGGCCGCGTCATACATCAGGACCATCCCAACCCTGGCCGAACGAATTGCCCGGCAGGCGCCGCCCTTCGAGACCTGGCGTTGCAACCCGAGAGGTTCCAATCGACCGCCACGCTTGCCCACATCAGACGTTGTGCGCCCTGCCTAGACGAACTGAAGAGACTGCGAGCAAGCATTCACAACAACAATGAGGGTTGGTGTTCGCTCTCCATGCGTAAGGGAAAACCGGGATTGACTACTTGCAAGATTCGCAGCGAGTCTCGCCCTTGAGAGCGTCAAAACCCTCTTTCGCGATGAGAGTCATGATGAGGGCAGATGCAGGGGTCCGCCCGCCACCAACCCAGAGCGGCGTTGAGCGCTAAGCCAGCCAAGAGAATGGCGGACAAGTACACGCAAAAGTCAGTCTGTCTCGCGTCCGCTTTCATTGCTCGGCTGCCCAGTTCGGTCCCCACCCTTCTTTTTCGCGCGGGAGAGGAGCGGCATCACAACCAGAGAGACGCAGGCGAGGACGATTCCAGGGTTCAGTTCTGGGACAAAGACCATCTCGTCGCTAAGGAATTGCAGCAGCAGCTTTCCAGTTCCCAAATCTGTTGCCAGCGCAATGGCATTATCTGGGATGTCGCTGCACTCTACCCGAGGGACAGTCAGTGGGGTAGTTCCACGCCGGCGTTCTTCGGCGGCGCCGTTCTAGATGTAGCAGGTGATGTGCGTCAACACTTGTCGGCCATGAGCACTGGCCGATAGTCGATATGCTCTTGCCATGGAGACTACGCTCAATCTGCCACAGGTTGCCCTGCGCGGGAAGCGGCTGGAGTATTTCACCATCGCATGGAACAGTCTTGAAGGACTGGTTGCGCTGATTGCAGGCGCGGTCGCAGGCAGCATCTGTCTGGTCGGATTCGGAATTGATAGCTTCATAGAGGTTACGTCTGGCGCGGTGCTGCTTTGGAGAATGTCGGTTGACGCTGACGTGGAGGGCCGGGAACGGAACGAACGTCGCAGTCTGCGAATTGTTGGCGTTTGCTTCGTCGCCCTTGCTGCGTACATCTTGTACGAGTCTATTTCAGACCTGACCGCCAGAAGAGCGCCTCAGCACAGCCTTCCTTGACTCTTGAGTCAGAGATTCGAGCTTGCACCATCCCGCCCGGCCTTGACCAGTCTGTAGGGAGCATGGGCTCCCAGACGACAAGAACTCGGATGGCAGCAGTCTGATTCTGCTTCAATATTTCCTCGATCGCGGAAGACCCCCGCAAACAGTAGCTTCAAGTTGGCGATAGCAGCAATACCAAGCGATTACGGTCCGCCGCGTTGTTGAACTCCCGTTTGAACTGGTCGAGATTACCGGACGTAAGCGATGTGAGCGGTGGCTGTCCCTGTGGACTCCGGCTCCAACCCCACAAATACCAGAAGACAAAAAATGCGAGAGCGAGGGCCAACAGCGAGAGCGCGTATTTCAGATTTGCTCGCATGATTCAACCAGCTACCAAGCTCGCGATGACTTGGGGAAATAGAACAATGAGGAAAACTATCGCGGCAGCGACCCAGAACAACGTGATGCTCAAGGCGCTGCGCTTCTGGCATTGATTGCGACCACGATATAGTTGAAAGAAGCCGAGAACGAGTAGCCCGAAAGCGCCGACGAGCAGCCACGGTCGTGCTGTTTGCAATCCGACGCTTAGTCCCGCCAGTCCAATCACACCCAGAAAACCAAATGGCAAGCAGCACGCGAGAGTCGAAAGAGCGGCGATAACCGCTGCCAAAGGAGTTGCTCGTTCTGCGACTCTCATGCGCCTTCCCTTTGTCTCGCCCTTGAAAAAGCAAGCCTAAGCATTTCCTCTGACGGAACGCCGCCGCTGTTTGCATAGAGCCGACAAGCTAAGCCGGTTGCATTCTTGTGGTTTGGTTCCACATCAGTTCCATTGACGCGGATAGTCGGCGAACCAGCGAACTCTAAAGCCCTAGCTGCGACTTCGCTGCTGACAAGTATTCCCTCAATGTCCGCCCGCAACGATTCTGACACCAAAATCTTCTGTATACGTTCGAGAGCGGGCTGGTAGTTTGGACAACCGGGAACGTAAAGAACTTCTATCTTCATTTCGCGGCTACCTCTTCGAGCACAGGGCAAGCGGAAGCGGCGTGTCGCTGCCGGCGCTTCAGTTCTTTGTTGCACTTTTGCAAATCGGCCATTAGCTCGGATTCCAGCTTCTGGAGCTCGCCGAGCTTCGTACGAACGTCCTCGACTTTGTGTTTGAGCAGTTCTCGTACTGGTTCGCAGGCGGCTATCTTCCGCGTACGAAGGTCCATCAATTCCCTGATTTCTCGCAGGGAGAAGCCCAGCCCGTGCATCTGCCGTATAAAGTGAAGTTGCTCGATGTCGTCTGCCGTGTACAACCGAAATCCACCTGTGCTGCGGGTTGCTTTCGACAGCAGTTGGCGTCTCTCGTAGAAGCGAATCGCATCGACGGTCAGGGCTGTTCGCTTTGCTAGTTCGCCGATTTGCATGGCGGCTGTCTCTGCGACAAGAGCATACACTCTGGAGTATGGTCCAGAGTCAAAT